>Ga0307379_10012393_pt1 | contig 11118 bp, 9 predicted proteins | sample UN2MG_FD_202237 | JGI IMG/M metagenome (GOLD analysis project Ga0307379, IMG submission 202237) | Soil microbial communities from Risofladan, Vaasa, Finland - UN-2 | ecosystem: Environmental > Terrestrial > Soil > Coastal area > Acid sulfate soil | place: Finland: Risofladan, Vaasa | collected... | reverse complement strand
GAAAGGTGGCATGTCGCTGCATTCAAGCAGAATCGCCCCCACGTTTGGATTCTCGGTCACCAGTTGCCGGGCCCGATTTACCAACTCCTGCTCCAACTTGGCAAAGTTGAATTCGCCCGTGCAATCCAGGATGTTGCGGAACTCTGGTTGATCCTCCATCCCCATATAGACGATGGGCAGGTCGGAAGTGACGCCGCAGGACTCGAGCATGTTCTGGTTCACGGATGAAGCATCTGCAAACAAGATCCCTACCTGCTGCCCCGGCTTCAGGGCTTTGGAGATCATCGGTGCCTGAAGCAGGCTGGAGAGGAAGACGGGAATGTCCAGAGCGGCGGCCACCTCGCGCTGATAGTTTGCAAAGTAGCCACACGCGCCGACCAGGGCGCGCGCCCCCTCCTGCTCGAGTTCGTGGCCGGCCTCGATGATCAGATCCAGCAATCCGGGATCGGCCCGCAGGATGCGGGGTATGGTGGCCCCCCGCAGCGCCTTGTAGCGGACCGGGAAGTCGTAGGTCGTGGCATTTACCACGTTACCTGGTATGAGAGGGTACCAGACCTCTAGATGTACAATGCCGATCGCGTGTCCAGCTATGGACTGCCCTTTCCGCATAACAAACTGCTTGCCTTGGGCATCACCCTTACCTAGATAACCGTATTCCATCGATTTTACCTCCTTGATCACTATGATGTCGTATTTCCTGATCTGCTCACGCCGAAGGAGGCACGTTTATCCCCTCCCCCATGACACTTGATCAACGATACACGCCGTACTCCTGCGCTGTCTTAAACATGGTGGCGACGTTCTCGGGCGGCACACCATTCTGCACGTTATGGATCGTGCTGAACACAAAGCCCCCCCCAGGTGCCAGATCATCGATCCGGCGCTTGACCTCGTCTACGACGTCCTCGGGCGTGCCGAAGGGAAGGACGCTCTGGCTTTCGCACCCCGCGCCCCAGAAGCATATGTCCTGGCCGAACTCTCTCTTCAGTACCTTTGAGTCCATACCTGCGGCCGAGACCTGTACCGGGTTCAGTATGTCCACCCCCATTTCGATAAAGTCAGGTATCAGCGGCGCGACAGCGCCATCGCTGTGCAAGAAGAGATGGGCGGCGCACCTGGATTTGACGAACCCAAAGAGTTCTTTCTGGTAGGGTTTCACCATCTTGCGGTAGAGTTCTGGGCTCATGAGCGGTCGATCCTGAATACCCAGATCATCTTCAAACATCACGACGTCGATGTGTGGGCCGATGGTCTCCGCGTAGCGCCCAAACCGCCTGAGGTTGGCCTCGAGTATCTTTTGGAACAGCGCTGCGGCAAACTTTTGGTTCACCACCAGGTCCACGAGAAAGGCCTCCCATCCTCGCAGAATCAAGCCGGCCTGCAAGATATGGGCGCTGAAGAACCCCACGATCAAGTAATCGGTGTTTTCACGCAACTCCCTGGCCTTCTGGGCCAGTTCCTCGTAGCTCTTGTCGAGATGAGCAGGCGCGTCGAAATTCTCTATGGCGGCCAGGTGTTTCTCGATGTCGCTAATGCTCGTCGCGTCGGCCAGGGGGGCGTACACGGGATCAAAGTAATGCCCGTCCTTCGGCATCCTGGCCACGACATTCCCCGCCGTGTCCAGCATTACCTGGGAGCCATCATTCTGAAGCTGCGGCAGGAACCCGGCCGGAAACTCAGCCGGAGAGCCGTCGGCGAGGGATCCCTTCCTCCACTCGTGAGGCTCGTACAACACAGGCAGGACGTCACTCCCCAGGACCTGGCGTACGTCTTCCTCAACCCCTGCCACCTGCTGATAAACGTCAATCACGCGGGTCGTGCCGTCGTCCAGGCCCAGGTGCTTTCTGAGTTTCCTGTAGTTGACGGCCTGGATCGTCGTATCCACCGTGCCGCCAAAATCGATGGGCACCCGATCTGGTTCCTGGTGACGCAAAGCGGTAAGGACTCTTTGTCTGTGATTCACCGTTTCTCCCTATTCTGATATCTAGGGCGGTTCACTTCTGCGCTCCAGTGCCCTGTCTCCACTTCCCTATCAGCTTGACCGCTAGCCTTCCCGCTGCACGCACGAGGCCGGTGAGCCCTTCAGGGTAAAAGATCATCACCGAGATCAGGAGCAGGCCGTAGATGATGAAGCGTACTTCCATCACTATGGACCTCAGGTACTCGAACACCGGGATGATCACGAGGGCAGCGAGCAGCCCGCCCCAAAGACTCGTCCGCCCCCCTATGTAAGCCAGGGCCAGAACCTCCGTCGTGTGAGTCGTCGCCATGATCTCAGGGGTCAACACCCCCACGAAGTGGGCGTGAAAGACCCCCAGCACGCCAGCCAAGGCGCACGAAACGGTAAAGTTAATCACCTTGTACTTGGTGGGATTAACCCCTGAAGCTTTGGCAGCTTCAGTGTTTTGGCCAATCGCCCTACAGGCCAGCCCGATATTCGACTGATCCAGCCCCTGCAGTACCACGTAAGTCAAGATTGCGATCGGCAGTATGATGTAGTAATACGGACGGCTGGAAGCTACATCCAACAGGAAAGGGACAGGCAACCCCAAGTATCCTCGGGTGAGATCCACCAGAACAGCCGCCAGGCTCTGTAGCGTCAACCCCAAGAACCAGGCCATACAGGCCGCAAAGAGCCCTCTGAGGCGCAGTGTCAACACGCCGACCCCCAGGCCCAACACTGCCGCTACGATAGCTCCTGCGATGAAGCCGATCCAGGGGCTAATGCCCAGGTTGATCGCCAGCAGGGCCGACGTATAAGCTCCAACACCGCAAAAGGCTGCGAAGCCAAAGTTAATGATGTCAATTGAGCTTAACGTGAAACTAAAGGCCATCGCCTGGCTACCAAGCAGCAGGCCCACCACCAACAGGCGAAGTGTATACTCACTCCGGATGAAGAGTGGCAAAATGGCCAGGATCACGAAAAAGCTTAGCGTAGGTGGAGACAGGCCCACGGACCGTAGCCTGATCATCACGCTCATCATCAAGGGATTTATTGATTTGCGCTCCGAGTTAGACATGTCTTTACCTATCTATCCGTTATTCGCTTCCAAACAGTCCGGCCGGTTTCAACAGCAAGACCAGCATGATCACGATCAGACTGGCCACGTTCTGCCAGCCTGCCCCAAGATTGTAGTAGGTAATCGTCTCCAACAGCCCGATTACGAAGGCACCGACAACAGAGCCCATAACATTTCCAAAGCCTGCTAGAATAACCACGAAATAGGACTTGAAGAGAGGTCCCAGTCCAACGAAAGGATGAGCTGGAGCTATGGGCAGCAAGCTGGCTCCGGCCAGTCCCGCCAACAAGCAACTTAGCGCAAAGGTCAAGGTGTGCATCTTGCGAATGTTGATGCCAACCAGCATGGCACCTGTCTCATCTTCGGACACAGACCGGATTGCCTTGCCCGTCACGGTTTTCGTCAGAAAGAACCACAGAGCGCTGACGCCGACGACGGCAGCCACGAAAGCAAAAGCCCTATCAAGCGGAAGCCTAAAGGTCGGCGTCAAAGGGATGAAACCTTCCCAATAGCTGGGCACTCCCTTATACGTAGGTCCCCAGATCACGAAAGCGCTGTACTGGAGTATGAAGGATATGCCCACCGTGAGCAGGAAACTGTTGGTCAACCACTTGTCCCTGCTCATGGTCCGCAAAGCACGGAATGCAGTCCTCTCAACCAACACCCCCGTCGCACTAGCGGCGAGCGCCCCGACCAGTATCGCCAACAGTGGGTGAAGGCCAAACACAGAGCCAGCAAAATAGGCCGCATAACCACCGACCATATATAGCTCACCGTGGGCGAAATTGGATATGTTCATCACGCCGAGCACGAGGGTGAGCCCTGAGGCCATCAGAGCATACAGTCCCCCTCGCAGAAGACCAATGAAAAGCATGTCGAATATGGTGTCCATAATCCGGCGCTCCTATCTCAGTAATGGCGTTACACCCCCAAATAGGCTTCTCTCACGTGTGTGCCCTCCAGGAGGTCAGAGCTGTTCCCCTGCAATACAATGTGGCCCTGTTCGAGAACATAACCGTACTGGGCCATCTGCAGAGTGGCCCTGACATTTTGCTCCACGAGCAAGATCGTGATGCCTCTTCTGTTCAACTCTTGTAACGCCTCAAACACTGCCTTCACCAGCAAGGGAGCTAGGCCGAGTGACGGCTCGTCGACGAGGAGGACCTTGGGCTCTGCCATCAACCCACGCCCCAATGCCAACATCTTCCGCTCTCCCCCGCTCAGGGTACCCGCCAACTGCTTCTTCCTGTCGGCGAGCACCGGGAAGAGATCAAATACGAAATCCAGTGACTGGCTGACCTTCTGTTTGTCTCTCCGGTTGGCATAGGCACCAAGAATCAGATTGTCGATGACGGACATCCCAGCGAACAGGTTCAAATCCTGGGGGACGAGACTGACCCCCATCTGACTGACCTCATAGGCCGGCAGCCCAGCCAGCGGCACATCCATAAGCTCTATCTCTCCACTAGACGGCCTGATCAAGCCAGCAATGGTGTTCAAAGTCGTAGTTTTGCCCGCTCCATTAGGCCCGATCAAGGCGATGAACCCTCCCTCCGGTACTGTCATAGATACATCCCACAATACCTGGAGATGTCCATAGGCAGCATTAACGTTCGTTATCTCAAGCATAGGCTGTGCTCCAGATCATTCTGACAGGTAGTCTTCTCCCAGGTAGGCTTCGATTACCGTTTCGTCCCGCGCGACTTTATCGCGAGGGCCTTCCGCGATCTTCCTGCCGTAATACAGCACCCCCAATCTATCGCATACCTGCATGATCAGCCTCATCACATGCTCTACGACGATTAGGGTGACGCCGCTCTCCCTCACCCGCACGATCAAGTTGATCAACTCCTGATATTCAGTCGGCCTCAAACCAGCCGCGACCTCGTCTAACAGGAGAAGTTCGGGATCGCTGGCCAATGCTCTGGCCAGGTCGAGACGTTTGAGTTGCAGCGCATTCAGGTTTTCGGCCAATGTATCCTCAGGCATCGGGAACTCGACGAATTCGAGCACTCCCCTGGCCTTGTCCTCTGGATCTTCCGCCGAGCCGCCTCTGCCAAAGACAGCAGCGACCTTGACGTTTTCAAGGGCGGTCATAGCCGGGAAGGGCTTGGATATCTGAAACGTCCTCGCTATCCCTTTGTTGCAGATTTTGTACGAACTTTGACCAGATACCCGCTCCCCCCTGAAAGTGACCATCCCGCCGTCTGGCTTATAGACGCCCGCTATGACATTGAGGAGAGTTGTTTTGCCAGCACCATTCGGGCCAATGAGCCCAAATATCTCCCCCGCGTTCACGGTGAAAGATACGCTGTCCAATGCAACTAGACCACCAAACTTTTTTGTAATCTCTTGTATTTGAAGCATGGCAGGCACACTCGCAAGATTTTGGGGACCTGGCGGCGGGGGAGAACCCCGCCGCCCGGTTCCACTTGTAAGACTACTGCGGGAATTGGAGCTCTGCCTCGGCCCACTCAGGCGGCCACACGATCTTACCCACCCCGCCAAAGTACTGGATCACGGGGAAGATAAAGTTGTCCTTGCCCACGAGTGCGTCAGGATAGGTCTCCTGGGTCCACTTGTACTCTTTCATCAAGATGCCGTCCTTGTAGGTCAGTTTGCCGGTCCACAGCTCTTCCTGGCCCACCTTGTACAGGGTCTCGCTCGTGAGTTCCCCATACTTCTCAATCGCCCTTTCGGCAACCATGATGAAGACACCCGCGTAGTCGTAGGCCAACCCGGCCGACGAAGGGCTGGGCACCTCGTCCCACTTCTCCTCGTAGCGCTTGGCAAAGTCTTTCGCTTCGTCAGTCGTCCACTGGGGTATCTGATCCAGCACGTAGTCGGACGCCGGACCGGTCATTTCGTACCATTCGCCAACCCAACCCAGTCCATGGGCGATGATCACGCTCCCGAGTTCCATCTCCCTCGCCTGCTTGACAAAGGCTGAGATAGCAGGAACGGCGCTGGTGCAGATCAACACGGCGGCGGGGTCCTGGTCCCTTAGCTTTGAAATCAGAGGGTAGAACTCTAGCTCGTTAATGCTAAAGTACTCGTCGGCCACGACCTCCCAGCCATCCGCTGCAAAGGTGTCCCGCACCGCGATCCGGACGGAAGTGGGGCCCTCGCCATCGTCCGAGAGCACGGCGACTCTGCGGTCTCCCGGCTCGGTTACCTCGTTCATGGCAGCGAGATAGGGAGGAGCAACCAGGCTCTCCGGGACCGGCCACGTCTTCCCCATCCAGTAACCATACCTCTCCGGGTCAGAGCGGACCTTGTCGACGATTGTCCCGGACTCCGCAGATCCACAGAAATGGGGAATCTTGTACTTGACCGCCACCTCCATCACGGCGATCGCCACGGAACTGTAAAAGTTGTTCATGCCTGCCTGGATCCCGTCCCTCACGACAGCCTCTTCATAGGCCCTGGCGGCCTTATCTGCGTCCGCCTGGGCATCTATCCAGACAAGCTCGATGTCGTAGTCGCCTATCTTGTAGTCGATCTCCTCAAAGGCCATGGTGACCGCGTTTTTCTGCTCCATACCAGTTCTGGCCGCCACGCCAGTGATAGAGGCAAGAACCCCGACCTTGAAGGTCTTCTTTTCCTCCTCAGCCGGCTTGGGGGCGCAAGCCGTCGCCAGCAAGCTGAGGATCACAATGGCTACAACTGTGGTAAAAACTACCCGCTTCATATGGATGTCCTCCTTCTATTTGCTCCTCTCAACTCTTCTGAAGGCTGCCACCGTCGCCAGGCCACCCTCCACGCTGCCTCAAGGCAGGTTGTCTGTCGAGCAGGATGCAGGGAGCCCACCCCTTGTGCCTGGCTATGGACCCGTCATGTGGTGCTTGAATTTACGAGGCCGATCACCTCCTGTCGAATAATCCTGGATCAACCCACCCACAAGCTTCATGTGTTCAAGAGCAGCCTGCCGGGCGCATTGAACATCATGGTGCCCGATGGCCTGAGCAATCGCCCGCTGATTCAGGATAGAATCCTCTTTGATGGATCAAAATTTCCAATGCCTCATCCCGAACCCACGTCCCCTTCCCCGGCCGGGATTCCACCAGTCCCACCGCCGCCAGCACCTCGATTGCCTTGTGAACGGTGGAGAGTCCCACACCGAAGCGGGCAGCCAACTCCTTTCGCGAGGGCAGGAACTCCCCTGGCGGGACCTCTCCCGCCAGAATCGCCTCACGAAGTTCGTTGACCACATCGCCCACGAGGGTGCTTTTTCGAATACGACCCATAGTCCAACAGCCAATCCCTGGCGGCTATCCGCCCGCCCACGCTCATCCGTTGTTCAGAATGTACTCGATGCCCGGTGAATGGCCTCACACTACCCACAGCTCAATATTCCAAACTGCGGAACAACCGTCGCGTTTGGAATCACGTGATCACGCCTACCTCAGGCTCCGGGCGACGTCCACCGCACTGGCCGCATCGGGGGCATAGGCGTCGGCCCCGATCTCCCTGGCGAAGGGATCGGTGACCGGCGCGCCACCGACCATGATCTTGATCCCTTCGCGCAGACCCGCCTCCTCCAGCGCCTCGATCGTGGTCTTCATGTTGACCATCGTCGTCGTCAGCAGCGCGCTCATGCCCACAAAGTTGGGCCGATGCTCGCGCACCGCATCGACGAAGGCAGCCGGCTCCACGTCGGTCCCCAGGTCGACCGTCTCGAATCCCGCCCCCTCCAGCATCATCTTGACCAGGTTCTTGCCGATGTCGTGCAGGTCGCCTTTGACCGTGCCGATGACGTACTTGCCGGCGCTGGGCACCTCGCCCGCTGCCAGCAGAGGGCGCAGGACGCCCATCCCGGCGGACATGGCCCGGGCCGCGACGAGCACCTCGGGCACGAAGAGGTCGCCGGCCTTAAAGTCCTTGCCGACTTCGTCCATCCCGGCGATGAGACCACTCGACAGGATCTCTGCCGGGCTCATGCCCTGATCCAGCGCCTGCTGGACCAGTTCGGCTACCTCTTCATCCTCACCAGCGTACAGGCTTGACGCCATCTTTTGTAATATGTCTGCCATCTCTCCAAGCCTCCTCATTATCGTGAGCTATAGTGAACTCGAAATCATCCAGAGCTCTGGTTTTCAGCCTGACGCACCCGCTCCTCGGCCCGCTGAACGATGGACGCCAATCGGTCGGCTACCGCCTCGTCCAGGAGCGGCGGCTCGTGGCTCTCCAGGATCTCCCGCGCCCGGGCTGCGGCCCGATCGCCCAGCGTGAGCCGGCCCTTGGCCTCCCATTCCGGCAGGTTCCTCCGATCAAGCAGCTTGGGGAACCAGTTGTCGCGAAAGTGCCGCAGCGTGTGCTTCTCTTCCAGGAAGTGACCGCCAGGGCCAACGTGGTCAATCACGTCGAGCGCCAGCGTCTCCTCCGTGATCTCCACCCCCTGCATAAGTCGCTTGACCAGGCCAGCGATCTCGTCCATGCTGACCAGCATCTCGTAGGAGGCGGTCAACCCTGACTCGATGTAGCCCACGTCGTGGATCAGGTTACCCCCGCTCAAGGCCGTCAGTAACACCCACAGCGCCCCCTCGGCCGCAGCTTGCTGATCGAACATCTTGGCGTCGGAGCAGCCAGCGAAGCTAAAGCTCGGCAGAGCGTAAAAGTGGCACATCTCCTGCAGGGCTACCGTGGCCAGCATGAACTCGGGCGCCGCGTAGGAGATCAACCCCTTGGCCATATCCATGAACAGGATACCGCCGCCACATACGACCGGAGTCCCCTCCCGGATTAACTGGCAGATCAGCAACCCGCTGAGCTGCTCCGCATTGGCCTGCACGAGCGCGCCCGCCACCGTCACCGGAGCCGAGCCACCGATCATCATCCCCGGTGTGTAGACCACCGGCAGCCCCTTCGCAGCGATGTAGAGCAGCTTTTCGCAGCTCTCCTTGGCGTGCGTCAGCGGCGAGATGGGCTCGCTGTACAGCGCACAGAACGGGCTGCGCCGCAATGGTTCGGCCCCGCCGGCCACCGCCTCAGCCATCGCGACGATGTCTTCGAGATTCTGACGACTCCAGGCGGTGTAGATGATGGGCTTGACGGTGTTGCTGACCATGGCCTCGAAGTGGCGCAGATCCGAAATAGACTCGGTCACGTCAGAGGCGATGCCCATGCACATGATGAAATCAATGTGCGGCAACGCATCCACCAGGCGCGCGACGTTTGCCACGTCGGCCAGGACGGCCTGTCGCCGTTCGCCGGTATACGCATCCAGGACGTAGGGTGTGTCGGAGCCCGTCCCATAGTAGCCCTTGCGGCCTTCCAGGAACATGGCTGGATTGCCATTGCGGTCACAGAGCGACACTCCGTGGGGCGCAGTGCGGATGGCCCACTCGACTAAATGGGCGGGAATCCGCACCCGATCGCCATCCACCCAGCACCCGGCCTTGGCCAGGAGATCTCGTACGTCGGGTACTACGACCCTCACTCCTGTTCGACGCAAGAGTTCCAGCGTGGCCTGGTGCACCTGGACCTTTTGCTCATCGCTGAGCACCCGCATGCCAGGGGTGACCTGAGCAACGTAGCTACTGCTGATCATGCAAATGCCTCCTTAAGAGTGATATGAGACAGTGCCGAAGTGACACTCTCCAGCAGTAAGTCGTGTCATCTGTGAGGTCCGTCTGACGATTGGGCCTTGTTCAAATCCTATTCAAATGTGCAGATGGTTACGCAGCGGCTGCATGTAGGGGGAAAAAACTGAGATGCTTCGAGTGAAACGCCGCATGCTCTAATCTTCAGTGACAGCAGGTCAAATCAAGAAGCGGTTGCAACTTTGTATAGCTCGCCCTGGAACCTACCTTTGACTTCATTGGAAGCGATTGGCTGAGCCACTCGCCGAGGAAATAGTAGATTATGCGAATATCATATATTCTGCTAGATTATACCATGGTTTCTGACCGCTGTCAAGCCTTTTCAGTGGTTTTTCGATGAGAAATCAGAGGGACTTTGTTTGACACGAGAAGAAAAGCCCGCTATAATCGCTATAAATCATATATTCTTAGATAAAGACATCCGCTTTTGTGGGCAGTGTAACTGCGTACAAGTGAGAGTAGGAGAGGACAATGAGACGTTTTATCCGCCCGAGTACCCTGGTGAATGACGTGATCCACGAACTCCGTGAGATGATTCTGGCAGGGGAGATCCAGCCCGGGGAGTTCCTGCCTCCGCGGAAAGACCTGGCCGCTCAATTTGGCGTGGGGCTTTCAACCGTCAACGAGGCCGTCCAGGTCTTGAGCGCAGTGGGGCTGTTGGCATCCCGCCCAGGGAAGGGCACCTGGGTGCGGCGCGATGCGCTGGACACCTTTATCTCGCCTGCTGCGGTTAAGGCCCGCCTGGGCGAGCTAAACGCCAGGCAGGTGTGTGAAGCTCGCGCGGTGATCGAGATCGCCCTGACCGAGATGGCTGCCCAGCGGGCGACCCCCGAGGATATCGGGCGAATCTGGGATGCACTGCACGTTATGGAAGCAACAATAGAGGACGGAACAGCCTTTGTCGAGGCGGACCTGGAGTTTCACCTGGCGGTGGCCAGAGCCGGGCGCAATGAATTGTTGGAGCAGTTCTATCACCTGTCGCGCAAGCTACTCGTCGAAGTCATCAGCGAGATGCTAAAGATACCACAGGTCGAGGAAGATGCCATCCCCCTTCAGAGAGCGATCGCTGAGGCTGTCGAACAACACGACCCTCGCAAAGCACGACAGGCTGCCACTGCCCACATGGACTACCTGGGCCTTTATCTCGACATGCAGGAAGGACAGGAATAGCATCTGAGCCGATTCGCCCTTCCTCTCTCACCCCGGTATATGGAGGGTGGTATCCGTTACCAAGGTGTCGACATCTGGTCTCGGAGAGAGGTTTAGTCATGGAAGGTAACTACACCGTGCGGCAGACCCCATGTCCAGTTGGCGGGTTACAACGGGTATTATGGCACCGGCTCCGATGTGGTTGGGAGCATAACTTTGGGGGAATCTTGACGGGTTCACCCCGCAAATCGTAATGAAATCAGCCGATCCCGACGCACGGGATCGGCTGATTTCTCACTGTGAGCAGCATTCAAAAGGTTCTTACGTTGCACAGCTCCGCGAGCTTT
>Ga0307379_10012391_pt1 | contig 11122 bp, 13 predicted proteins | sample UN2MG_FD_202237 | JGI IMG/M metagenome (GOLD analysis project Ga0307379, IMG submission 202237) | Soil microbial communities from Risofladan, Vaasa, Finland - UN-2 | ecosystem: Environmental > Terrestrial > Soil > Coastal area > Acid sulfate soil | place: Finland: Risofladan, Vaasa | collected... | reverse complement strand
TTGAGCTCCAGGTTCACGCCGGGCTCAAGAACGAAAAACGACTCCTGACCTACTCCCATGAGCTCAATCCCCCCAAGCCCTATCAATGAACGTACAGTGAAATGGACGATTTCATCGGGATTTATTTTGTATTCCAGGTCGAGGCCACCATACCCCATCTTGAGCTTGTTGCCCGAAAAATATACGTCGCTGATGAGACCGTAGCCTCCTCCTCCGAGCGAAAAGGTCCGGTTGATTACCCACCCTCCGCGGTAGCCCACAAATACGGCAGCACCGTTGTTTATGCCCCCAATCCTGACCACAGGGCCTCCGTACCATCCGCTCTCCTGGATCACTCCTTACAGAAGTGTTTTTTCCTCTGCATGAATCAATCCCCCCGAGCTGACGAAAACGCATACGAAGAGAATCATAATCGATCGTCTTGTCCTATTCATTGCATTCCTCCACAGAACCGAAGCTCCCACACCCTGCCGCTTCTTTTTCGCACAGGGTAACACCTTCCGCTCCACGGCGGACTTTAGCCTGCATATACACACAAACGTGCTTGGGGACCCGCAAAAGACCGTCGAAAGGCTTAGAATCTTCCGAACTTGAACACAAGCATCCCGGAAAGCCCGCTGAGAGATGCATCGCTTACTCCGGCAGTCGTCACTCCAGTGACGAACCTGTAACTGACTCCTGCAGCGATCCTGAAGAACTCCGTAATATTGACTACCACAGTTGCTTCAGGCTCTATTACGAAAACTTCATCCGCACTGGCCGGGTCGTTCTCAAAAGAAACACCGCCGAACCCGATGAGGGAATGAGCAGTAAAATGAACGAGAGAGTCCGATAGAAAAACATACCCGAGCTCGAGGCCGCCGTATCCGAGGGAAAGCTTATTACTGTTTATATAGATATCGGTCACGAGCCCATATCCACCGCCGCCGACGATAAATGCGTGGTTGATGATCCATCCGCCGCGGCCGCCCATAAAAACAGCGAATTCGTTATTGACACCTGAAAGTTTAACAACAGGCCCGCCGTATCCCCCGCTCTCGATCTCTCCGCTTATCAATGTCTTCTCTTCAGCGTTTGCGATAATAGGCACTGTAAACAGTATCAGAATAACTGCAAGAAGCAACTTTTTCATATGACGACCCCCTAATGTGGACAAGCCACATTCCCCATTAAAATATTTTCTAGCAAAAAAATGCAAGAAAATCAGTATCATGGTACTAAAACAGGATATTTCGATATTAAAGAATATACTATTAAAAAAAACCCTAAAAAACAGTTTAGCTGATAATAAGGCGCGTTCTGTGACACAGTGGTTATGGCAGGTTAATGTTCTTTTGTTTCGAAACAAAGAAGCGGAACAGCGTGTTTATAGTAAATGAAAAAGGTCGGTCGTCCGCCGCAAAACTTCCAAACACGCGGGCATCCGGTTTCGGCCCTGCGAGGTCCTATCTATAAGCTTATCAATAGCCGCAGTACGCCGACATTTATTATAGAAGAAACGAGGGAGGGTAAACGTGGCGATTACCTACACACTGTACTGTAAATCATGCTATGACCGTCTGAATGAATCGGGGGAGGGGACGGCAGCGAAGGCGCGGCCGCATAAGAGCTATTTTGTCTGTTCCTGCTGCTCTTGTGAGACGGACCGGGGTTATGCTGTTCAAAACGGTACACAGTTCGAGCCGCACATCAGCTCCGCTGAAAAACAGATGAGCATCAATGTCAGCTGAGGCTGCCGCATAAAAGCTATCACGTAGCCTTCAGCTCTTCATTGATCTCTTCCCTCAGAGCAAGTATCACGTTCCTGTCCGAATCTGCAAGGTTCAGGACCCTGTTGTTGAAGAGATTGAGGAGATCGGAGAACGTCCCCGCCTGTTCGAGCTCTTTGTTCTGCCACATCTGAAAGAGCGCGAGACATACGAACTCCATCATCGCGCATGAAAGGTCCTCAAACACCTCTATGTCGCCTATTACAGCAGTCCTCTGCGAAATTATCTTCAGGGCGCGCATCATGCCTCTCATGACCCCTATCTTATCCTCGCATCCCATGGTCCGCCCTCCTTCTTTTTTTACTCTGTAAAACACAAAACCATTAAATGCCCGCGAAATTTATTCCTGGAGACTGTACCGGTACAATCCGTACCGAGCCCTAGCACGTGAGGTGCAGCGCTGCAACCGTTTTTTTTGCGCCTGAAGCCTCGTTGTAACTTCTTACCGCTTCAGGAGTATTCGACACGATGAGCTCTATCCCCCTGTCCCTTATGATGTTCCTCACTGATTCCCCCACCTTCATCATGCCGAACTTACCCGTTCCGATGATGAGCAGCCGGGGCCCATACTCCAGAATCTCCCTGATATCCTCTTGATACAGATCGTGGCCCTGGGCCCTCCACCATCCGTCCACGGTCCTCTCCGGATATATGACAATGTCCGATCTGTATTTTTTCCCGTCGACCGTTATCTTGCCGAATCCGTACGATTCGATCACACAATTCTCCTTACGGGTATGGGCCTCTACCTGGGAGCAGCGAGGTATTTCTTCGGCAGCAGGGCCCCGGCCGTGTAGCTCAGCCCCGGGCAGTTCAATACCATCTGATAGACGTTGACACGAAAATCCGGGTTTGCTGAAATCACGATATAGGCATCCTTCGGCGTGAAACGGTACTCATCGATCATCCACTCCATGAGGTACAGCGTCGCCCTCCTTATCGCCTCCTCGAGCGGCTTGTCCGAACAGATGCTTATGATGGCGTCTTCCCTCACTATCCTCGCATATGGGATACTACGATTTTTTATGACCCGGCAGGAGAGGGTCACCTCGGCACGCACCTCGTCCGCAGTTCCCATCCATTCCGCATCTCCCTGACCCGCGTGAACATCTCCCAGATAGAGAAGGCCGCCCTCATGAAAGCAAGGCAGAAGGAGCCTGTTTGGGGGGGCTATGTCCCGGCAGTCCCAGTTTCCTCCCCAGGGCCCCTGACCGAGCAGACTGGAGTGGACCTCATACTCGGCGGCGACACCGATCGTTCCCACAAACGGCCTGAGGTCCCACTCTATTTTTTCATTGTACACAGCCTTCCCGTCGCTCGTGTCTCCGCTGGGGCCGGGAATGTGACGAATCACCTTTGTATACGGCCCCGCAAGCTCGGGCCACTTCATTGAATCGCACATCGGCCCTATTCCGGGAAAGATGCAGGAAATTCCGTGATCGGCTGGAACAATCTTTTCGATAGAGACCTCGAGGATATCTCCATTATGTGCGCCTTTCACCCATATCGGCCCGCTCATCGGGTTGTGCTTGGGCGGGGAGTACCCGGAAAACGGCTCGAGGTGACTGTCGGTCGGAAGGTCCTTCTCAGACCTCACCCTTCCGGTAAGATTGTCCTCGGTCTCCACAACGAACCTCTCCCCCTGGTCTACTCTGAGCACGGGTTTTTTTGCAGGTTCAAACGCGTAGCTCAGCTCCGTGTTCCTACGCACTCGCTTGTCCATCCTCACACTCCCCTTACTGTCCTTTTATTGTATTGTAATACATGAGACCGGATTAGCGCAACAGGCAAATATTGCTGTTTACTGATTCGTTCGAGTGGTGTAGGATAGAATAAAATGTCACCTGTTTCGATATAACGAAGAGGAGAGTACAGTATGAAGAAACAGCGCTTCGGTCCGCAGCCTTTCCTTTATCCCATGCCCACTGTCATCGTAGGAGCACTCGTAAACGGGAAGCCTAACTTCAATACAATTGCGTATGTCGGTATCGCCGGGAGCAGGCCGCCGATGATTTCCATATCGATGGACAAGGGCCGTTTCACCCATCAGGGGATTGCCCAAACCGGAACATTCAGTATAAACATTCCGTCAGAGAGGATGGTGGGAATCACAGATTTTATAGGAATATATTCAGGACGAAAGAAAGACAAGACCGCACTCTTCAGCGTCTTTTACGGCGAGCTAAAGACGGCACCCATGATCGAGGAGTGTCCTGTCAATCTGGAGTGCGAGGTCATTGAGACTATGGATTTCGGAGGAAAGAACAGCCTGTTTGTCGGAAAGATCGTCGAGAGCTATGCCGAAAAGCAGTACTGCACGGAAGGCTACCCTGACATAGAGAAGATAAGGCCTTTTGTTTTTACCCGGCAGGACCATAACTACTGGAAGGTTGGAGAGCATCTCGCGGAGGCGTTTTCAGTTGGCAGGTCCTATCAGGGTGAGGAGTGACCTTTTTAGTGAGCGGGCAAATAAAGCTAAAGGAGGACCCGTACGAGAAAGATCAGAATAGTGAGAGATCCGGTATATCTGAAGCATAGAACAGGAGAGTTTCATCCGGAAAGCCACCTGCGGCTCGAGGCCCTGTACGAGCTTCTCGACGAGCCTGAAATGCTCAGTCTTTACGACCCGCTCGAGCCAAGAAAGGCGACGAGAAAGGAGATCGAATATGTCCATTCGCCTGACTACTATGATACGGTCAAAGCGACCTCATCCCGGGATGTGACATATCTCGATCCGGATACCGCAACATCACGGCACTCGTTTGAAGCCGCGCTCTATGCCGCAGGCGGCGTGCTCGCCGGGATCGACCTCCTTCTCTCAGACTCGAAAGAAAGGGTATTTGCCCTCGTTCGTCCGCCAGGACATCATGCCGAGAAAGAAAGGGGGATGGGTTTCTGCATATTCAATAACGTCGCGGTCGGTGCGGCATATGCGATGGAGCGCTACTCGATCCGGAGGGTGCTCATCGTGGACTGGGACCTCCATCACGGAAACGGCACCCAGCGCTCTTTCTACACCGACCCGAGGGTCCTCTACTTCTCGACCCATCAGTACCCGTACTACCCGGGAAGCGGTGCAGCAGAAGAAACAGGCCATGGGGAGGGAGAGGGGTACACGGTGAACGTCCCTCTCGCGCCCGGGATGGGAGACGAGGAGTACTGCTTCATATTTGAAAAGATACTCCTGCCGATCGCACAGATGTATAAACCCCAGCTCCTGCTCGTATCGGCCGGCTTCGATGCGTACCATGATGACCCTCTCGGCGGAATGAGGCTCACCTCCTCGGGGTTTAAGCGGCTGACAGAAGTTTTAAAGTCTATTGCCGAGAGCCATGCGGATGGGAAGCTGCTCCTCGCCCTGGAGGGAGGGTACGACTTGAACGGTTTGAGAGACTGTGTAAAGAGTGTCGTTGAAAGCCTCTCTGACGTCAAAACCGCTTCGACATCTCATTCCGGAAAACAGGCGGCTGTTCACGGGCAGTATGAAAGGTATATTGAAAACGTTCTATCTGTACAGAGGAGGTACTGGAGCTGTTTCTGAACACGGTGCAGTACCCTTTTCAACAGCGCCTGTTTTCAAAGATGTCTCTTCAGAATAGTGACACCCGATATACCGGTACATCTGTTAGAGGTAGGGGACGGAATCGAAAGCCTCGCTCTCCTGAACCAAGTCCTTTTACCAGATTGCAGGGGGGTCTAAAACCCCCATCGCTCACAAACCTATGTTAATGAGGGAACATGTATCAAAGCCACATGCTGATATGTGTAAAAAATATTCACTTGAGGACCGTTAACTGTTTCCTGCCTTATACAATTACGATACGTTGGTTTTTTTTATGTACATTTATTTTCATATCATTAGGAGATCGGATCTCTTTTTTACCGTGTCTGTTGTCACGCAGTCTTGGTTCATTCGAAATATGTCGGAAATAGAGGTTAATGCGGTTTTTTATATAACAATATTAGATAAAGTTATTCCGGCAAGTTACTCGGTCATGGTCCGGTTTTTTAGGAAAACCATGCTAAACCGATAACATCGTTCCCCCGGGCCCACAGCCGCGGTCTTTTGTTCTCTTGACAAAGCTTCGTACCTTTTTACAATGGAAATACGCATACTAAAAAAAGAGGTGAAGCGCATGGATACGAATAAGCTATCACGCCGGGAGCTTTTGCTTCGTACAATGGGGACTGCGGCAGCCGCCCTGGTCCTGCCCTTTATCGTTTTCTCGAAAGGCAGGGCTCACGCACAGAAGACGAAACCATTAATCCTCAGAATCGATCTGAAAGACGAGAGGTATGTCACGCTCAACAGGAGCGGGGGTGCCGTATACGTTGAGGCGGAAACAGAGAGCCGCCCTGTTATAGTCCATCGGATTTCAGAGTCCGAGGTCGTGGCCTTCTCTTCGGTCTGCACCCACGCAGGGTGCAAGGTCGACCTGCCGAAAGACGGAAAAGTCGTGTGCAGGTGCCACAACTCCATGTTCGACGGCACCGGGAAACTGATAAGCGGTCCTGCCAGAAGCGACCTGAAACAGTTTTCAGCAACGTTAAAGGAAAAAGCTATTGTCATCACTGTGGCTTGATTCCAGCGCTTACTGTTTTTAAAGCCAGCTTCTGGAGTGACCTGCCCCCCAAAAACCGGTCTAAATATTATGTTAGGATCAGAGAGGAAAATCTTCTCCCTGGATGTATTCATCACTCGGACCAGGGTGTTCAATACGCGTCCCTTGAGTATGTCAAAGAGCTGAAACAACATGGATTCCACATCAGTATGGCTCGAAAAGGAAATCCGTATGAGAATGCTAAAAACTGAGATCTTCTTTAAACACTAAAATACGAGGAGGTGAACCTATGGAACTTCCGGACACTTGCTAATGTGATAGAACATGTTCCGTATTCTATTCAAGAGGTGTATAATAAGAAGCGGCTTCACTCATCGATTGGGTATGTACCTCCTGAAGAGTTTGAAGTATCAATATTTGTTAAAGAGCAGAATAAAAAAAAACCAGCTCTTGTCGGCTATAACTAATTAATGCGGTTTTCTCACAAATTGCATAGCAAGGGGTTTAAATGATGACTTGGCAGTATTTAATCATCTTATGTAAGAAATAATGTTTACGGTGAGAAAAGCGCCTATGTGGTTTTCTCAACAGCCGCATGTCATCAGAGTTGAATGATGACCCGGTAGTATGTGATAATGACATGCAAAAATAAAGTTTATCGTTGAGAAAACCACAAACCCCCCATCATTCCTGTGTGAGAAATGGGGGTTAAGTGTCCAGTTTTAGGGGTTCACTCCACTGAACTCTGGTAATAAACCGTCGGTGCAGCAGTTATCATTTTATTCGTTATGTTCTGAACCAAGGAGTTTATGGATACTATCATGAACCGGAAAGTGAATACTGATCTTGAAAAAAAAGCACCTCTTCTTTTTCGTATCAAGGAGAAAAATGCGATCAGGAAATCGAAAAAGGTCTCCAAACATATGTTCCGACTGTTGAATAAAGAATATTTGAATGGGATCATTCTGGCAAACTGTGCGTTTTCCGAAGGCCATGGGGCCCGTACCGATTATCTCGGATTTGGAATGCTGTATTATAGTTTTGTTTATCTTTTGAAGGCAAAGGTCGCTGTTTGTCTGGGTTCCGGTGGAGGCTTTGTCCCGCGCATAATGAGGCAGGCCCAGAGAGACCTCGATATCGAGAAATCCAGCAGAACAATACTAATAGATGCAGATAAACCGGAATTACGGTACGGCCGTCCCGATTATTTACACGATGGGTCTTTCCTCAAGGAGTTATTTCCCGCTGTCGAGATTGTTATAAAACCGACAGGAGACGCAGCGGACATTTTTCTGGAAAACGGGATAAAGATAGATTATCTCCATATCGATGCAGACCATTCTTTCAGCGGATCTTTGTCCGACTATGAGATATACAGACCTCTTATGGCTGAAAATTTCATTATAACGCTCCATGATACAAACCTCGATGGGGTGGCAAAGACTGTTGAACATATCCGTAAGCAAGAGGATGTCGAGGTAATCGATTTCAGCTATCTCTGGGGAGGCATAGCTATTGTAAAGCCCAAAAATGCACCCTCTATTCCGGTAGCTCCTCAAGGCTCTTTTCCCGTGACTTTTGATCAGAGCAGGCGTTTTCTGATTATTTTTCTGAAGAAACACGCACCGAAGTTGTACGATAAATTAAAAGAAATAGAAAAATCAATGAAACAAAAAGAACACTCTACAGACTGACCGCAACAGTATATATATTCATGTACAAAAGCTTCTTTGGCACTTGATCCTCCCCTTATGCCTTTCTGCGCACACGCTCGAGTTCCGCCGATTTCCACACAACCCGTTCTCCGTAGCGGTCCTCGAGGTATGGCCTTCCCGGCCCCCCTCCTCTGGGTGTAGAACTCCGCTCCTTTCCTGAAATAGAGAAGTTACTCGCCTGTGTTTTCTATTTTATATCCCTGTCGTAATAGAGTGATCCACAGTCTGTAGTCTTCACCGAAATGGAAGCGTTCATCATAACGCTGATTCTGTAGCACTTCTGATCTGGCAAGCACGGTTTAACCGTTTACCGGAGAAAAAAGGGGGGCTGTTTTTTTCACATCCAAATACTTTTAAGGCATGTTTTTTCCCCTATGACAGAGCTGGTCACGTCTATCTCAAAGTATGCTTTAGCCTACCGGGTCGGCGCCGCTGGTCCGAATAAAAACGAGCTGCTTCTTCAACCTGTCTTCAACCGATATGTCATCAGCATCCATAATAGCCGTAAAACCGCCTTTCGCTTGTGAGATCCCCAGGTTTCGTGCGCCTGCAGGTCTGACCCCCCCGTAGAAAGAATACGGACCCTTTTGTCTTTACTTTTTACTCCGTCGAGGTATTCTTTTTTTCGGGCATCGAGCTCGCCATCAGTGATTATTAAAAACTCGAGATTGCGATAGCTCTGATGAAGGATACTTTCGACAGCTTCGGCGAGGAACTCGGGTGAATCCCTTGTGGTAGTTGCCCTGATGACACTTATCAGTGGATCCTGTATGTCAGTATTGAAGTCCGTCATGGTGCCTTTCAACACATGAATGGTATTCCTTTATTTGAAAGATGCCTGGTCTTTTTATATGTTTGCACTCTCTTTCAGCACGCAGCGGACGAAAAGAGGTCCTGATGTGAGAAGATTCCTCCCAGGCCATGTGAATCCCGAAATCAGCTGTTGATGCCATGTAATTTTTTTCAGCCGACTGCCAGACGGTTTAGGTTCATAGTCTTGAAGTTTCTCTATGAAAGACCATTATACTATTACTGAATTTTCATGTCATGCATAATAACCCGGTTTCCCGCATTACTGTACTGATATATGTTGTGAATATAGTATGGTTTTATGATATTATTACCGGTATAAAATTTTAGTCTTGCCGTATGTTCTGTATAGCTCTATCGTTTTGAATCCGGCAGATTTATTTATAGACAAAAAATACAGGGCAAAAGGTATTACATGTCATTATTTACAAAGGTTTCAAAGTACTGGCGGTTTGCTTCAGGGCTTAAGGGCTTCCTTGGCGATCCGTTGAGTGCTGAGCAGTGCTACGATATAATCAAAAACAGCCTGAAAAACAGGGAGCAGAACCTTTTGGATATTGTAAAGAAGGCTGTGTACGATAATAAAAACAGTCCATATCTGAAGCTGCTTCGGCTTGCAGAATGTGAGTACGATGATTTCGAACGGATGGTTCGCTCAGACGGCATTGAATCCACACTTCATACGCTGAGGAGCAGAGGAGTCTACATCAGCTGTGAGGAGTTCAAGTGTAAAAAGAGTGTTGTCCGAGACGGCAGGGTCTTTATCTTTAAAGAAAGTGATTTCAATAATCCGCTGCTTGCGCATAACTTCGAATATACGACAGGAGCCAGCCGGAGTCAGGGTACAAAAGTAACAATGAATTTCGCCCGATATGAACAGTATGCCGCCTATAACCGGCTTGCAGTCGATGCTCACGGCGTTTCGAACAGCCCGGTGATACTCTGGCTGCCGATACTGCCGTCAGCTGCGTGTCTTGTAACTATGTTACGCCTGGTAAAGATTGGCAATACACCGATAAAGTGGTTTTCTCAAACTACCGCTGGTAAAGTGAGGCCCTCACTGGCCAAGCGGCTTGCTACATTCTATATCATTTTTGCCGGCAGACTCTTCGGCGCAGCTTACCCGAGACCGGAGCATATCGATTTGGACCACAGTTACAAGATCTCCGAATATATATCGGAAGTACTGAAAAAGGGGCATGGCTGTATAATAGAAACCTATACAAGCTCTGCCGTCAGAGCCTGCCAGGCAGCGAGAGAACGGAATATAGATATTTCCGGAGCAACGTTTTTCGTCGGAGGAGAACCCCTCACAGAAGCGAAGCAAAAAGAAATTAGCGAGGTCGGCGCATGCGCGGTCAATATGTATGCAGGGGTCGATATCGGGCTCATCGGGTACAGCTGTGCAGCACCGGAAGCTTCCGGCGAGGTTCATGCCTTAACCAGCCGTCAAGCCATAATTCAGCATAAGAGAAAAGCCCCCCACGGCGAAGAAGAGGTCGATGCATTCCTCTTTACTTCTCTCTGTCCTACGACAGGAAAAATACTGCTGAATGTGGAAAGCGGTGATTACGGGAAGATCAGGATCAGGAAGTGCGGCTGCAGGCTCGAGGAGCTCGGCTTTAGGAGCCATATCTATGATATCAGGGGTTTCGACAAGCTCACCGGAGAAGGGATGACCTTTATCGGTACCGATCTGCTCAGGATTATCGAGGAGGTTCTGCCTGCCGTATACGGCGGTGCCTCGATTGACTATCAGATGGTTGAGGAACAGGACGAGTCCGGCCGTACCAGTATCAGCGTGATTGTAAACCCGGATATAGCCCCCTTGGACGAAAAAGAACTTATCAAGACCATAATGGTCGAATTAGGTAAGGGCGGTGATACCCAGCGGATGATGGCCGAGATGTGGTCCCAGGCAAAAATGTTGAGGGTGATTCGGAGGCGGCCCTATATAACTGATGCGGGCAAGTTCCTGCCCCTGCATATAAACAGGAACAACTGAAGGTGAGGTGTCGGGAAGTTTTATATTCCCTGAAATTGCCGGGAAGTGGAACGGGAAACTGTTCGATATGAACGTAAAGTAAAGGAGAGGTTACATAATGAGAAAAAAAAACTTGAAAAAGATTTTTGGTGCTACTTTGATTGTCGCAACTCTTTCGGTTCTGCCTGCTTCCATCGTTTGCCCTCAGACTGCTCGGAAGGCGTATGATATTGAAATATACGGCGGCATGGCAGGCATGACATCCTATACAGCGGCAATAGC
>Ga0307379_10012390_pt1 | contig 11122 bp, 11 predicted proteins | sample UN2MG_FD_202237 | JGI IMG/M metagenome (GOLD analysis project Ga0307379, IMG submission 202237) | Soil microbial communities from Risofladan, Vaasa, Finland - UN-2 | ecosystem: Environmental > Terrestrial > Soil > Coastal area > Acid sulfate soil | place: Finland: Risofladan, Vaasa | collected... | reverse complement strand
GCGCCGAAGCCATCCGCCCCGGCGGCCCCGCCACAGCAGCCTGCACCCGAGCCTGAGCATTCGCCGTCCAGCGAGGCGACGGAGCGCCCGGCGCGCAGCGAGGCAGCGGAGCGCTCGGCGCGCCGTAAGCCCACACCCAAATCCTGAAAGCGAGCCGACCAGCAACCGATGGCCGATAAGACCCGCACCCTGATCCTGATCAAGCCCGACGCCTTCGAACGCGGCCTCACCGGCGAGGTCATCGCCCGGTTCGAGCAGAAGGGACTACATCCCGTCGCGATCAAGTTGATGACCGCCAATCAGGCGATCGCTCACGAGCACTACGCCGAGCACAGCGAGAGGCCGTTCTTTGGTGAGCTCGTCGAGTTCATCACCGGCGGCCCCTTGGTAGCGATGGTGCTCGAGGGTGTCGAGGCAGTCAAGGCGGCTCGCCAGTTGATCGGAGCGACCAACCCGGTCGAGGCCGAGACCGGTTCGATCCGTGGCGATTTCGGCACCGAGGTCACCTTCAACCTGGTTCACGGCTCGGACTCCGACGAGTCGGCCGCGCGCGAGACCGCGATCTGGTTCCCGGAGCTGTAGGGCAGGGCCCGCCGGGATCGCCCCCTCGGCTGGTCCTCGCTTCGAGCTCGCCCCGGCGGCGTGAGCTGTTGCCCCTGCTCGGGATTCCGTTCGAGGTCGTTGACCCCGACGTCCCCGAACGCAGCGACGGAGACCCGGTGCAGCTCGTGCTGGCCAACGCCGAGCTCAAGGCGAGGGCCGGCTCAGCACTCGTCGGCGCCGACGCCTACGTGATCGGCTCCGACACTGATGTTGTTCTCGATGGGCGGCTATTGGGCAAGCCGGCCGATGAAGCCGCGGCGGCGCAGCGCCTGCGCGCTCTCTCGGGGCGCGCCCATCTGGTCCACAGCGGAGTCTTCGTACTTGGCCCCGGGGTCGAGCTGCGCGGTAGCGAGTCCACCGTGGTCCGCTTTCGTCAGCTCAGCGAACGGGAGATCGACGCCTATCTGGCCACCGGGGAGTGGCGGGGGCGGGCCGGGGGCTACGCGGTGCAGGGCTTCGGCTCGAGTCTGATCGAGGGGATCGACGGCGACCTCTCCAACGTCATCGGCCTGCCCCTACCGCTGGTGGCTCGGCTGGTCGGGAGCTTGCCGATCGGTTGAGTAACGATTAGCGGACTGTGTGTATTTACTCACAGAATGGCTTTTGTGCCTGCACTCCGCTAGACTGCTGGATCCCGGTCCGCCGACCGCAAGGGGGCCTCGCCGCGCCTGATGCGGGCGCGCTGGCCCGGCAGCTCACCAGGGGCCCGAGACCCCAAGCCACGGCGCGTGCAACCGAACTTTTCGGGCTGCCGTCGCCGGGCTTCAACCGCGACCATTTCCCCTACCTTCGAGGCTTCAGTACAACCATGGGAATCTTCAGCTACATGACTGGGTTCGGCGGCCGCGACATGGCCGTCGATCTGGGAACCGCCAACACGCTCGTCTACGTCCGTGGGCGCGGGATCGTGCTCTCCGAGCCCTCGGTCGTCGCCGTCGACTCACGCAGCGGCGAGGTGCATGCCGTGGGCATGGAGGCGAAGCGGATGCTGGGCCGCACGCCCGGCACGATCCAGGCGATCCGGCCCCTCAAGGACGGCGTCATCGCCGACTTCGACGTGACCGAGGAGATGCTGCGCTACTTCATCCAGCAGGTCCACCAGAACCGCTTCGCTCATCCACGCGTCGTCGTCTGCGTGCCCTCGGGCGTGACCGGCGTCGAGAAGCGGGCCGTCGAGGAGGCCTGTCTGGCCGCCGGGGCCCGCCAGGCCTACCTGATCGAGGAGCCGATGGCCGCGGCGATCGGTGCCGGCCTGCCGGTCGGCGAGCCGACCGGGTCGATGGTCGTCGACATCGGTGGTGGCACCAGCGAGGTGGCCGTGATCTCACTCGGCGGGATCGTCGTCAGCCAGTCGATTCGGGTTGGTGGAGATGAGATGGACGACGCGATCGTCAACCACTGCAAGACCCACCACAAGTTGATGATCGGTCAGCAGACGGCCGAGGAGGTCAAGCTCGAAGCCGGCTCCGCGACCGCCCTCACCGAGGAGGTCAAGACCGAGATCCGCGGGCGCGACATCGTCAGCGGCCTGCCGAAGACCGTGATGCTCAGCTCCGAGGAGATCCGGGAGGCGCTGGCGGAGCCCGTCAACGCGATCGTCGGCGCCGTCAAGGAGACGCTCGATCGGACCCCGCCGGAGCTCGCCGGCGACATCATGGACCGCGGCATCACCCTCGCCGGGGGTGGTTCCCTGCTGCAGGGCTTCGATCAGCGGCTCCGTGAGGAGTGTCAGATGCCGGCCCAGCTCGCTGATTCGCCCCTGACCTGCGTCGCGGTCGGCTCCGGACTCTCGCTGGAGGACATCGAGGTCCTCCATCGGGTCAGCAGCCGCAACGGCGGCAAGCGACGTCGTTAGATCGATGATCCCTATGCCCGCACCAACGAATGCCGCACCTGACGACTTCGCCGGACCACCACCCACGGCCTTGCCCGTAGCTCCGCTACGCGCTGCGGCCGCGTGCGGGGCCCGGCTCGATCAGGCGCGCCCCTGTGGACACGGTCATGCGGGATCAGCGATCTAGGGGTACGAGCCGATGTACCGTCGACAGGTACGCCGGCGCCGCGCGGTACTCGTTCTGCTCGTGGTCGCCTGCCTGGTCTTGATCAGCAGCCACTTCAGTGAGGGCGAGGGCGGCCCCCTGCACAGCGCTCAAAATGGCGTTGGCTCGATCCTCGCTCCGCTCCAGGATGGCGCCAGCAGGGCGCTGAAACCGTTCCGCGACCTGGTCAACTGGGTTGACGAGACCTTTCAGGCCCAGGGCGAGAACGAGCAGCTCCGTGAGGACGTCAGGGACCTCCGGGCTGAGCTCACCGCGACCGAGGAGCAGCTTGCCGAGGGGAAGGAGCGGGGCAAGATCGCGAGGATCGCCGCCCGCGATCCGCTCGCCCCCTACAGCGCCGCCGACGCCAGGGTGATTGGACGCTCGGCGACGACCTGGAATCAGACGATGACGATCAATCAGGGCCGCGCCGACGGCCTCGAGGTCGACGACGCGGTGATCTCCGGCGACGGGCTGGTCGGCCGCGTCAGCTCGGTCAACGGCGGCAGCGCCCGCGTCGCGCTGCTCACCGACCAGGGCAGCAGCGTCACCGCCAGGGTGCTCGACGGCGGGCCGATCGGCGTCGTCGGCGCCGAGGTCGGAGCTGCCGACGATCTGATCTTCGACCTTATTCAGGGCGACGCCGAGGTCAAGCCCGGCGCGACCCTGGTCACCGCAGGCATCAATGACCCGAAGCTGCCCTCGCGATACCCGGCCGGGATCCCGATTGGCGAGGCGCGCGAATCTGCCGCCGGTGAGCAGGAGCTGAGCCAGCAGGTCCATGTGAAGCCCTTCGCCGACATGACCAACCTCGACTTCGTCTCTGTTCTCACCGGGGGCCCGTCGTGATCTTCACACCGCGGATCATCGTCACGGTCATCCTGATCGTCTTCTTCTCGGTCCTCCTGCAGCTCGCCTTCTTCTCGCAGATGCCGCTGCTCGGCTCGGTCGCCAACGTCGTCCCGGTGACGATCATCGCCCTCGGCCTGCTCGGCGGCGCGGTCCCGGGCGCGGTCTCCGGGTTCTGCGCGGGCCTGCTGATCGACTCGGCCCTGGGGATCACCCCCGGCGTCTCGTCCCTCTCGCTGATGTCTGCGGGTTACCTGGCCGGCCGTTGGCGCGAGGGCTACGACATCGTCTCCTCACTGGTCCCGCCGTTGCTGACCGGGGCGCTGACCGCGGTTGCCGCCGCGACGTATGCGGCAATCCAGTTGATGCTCGGCGTCGACGCACCCGTCAGCCTCCTAGTCCTGCGTGAGATCGCGATCCAGGCGCTCCTCGGGATGCTGCTCGCGATCCCGACCTACCCCTTGATCAAGCGGATGCTGCGCTCGGCGCTGGTCGATGACGCGCGCCCCGTGCGCCGCAAGGCGCCGCGTGGCATCCTGGGGATGGCCGGATAGATGATGTTCCGCCCTGAAGACCAGCGCCCGATGACCTCGCAGTTCGCGGTCCGGGTCGCGGTGCTCAGCGGCATCGCCCTGGTCGCCTTCGCGGTGATCTTCTTCCGCCTCTGGTACCTCGAGGTGCTCTCCGGCGAGGAGTACCTGAAGCAGGCCCAGAACAACCGCGTCCGCGAGTTGACGATCCAGGCTGCGCGGGGCAAGATCCTCGACAGCAACGGCAAGGCCCTGGTCCGCAACCGGACGGCTCTCTCCCTGCAGGTGCGGCCCGACAAGCTGCCGGAGTTGGCGCCGGAAAAGAACGCTGAGCTGGAGGACCTGGCCAAGGTCTCGGGGCTGCCGCTGCAGAAGATCAAGCGCGAGATCCGGCGCCAGACCAAGGAACTGCCGGCCAGCCCGGTGACGCTGCAGCAGGACGCCGAGCGAGATCTGATCTTTTTCCTGCGGGAGCGCGGCGACCAGTTCCCCGGGATCAGCATCGAGGAGGTCTACGTTCGCGACTACCCGCGCGAGCAGCTCGCCTCGCACCTCATGGGCTTTGTGGCCGAGGTCGATGAGAACCAGCTCGACGAGCCGCAGTACGAGTCGCTTGCCCCCGGCGATCAGATCGGCGCCGCCGGCCTCGAGCTGCAGTTCGACAGCGTCCTGCGAGGGCGCAACGGCGCCACCCGGGTCCAGGTCGACGCGTCCGGCGAGCCGCGCGGCAAGCCGCTGTCGGAGATCGCGCCGGAGACCGGCAACAGCCTCGTCCTGACGCTCGACCAGGAACTGCAACAGGCTGGAGAGGCCGGCCTGGCGAGCTTCGGCAAGCCGGGCGCGTTCGTGGCGATGAGCACCGAGGATGGCTCGATCCTTGGGATGGGCTCGTTCCCGAACTTCGACCCGGCCGTATTCACGCCGCCGGTTTCGCAGCGCAAGTACGACGCGCTCTTCAACGATGAGGCGAAGCCGCTGGCGAACCGCGCCAGCCAGGGTCAGTACCCGACGGGCTCAACCTTCAAGCCGGTGACGGCGCTGGCCGCGCTCGAGGAGGGCACGCTGACGCCGACCGAGACGATCGTTGACGACGGTGCGTTCGACCTCGGCGATGGAAACGTGCTGAAGAACGCCGGCGATGCCGTCTACGGCCCGCTGCAGCTGCAGCGGGCGCTGCAGGTCTCCTCCGACATCTTCTTCTACACGCTCGGAGACCGCGCCGACACCCAGACCGACGAGGGCATCCAGAACTGGGCGACCAAGCTCGGCCTCGGGCCGCCGACCGGCCTCGACCTGCCCTACGAGTCGGCCGGCCTGGTGCCGACGCCGGAGTGGCGCAACGAGCTCTATGCACAGGCCGCCGACCCGGACTCCTGCGGCGGTGAGGCGCGCCTGTTCGAGCCTGGCTGTTACGAGACCGACCGCAAGTGGTCCACCGGTGACAACGTCAACCTCGCGATCGGCCAGGGTGATCTACTCGCCACGCCGCTGCAGATGGCCGTCGCCTACGCGACGATCGGCAACGGTGGCGACGTCGTGCGGCCGCATCTCGGCGACTCCGTGCAGGATCCGTTCGGCCGGCCCGTCCAGGACTTCACCCCCGCGCCGCGCCGCAGCGTGGACATCGATCCCGCCTACCGCCAGGTCATCCTCGACGGCCTTCGCGACGCGGCTATGGAGCCGACCGGAACCTCCTTCGGGGTCTTCGGCGGATTCCCCTACGACATCGCCGGCAAGACGGGTACCGTCGAGCGTGACGGTCAGCTCGATCAGTCCTGGTACGTGGCCCTGGCCCCCTATGACAACCCGAAGGTGGTCATTGCGGCTACCGTTGAGGGCGGGGGGTTTGGTGCCGACACCGCTGCGCCCATCGTTCGCGGCATTCTCAGCGCCTATTTCGACGTCAAGCCGAAGGACGTAAAGGACGTCGCGGGCGGGGCCGCCGGAGCGGCCGAATAGAGTTTCGATGATGGAATCAGCGACAACCACACGACTGCGCGGCTTCAGCGATGAGCGCGGCGTCGGCCTTCTCGAGCGCAGCGGATTCCTCCGCATCGACCCCTACGTCGCCGGCGCCGCGATCGCCCTGATCATCACCAGCGTGCTCGTCCTCGCCTTCACGACGAAGGGTTACGTCGATGGAAATCCCTACTTCTACGTGATCCGCCAGAGCATCTACGCGGTGGTCGGCATCGCCCTGATGCTGGCGCTGACGCGGGTCGACTACTCCCGCTTCCGCGAGTTGCGGGTCGGCATCTACACGGCGATGGTCGGCCTGATAACCCTCGTTCTGCTGATCGGCGCCGCCGGCGGCGGCGCTCGGCGCTGGATCGAGCTCCCCTTCTTCAGATTTCAGCCGTCCGAGCTCGGCAAGCTGTTGCTTGTCGTCGCCCTGGCCGGTTTCGTCATAGACCGGGCTCGCCGGCAGTCGGACGCGCAGAGAACCGCGCGTTTGTTGCTGCTGGGGATCGTGCCCGGAGTACTCGTCTTCCTACAGCCCGATCTGGGTACCGGACTTGTCTACGGCGTCGTCACGCTCACCGTCCTCTTCATCGGGGGTATCCGCTGGACGCACTTTGCTGCGCTCGGCGGCCTCGCGATGGGGGCCGTGTTGGTCGTGCTGGTGCTTGCGCCCGCTGTGGGCGCGCCGGTACTCGAGGGCTACCAGCAGGACCGGCTCACGTCATTCGTCAATCCGAGCGACGACCCGAGCGACTCCAGCTATCAGACCAATCAGGCGTTGATCGCAATCGGATCCGGTGGGAAGACCGGACTCGGCGACAATGCCAATCAGGCGCGGGCCGGCTTCCTGCCGGAGCCCAGCACGGACTTCATCTTCGCCGTCACGGCGGAGCGCTGGGGTTTCGTTGGCGCCGCGTTTCTTCTGTCCCTTTATGCCCTGCTGGTTTGGCGGGCGCTGCGGATAGCGACTCTCTCGAAGAACTTGTACGGCAGCATGATCGCGGCGGGTATCGCCACGATGCTGCTCTTCCAGGTTTTCGTCAACGTGGGGATGAACGTCGGCGTAATGCCGGTGACAGGTATTCCCCTGCCGTTGATGAGCTATGGCGGATCGTCGGTGCTGGTCACCTTCATGGCGATCGGCCTGCTTCAGAGCGTCTATGTCCAATCGCAGTTCGCCTCGCCGAGCAGGGTTCGACCCACAGCTCTGTGAGGTGAGCCAACTTGAAGAAAAAGATCCTCGTATCGGTTGACGCCGGTGAAACCCGCGTCGCGGTGCTCGAAGCAAATGGAACTCCCACCCGCTCCAAGGAGGGCGGTGCAGGAGGCAAAGAAGAGAAGTCCGCTGCCTGGCGGGTCGGCGAGCTGTACGTTGAGCGCAAGGGTTCGCGCTCGATCGTCGGCAACATCTACAAGGGTGTGGTCGACAACGTCCTGCCCGGGATGGAGGCGGCGTTCGTCGATATCGGACTGGAGCGAAACGGCTTCCTCCATGTCGACGAGATCGTCACCCCCGACGGCAAGTCGGTCCCCAAGCGGGGTCGCGGACAGGGCCGGCGGATCGACGAGCTGATCCAGCGCGGCCAGGAGATCATCGTCCAGGCGGTCAAGGACCCGCTTAAGACCAAGGGCGCGCGACTGACGATGCAGCTCTCGATCGCCGGGCGCTACCTCGTCTATATGCCCCAGGGCGGCGGCATCGGCGTTTCCCGCCGGATGGCGGACAGTGAGCGCACGCAGATGCGCAAGGCGCTGGACAAGCTCTATGACTCGAAGAAGGACAAGGGCGGATACATCGTCCGGACCGCCGCGCAGGGAGCCAACAAGGACGATTTCGCGCGGGAGATCAAGTACCTGCACAAGCTGTACGACGTGCTCGAGCGGCGAGCGAAGGACGCCGAGGCACCCTCGCTCGTCTTCCAAGAGGCCGATCTCTCGATCAGGGTGCTGCGCGATGTGCTCGGCGCCGAGTTCGACGGGGCCGAGATCGACGACACCCAGCAGCACGACCGAGTGACCAAGTTCTTTGAGCGCACGGCGCCGGAGCTGGTGGATTTCGTCGAGCATCATCAGCGCAAGGAGCACGTGTTCGAGCGCTACGGCGCCGAGAAGGCGTTCCGCTCGACGCTCTCGCGGCGGGTCGACCTGGCCTCCGGCGGCTACCTGATCGTTGACTATGCCGAGGCGCTGACCGTGATCGACATCAACACGGGCTCGTTCACCGGCAAGGGCAAGGGCCGGCTCGAGGACACGATCACCAAGGTCAATGTCGAGGCCGCCGACGAGGTGGTCAGGCAGCTGCGCCTCCGCGACATCGGCGGCATCATCGTCATCGACTTCATCGACATGGCGAAGGCGAAGAATCGCGACATGGTGCTGAAGACGCTTCGCAAGGCTCTCGACGAGGACCGCACCAAGAGCTACGTCGTCGAGGTCTCGCCACTCGGGTTGGTCGAGATGACCCGCCAGAACGTGACCGAGGGCGTCCGCGAGATTCTCACCACCGAGTGCCCGACCTGCGGCGGCGAGGGGGTAGTCGAGTCGGCTGAGACCGTCTCGATTGAGGTCCAGCGCAGGCTGCGCGACCTGGTAACCGACAAGCCCGAGCCCGAGGCGCATCTGATCCGGGTCAACCCGCACGTCGCCCAGGAGCTGCTCAAGGCCGACAGCGGGCTGCACGAGCTCGAGCAGGAGACCGGCAAGCACTTCCTCTTCGAGGGGGGCGAGGCGCTGCCGATCGCGACCTTCGAGGTCGCCGAGTCCGGCAGCAAGGAGGAGATCGAGCGCCGGGCGCTGCCGTTCGCACCGGGCGATGAGGTGCTGGTCTCGATCGAGGAACCGCACATGTACAACCAGGGTGATGCCGTCGCCAGGCTCGACTCGTTCGTGATCACGGTCACCGGTGCGGCGCCGCTGGTCGGTCAGCGGAAGCTGATCAGGATCGAGACCGTGGAGCGATCGGCCGCCGTTGCGGCGCTGGTCGATGGCCCCCCGCCGGCTGAGGAATCCGAGGAATCTGAAGACGGTCTAGAATCCGGCGCTCGACGGCGCGGCCGCAGAGGCGGTAGGCGCCGTTCCCGTGCCGGTGCCGGTGACGAGGGCTAAATCGCTCTCACCGAGATCGGCGAATGAGGGCTTCCAGAACCTAGATATGACTACCTACGCAATCATCGAAACCGGCGGTAAGCAGTATCGCGTCGAGGAGGGACAGTCCCTGCTCGTCGACCGGCTGCACGAGGACGAGGGCGCCAAGGTCGCCCTGCGGGCGTTGATGCTGCGCACCGACGACGACATCGTGCTCACCGCGAAGGACCTCGAGAAGGTCAAGGTCGAGGCGAAGGTCGCCGCCCACGAGCGGGGCGAGAAGATCAAGGTCTTCAAGTACAAGGCGAAGAAGGGCTACCGCAAGCATCAGGGGCACCGCTCGGAGCTGACCCGGCTCGAGGTCACCGAGGTCAAGCAGTTGACCCGCAAGCCTGCCGCGAGCAAGCCCGCCAAGGCGGATGCGGCCGCGGAGGCGAAGCCTAAGGCCGAGGTGGAGGCCAAGCCGAAGGCTCCGGCGAAGAAGCCCGCGGCCGAGACGGCGGCGAAGAAGGCTCCAGCGAAGAAGCCGGCCGCGAAGAAGCCGGCCGCCAAGAAGCCGGCCGCCAAGAAGCCGGCCGCCAAGAAGCCGGCCGCCAAGAAGCCGGCCGCCAAGAAGCCCGCGGCTAAGAAGCCTGCTGCTAAGAAGCCTGCTGCGAAGAAGACCGATACCGAGAAGGAGGGCTAGGACCGATGGCTCATAAGAAGGGACTTGGATCCAGCCGAAACGGGCGTGACTCGAAGCCGAAGTTCCTCGGGGTCAAGGTCTTCGCCGGCCAGCAGGTGACCGGCGGCGAGATCATCGTCCGCCAGCGGGGCACCCGCTTTCACCCGGGCGACGGCACCGGCATCGGCCGCGACCACACGATCTTCGCCAGGCGCGCCGGAACCGTGCAGTTCAAGACCGGCCGCAAGGGCCGGATGATCTCGGTCGCAGAGACCGCCGAATAGCCGGGCCCCGATCTACTTCTCAGCCGCGGCCAAGGCTCGCCCGAGCTCTTTGCACTGCTTCTTGCTGAGGGTCGCGTAGCACTCGTCCTCATCGAGTTCCTTCGAGCCGCCCAAGCTCGCCTCGAGCGCCCGCCCGAGCTGCTCGCACTGCTTCTTCGAAAGCGATGAGTAGCACTCGTTCTTGCCGAGCGTTCGCGAGTCCTCGGCGCCGTCCAGATAGGCCTGGCATTGCTCGGCATCGAGCCCGGCGGGGCAGTCGCCGCTCGCCCCGGGCTCGCCCCCGCTCGGCTCCGGATCGCCGTCCCCACCCTTGCCGCCGCCGGTCTTCCCATCCGAGCTCTTGTCCCCGTGGCTCTTGTTCGCTTTTCCGCCGTCCTTGTTGTCCACCGACGCGATCGCCTGGCTCGTGGTGTCCCCGGGCGCCTCCGCGGCCGTGCTCTCCGGCCCGTCGCCTGAGCCGCAGGCAGCCAGCGCAAGTGCCGCCATCGCCGCGATGGCGGCCGACAGCATCCGCACCCTGATTCGTCTGTCTCTCGTGCCTGGCAGGACCATCACTCTAGAGCCTCCGCGCCTTCGCCCCGGCGGGATCATCGGCTAGCTTTGCGACCATGTTCTGCCCCCGCTGCGGAAGTGAGACCGACGAGGCCGCCCGTTACTGCACGACCTGCGGCGCCGACCTTCCGAGTGCAGTGGAGGCGGGCGAGTCACGGCGGGCGTTTCCAGCGCGGCTCGCCGGCCTGATCGGGAGAAGCCGCCGAGAGCGGCTCGTGACGGTTGCGACCCTGGTTGCGATCCTGATCACAATCGGCGCCTTCGTCGCCCTCGACAGCGGCGGAGACGGGGGTTCGAAGCAGGGGAGCGAGGCCACGGGGGTCGAGGCAGTCGGCCTCGCCTGCGTCGCGGCCAAGAAGCAGATCAGGAGCGCGGCCCGGCGCGCGATCCGCGACCCCCGGGCAGGTCTCGACGACTACGCCGGCTCGCTGCTCCGCGCCGTCGTCGACTTCCGCGCCGTGGTCCGGGCGCAGCCCGCCGACGAGAGGTTGGTGCCGCTCGACGAGGCGCTGCTCGGGGTCGCGATCGACGCTGGGGCCCTGAGCCGTGCCGCCC
>Ga0307379_10012389_pt1 | contig 11123 bp, 9 predicted proteins | sample UN2MG_FD_202237 | JGI IMG/M metagenome (GOLD analysis project Ga0307379, IMG submission 202237) | Soil microbial communities from Risofladan, Vaasa, Finland - UN-2 | ecosystem: Environmental > Terrestrial > Soil > Coastal area > Acid sulfate soil | place: Finland: Risofladan, Vaasa | collected... | reverse complement strand
AAGAAAGTTTAATTCTATCCTTATTAAATCTTACCACATAATATATTTCATCATTAACTAGTCCACCAATAGCAACACTTGCATTATAAATTACTTTATCCCCCGTCGAATAACCATGATCTTCTATCGTAAGGGTATTGCTTGCAATATCGACATCAGAAGTACCAAAATTTCTTGGATTTGCAATTAATCTTCTGTTTTTATCATTATATTTTACAACAACAGTTGTTGTTATGCCAGGAAGAGCATCTAGATATACACTATCATTTTGCTTTAATCCATGACTAGATGCTGTAGAGACAGTAACAACATTTTTTGAAAACTCTCCAGTCAATACATTTAAATAATTTGTTTTAAAGCTGTGATTTTCTCCAGAACCTAGATTTGTAAAATATACTGTTGATGTAGTGATATTACTATCAATACCAACAAATTCTCCAGTTGTTCCTAACCCAACTTTATTTGTAGAAATTCCTATCAAATCATTGGTAATCTTAGCAACATATATTGACTGATTATCCGAAAGTTGGAAACTTATTACTCCATCATCTGAAATAAAAATAGGAGAGTCGCCGTTGCTAGAGTATATTAACTCATCACCTGTTTCTAAATTATGAGATGGTATGTAAATGGTTTTTGTTGGTACAAAAATATTAGTTATACCTGCACCAGGATTTGAAAAATACAAGGTAGAACCAACACCTATTCCCGAAGTAGTTCCTAAAGAAACTGCTTCTTCCGGATTAAAATAAATTTCCCTATTAAAATTATAATTTAGATTATTACTTTTTTGTGTATCAAAAGTAAATTTCCTAGTTTTTTCATATAAAACAGTTGTTGCAGTATGTGCAGATCCAGATGTAGAATCATACTCTCGAAGAACTTTAATTCTGGAAGATAATTTGTCAATTGAAAGTATTTTTACATTTTCACTTTCTATTTCATAAATGTCATTTTCTCTGATATACGAAAAATCAAGAGATCCATTGATATTAAAATATGTTATAATTCCAGTTGCAGATGCATTTCCAACTGGTTCGGAGAGTGATATTGTAGCTGAACTAACTCCTACTTTAAAGAATTGGTTTAAGTTTGATGCAAAAGTGCTCAAACCAGAAATTATGATAATATCATTATTGATAATTGTATGTGGACTTGAGCAAAAACCTATAATCTTTCCAGTAGAATTTAATGGATAAAACTCAACTCCGCGAGCAAAAGTAGATGCAAAACTTATATTATTAATTTCTTTTCCTTTTAGATATGAAACTTCAGCATATGCATCAGATCCGCTAGTGTTTGTATTATTGAATACTACTTTATCTCCTATTTTATATCCACTTCCTCCTGTAGTTATTCCAATGTCATCCAATCCAGATAATTTAATTGACTTTACTTCTGCAGAAGGCTCTCTTATTTTTATTGGGTTGAAGATAAAATCGTATTGAGAGTTTGCATTAGTTAAATTGTATGGAGAGGTATTTCTAAGAATATTGCTAGTTTCAAAGGGGAATGAAAGTTGATCAGTGAACTCTCTTTGATAATTAATTTGATTTGGTTTTGATTTAAAAGTATTTCCAATTAAATATGGAAAGGTTGGTTTCTTATAATTTTTAAACACTCCTGATGTTTCAGTAGAACCATTATTAATGGTTGCAAAATATGCATAAACTCCATTGGGAAATTCTGGCGTTATACAAAATCTTCCATTATGCTCATCCAAATCGCCAGAATTGTTGAACTGATAGTCCTCTACAAAAAATCCTTCAGGATAAATTCTTTGACCAGATAGTGATATTGGATCAGGTCTCTGAGAGGAAATCAAAGATACATATCCAGAAACCATTTCTTTAACTGGACCTCCATCGGGAGATGAATATCCATACGGACCATATATTGGATTTCCATCATATGCCCATCCAATTATTGGAGAGTGTACTTTAGATTCAATCTCTCTATTTGCAGAAATTGTTAAATCTGGAACAAAAACTTTTTTACCATTAACAAAATCTATACCAAAAACACTCCTTCTCAACTTTCTCGGCGCATAGAGGTGACAATATTGAAGTCCAACATTAGTATAAGAAGAGGTTTCAATAATGCCATCATCATCCAATATCTTATTTGAAGATAAATCCTTCTCAACTTTATTGATAATCCAAGATTTTATCTTACATTCTGCTTTAAAATTTCTTCCTGCAGATACGACCTCAAGCGATGTGCCAACTGTACTAAATCCAACTCCACCATTTACAACTCTTACGTTAGTTATTTTTCCATCATTAACAACTGGAGTTAAAACAGCAGCAGTTCCAATACCTAAAACATTAATAGTAGGAGATGCATTATAATTACTTCCGCCGTTCAAAACAAGAACTTGCGTTATTTGACCATTATTAACAATTGGAGTTAGTTGTGCTTGAGAACCTATACCAAGAGATACTTTTGGTTGTCTTTGATAATTAATATTTTCTGAAGAACCATAACCAACTCCAGGATTATTTACAAAAATTCCAGAAATAGAACCTCTAAAAACTGGTTGAACAATGGCATTAAAATCTTGACCTGTGACTGTAGATACTCCAATTTTTCCCTTTACCTCTACATTGATGGGTGGATAGTTAAAAATATGTTCGGATGAACCTACAGATGTCAATTTTATTGTTTGATTTGTTCTATAGAAAAAGTCTTTGTTTGTTGTTGCTATTCCAACCTGAGTAAGTTTAAATTGACTATCATCAACTTTAACGACATAATATTGCTCATTATTAATTAATCCACCAATCGAAGAACCATCTGCGGTGTATTTAATTAATTCTCCGCTATTATATCCATGACTTGGGATGTTAATAGTATTTGAAGCGGTGTTAATTCCTGAAGATGGGCAAGATATTTTTTTATTTTGATAATTTGAACCACTATTTAAAACACTAAAACTTGATATTACTCTTTTTGGTGTGAATGATTCGAAAAGATGAATACCAATCCCATACGAAGTTAAATCAACCGTATTGATACCAGAAACAGCATCGCCAAAAGATTTATGTAATTTTACATTATATGAATCTTGAACGTTTACATAATACTGTGCATTAGTTGTTATTCCACCAACAGATGTTTGGCCTTCGGTTAAGTATACAACCTTCTCAAAATCTCTGAATTTATGGTAAGAAGAAAATCCAATAATATTATCCGTCAAATTAACTAGTCCGGAAGATTCAATAGAATTAAATGAAACTCTATGCCGAACTGATGTTAAATTTGCCTTTGCGACAGCACCAGATCCATTTCCTCCTGTAATTGTTATAATTGGGTCTTCGACATAATCAAAACCACCATCAATAACATCGATTCTTTCTAAAGAACCTTCAACTTGAGTGTAAGCTTCTGCATCAAAACCATCATTATCAAATATTGAAATTGTTGGAGGATTAATTACATCATAATCCTCTCCCCCATCAATTACTCTAATATTTTCAATTTCGCCATAATAAACTTTATCTTCTGATTTATAGCTAAATGCTTCAACACCATTTACAAAAATGCCGACAGGACCTACAGGAGTTTCTGAGCTAACCTCATCATCTACTGCTATTGGAGTTGTTATATTTTTTATATAACTTTGTGCAGAAAAATCTAAATATTGAATTTTGGTTTTTCTAAAAATATTATTAGTTACTGTTGTTGTGGCAATAGAAATATATTTCTTATTATATAAATCAGACCTACTATTTGCTAATTTTACGTTGGTCTCATCCACTTTTTCTACATAATATGTTTTAGATAGTATCCCAAGATTATTTGCTGGGTTATATGTATCAATATAAGTAATCGAATCTCCACTTATAAGTCCGTGATAGTTATTTGGATTACCAGAACTTAAATCCAATGTTTCTCCATTAAAAATTCCAGAGAAAACAATATCACTAGATTTTATGTCAATATCCTCATTCAAATAGTTTGGTAAAGAGTTTGCTGCAACATAAACATCTTCTTGATTTCTTATATAAACATTCTGTACGTTTGCTGGATATGAATTTAGTGATGGAAAATTAGAAAACTTTGGTTTTCCAATGCCCCTTTCGATGGTATATCTTAAATTAAAATTATCAATTTTGGGTCCTTCAACACTTAAAGAATTTTCATTATTAATCCTAATGACTTTGAACTGAAGGGTGTTGCCATTTGAGAATATTAAATTTACGGCATCCCCAAGATAAAAAGTATGCGGGTCATAAGTTATAAACTCGTAGGAATATAAATTTAAAGTTAAATTTGAAGAATTTGGACCTTTAATTTCTTTTAAATTAAACTTATTTGCAATATTAAATATCCAATTATTAGATAGTACGTCAGATCCTCTATAACCAAGAGTGTTAATCTTAAAACGATCACCTTTTGACATCAAATAATTATTTTGGTCATAAAATGCACCAGAAAGAACTCCAGTTACTCTTACCTTAACTGTTTCATTTCCAATATTCGAATATGCATATTTGTTTACCCTTATATCAGTTCCTTTTGGTATTTCAACCGAATTGGTATTCGATAAATTAAATTGAGTTAAATTTCTTATGGAATATCTACTGGTATATTCTACACCATTTACAGTATAAATTAAACTTCCACCAATAGGAAATCCTATCGTAGAATCTACATCTAAAACTTGACTGTTAGCTAATGTATTTTCTATTAATTTTGTTGTTGCATGAATAGAAAAATTTCCATAAACTGTTCCATTTACGTTTAAGTCTTTATCATAATCTCCATCTAAACTTAAAATATAATAAGTTTTATTTGACCTTTGAATTCTTTCGACATTAGTTATTGTTCCATATGCCTTTTCATAAAAAATATCCTCATCTTGATATAATGTTCTATTTACAAGAGACATTGGATCTCCAGAAATAGATTCTACAACTATATCTCTTGTAACTCTATACTTTGCATCGGATGGCTTTAAAAGAAAATCTCTAGGTTTTAAAACCTCAACATTTTCTCCAAAAAGAGCTCTGAATAATACTTTATAAGAATCATCAGTTCCTTTCGACCTGTAAAAATCTTTTACTTGTTTTATAAAACTTCTTTGATTTAAACCTTCTGTAAACTCTCTATCTTCAAATCCTGGAGCTAATTGATTTTTGATTTTAGATAAAAATTCCCTTAATAATAAAGAGCTTAAGTTTTCAACTCTAGAATTATTAGAGTGTGTAGATATTCCTGAAGTTGAAAATACTAACTGATCTTGTCTATTTTCTGACCTATATGAAGTTATACCACTAAAACCTCTTGTACAATTTGCAAAAGATGTATCTGTCTTCTCCTTATAAAGAATAATCTCCGAATCAATTTTGATTATTCCATTTGACTCAGGAAATCCATATGTAGATGCAACATTAATCGTGTCATCTACAAAATCAACACTACTGGATAAAAATGTGGAAGATGGGCTTTGAATTACAAATTCAAGTATATCGCCGCTTACTGCTGGTGTGGTCAGATTGACAGCTGATGATTGAATAGTAAAATAATCTACGCCTCTTGCTAATTTTGTACCATTTTTATATACAATTAAGTCATCTACAGAAAATCCACCGCTGACAATAAAATATGTTTGTGGATTTAATGGTTTTTCCGTTACAGTTCTACTAAAAAGAGACTCTGTTAAATTATCAATTTTTAAATATTGGTCAATATTTTGAAGAACATCGAGTGTTCCGCTACTTCCCTCTAAAGAATTGTAGTATTCTTTTAGAAACTCACTTACAAGGGGATATTCCTCTCGCACAAAATCTGGGAGTTGACTTTGTACAATTGAACTAATTTTGACTCTTGTATTTGACATATTATTCTCTTATAATAGAACCATTACTGTAACTTGTGGTTTTTGTATATGTTGATCCCGAAGGATCATCTCCAGATGAAATTTTGTCGGATAGTACTTCAATATTTACATCACTAATATTTAAATTTAAGTAGAGATCTTGTAATCCAATAATATCATTTGATTCTGGTATTGCAGAAACTTCTATAATCGATTCTCCAGTTGCTGCAAATTCGCCAGCGCCTGTTTTTACTGTACCTAAAATGTTAATAGCATCTAAATTAATTTCACCTTTTACATAATCAATAGTTCCAGCTTCTGCAATAACAACTCTATATCCACTAGATGAATCAACTCTAAAAATATCAATAATCCCGGTCAATCCATTTAAATCAGGTATATCTGTTAGATAAACAGGATCATCAATTCCACTAATAAAGAAACCAGATGATTTTATGTTAAATCCAGACCCATTTTTAATGTGGAATTCATTTCCAAAACAAATTTCATATGTTGCTAAACTATTTAACACTGGTCTCAAATCACGTCTCATTTGGACTGTTGTAATATTTGAAGTAATTGACTCATGACTATCATCAATTACTTTTAGGAACTTACTATATTTAAATCTTGCACCATATCCATTCAATTCTGTAGAATTTGCGTATTTTTGTACATTATTGTATACGAGACTAGAAACATATTCCGATGATGGTGCATTATTGTTGTTATAGTAAACTGAAGTATCAATTTCCATAGACAAATATTTAAGATCTAATATTTCTGGTACAATCCCAGCTACAGAGTATTTTTTAAGCATACTCTTTATATTATCCTTCGCCCCATTGGAAACAAAGAATCCTCCCTTTGGTTTTATCGTAATAAAAACTTTACCATATTGTGGTGGATCTAAATCTTCGCCACCAAATGAAGAGACAGATTCTGCTTCTGGGTAAATTTGGGGAATAATTGCTTCGTAATCACTAGATGTAACAGCTCTGTTTTGTGCTGCGTATATTCTTGTTGAATATTTTTTGATGGAATCGATTGATTCTATTTCTTTGCCACCACCAGCTGCAATATTAGTAGTTAATAATGAAATTCCATTAGTAACATCAAATCCATAATTATCCAATATAGTTCCATTGAAAAGGAAAGCAGAAACTCCATTAGCAACTTCGCCGCTTGTGATAATATATGAAGCATTGACAATATTTTCATTGATTAATTTTTTACCAAAAATACCATCACCAAATATAAGTTCATATCTCTGGTCTTCTATCTCCTGGATAAAGAAAGTTCTTGATTCTGAATTAATATCTAAAATATTACTTGCTTGAATATATTTTTTTCTTGGGCCCAAATTTCCATCTCTAACATCAACTCTAATTAGGGATGAATCTATGTTAGCATTGTTTAAAATATACTTTTGATTTGGATTCAAACTATTAACAGTAAAAGTTTGTGTGATATATGTTCCCTCATAGATTGAAATATCATTAAATTCTGCAATTCCATTTACAACAGGAACTGTAATATCATCTGGAATTGAATAAACATAGTTTTCAGTGCCAAAAGAACCTGCAGATGTTGCAACAATACCTTTTTTAAGAGTAAGTGTAAGAGATTTTTGTGGTGCTAATGATGCAGAGGTATCTACAAATAAAGAAATACTTGCTTTTGATGCAGTTCTTGATCTTGGAGTATATCCAATGCTTTTTGCAAGAGAAACGACATTTTCTCTGAGTGTGGCACTGTCAATAAAAACCTCATTGCTAATCATATTAGCATTATATGAGGAAATATACGTATTATATGCAAGGACATCAATAATTACTGATAGATTAGATCCTTCAAAATCATAATCAGTAAAATTTGAATTCGATCTGAGATAATCTCTTATCGAAGTTTTTATTTGATCGAAGTCTAGATTTGTGAAATTAACTAGTGCCATTTATCGTGTTGGTTGTAATGCAAATGATAATTGTTGAGGTAATACATCAACACCAACTATGTAATAACTTACGGTTACAGTAAATTCATAATCATCAAAATTTGGTGTAACTACTACATCAATTAAACTCACTCTTGGTTCATAATTTTTGATAGTGTTCTCAATTTCATCCTTTATGACAGAAGCACTTATATCATCAATGTTTTCAAAAAGTGATCTATTAACCTTTGAACCCAGATTTTGATTAAAAAACCTTTCTCCAGGTTGCGTTAATACAAGATTTCTGATTGAGCGGGCAATCGCAGTCTCATTTTTAATGCCAATCAGGTCATAATTCAGGGGATTAACCTGAAAGGACAAACTAATATCTTTAAATTCTTTGCTTATCCTTTCAGAAGGCATGAGAAGATTATTAATCCTATAATATATCTTATTTATTACTATTTTTTAGATTCATAAAGTGGTTCAGTACCATATTCCCAGTCATCATAATCTTCATCATTACGAATTTTTTCATGAATTTCATTTTGATTGAAAAAATCATGTTTTTTGGGAGTCAAATCATCATTTGCAATTTCTCTGAGCATCTTTTGCCCATCAAAGGTATCTTTTTTGTCCATTTTGTTACTCCTGATTTGTTAAATCAGAACTTTTTACGGGGTTGCTATCCCGAGTATCGATAAAAAATCCTCTTCTTAGGTAATCTTGGTCCTCAATGAAGGTTAGATCGCCCATTCCTTGTGGACTATCATCCCCCCAAACAGGAATTGCAACGGTATTCCCATATCTAAAGTCGGGATTTTGTCTGAAATGAACTTCAATCAATTTATTTCCAATAAATTCGCAGTTTATCCACTCATAATTACCCTTAAGATTATTTAAAATCTCTGGAAATTCAACTTCACAGTCAATTTTGGTCCATTTTTTCCATTTATATAAATCATCGTCATCGTCCCTTTCGCCCAATACAACTAAATCCGACTTCTTGTTGCAAAAATCAACACTAATATGTTGACCTTCAAAAATCTCACACCAAAATTCTGCAGGATGAAACTGCTCTGTGTATTTGTATACCCATTCTATACGAGAAAATCGTCCCATACCAAGTATATTAATACATGGTCGGACGATATAATACCCTGAATATGGAACAGGGCATCCTGCAGGTCCACAGAGATGCCCTAGAGATTGATTTAGAAAGAGTTTGTTATATACCCACATATCATCTGAATGAATTGATTTCCATTCATCGCAAGAATCGAAATAATACATGAGTAAGTAAAACTCTTCTGTATTATTTAACCTTTACCCTGTCCACGATACTTCTTCTTTTTACCATTACGAGAGGTTGCACTTAGAAGTGTACGAGGAGAACGTCCTTGACGAGTCTTCTTAGGTGCTCCAGATTCAAAAATAGTTTTGTTAAGTGCCATTAGATTTCCTCCATTTCAATTAAATTTGGATCAATATTATCTCCAGAAAAATAACTTTCTGAAAGATCTTGAAGAATCTCAGTACATTCTTCTGCACTGAGATTGGTATAAATTTTACGACCGTTATATAATAGATTGTAAGATTTTTCTTTCATTAGATCACGCGAGTTTTTTCATGCCCCACTCTAATTCGAGGATCGCACCAGATTTCAAAACCAGCTTCTTTTGCATCAAGACAGAATGAAACATCCTCACCACACATATCCTGAACTTGACCAGACTCAAAGACTTGCATCTTAGGAGCAAACCAAGGATATTCGAGATTCTCAAAGACACCCTTCTTAATCAGCACCCAACCAAAACCAGTATAATCCACTGTGAAAGGCTTTCTGCGCTTTGAAATAGACTCAACAGTTTCGTGATTCATGACTCCACCATTCTTGCGGAAATCATCTTCCTCCAACCAGTGTGCGACAGAAGTTGTGTGTCCATCCTCTGTTGCATACCAACCAGCAGCAATCTCACGCTCTGTACCATCTTCACTCAGAGAAAGATCACAGAGTTGCCAGAACTTGTTAGTGTCAAAGACAATATCCGAGTCAATCCAAAGTTGATAATCATATTGTAGTTTACCATCCCAAGGTACTTGATTCGGTCCACGAAGTACATTTGCACCTAGTACTTTACACCGTGCAAAATTAACCATCGATGAATAGTCTTGTGAAATCTGAATACTCATACCATTCTGTACCATATCAAAGCACAGTTGTACAAAGTTTTTCAGAAAAATAAAAGAACATCCACGTCCAGGAAGACAAAAAACAATACTCTTCCCTCGCATCCTTTCTTTGATTGCATCAATATCCCATTCTTGTTCTTTGGGTTTTGGTGCAGCAGCTTTAACAGTAAATCCTTTTGTCATAAGAAAAACAAACCTTCAGTTCAAATTTTATCAGTTTATATATGTCTTGTCAATGAGAAGAATTGAGAATTATTTCCTTGTTCACATATAATTCCTCATACGTTAAATCATCAACATTATAATCAGTCTTCATTAGACCAACCATATTATTGAGTGTGCTCCAAGTTGCTTGGAAATCTTCTTCTTTTATTGAATGAAATAAACACCTATCCTTTGCATAGATGTGATAAACCTTTTCCATATGAAAATTATCTCCGGAAATTTTTATAGTAAATTTTAATTTACTATCGCATTATATATCAGTACTAACAAAAATCCAAGGGGGATGAATACAATTTTTCCCATTGTCTTTGGATATCTGATTAACCAACCTGCGAAAACAACCTTCCAGAAATTCCAGTAAGGTCTTCTCATCGTTTTTTACTACCTTTCTTTAACGTTCTTTTGTCGGGACGAGAGGTGCCGCCTTTGTGAATCCATTTTACTCCCATTTTAACTCTCCGGAAATTTTTTGTGTGTTTGATATTTAGAGGTCGATTTGTCACCTCTGTAGGTTAGGGTAGTTAGGGGTTTTTATAACGCAACGCCCGATATAAACAATAAACAACAATATAAATTAACTGCGAATAAGAATACGAATAAACTGCGATTGCACGAATAAACAATCAATCACCACTGTTTAATTATAATCACTCATAAATCTAACTCATAATATAACTGAGGACGGGGAGAAAGAATACCTCACTCCCCGCACAGTTAACTATCAGAACTCGATGCTATCTGCAGTGGGTTCGTTATTACTTACCTCAGCAGACTCATCACTCATCATTGTATCTAGAATGGACAGAAGTTCATCACCAGTGTTACCTTGATCAAGCAGAGAAAGTGCAATCGAGCGGGTCATAATGTAGAAGTGTCAGAACATTGAATTGAACATGCCTAGTTTATACTCAATGCGACAGGAGTTTGTGTAACTAACTCAGCGAACTT
>Ga0307379_10012387_pt1 | contig 11123 bp, 20 predicted proteins | sample UN2MG_FD_202237 | JGI IMG/M metagenome (GOLD analysis project Ga0307379, IMG submission 202237) | Soil microbial communities from Risofladan, Vaasa, Finland - UN-2 | ecosystem: Environmental > Terrestrial > Soil > Coastal area > Acid sulfate soil | place: Finland: Risofladan, Vaasa | collected... | reverse complement strand
GAGCGCTACTTATAACGCTGTTTTTGGGGATACTAATTCAGTTTTAACAACGTCGATAAATAATGTAGTTGGCGGTACAACTAATAGTGTAACGGGAAATAATAATGTAGTTGGCGGGTCAACTAATACATTAGTAGGTAACTACTGCGATATAACGGGGCTTTCAAACGAAGGCGAGTCTGATTTTGTTTCAATAACTGGTAAGAATAATTATAGTGAAGACGATTTTACCACAGTAACAGGGCGCGACGTAGTAGCACCGGCCTTCGGCGCACATGCTTGGGGTAACGGCGACCCGTCCGGCTCGGCGGTTCAAGGTGTTTCGCAACATGTAAAAGATGAATTTAGTCTTATTACGACTGACGGTACAGCCGCAAGAATGACACTAGACCCATTGACAGCGGACACAGGTTTTCCAGTTGCAATAGGTGAATCGTTCATGGGCGACATAACAATTACAGCCCGTGGACACGGCTCAACAGAAGCGGCCTTCCAAATGTGGTCGGGTCAAATGGTAGTATCTAATACAACGCAACAAGGTCTAGAATTAACAGTCGATTCAATAGTAGAAGGCTCCGGCGGCGGCGCTGCGGGCACGCTTAATGATTTGTCGATAGTCCCAATTATAACAATATACAACGGTCAATGGTTTGTTACTGTTCAATGCGCGGGTACTCACGAAATATTATGGAAAGCCTGGTTTGACGGCGATTTTAGCACAGGAAGTACAACAGGGAGTTGGTAATGAAAATATTTATAATAAATAGAGAAGACTCGAAACAACGCAAAAAAGATATGAAAAAATTGTTTCCAAATGACGAGCTAGAATTTTTTAAAGCGGTCGACGGCGAGCAATGGAGTAATGGAAAGTTTGACGAGAACAAGCGGCAAGCATGGGACGAAAAGAAAAAGCAGGCACTTATTAAAAAGGGCATTTTAAGCGCGGATGCTTTCGCATTTAAGCGATTCTTAACACCCAATCAATTCGCTTTAGTTTGTTCTACTATGGCAGTTTATAAAAAGATGCTTACGGAAAACATCGACAAAGCGGTTATTCTTGAAGACGATGTAGAGCTAGTTGATTCGAGCAAGTCCTTACTAGACCAAATAGATATGCCAGAAAAAGCGGACATTTATTTCTTAACTGGAGACGATTCGCCAGGTCAAATTATGTACACTCGAAAAGACGGGCAAATTATAAACGGGCGTTGTAATTTTGGTTATGTGATAACAAACGAAGGCGCTGAAAAAGCACTTTCAAATATGATGCCAGTTCAGCAAGCGATTGACTCGGGTCTATGGTACTTGTTCAATAAAATCCGATGGCTAACACCCAAGGGAATTAAAAACAAAAATGTTTTGGCAGCATACGCACCGAAAAAAGCAATAATCAAAACAAATAAAAATAGTAGTACATCTACTATAAAAATCAAAGAGGAGAAATAAAAATGAAATTAGTAAAAGTAACAGCTAGGCCAGCGGAGACAAAACAAGATCTAGAAATTAAACCAACTCATATCACATTAAAACTGAGCGAAGGGCGCGAGGTCTGTCAGTTCAGTTTCAACGGCGGATCTATGCAAGTTAATAACTCAGATAATGAATTTGACGATGTAATAGCTCCCGAGCTAGTGGGACTAGTCGCAGCTCTTAACGGTCTAATAAAAGTAAAATACGAAGACGAGGGCGCAACAGCGGAGATCATCGAAGAGGTTGCGGCTGTTAAAGAAATTGAATTGACAAAATAGAGAGGTGATAGATGGATAATCTAAGTAGAATTTTCGACAAGATAGATGCTGTTAACAGTAGTATAGGCAATATTGAGGGCGACGTTAAAGTTATCAATACTAAATTGGACGCTAGAACTACCGAGATAGATGTAGTCAATATAGTAAATAAACACTCTAAAGATTGTCCCTCTAAAACAAGATCTATAGTACCTAGTGTTAGGAACGAAAAAGGTAATATCAATTGGACTACTCTACTGGTACAAGTACTTAAGTACGCTTTAGTACTTGCTATAGGCGGCGGTGCTGGAGGTTTATTAACATGACTATTTATGGTTTGACAGCAGACGGTTTCGTGTTAAAACCCTTTGCTGTAATTAGACAAGAGGTAGAGGACTACCAACTATTGCACATAGATGCGGGACTGGATTTTAGCGATCAGAGCTCTATAAGCCAGAACACGATACCTCTTGCTAATCAAATAGCGGAGCTCTGGCAACTGGCCCAAGCCGTAGACGCTGCTTTCACGGCAGATAGATCTAATGATTTTAGTCTAGTTGAAGTAGCGGCTCTTACAGGAACTACTGTTACTCCATATTCTAAAACTACTGTAGTAGGCCAAGTAAATCTAAATCCAGACAAGTCTTTAGCTGTAGGCAGTGTAGCTAATATAACTAGTAGACCTAACACTAGATTTTTAACTACTGTAGAAGTACCTGCCGATCCTTTAGGCAGAGTACTATTCGACGTAGAGTTTGAGGCAGAGGATAGTGGCCCTATAGAAGTAGGTATAGGGCAATTGAACGAAATAGCGGAGCCTCAAAATGGATGGACAGCGGTTACTAACGCAGTGGTAGGCATTCCAGGAAGTGAGCCTGAGACCGACGACGAACTTAGGTTAAAAAGAGAGACAGAATTAAGGTCTTCGGGATCTGCTAATCTAGATTCTATATTAGCAGCAGTTTCTCAAGTTAGTGGCGTAGTAGGTGTGGCCGGTTCAGAAAATGTTTTGAATAGAATAGTAGACGGAATGCCTCCTAACTCAGTTAGTATAACAGTTAGAGGAGGTAGCGATGCTGATGTAGCTCAAGCTATTTTTACTGCTAAATCTGCTGGTATTGGTACTGTAGGAACTACTCACGTAGCAGTAACAGACAGTCAAAACGAAAGTCAGGACATATATCTTATTAGATCTACTGCACTAGATTTTTACGCTACTATGTCAATAGAAGTTACTTCTGATTGGGATGTTACTCCTGATAAAGCTGACATCAAAACCAGAATAGCTGCTTATATTAATGCTCTTAGTACTGGCGGAGATGTTATCTATGATCAAATCAAATGTAAAACTCTGGATAATGGTCACGTATACAAAATAACATCGCTACAAATAGATTTTGCACCAGCTCCTTCTTCTACTGTAGATCTTGCGGTAGCTGTTACGAACTATGCGTTATCCGACGTAGCTAACATAAGCATAACGGTGGTATAATGGTAACTTTACCCGTAGCTAAAACCGACATAGTAACGCAGACTCTTAAGACTATGCTGAGTCAGTTCTATGGTATGCCTGTCATGACTGAGTATGTTAAATCATTTGCAATACAGTTACAGGAACTGGAAGTTGTCTTTGTACAGCTATGGGTATATAGAACTATAGACTATGCAGTAGGTGCGCAGCTAGACATGTTAGGCGCTATTTTAGGAGAGTCTAGAAAAAGCAGAACCGATGATGATTACAGAGGAGCTTTACGTACCAGAATCTTAGTTAATAGAAGTTTCGCTACTGTAGAAGAAATACTAAAGGTAATGGTATCGATAGAAGATAATAGGGAATATATATTAAGAGATCTAGGACAAGCATCTTTTGAGCTAGAGTTAATTAACTCAATAGCTACTACAGACGTGTCTTACAGTGTCTATAACCAGATCTTGCAATTAATTAAAGCAGGAGGAGTTAGAGCAGAATTGCTTTACCACACATCTGAAATAGATTATACTTTTAATTTTGCTGACGGGGACTACTATCAATCAGGCAATCGCGGAGGATTTTCAGATGACGCAGAAAGTCTCGGAGGTTACTTTGCAGATATTTATTAAAAAGGAGATGACATGGCTAATAGCATATACAAATTAGATTTACCTGAGCCTTTTGATTGGGCTACTAACTCAGGAACTACGACAGATCCAGGAGCTTCCAGAAAAGCTACAGGCTTTCAGGTAGCCACTAGAGCGCCTGCTAAACATTTTAACTGGGTATTTAATCTAGTAGGGCAGTGGACTAGAGTAGTGGCCCGGAGTATAATTAATACTTTTTCTTTTAGTGCCGGGCCTCTAGCCTCGTCAGTAATTCCAGATAACCTAGTTTGGATGGGATCTTATTGGTGGCTCAGTGCCGGATCTGATGTATATTATTCGGACTACGGTAATACACAAGTAACGACAGGTGTGTCTTTAGGCGGAATTCCCCAGCTCCCACATATACGACCCCTAAAAGACGCTACAGGTAGACTAATAGTACCCAGGGTAACTGGCCTTACTACTTTAGACTACGCTACTAATCCTATTGCGGGATCTTGGACTACTGTTGCTCCTTCAATAGGGACTATAAAAGCTTTAGGCATAGCGCTAGGTGGAGATAGAGTTATGTTAGGCTCCTCGTCAGGTACTATTTCCTATGCTGCTGACATAGCTAGTAGTTGGACGACACCTTCCACCCCTTTTTCTGGGACTCCTGATGTTATATCTATAAAACACATGGGAGGCACTGTATGGTTTGCAGCTACAGACGATGGACAGACTGCTACTTCGATAAATAACGGTGTTGCTTGGTCGTTGACTACTGCTCAACCTTCTGCCGAATCGGATTTTTCTCTGCTTAGTGACGCTGATGTTAACGAAGTAACGGGCACTATATGCTCTTTCGGAGAGACTACAACGTCAGAAGTACCTATATATAGATCTACAGATCTAGGTACTTCTTGGGTCAATACTAATACTGATGTGACTTATGCATCTGTCCCTATATCTAAAAAAATTAGACATTTCGGAGGCCCTTTGTGGGTAGCTATAGTAGAAGTAACTGGGATTGTTGCCTATGTGATATTAGTATCTGCCGATGACGGTGCAACTTGGTCAGAGTTACGTCTGGGAGGGTCTTGGGTATCTACAGGTTATCTACAGGGACCGTACGATATGGATTGTGACGGACATGTTATAAGATGTATCGGTAAGGGAGCTAGCACAATAACTTCTGGAGGTGTTTGATGTTAGTACTAAAACGAGATGATGTAATATTAGTATTTGAAAGAGGTTAGCCATGTACACAAAAAATATGAAAACAGGAGATACAGGTGAGCCTCTTGTTATTCAAATAATTAATAAAAGTGACAGGAGAGCTGTGGTATTAACATCGGCAACTGTCGTTTTTAAAATGTCGCGTGTAGAAGACGATAGTACACTAACTAACGTAGTAAATGCAGCAGCTACTGTTACAGATGCTACAAACGGTATTATTACGTATACTTGGGTTGCCGGAGATTTAGATACCGCCGGTCTTTACATTGGAACTTTTACAATCACTTACAGTAGTGGCGTCGTTGAGACCTATCCTAGAGATGGGTATATTGAAATAAATATAGACGCCGCGCTTTAGTCCTATCCCCGTCATTCAGTTTAGTTGCTCCTTGGCTGTTTGACGGGGATTTTTTTAATCATTTAATTCTGCCTCGACTCTTGTTTTATATCGGTTGGCTAGTTTGACTCTTTGTCTACCTACTTTTATCTTACCGCAGGTTCCGTTTGCTTTCATCGCTTTATTGCCTGCGGCATAAATCGACATCGGACCAATCCACATATCACTAGACCAGTCTTCGTTATCGAAACCATTCGGGTAACAAGTATGCAATTGGATAGTTAACCAACGCACACCTAACAATATGCCTAGTGCAGGATTATCCCTTATCTCATTACGTTTATGTCCAGCTAAAGCCTTGCCGTGTACTTGAAGTAATCCTACTTCTCTCCTTACGCTATCGCTAATAATATCTGCATTAACAGACGACTCTTTTGTAACCATTGCGGCTAATAGATAGTGTGTAGATGGATGTTTAGGTAACATCCCGCCTCGGTTCGTAGGTCCGTTCTGGTACATTATTATGGTGTCTGCTAACATCCCAGCGTATTTATTAAAATTATTACGCCTTAGATCTTTGCCTGGGACGTTTTCATCACTGAAAAATATCTCCCATACTGTTACTATCTCTTTAACCATTTGCTCTTTAGATCCATCCGACTCAGGCTGTATGTCATTATAAATGTTGCCTAGTTCTGGTATAGGATTCGGTGTAGCTTTAGCTTCACTTTCACAAGACGAAAGTAAGAATAAGAATGTAGAGAATAATACTAGCGCTGTGGCAAGTATATAGAATTTAAAATCTATCTCAGGTCTCCAACAATTATATTCATGGCATGACGCACAAGCTCCGTGAGTAGGTTCTAATTTTTTAAACAGACAGTTATTACATTTTTTCATCATTAAGTATATCCTCCAAGTTTGTTACTTTTCTGTATTCTGCATCAATTTGAGAATTTTGTCAAATATAGGTAGCCAAGTGTCTATAATATCTTGTGTATCTTCGTGTAATACCATCTTATCTTTATGTGAATCGTAGTACTCGCTAGGAGCGTTTCCGAATCTGAGACTCATTGCTCCCCAATCACAGAGCATCTCAATAACGTGAATAAAAGGCATAGGCATAGCTAACATTCCGGTATGTTTTATTACTACCCAGTGTTCCCAATGGTGTGGATTAGTATTATAGTGATGTCTCCAAGCTCCGTTGAAAACTCCTTCGTCTTTAGAATCATTTGGGTAAAACCATTGAGTATACCCAGAAAATTCTGGCTCGGAGTATTTTGAAGCGTCGTGTACTTTTATGAGATTGTTTATATAGTGGTAGTCGTCATAGCTGAAAGAGATGCCACCATCGTTTTTAAACAATTCCCAGACTCTTCTAACGTTTTCTATGTGTTCTCTCACATAGTCCTCGTACTTTATTTCGTTTTCAGTCATCATTTTTACTCCTATAGTTCGAGGGTTCACCGATATAACAATCGTCACACTTGTCAGTATCTGTATAGATACAGTCATTAGGGCAACCTAGTTGTTTAGCAAATGCTAGTTTGCGACTAATAAAAACCGCACCCTCTTTTTCTTCTTGCGGTCTATTATAATAAGGATCGTCGGGTTCTCGGCCTCCGCTGCAAATATAACAGTGTCTATCGCCTGTGTGACAACATCCCATGATTATTCTTTCCTTTCGCCATCTGCGCAAAACCAGTTTTGGCTATTGTATATAATTGTTAAATACATTTTACTGTTTTTGTTTTCACATAAATTAGCTTTTTGACCGGTACGATTTAATAATTTGACATTGAAATGCTTACACTTGCCACAAGTAACGGGCTCAAGCTCTACCATTTTTTTGTGCATGAATGATATACCAGTTTTCATATAACAAATAACACTCATATGATCCGTGTATTCATTATCAAATTCCTCGTTATATTCCTCTAAACTTTTAACTCGGCTCATTTCAGTCTCTCTCTTAGTTTATCGATAAATATATCGAGATTTTTAGCAACAAAAATGTAGTCGTGCGAATATCCACTATGGTTAGGGTGAGCAGGACCATCATATTTGTAGTGAGCAGGACCGCAACTTACCATAATAAAGTCCCAACTTATTCCAAGTATACCGTCAATGCTGATACAGATATTAGGTTCTTCTGGAATAAGTTCGCCTGCTTTTTTAATGAGTTCATTAAACATAACTGATGACAATCTGAAATTATCCGAATATTTTTTAAATTCTTCGAATCTAGTAACGCCATTGGGACCTATTTTGTTTCTCGTTATTTCTGATAGTCTCATATCATCACTCAAAATTAGAAGGGCGAGGTACTTTACCCGTTAGACAGGTATTGCATTTTTCCACACCTCCGTCCGATAAATCATTGTCGTAATCGCAGTCTGAACACCACTGAGACTCGTATCTAAGAATTACTGTATCAGGCGAATCATAAGCGATATTCTTTATAATTTTCCCGCCCGTCCTAATTATATTAAACTCCTGCGACTTACGATTCTGTACAATAGTTAAAGGACCTAAGTCGTAGTATATTCCTTCTACTATTTTTACTATGTGTTCGGCGGCTTCACGTGCAGTTTTTTCGTCTTTATATCTTTCTGTCATTTTTCTTCCTTTCGTTAATAGCGCAACTCATGTAGATTAATGCATCGGCGGCTAAATGTGCTAATGGATGTAGACCGGAATCTCTGTCGTGTTCGATACCGCCCATAAACTGATTATAGTGTCTTTCTATCTTACCTGTATAGACGGTTTTCCAGTCTTTTATATCTAACCAGCTTTTGGGTCTGTGCCCTTTAATGATTCCGCTCTCGAATGCTTTAATCATTTCGACCAGTGCGTCTGTTGGTAATATCTTAAGATTCATTTTTTCATCTCTATTTCGTTTAGATATAGATTTTGGACATCTAAGAGATGTTTCTCTACAGTCTCTAAGCGTTTAAGAGCCTTGTCTTTTTCTTCTTCAAACACGTTCTGTTTCAGGTAAGACTCTTGTAGAGTATACTCTAGTTCGCCTATTCTCGACTGTGAGCGATATGTACTTCTTTGAATATCATCCCAAGCTATAGAGTTTCGACTGAGCTTGTGTTTTAGATCGGCTATTTCTTTTTTGTAATCTAATGTCTTACTTTCGTGATTCCTCACCATTAGATCTAACTTAGCTACTCTACTTTTCAATTTACGATTCTCTTTAAACATTTCAAACATACTAATCACATCCTCTTCAATATAATAGTGTGACTGCCGCCAGTCCATTTTATGTGTAGCCTATCTGATACTACTTCTACTTTGGAATCGTGAGGGAAATTATTAATTAGAGTAGCCAACTGAAATCTGTGGAGATAAAGTCCCGTAACTATTTCTATGTAATTACCCTCCCTACCGAGATCTACTGCTGCCGCTAATTCTATTAATGTCATTTGGTACCTACCCTTATTGATGTTTTCTGTTCTACTTTAATACCAGGAATGTTTACATTCTCGCCGCCTATTTCTGCGATGAGCTCTTTGATGGACTTCTCATCCACTATCAAGAAATCTCTAGGCACTAAGTCAAAATTAGATACCTCAAAAACCCAGCGTTTAGTCTGAGACATGTTAGCAGGTAACTCTGCCGGAGCGATACTGATAGCAGTCTCGTGATTTCCCTCTTTCATAGCCTCTAATCTTCTTGTTTCCTGTAAGACTATGTAGTCCTGCATTTTGTCTTTTATTATGCTCTCGCATTTTTCAAAGGCTTTTATAGCAGGCTTAAACATACTATCTAATTTCTTTTTGGCGTCTAATAGAGGTTTAGTAAATTCTACGCGGTGAGACTCCAGTGTCTTAATCCTAACCTTAACATCCGTCAGGACCTGGCCAAGCATGTCGAGCATTGATTGATCTATTATTACTACACTAGATAGTTGATTAGACATTTCAGAAGCTTCGTCTTTTTCCGGTTCTGCAATAGCGAGTGCCTTCTCTTCCGGGCTTTTAGTTAAGATAGTTTTCTCGAAGACACCTCCCTCTATCTCTTGTAGTTTAGTCTGCTCTTCTTCGGTCAACATTCCCCAATGGTTCTCGCACAGTTTACAAGACTGGGCCTGTACGTAGAAATTATGTTTACACTTTTTAGCGTCGCAGTATTTTTTATTTTTTCTTTGTTTTATTTCAAAAGCCTCGAACATCATTTTACTCCTCCGTAGTTTCTTTTTCTACAATAGTTTTTAATTCTTTTGTACCATACGTATCAGGTTTCTTAGTGAGAATTCTTGTTTTGACCATTGTATTTTGGCATAGTTTAGACATTATACTTTCGTAGGTATCGATTACTCTATTAGAAGCATCGAGATCGGCTTCTAATATCTTATAATCTAACTTAAACTCACGCTCACTTAGATCCTTGTCTTTAATACCACGTGCTGTTAGCTTGTTTATAATCTTTTCCTGTGTTTCTGTTAACCTTTCGCAGGATTTAAGCTGTCCGCAGAGTACTCCTTCTTGATCTTTATACCTCTGGAGAGATTTCTTGTTCGCTGAATGCTCCTCCAGTAGCTTACGAAACTCTGACCCTAACTCTTCGGGCAGTTGTTTTCTTATTACTTCATCTAACTCTTTTCTAAAGTCCATTACTTTGCTCCTTTTACTATAGCCCAATGGGCTAGACCTAATGCGTCTATCGCATGTTCTCTCTGTGTTTTTGGTATGGGATCAATAAAATACTTAGCTTCCGGGAAAATGTCAAGTATTCTACTGTGACTTATGTGCTTAGGTGTCGTACCCTTCCACTGTCTCGGTGTTACGAACGTAGACGTACATCCCATAGTTAACGCGGCTGCGATCTGAGATAGTCTAAGTATCTGGTTAGGGTCACCTTTTTGCTGTAGCTTATTATAAATAACAGGCTGCTCTACGTAGACATGGAGTATAGGATGTTTTTTAAGCAACGCTGCGGCCTCTCCTGAAAAATAGCTAAGTATTTCGCCTATCTCTTTAGCCTCTTTAGGTTTACGTATAACACCCATATCTAGTATAGTGCTGCTATTTTTTAATATTGCAAATCCCGTTATCATTCCAGGGTCGTATGCTATTATTGACATGGTGTTATTACCTTACCTAATATAGATAGCTGTGCTATTTGTTGTGATGTTATGCTATAACCGAAAATGCCTATAGCACTAGGGAACGGGGCACAACTCTTAGAGTTACCGAACTTAAGTCTGCCTTTTATAAATACTATAATATTGGCTTTCCACATAGTTTGGAACCATTTAGTATCGGTACGTGAAGGTACTAGTGTAACGACTTGGCACTCTTTTTGGGATTCGACTAGAGCTTTATTTACAAAATCGGCGATTCCCGGAATGTACTCTTCTACGTGTTTGCCTTCTTCCAGGCATCTTTTCTTTTTGCACGAAGAAGGGTCAGCACATGGGAGTATGGAGTTTCCGTAAGGAGGGTTCATCCAACAGACTCGTCCTGGCCAGTCCTCTATAAAGCAGTTATCTAGATACGCTTCACATTTAGAGTTATTAGCATCGGCACAAACATCTAAATCAAAGACAAAAATAGCATCTAGAAAATCAAACAGGTCTTGGGGAGTTTCCCAGTTCTGTTTATCGCTGCTAAATAGTGCTTCGTCTACCATTAATTTTTATCTGAATCCGGCACTGGATCGGGTGTTGGATCGGGTGTTGGATCCGGTACTGGATCGGGTGTTGGATCGGGTGTTGGATCCGGTACTGGATCGGGTGTTGGATCGGG
>Ga0307379_10012386_pt1 | contig 11124 bp, 1 predicted proteins | sample UN2MG_FD_202237 | JGI IMG/M metagenome (GOLD analysis project Ga0307379, IMG submission 202237) | Soil microbial communities from Risofladan, Vaasa, Finland - UN-2 | ecosystem: Environmental > Terrestrial > Soil > Coastal area > Acid sulfate soil | place: Finland: Risofladan, Vaasa | collected... | reverse complement strand
TATTTAAAAATGTTGTATCAGAATATAATACACCATAACCTTGTGCAACTAAAGCTTGATTTATGTCTTGATATAAAATAGAAGAAATACCTTGCTTTTGATACTTCTCATTTATTTCTGTAAAACTTATCTCTACTTTACCATTTACTATTTTAAAGCCTGTAACACCTATACTTTTTCCATCTTTTTTTATCTCAATTTCATAAGTTGTATTTTCTATTCCTTTATCATCTTTTCTTTTACCTGTTCCAGTAAACTCTATTGTTATACCTTCTGTATTTTTGAAAGACTCTGAAAGAGATTTTATAAATTTTAAAGGTTCTTTTTCTATATCAGCTTTAGTATCTGTAGTAGGATTAACATCATCTTCTGTTGAATTTTGTTCAGATAATAATTCATATTTAGTTAATAAATCTTTTACATCTGATTTTTCATTAGCAGTTTTTGCACGTTCTATATCTTCATCACTCATTAACTTTATCATATTATTTGAGAAACCAAGGGCATATAATTTAGACTTTGATGCTACAGAAAGTTCTTTTCCAACATTCATAGTAGTTACTTTTTCAGGTATTAATTTATCAATATCTTCTTTTACAGAATTTTTATCTAAAGTGAGTATAAACTTACCAGGGGACAATAATCTTTTTTCACCCGGTTTTAAAGCTTTTTTATCAGATGGTCTTGACACAGATGTAATAACTCCTGAATCTTCATTATATGTAATTTGAATAGGTAAAATACTTGTAGTGGCATTAATATCAGGAAACATATTTTTTAATAACCTTGCATATGCAGCTTGTTGATATGTGTTTTCAATTTTTTTATTGTAATGATAACTTGATTTATCATTATAACCTAACCATTTATCTTCTTTACCTGTTTTAACATCAATTATAATAAATTTACCAGTTTGATCAACTAAAAGTAAATCAATCTCACCTGCAATACCTGCCTCTTCATCATATACTCTTAATCCTTCTGATACTACATAATATTGACCAGTATCAACCATTTCTTTAAGTTTAGCTAAATATCCGGTTTTACCAAATAATTGATCAAATGCTTCTTGAGTAATTGATGCAGGATCAAATACAGGTTCTACACCAGAAAATAATTCTTTAATAGACTTGTCAATATAGTCTCCTGCTTTGGTAGCTTCTTCATATGTTCTTTCAAGAATTGACAATTTAACTTCATTTTCTAATGCATTCATTTTATCAACAGATTCTAAAGATGTAGCAAATACATAATTATTTTTATTATCTTTTTTTAATCTATTATATAATACTTCTACATTTTCAGCATTTATATTTTTACTGTCAATAATTTCAAATGAATTATTTTTTTCATTTTTAGCTAATACTGATTGATTAGCATCTATTATTTTTCCATTTTCAAATTCAAAAGTGTATTGTTTTATTACTCCATCTACATCTTTAGTTTCAGTTACAGTAACTAAACCATTCTGAATTAACTCATTAGTTCCTTCAGAAGAAACATAACCTCTCTTTATAAAGTTTAATAAATCTTGTTTAATATTTTTTAAAGTATCAGTACTAATACCATCACCACTCTTTTTTACAAGATTAAGTTCATTTATAAAATTATCAATCATAGCCTCATTAGGTTCTGCTACATCAGGATTATTTTTCATAAACTCAGCAACAGATTTTTTAAATGCTGCTATAACTTTATTTTCATATTTATATTTATATTTATCTGGAATAAATCTTTGTATGGCTTTAGTAACTCTTTCAAGTATTTTATTATTAATTACATAAGCACCATCATAAATAATATTTTTTTGTAATTTTTGCAATTCTTCTATTTGACGAATAGCATTTTTCATTTCTTCTGAATATCCAGATTGTGCCCTTGTTTTAATTATAGATTCAATCTTGTTTTTTATTGCTTTTAATTCAGCAACTTTATTTATATTTTCTAAACTAGGTCTAGATACTTTATTAGCTGAATCTATAAGAAGTTCTAAATCATTTATAAGGTTTCTTAATTGAGGTAATGATTTATAATCTGCAGTATTTACTCTTGTTCCATTTAACATGAATCCAAAATCTTCAACATTTTCAATATCTTCTTCAGCACTTTTAATATCAGATTTTTTATTATATTGATACAGTAATTCTTTTACAACTAAACTAGTTCTTATAAATTCATTTAAAATATTTTGTTTTTGATCTTCAGTAATATTTTCTGTTACAACAGATGGTAATGTTTCAAAATAACTATTAAATGCATTTAAAATAGAATTATGTAATTCAGGTGATCTGTCTTTAATATCTTCTAATGAAGATTCAACTGTTAATGGTTTAATTTTTTCTTGTGTAGTTTCCGTAGTGGGTTTTTTTCTATAATTTTCAATAGCTTCAGCTCTTAATGCAGCATACTTATCTACTATAGTTTTAACTTCAGCTGGATCAGCTTTCATTATATTACTATATTTTACAGCAGATGTAAATTGTATATCTTCATTTTCTTCAACAAGGTCACCTTCTACATTATCATATTTTAATACACCTTCATCATTATAATAAGTTATTGAATTTTCATCAGTGTCATATAAAGCTTCAATGTAATCACCTGATACAGATTGCTCAAGTATTGTAGCCATTGAAAAGAATTTTTTACCTTTAACTGGTTCAATAATTCCTTTATCTTCTCTTGTCATAGATTTAACAAGATTATTTAAATCAATTCCTTTTTGTTTATCTAATTCATTCAGTTCTTCTTTTAAAGTATCATCAACTGTTTCTTCAGTAAAACCAGTTTCTTTATTTTGAATAGCTGCTAATTTTATAAAAACTTGTATAACATCCTGATATTGAGGATTACTTGCTGTAATTACTGTATTGTTAGTATCATCATAAAATTCTTCTGGAAATGTTCCTTTTTCAACCCAATTAGTTAAAGCTTCTTCACTAATATAGATATTCATATTAGCTAAATAATTTAACAAATCATTATTTTCTTTAGCTATTAATGCTTTTTCTACCATGTCTTTATAATATTCTTTACGATTATTATAAAGATCTTTCATCCATTTAGCATTTCTATTTACATGTTCAATATAACCTTCAGGATCATGAAGTAAATTAATATAATCAACTAATGTTCTTGATTCTTTATCTAACTCATAAAAATCTAAAAATTTTTCAAAAGCTTGATCAATATCTGAATCAAATAATCTTGTACCTTTATTTCCTAAAGCATTTAAATATTTACCAAATTCTTGTCTTAACTCATTTGTTAATTTTAATGCTTCATTATTATTACTAGGACCATATTTTTCTTCTATTGCTTGATTAAGTTCTTCTTCTGTAATATTAGGATTTACAGCTTTAATTTGTTCAACAAGTTCTTTTCTATTAAAATAATTATAATGTTTTGTAAAAGTTTCTTGAAAAGATTCTAATGCTTTTAGTTTATTTTTTTTATCTTCAATTAAAGATTTAGTATCTGCTGTAGAACCTGTTTGAGTTAATGTTTCAATATCAGTTTTTAACATACCAATTTCATTAGCTAATCTTGATCTATCAAACAAAACATTAACATCTGAATTTGAAACATTTTTTAAGGATCCAATGTCTGATACAGAATCAATAATACTTTTCATTCTGTATGACACATCTTCAAAGGACTCATTAAAAAATACAGCATTTCTTCTTGCTGATTCCCAAGCTTCATGATATATTTCAGCTTCTTTATATTCCGGACTATCAACTCTATATTTTTTATAATCAATAGGATTTGAAAATCTTTCTTTATATTGATTATGTCTTTTTTGCATATTTTTTGCTTTAGACACAACACGGTTTATTATTTTAGATTGACGTTCAGCACCAGTTCCAGGATCTAAACCAAATGCTTCTTCAAATTCTTCAGAACTCATTTGTTTAAATGATTCAATATGTTCAGTAAAAGCACTCATTGAATCAGTTTCAAGAACATAATTTAAATGTGTTTGAAAAACTGCTTCTTGTTTATCTCTTTCTAATTTTTCTGTATCTGTAAGTTTACTTTTAGAAGCATCTACCTGATTAGCATAATTAAATAATTTAGAATTAAAAAAATCTTTTGGATTAACATTATTTAAATGATTAGCTACTTTATCTGCTATTTTTTTTCTTGATTCATAATATTCTTTATAACCTGCTTTATCAAATATCATGTTATATCCAATACTACCATATTTCATACTTGCATTAATAGGTGCTGCAAAAGCTCCCATTAATAATCCAGAAGCAAATGTTTCAAAACCTTTAGCAGAAAATTGATTCTTAACACCTTCTTCTACTAAACCTCTTGCATACATATATGTACCTGCTGCAGGACTATCATAAGTAGCTTTATAATATTTTTTAGTTGCTTCAGCAATTACATCTTGTGCATTTTCTTGCAAACCTTCCATTACATTTGCTTTAAAATATGTAAATAAACCAGGTATACTTTTTCTTAAAGGAGATTTAACAAGACCAGTCATTGTGTTTACAAAAGAATTTTCCACATATTTAAATTCTCCTTTATTTAAAATTTTTCCTACAGAATCTGTAGCAGCTTTTTTAGCTTTATTAAAAACTATTTTACCTGTTTTAAAAGTCATTATATCATCTGTAGCACCTTTTAAAAAGTTTTTTATACCACCTTTTGGATTTATAAGATTTGGAAATACTACTTTATTAGTTAAATATATTAAAGCAGTGTTCCAATTTTTTGCAGTTTCTCCAGCTTTTTTAGATTGATCTACTAACATTTCTTGTTGTAAATCATTTGGTGGACTACCAGTTTTTCTGTATTGTTCATCATATAAATCTCTATATAACTCATCTTCAACAAAACCACCTTCAAGTCTGGCTTCTGACAAAGCAAGATTAAGAGCTCTTATATCTCTATATAAAGCACCAGCTGTTTTTTGAGTACCATAATATAATCTAGCTAGTCCTGTAAAATTATCTTCATTTTTATAAATAGCTTTTGCAGCATCAGCAAGATTATCTAATGGATTTAAAAAATTACCAACTGATTTAAAAAGTTGTCTAGTTTTATTAATGTCTTTTAGACCATATAATGTTCTATTAATTGCTTTACCTGTATCAGAAGCTATGTCAACTGCTTTAAGACCTTTTCCAATTAATGGTACTTTTCTTAAATTATTTGCTGTAGCAGCAAAAAAACTTGCTCCTCCAGTTAATGGTGCTAACAAAGCACCAGCAGTTTCTTCTAAAATTGCACTTGCCATAATACCTGCTGTATATGAAAATGACATAGCAGTATTATTAAAAAAAGAACCAAATCCTGGAGAAGAATCATAACCTATAGCAGATGCAGCTTGATATCTTCTTGATTGATCAGTGTCTGCTGAAAAATCTCCATGCATCATTTTATTTAAACTTTTATAATTATCAGATAAACCTTGTGAAAACAAAGGCCATGCAGCATGAGTTATCATTCTAGATGTTTTATCAGACCATGTAGCTCCATTATTAAATACATTTTCATTATCTCTAAATGGAGTAAATCCAATTTGATCAAATTTTTCTTGACCAAGTGCTTGGTATCTTTTCATATATGATTGACCTGTTGGTCCTGCATTATATGCTATAGTTTTACCATATCTATTTTTATCTCCACTTTTTCTTTCTGAAGCAAACTTATCAGCCATTGCTAAAAAAGCTTGTTTTCTTGATACATTTTTACTTTTTCCTAAAGGTTTTTGATGATCAGGACTTCCAGTATTATTTCTTTTTATAGTATATGCACGATTTGTTAATTGTTGCCTACCAGGTACAAAAGATTTTATTTGTGGTTTATTATTAGTTTGTATTTGTGGTTTATTTATTGCAGGTGTAATTAATTTTGGATCTCTTAAAATATCACCTTCAAATGGTAAATTATTTTGAGTTGTGGGAATAGCAGCATTGCCACCATATTGTGGTCCTAAAGGATCTAATGAATTAAAATTTTCTGGCATTAGTCTTCGTATTGTATATTATTATTTTGTTGACTTAACATATCTAAAGATCTAATTGCATTATTCCATGCTTCTTCACCATTTGATATATGTTCATAATAACTTTCTGAAAATCCATGCTCTTTACTACTTAAAGTTATTACATATTGATCATTTGCTCTATCATGTTGAATAGAAGCATCACCACTACCATATTGGTCACTATATGTTACAGGTATACCTTGTGATGATTTATATTGAACATTAGAATCAAATGGTGTCATATTTGCAGCTCTTGTTAAAGTATTATTAAAAGTACCAGAAGGAACAATCATATTTATTCCATGTTGTTGTAAATTTACAAAATCTTCACCATTTAATATATTATTGCCTTCTTTAGTTTCTTTAAATTTTTCTAACCAATCTCTACTTGGTCTAATAATTATAGATTCATTATCAAGACTACCACCAGCTATTGATTGATATTCAATAGCAAAAGCTTTTGTTTTATTAGCACTTGGATTTAACATGTCTTGATGTAAAGCTCTAAGTAATGTTTGTCCTTTTTTAGTAGAAGATTTATCCCATGTTCCATCATTAATTTTGTCACTAGTAAGTTTATTATTATTTATATCAGTTAAATCAGATCCAGTAAAAGAAATTATAGATGATATACCATCAAAATCTAAAGTTTCCATATCTCTAAATACATCAAACATTGCTTGAGTACCTGGTGCAGTTCTATTTAATGGAAGTACTTGAATTACACTTGATTGTGAATATTGTGCTGTTCCAGGATTAATTTCATTATTTCCTGAAGTAGGAATACCAACTTTCATTATATCACTAGATGCATAAACACTATTTAATTCTTTTTGAATATCTGAATATGTACTAACAGCTTTAGAACCAGATTCTCCAGTCAACCAATCTATATTTTTTTTTGTATCAGTCCATAAATTAAATACATAACCACTACCTAAATCTTTAATAATTTTACCTCTATCTTCTGATTTGTCTACTTCTCGAATTTCAAATCCTGTATCAGAAAACCAACCACCAGCTTTTGTATTTTTTATCATATAACTTTTGCCTGGTTTTATAAGACCTTTTATTGCATCTCTGTCATCATTAATAGAAACTCTTCTTCCTTCTTTTGTTATAAATACAGCATCAACACCTTCATTTGTACCTAAAGCACCTTGTATTGCCTTTTTAGCATCATTACTATTTTCATAAAATCTTGCAGTATTAGTTCCTTTAGAAGATTTATCAAGCAAATGTGTTCCAATTCTATTAATTACATCATTATAATTTTTATTAGTTAACGTTATTTTTTTACCTTGTGAAGGATCATATATATCTTGATCTCTCATTAGTTCTTCTGTTGATCCATATTTCTTTTTCCATAAATTTAAAAATTCATCAGATGATCTAGTTCTACCAGTTTCTTTATCAATTGCTAAATCAACATAATTTTTATTAAATCCTCTTCTTAATAATTCAGTTCTTGCTAAATCAGAAGTTTTTTTAATATAATCTGCATTATTTTCAGCATAAGCTACATAACTATTAAATTTTTGACTTTCTTGTTGATAATTTGACATTACACTAGTTCCATTATTATCAATTACTCTAGAAATAGTTGGTAAATTTGCATGTGCATTTATATAACCATCAACTCTATCTTTAACTTGTTTTATTCTATATGGATTAGCAGAAGTATACTTACTCATGTCATTCATAAATTGATCTAATGGCTTAACTTTTTCTCCTTTTTTTAATTCTCTTGTACCATATTGCAATCTTTTTAGATCTTCATAAGAAAATTGACCATCTTTAGAAAGTAAGTTTAATACATTTCTAGATGTTTTCCAATAAGGATCAGAATATTCTTTTATCATTTTATCTCTATAATGCTTATGTGTTTTTCTAGCATCTAATTCTTCTGTAGCATTACCACCTTCACCTAAACCAGGATGTGCAAATAAAGCTAAATTATTATCTACTAATTGTGTTCCAACTTTTTGTTTACCTGTTCTAGGATCTATTATAGGATTACCACTATTATCAAATAAAGGTACATCTTGTAATACACTTGTTCCAGATTCTAATCTCCACTTTCTATCAATATTTGATGCCTCACCTTCATTTCTTGCTCTAACAGCTGCTAAAGTTCCAGCATTTCTAACTCTTATTTGAGCCATTTCATTAGCTGCTTTTTCAGCTATAATTGCATATGGGTTTTCTTTTTGAGTCACACTATAATCAATGTATGCTACATAATTTGCGGCTTCATTTAATGTTTTACTTAATTTATTCCATGTAATACCATTATCAACTTTATTTCTTAATGACTCAATATCTCCATATGGGTTTACAAAACCAGTACTAACATCTCCTGAAGATTGACTTGTTAAAAATTCTTCATTTTGATTTTCAAATCTTTTAAGTACAGCATCATTAATTGCTTTATTTTCTTTTAATGTTTCTAAAAATTTTTCAGCACCATCTCTTGCTGTACCATTTTTTATTGAAGCTTCTGTATCTTTAATTTTTTGGTCATAAGATGTAGCAGTATTTTGAACTATTTTATATTGTGCTGATACTTCATCTTTAAGTACTTTAAAATTATCTTGCAAATACTGCATTTCAGCTGCTTTTTTATCTCCATTAAATTGAGCTGCATTAGCTTCTATATAATTTTTACGTTCTATATAAGAATAAGTTTTAAATACATCTTGAATACCTGGATCTTTTCCTAATTCAGATTCAAATAATTTACTAAGAGGTTCAATAATTTGTTGTCCGTTTTTAGTTTGATACGTCCATTTACCATCATTAGAAAAAGAAGGTGTGTTCACACTTATACCAGATTCTTTTGCAAGTAACCTTGCTTCTTTAGCTACATTTCTAAATGGTGTATAAGCAACATTATTAATTTTCATTGAATCTTCATCAGATGATGCGGCAAATTCTTCAGTTAAATAATCTATTGCTTGTATACCTTCATTCCAATACATGCCACTTTCTTTAACATCAGTACTATTTTTTAAACTACTACCATATCCTCTTTGTGCATTTTTAACTTTAGTCCACGCCATATCTTTCATTAAGACTTTGTCTTCATAAAATGGTCTAAAAACTTGCATTGCTTGATCAACATTTTTACTTTGTGATAAATCTAACCCTGAAATTCTTTGTAAGTTAAATTCAATATCTTTCATTAACTGCTCTTTCTTTTTTATATCAGGCTCTCTTGTTAAATCAGCATAAAAATATTGACCATAAACATTGTTAAGTGCTTTATAATTAGTATCATATTTTGATTGTGCTTGTTGCAGTAAATTTGACTCAAAATTTAAGTCAGGCTGGTAAGGCTGAAATTGAGGAACATAAGCTTGTACTCCTTGTATATACGTTGCCATAATTTTATTATCTAATTTGTAAAAATATAAAAATTTTTAAAGTTTAATAAACATTTAAAGTTTAATCATTAAATGGATAAATAGAATTTCCATAAACATAACCACCTTTTGCATAAATTGAACCACCTAATTTTGTTAGTTGATCAGAATTAATTGCAGCTAAAAGAGTTTTATCATCTATTCCTGGATATAAACCTGATGCTTTTGCTCTACTTAATTTATCTAATGTAGATAAATTTTCTTCTGGTTTTATTTTTTTACCAGAATTTTTAAGCATTTTATAACCCCATCTTGGATTTAATGCAAAGTCATCTGTTTGTGAATTCCATCTGTCAACCATATTTTTATCACCGGAGTTTTGTTGTAATGTTTTTCTATACCTCCAATCATTTATTTCATTATCATATTCTTGATTAGCAAAGGCACCTTCAGCTCTAAATTTTTGTTTAGCTGCATTTAAATTTGCATAATTATTTACAGCTCCTTGATAATTTGTCAACCTAGCTTGATTTTCTGTACCTACATTTTCTGTATTAGTCTTTTCAATATTATTTTCAGGACTATTATTTATTTGTGTTAATAAAGCTCTGTTTTGAGGTCCGGTTTTAGCAATATATTGTGCATTTGCATTTGATTGTGCTAAATCTCTTTGAACAGAACCAAGCCAATTATTAAAAACAGGTTCATATTCAGGACCAGCTGCTACATCAAATCCAGGACCATATTTTTTATGTTTTTCACGCTCTAAAGTATTAGATAAATTCATATCTTGTTGTGTCCAGTCCATACCTATTGGTTGATCTTGTTGCTGATATTGTTGCTGATATTGATAATTATATCCACCTTCTTCTGTTCCAGGTTCTTCATGACATATTGGATCATCTGTAATACAGTTTCCGTCAGCATCTTTTCCTAATTCAATTGGTTGTCCGTTTTTTGTAATAAGTTTACCTTCTTCATTTTCACAATAACAAGGTGTTTCTTCTGGTGTTTCTTCTTCATTATAAAAAGCATCTTGTTTTTCTGTAAATTTCTCTTCAGCTTTAGGAATACAATCTGCTAATAGATCTGTTAAACCTGCTGTGGTTCCATGACGTTCTGATACAAGTTGTGCTATTGTAGCACCTGCCATTAATCTATCACATAGACTTCCTGCCCATCCTGATGATGGTCTTGATCCTCCTGGAATAGCTCTACCACCTACATAAGTTCTTTCAGCACCAGGAATACTTCTATAGTAACCTTGAGCATTAGGACCAGCACCTGCAACAGTTCCTTTTTGATATCCAGCATTTGGTGCAGGACTCATGTTTCTTCGTTCAGCAGTAATACCATTTACAGTAACACCATTATCTGCTTTATATAAGCCACCATATTGCATATAATCAGGCATTTGATAACCAGCCAAAGACATACCAAACATAGCCATAGGTGCTTGTTGTTGTTTACTTTGCATTTGTTGTACAACACTCATTACAAGTTGTTCTGCTTTATCTCCAGATACTCCTAAGTTTACAAAAATTTGCATAACTTTTTCAGGAGGAATTCTATTTTCTAATAAATTTGAAACTATTTCTTGAGGTTTTGCACCCTTTTCTAATGCTTGAGCTATCATTTGTTCCATATCTTGTTCACCGCCTTCTTGAAAATTAGTTCCTAACCAGCTATTTACAGTACCTCTTATTTGTTGACCCACATGAGGAAAAAGAATAGATGCTTCTTCTAATG
>Ga0307379_10012385_pt1 | contig 11124 bp, 10 predicted proteins | sample UN2MG_FD_202237 | JGI IMG/M metagenome (GOLD analysis project Ga0307379, IMG submission 202237) | Soil microbial communities from Risofladan, Vaasa, Finland - UN-2 | ecosystem: Environmental > Terrestrial > Soil > Coastal area > Acid sulfate soil | place: Finland: Risofladan, Vaasa | collected... | reverse complement strand
GCGAGAGGGCGCCTGAGGCGCCCTCTCGAACTGTTTGTGGTGTGGGCTCCTAGCTCAGTTGGCTAGAGCGCTGCCCTGATAAGGCAGAGGTGGCTGGTTCGAGTCCAGCGGGGCCCACCAGAGGAGCGAATCGAGAGTGGACAGTCGAGAGGAGATTGTCTGTTCTCGATTGTCAAGCATACGTGGGGGCTTAGCTCAGCTGGGAGAGCGCCTGCTTTGCACGCAGGAGGTCAGGGGTTCGAATCCCCTAGCCTCCACCACGCTCCGATGCGCCCGTTCAGCCTTGCCCGGAGGCGCCTTTTCTCTCGGTATTCCCTGGCTTTTTCAGCGTTCGCCCATCGCCTCCGGCGATGTGGTTTTGCACCTCAGTTCTACCACGTCGAAGCGCGAACCTGTAACCTTCTAGCCGCACTTTTCTACCTTGTCACGCTGTCCGCTTACGGCACTCGAAACTACTGGCTTCCAACCTTCTGGCCGCGATTTCGTGCCTATCAGCACGCGAGTGGGTCAGTCCGCGTCCCGTGCGGAACGGAAGCCGATGTCGCCGTCACTGCGGGAGTCGGGGTAGCTGCTACGGTCGACACACCGGAAGGCCGTCGGAGTGCCGAGGTACCAAGAGCCGCCCCGAAGCACCTTATAGACGCCGCTGGCCGGCGGCGTGAGGTCTCCTTTCGCGTAGCGTTTATACGCATCCTTGTCATCCCAGTCCGGTGGATTCTGGGAGAAACCGCGCTGCGACCCCAACGGGGCCCCACCTCACGAAGCTACGGGTGCACTCGGTTTAGCTACCGGTGCACTCGGTTTAGCTACGGGGCGCGGTCGGTTTCGCAAAGAGGGGGTGGGGGCGCCCGGTGTAGAGGGGGGAATCCCGGACGCCGCGCCACCCCGGACATACCTTCGCCTGAACTCGATTCACCCCTCGCGCGCTGAGAGAACATGCGGCCGTATCTCACAGCGCCAACGGCGCCAGTCCCTGTCCGTGTCAAGTGGCAATGAGACACCCCTGAAAGCCGTCAGAATGCCCGGACAGAGTTTCTGGGGAGCACAGTCGGTTCTGCTATGCCTGTCGGAGAGCGTCACGGACTGCGCCAAGAAGCGCCTCTGAGGAGGTCGCCCTGGACAGGAGCGCGCTAGCCCCGAGTTTGCGTATCTCCTCTTCCTGCTCGGGAGTGGCGCCGGCCGTCAACACGACAACGGGCCGTCGACTATGCAGTGTCTCCCGTAGAAACCGCAGGACGCCGATTCCGCTCTTCATGGGTATGTCGATACTGAGAACGAGCAGGTCTGGCAAACCCCTGTCAGGTACCGACAGTCGGGTCACGGCCTCCGCTCCATGCCGCGTCCTCTCTACCTCATAGCCCGCCCGCACGAGTATCTCGGTTACAGTTGCGGCAACCGTATCGTCATCTTCCACAACGAGAATATCCCTCACTCGTTCCCTCATCGAGCAACCTCCTGCCCAAGGGTTCCCGACCCACTGTATACGTTCAAGCTCTGTCGCCGACCTTCCCCCTCAGGACCACCAAATCGCCAAGAGCGAGCAGGGCACCCGGGTCAGGGAGGAGGGTCCCGCAGTGCCCAAGGCAGACAAGCACTCCGAGCAGTGAAGGCCATAGCACGGCCGCTTCCTCCTCTTGGTGGGTTGCATCGTCGAGACGAACCTATCCCTCGGCGAGCGCTGGCGGTGCTTCGCCAGCGCGGTCGAGCTTCACAGGGCCACCAGCGGACTCGTCCTGCTGTGCACCTCCACCGCCACCGCGTCGTTTATGTAGGTGTACCGCTGAACCGTGGACAGCTTGCGCCACCCGCCCAGGCGCATAACCGCCGGGAGCGGCGCGCCGTTCAACAGGCTCTGACTGGCGAAGGTGTGACGCAGCAGGTGGGGGTACGCCCTGCGTATCCCCGCGGCCTGGCCCACGCGGCGGAAGGCCTCTTCGGCGACTGCAACGGAGCATGAAGCGCCCGACTCTGATACGAAGGTGTGCTCGGACTGGCGGTCGAGTTCCACCAGTCTCTTCTCTCGGCGGGCCAGATACCGGCGCAGGTGCTTCCGCAGCGTAGGGGAGAGGGGAACGACGCGGAAGTCTCCCGTCTTGGTCTTCCTGACCAGGAGCTTCCCCTCTTCGAAGTCGAGGTCCGGCACCTTCAGCCGCAGGGCCTCCCCCAGACGCAGCCCGGTGTCGAGCAGCAGGAGCGCAAGGGTGCCGGTCCTGTGAGCTCCGAACCGCTCGCGTGGAGCCTGCCGAGTCGCCCACTTCACCAGCTTCTTACACTCAGCCCCGGTGAGCGCCTCTATGAGCTTCGCCGGGGCCCGAAGGAATTTCAGGCGAGCCGCCGGGTTCTGACCGTCCGAACGCAGCCCCTCCTCCGCCAGCCAGCGGAAGTAGAGGCGCAGCCCCGATACGATGTTGTTCACATGGTCGGGGGTGTACCGTCCGACGAGGGTGTTCAGATACCCCACGAGGTCGGAGCTCGCGGCGTCCTGTTCCGTCTCTCCCTGCGACCCCAGCCACGCCATCGCGGCCAACAGAGCCGCCCGTCTATTGCGGAGAGTTGCCTGCGCCTTGCCCGCGGCCCTCTCCTCGTGCAGAAACTCCTCGACATACCCGGAAGCGCCCATGCCCGGCTCCTTCTGCCGGAAGCGATGGGCGCAGAGTGCCTCGAACCTGTAACCTTTTTCGCCCGTTTTGGGCACCCGTCTGGTCGAAGCACCGAGTCCGACAAAGACAGTTATTTCCTAGATTTCTTGCACCGCTGTGGGGCCTTATCTCAGCTGGAAGAGCGCTTGCCTTGCACGCAGTAGGTCAGGGGTTCGAATCCCCTAGCCTCCACCACCCTTCCGGACCCTTCCGGACGCCCGCGTGCGCGAAAGACCACCCCTGCTTGCTCCGCCTATCCTTTGCTTCTCTGCATTGCGCGCCGCGTTCCTCACTGCTCTCCCGGCTCGCTTTCGCCGGCCGCGCTCCGCCCCGGCTGCGTCGCCGAAGAGCCGGGCCCCGACCTGCCCCGACGCGTCCTCTCTCGAGCCGGGGAGTCCAACATCCTGGACCGCGTCTGATCCGCTACCCTCTGGGCGGCCGCCTTCTCCTGGGCCCACCTCGCCTCGTCTGCCCTGTAGCGCTGCATGAAGTAGAGCGCGCCCAAGGCGATGACGACCAGGATCACGATCAAGACAAAGGCTGGGCTGAGCTGTTTTTTCATCGGCAGTGTCTCCGCTCATACTCTGTTCCCCTCTTCCGCCCCGGCCGGAGCAATGCCTGCCAGGTGTTGTATGCCCTGTACGCAGCCCCCGTCATGAATGCCACGACTGGCCGTCGCGGGCGCTCACCTCCATTCAGGTGAGAGGCAGAGACTTCAAGCCTCGTGAAGATCTCGCCGTGCGCGCACAGAAGAAGCGCGGCGGACACGGCGCTCTCGCGACGGTTCATCTCTCGTGGCCCACAGGTCTCGTTCGGCAAGCACAATCAGCGGCGATGGGAAGCCGCCAACACCGAGGTCGCTCACTCGGGCGATCCGCATCTTGCGACTGATCGAGCGTTCTCCCCGCGGCATGGGGTTGGCGGAACTCAGCCGCGAGAACGGTCTGCCCAAGGCGACGGTCCTGCGCCTCGTTCGAAGTCTCGTCAGCGCAGGTCCCGTCGCGCGCGATGAGACGAGTGGTGCGCACCTTCAGGATCGTGCCTTCTGGATTCGACTTGTTCCCTTCCTCCGCCCGGCCCAGTCGCTCGTCTCAGATGTGGCTGCCATACTTCAGGACCTCGCAATTCAAGAAGGTGCCAGCGCGCTTCTGCTTCTTCCCGAAGCGAAGGGACGGATAGGTACGTTTCCGCTGGATGCCTTCCCGCCGAAGCACGTCTTCGTCGACCCCGCGGCCGCGCCGAATGTGCCCCTCCACATGCTTGCTGGCGGCAAGTGCTGTTGAGCATACCAACCGGAATTGGCTACATGGGCCTACATCCACGCCGGCCTTGATCCCCGAACTGAGCACACGATCACCGCGTCAGACGACCTCATGCGCGAGCTGTCGGAGGTGCGCAAACGAGGCTGTGCAGTGAACAGAGAGGAGTGCATCCGAGGGATTGGTGGCATCGCCGTGCCGTTGGAGAGCGATTCCGGCGAGTTCGTGGGCGCGGTCGCGCTGGCCCCCATGATAGACGAGTTGACGCCAGGAAACATCGAGAAATGGATCCCTCAGCTTCGCGTCGTCGCCCACACGCTGAGTCGCCTGCTCACGCCGTGCGCGGTAGAGTGTCTTGCATTATGGATGTTCCTAGAGCGCATTTCATAACCCTCACTCGCCTGGCTGTCCGCCAGCGACGCTGGCATGAAATGCGCCTCCTGGACCTGGCGGCTTGTGTTGCTGTTTCATAACCCGCCTCGGCGGGTTATGAAACAGCTTCTAACCATAATGCAAGACACTCTACAGGATGCAGAATCGGTTGCGGCTCATCAGACAGTGAGAAAGGATTCCGGTCACTCCACCGAGCTAGGAGGATGTGCCTAGAACCTATTTCATAACCCGCCTGCCACAGGATACGCCTCTTCCCGGGCCGCTGTCTGCCGGTTATGAAATGGCCCCTCGTCGCATAGTGAAACGGGATTGCATCATCTGAGGGAACGCGCTACTATTGGAGAGTCCGGTCCCGGGAATCGTGTTGAGTGGGCATAGCTACTTCGGTGCAGAGCTCCGGGACCGGACTTCGCTGTTGGTTCCTCCCGAAGCCTGGCTCACTCCTCCACCCTGGCAGGTGCTTTCACAGATTGCCGGCTCCCTCCAGAAGTCGGCCTAGGCGCGGGGGGAACTGCGTGGTCCTTGCTGTCCCATCGCTCACCCCGTTCCGGGCCCGAGCTCTGACGGACTCGTCCTCCTGATTGGATGATGCGGACGGCGCAACATCACCCCCAGTAGGCTCGACACAAGCCATGTATCGCGATGTGAACATATCCTGCGCGGAGCGAACACGAGGTAAGCGCCGGTTCTGCTATTCTTCACATGGAGGTGCCAGTCAGGGAAAGGCAAGGGACGGCAGGGCAAGGCGAGGCAAGAGACTTCTCTTGTCTATAGCGTTCGGCTCAATTGCCACCTTGCCCGAAACTGACCTCGCACCAACCGGTCCGCTCGGGATTCCCGAGCGGACCGCAGTGTTCTTGAGGTCGGCCTGCCCGTGGTGAGCGACCTTCGCGCGGCTCCGGATCCGAAAGAGCAGGCCGATCAGGCGGAAGCAGCATCGACTTCCCCCTCGCCGTGTCAGGACTGTCGGGGACTCGACATGCGCTGGTGCGCACCACTGACGGAAGGCGCAGAATCACCCCCAGTTGCGCGGCTGCGGTTGTGTTGACAACCCCCACGCCTTCCGCTATAGTTGTGCGAGGAAGCACCGGACGAAGATAGGGCCGAGCAGACCGGTCGGGCTCAAATGGATTCCCCCATTTGGGCCTTCTTGTTTCCCCCGGCAGTGCGCTGCGCGGCCGCGGCGGTGGTCGCAGGGCGGCTGACACTAGAGCCGAGAGTGCTGGAGGCGCTCTCCAGGGGAGGCTAGACGTGCCAGCAACCGTTGTCGTGGGCAGCCAATGGGGCGATGAGGGGAAGGGCCGCGTCGTCGATCTCCTGGCGGCAGACTCCGATCTGGTGGTGCGGTACGCGGGCGGGAACAACGCGGGGCATACGGTGTGGGTTGGCGAGCACAAGTTCGCCGTGCATCTCATTCCCACAGGGATCCTTCGGGGCAAGCTCTGCGCGCTCGGCGCGGGGATGGTCATCGATCTGGACGTCCTGCTGGAGGAGGAGAGCGAGCTGTCGTCCCGCGGCATTCCGGTGCGCGGCAACCTCTGCATCAGCGAGAACGCGCATCTCATCCTGCCGTACCACAAGCTGATCGAGGAGCAGGAGGAGAAGCGCCGCGGGAAGCACGCCATCGGCACCACCAAGCGCGGCATCGGCCCTGCCTATGAGGACAAGGCAGCGCGACGGGGCCTGCGAGTGGGCGATCTGCGGGACCGGCAGGCGCTGACCGATCGGCTCCACGACGCGGTCACGTACAGGAACCTGCTCCTCAAGAAGATATACGGGTCGCCGACGGTCGACCCGGACCGTCTGTACCACGACCTCGTGACCCTCCACGACCACTTCGGGGAGGCGATCTGCGACACGTCGCTGCTGGTTCAGGATGCCCTCGATTCCGGGAAGCGAGTCCTGCTCGAGGGGGCGCAGGGCACGCTGCTGGACATCGACTGGGGCACGTATCCATATGTGACGAGCTCCAACCCCGTTGCCGGGGAGGCGGCCGTGGGCGCGGGCATCTCGCCGAAGTTGATCGACCACATCATCGGGGCGGCGAAGGCTTATACGACGCGTGTCGGTGAGGGGCCGTTCCCTACAGAAATGGAAGAGAGCATCGCCGCGAAAATGCGGGAGCCCGGCGGGGAGTTCGGCAGCACGACCGGCCGCGCACGCCGCATCGGCTGGTTTGATGCCATGGTGGTCCGCAAGTCGGTCCGCCTGAACGGTATCGAGGCCGTCGCCGTCACTCACCTCGATGTGCTCGATCAGTTCGAGGAGATTCTCGTCTGCATCGGCTACCGGTGCGACGGCAAGGAGACCGAGAGCTTCCCTAACCATGTCAGCGAGCTCGCCCGCTGCGAACCGGTTTACGAGACGCTGCCGGGCTGGAAGTCGGACATCTCCCGGACCACGAAGTTCGCGGACCTGCCCGCTAACGCGAGGCGGTACCTGGAGCGCATCGAGCAACTCGTCGGCGCCCCTGTAACTCATGTCTTGGTGGGCCGTGAGCGTGGGCAAGACATCATCAGGTAGTTTAGCCGCCAGCCCACGGGAGGTCCGCCTCCCACTGATCGTGGGCCAGCTCGATCGCACCTACGGCCGGCCGTCACACGGCCGTGGCGGCGATCCGCTGGACAGCCTCATCGGCACCGTCCTCTCGCAGAATACCAGTGACGTCAACTCCCATCGCGCCTTCGAGCGGCTCAAGAAGCGCTTCCCTAGGTGGGAGGACGTGCTCGCCGCTCGCCCCAGCCAGATCGCCGGCGCCATCCGATCCGGCGGCCTGGGCGACATCAAGTCTCGCCGTATCAAGCGGATCCTGCGGGAGATCGAGCGCGACCGGGGAAAGCTCGACGTTTCGTTTCTGAAGCGAGCATCCGTGCCGGCGGCGCGGGAGTACCTGACCCGCCTGCCGGGCGTCGGACCGAAGACCGCCGCCTGCGTGCTCCTCTTCTCTCTCGGCAAGCCGGCATTTCCCGTGGACACACACGTCCTCCGTGTCTCCAAGCGGCTCGGGCTGATCCCACCGAAGACCACCATGGAGCAGGCGCACGACATCTTCGAGGCGATGCTCAACTCCGGCGCGCCGGGCCGCAAGGCGGAATGGGGTGCCGACGGGATGCTGGCGCTGCACCTCGGCCTCGTCAGGCACGGACGGGAGATATGCGCCGCCAGGCGGCCTCGGTGCGGGATCTGCCCCCTGCTCGATCTCTGCCCGCGCATCGGGGTGGGTGGCGTGGGGGCTCCCGCGAGGGAGACGACATGAGGCCAGAACGGGCGAGAGAGTTGTTGGACGGGTCCGCCGGCCGCCGCGTGCTCCTGGTCGGCGACCTCATGATGGACGAATGGGTCTTCGGCAGCGTCAAGCGCATCTCGCCGGAGGCACCCATCCCGGTCGTCACCATGCCCCTAACTCCGGAGGCGCGTGCCGACAAGCCCGGCGGGGCGGGAAACGTCGCCGCCATCCTACTCGGCCTCGGCGCAGCCGTCCGCGTCGTCGGCGTCACGGGAGATGACGACTTCGGACGCTGGCTCCTCGCCGACCTGAAACGCCGCGGCGCCGACGTCTCCTCCGTGCTCACCGACCTCTCCCGCCCCACCACCCATAAGCTCCGCATCATCGCCGGCCGCCAGCAGCTCCTGCGCATCGACACGGAGTCCGACACGCCCCTGGAGGCGGACCTCTGCCGTCGGCTGCGAGACGCCGTCCGCGCCGGAATCGAGCAGGCAGAGGTGGTCTTGGTCTCCGACTACGCCAAGGGCGTCGTCTCCGAAGCCTCCCTTCCAGGCGACGTGATCGCCGCCGCCCGTCAGGCGCGCATCCCCTTCTGCGCCGATCCCAAGCCGGCGAACATCGACCTCTTCCGCGGCGCCGCGCTCGTCAGCCCGAACGAATCCGAGGCACTCCAGGCGGCAGGCCCCGCCCTCGCTGCCGACCCCGCCGCCGACTCCACCGCCCGCGCTGGGTCCCTTCCCCCGCGCATCGCCGCCGCCGGGCGGGCGCTGCGAGAACGGCTCGACGCCGACGCGGTCTTCATCACGCGGGGCGACAAGGGCATCGCCGTCTTCGGGCCGGACGACCGCGTCGCCGAGATCCCGGCCGCGACCGGATCGGGCGACGTCGGCGACGGCACCGGCTGCGGCGACGCGGTTAGTGCCACCTCCGCACTCGCCCTCGGCGCGGGCGCCAGCTCCATCGAGGCGGCCGAGATCGCCAACGCCGCCGGCGGCGTCGTCTCCCGGTTCGTCGGCGTCCACAGCCCCAGTGCCCAGGAGATACTCGACTGGCTCCGGGGCGCGCGGTGAACACCGAGAGGCGTTGATCCGTGCGGGTCGGCATACACGTTCCAGTGAGCGGCGGCCTCGTCAAGGCCGGGAAGCGGGCGCGTTCGCTCGGCTGCGAGTGCCTCCAGATATTCCCCCGAAATGTCCGCGGCTGGCGCGCGCGGAGGTACGCCGAATCCGAGATCGCCGCCTTCCGTGAGATCCTGTCCGGACGGGACATCTCTCCCCTCGTCGTCCACTCCTGCTACCTAGTGAATCTCGCTTCCCCCGATCGCGCGCTCCGAGAACGCTCCCTCCGCAGCGTCGCCGACGACATGAAGCGCGCGGCGCTCCTGGGGGGGCGCTGCGTCGTGTTCCACTTCGGCCACCACATGGGAGCCGGCACACGCCGCGGCCTTCGATTCATCGCCTCCGGTGTGCGCTCGCTGCTGTCGGAGGCGCCTCCCGGCATCGACATTCTGCTCGAGAACTCCGCAGGCCGGGGAACAGAAATGGGGGGCGAATGGAGCGAGTTTGCCGACCTCTTCGATCTCCTCGACGGAGAGGAGCGCGTCGGCGTCTGCTTCGACACCTGCCACGCCCACGCCGCCGGCTGCCGACTCGACGGCCCTCGCCGGGTCGGTCGGGCACTCCGCGAGTTCGACTCCGTGGTGGGCCTCTCCCGACTTCGCCTCCTCCACCTCAACGACTGCCGCGCGCCGGCCGGCGCCCACGTCGACCACCACGAGCACATCGGCCGCGGCACCATCGGGGATGCTGGCTTCCGCGCCCTGCTTCGTCGGCGGGAGATGCGCCATCGGTGCGCCATCCTGGAGACGCCCATCGATCGCCCCGGGGACGACCGACGCAATCTGAGGCGGGTGCGAAAGCTGCAAGCTTGAGGGGGAGAAAAGGGTGCGCTTGGGAGGGGATGCGCGCGTGGTGTCAGGGAAACAGGGGCGCTGTGACGAGGGCGCTGATGTTTCGCCGATACCGCTCCGCTACCAATCGGCGTGCCCCCGCTCCCTCCTATATACTACCCAAAAACAGGGCCAACTCCTGTCGCCGGAACGCGACGCAGGTGACCGCCCGCCCGCAGCCGAATTGATTCACAGGAGGTGAGACCTCGTGTCCGGGGGTGGTTGGGATCTCGACGAAATCCGCCGCAGAGCCGACATCGTCGATGTCGTCTCCCCGCACGTTCGCCTCCGCCAGGCCGGGCGCCGCCTCTCCGGGCTCTGCCCCTTCCACCAGGAGCGGACGCCTTCTTTCACCGTCGATGCCGAGAAGGGGCTCTGGCACTGCTTCGGGTGCAAGGCCGGCGGCGACCTCTTCCGCTTCGTCGAGATGATCGAGAAGGTGACCTTTCAGGAGGCGGTCGAGCTGCTCGCCCGCCGCCTGGGCCTGCCGCCGAGGACGCCCGCCGATGCCGGCCGCGGCCGCGCCAAGGAGCAGCTCCTGTCGCTGCACGAGCAGGCGGCCCGTCTCTTTCACGCCGGCCTGAAGGGCCGCGCGGGAGCCGGCGCGCGAAGCTATCTACAAGCGCGCGGCGTCTCCGACGACTCGATCGATGGCTTCCTTCTCGGCTATGTCCCCGATGCCTGGGACGGCCTGCTCAACGCCCTCAGCAAGCGAGGATTCTCGGGCAAAGACCTCGCCCGCGCCGGCCTCGCCGTCCAGCGAAACGATGGCGGCTTTTACGACCGCTTCAGGGACCGCGTCATCTTCCCGATCCGCGACGCCACCGGCCGCGTCATCGCCTTCGGCGGCCGCGCCCTCTCCGACGACCAGCAGCCCAAGTATCTCAACTCCCCCGAGACGGCCCTCTTTCGCAAGGGACAGATCCTCTGGGCCTTCGACCGTGCCCGGCGCGCCATGGCGGAGGCGGGACGCGCCATTATCGTCGAGGGCTACCTCGACGCCATCGCGTGCCACGAGGCCGGGCTCGCAGAGACCGTCGCCACCATGGGGACCGCACTGACGGGAGATCACGTCGATATCCTGCGGCGGCGCACGGAGCGCCTCGTGCTTGCTTTCGACTCCGATTCGGCCGGCCTGGCGGCCGCTCTCCGGGGAAGAGAGCTGTTCCAGCGCGCCGGGCTCGACGTTCGCGTCGTCACCATGCCGGGGGGCATGGATCCGGACAACGTCATCCGCGATCGAGGGCGGGAGGCCTTCGTCGAGCTCGTGGAGGGGGCGGCACCGATGCTCGAGTGGGAGCTGAGTCGGGTGCTCGCCCGCGCCGAAGGCGCAGACCAGCGGGAGAAAATGGAAGTCCTCCGCGAGGCAGTCTCGGTCCTCGCAAAGGCACCCCCGGGTGTGGAGAGAGAGCACTATGTGACGTGGCTGGCAGAGAGGGCCGCGGAGGGCTCCCCCAATCGGTTGAGATTCATGGAGTCGGCCGTCCGCGAGGAGCTGTCTCGGCAGGCCGCAAGGAGACCCAGCCCCACCCGTCGGGCCGGAGGCGCCGCGCCGGGGAAAGGTGCCGCCGCGACCCCGAAGCCCGACCGGCCGGTTGCCGGGAGGATCCCCATCTCCCTATTGGCCGCCTTCCTCCAGCACGGCGCATTGGCCGCACG
>Ga0307379_10012384_pt1 | contig 11124 bp, 10 predicted proteins | sample UN2MG_FD_202237 | JGI IMG/M metagenome (GOLD analysis project Ga0307379, IMG submission 202237) | Soil microbial communities from Risofladan, Vaasa, Finland - UN-2 | ecosystem: Environmental > Terrestrial > Soil > Coastal area > Acid sulfate soil | place: Finland: Risofladan, Vaasa | collected... | reverse complement strand
TCGGGCGGTGCGCTTTCGGAGCCCCGGCGCTCTCGCTCCTGTCGCCCTCTCTCCAGAAGCTTCCGCACTGCCGGACCGCAGGCTTTTTTTGCCTGCTCCACAAGCCGGTCAAATACATCGGAAGCAACTAGCGCATCAACAACTGCGAACAAGTCGCTTCCCATGAGATTATCTGCGGTGCCTGCCGGCACTGGTCTGCCAGTCTTGGCGTCGCGCAAGCAACCGTCCATCAGTGCGATTGCCAAATCCATTGAACGCGAAAGAAGCGGCATGGCCCGCGCAGCAACGGCTGCCGCCATGCCACGGTCTCCTTCCGTAGTCTGCACAAGCGCGATGATGCCGAGAACGGCATCCGTGTCTTCAGGCTTGAGCAGCGCCAGTATGCGTCGCCACGCGGCCATCGTCGGTTCGCCCAGCGTATACGTCCCCGCACTTAGGTCTACCATGTTCACAGTGTCAGCCTCCCTTCCCGCCTAATGCGGATCAGCGTTAGGAGCGGGCAGGCGCGTAGATTCTGCCGAGCAGATGACCGTCGGCGTAATCCAGGTCGGGGAACGCCTGCCAACGCATGTTGTACGTATGCGGGCCGGACTTCCGCTTCGCCAGCGTTGCGTCACCCACGGGCGCGCAGAGCCACAGAATGACCTGATTGGCCGTTGACGTGCGCGTTGAATAGGGGCGAATCTGGACCTTGAGAGCGTCGCCGCGCATCGAGTGCCCGGCTGCCCGACCAAAGCCGCGATACGTTGCAGCATCATCCGTCCCCGCCACGCCTTCAGGGAACAGCACGTCTATCACGTCCTTGGAATCTTCGGGCACCGTGATCTCAAACTCGGCGCTGTCGCCCTGCGTGAACACGTCGTACACCCCGATCACGTCCGTCTCTGCCGCCTCAGTGGGCCGCAGAACCGACAGATCAACCCCGTCCTCTAGAAACAATTCGACATTGTCCGAGTCGGGATCAATCACGAACGACACCGGTTCCATCTTGAGTCTTTCGAGCGCATTAATCAGATTGGCATCCATTGCTCAATCCTCCCTTCTGTAGAAGTCGGGCCGGGCAGCCGCGCTCAACGGACACGACCGGCCTTGTTGTTAATGGCGGAGGGCATAAAAAAAGCGCCGGACCGCCGTGCACGGTCCGACGCTTTGTCACTTCCCTTACGGGACGCGAGCGGTAGCTAGCCGCCTGCGCCCTCCGCCTATTCACATCACCTGTTCAGCGTGCACCTCCTTCGTCATTGTGCCGCTCAGTGCATTCGCCGGATTCAGATCATGTAAGCCGCCGTCTCTATCCCAGACCTCGACATATTCGTCGGGCACTTCGCGGATGGCACGCAGGCCCGCGCCACTGAACGCTGCGGCATACGTCCTATTCCAGCCCCCGCAGTGCCTTCGCGCCACGCAGTCCGAGCAGGGCTTCCCCTGTATCGCAACGCTCTCACCGAGATTGACGGCATCCCGCCACAACCGCCCGTCGTCCCGAATGTTGAGCGTGTGATTCCACTCCCACGGGTCGTAAAACACGTATCGCGCGTTCGTCACATGCGGCCACCACCGCGCGTCAAGGTGACAGAGCGGATGATAACGGATAGTCCAGTACACACCGGATACTTCCAGCAATTCGGCGGCCTGCTCAATGCAGGGCCGCAATTCCGCCGGGGGCACCGCCACTTCCGCCACATGTTCGGCCCATTCGTAGTGCGGCAAGAAACCGAGCAGCACGTAGTGATACACGCCATGCTCCAAGTCATTTTCCAGCGCAGGCATGATGTGCAAGTAGTTCGCCTGCTGGAGCGACAAGTTCGCCCGGTATGGCAACCCTTCCGAGGCAAGCCAGTCCTTGAGTTCCTGCTGCTTGCGGAAGGCACTCTTCGCCTGCGCCACATCATCAAGCACGTCCCCAATACCATGCGAGCTCAGGTGCAGATGATCTATGCCAAGCGCTACAAGATTCTGGTAGTAGCGCAGCTTCGTTGCCCCGTTCGTAATCATGCTCACCGCAAGGTCGCGTTCCCGACAGTACTGTACGATTTCCAGCGCATGGCGGCACAGTGATGGTTCGCCAAAGCCCGTCATGACTGCATGATCAAATCCCGCCGCCTTCGCACAGTCCACTCGCTCTAAGAGCGGCGTAAGCGGTTCATCCTGCTGTGCGTGGAAACTCGGGGAGCGCAGGTAGAAGCAGTGCCGACACCTCCACTGGCAGCGCCAGGTCACGTTCAGGTCGAATCTGGTGCACGGCTTCATATCTTCACCCTTCGGTTCATATTCTTCTCAACCAGTCCCGTGATCCGCGCGGCAAACGTTTCTGGCCGTGAATACTCCGGCTTGTGTATGCCATCTATGAATACCGGGTCTATGAGGGAAAGATGCCCGTGCTTGTCTATCAACATGTTTTCCAACGCTACATCCCCGAGGGGCCGCCCAAATGCGACGAGCCGGGTCTGCATCTGCTTTACTTGCTCCGCCCAGTTCGCGGGCCATGTGCGCGGTGTGCCCTGTTCGCCGCGATATTCCATGATGACGTGACGCTCACCGCTTTCTATCACCGCCGGGTAAAAGCCTATCGGCTCGACTTCGCGCAGGAACCGCACTTCCTCTTCAACAATCTCATGGATTCGTGCGTGCAGTTCCCGCCGTTCACACTCCACCTCGAACCACTTGCAGACGGTCTTGCCATCGTCCGCGAGAAAAACCCTGCTTACTCCCCCCGCCGCCCAAAAGTGATAGCGCGCGCCGCCGCATGAAAGGGCTCGACTGTTCTTATACGTGAGGAGCCGTCGGGTCATGTGCTCGCGTCCCTGACGATCCTTCTGCTCCAGTTTGTCACACGCCACAATCGCCTCTGCGGTGCAATCAAGGAAGCGACGCAGTTCCAGGTCGAACCTGTCCGTCTTGTATGCGGTATCGGGATCACACCAATTGGTATGCGTCAGCACTATGAGGACGCCATTCGGCTTCAGGGCCGATGCGAGGCAGCGCGCTAGCAGGTTGGGCGGCTCCAGGTGTGCGAGCACGGCGAGCATCAGGATAATATCGAACCGCTCACCGGCTATGTCGGCACAGCGAAACGGCCTATGGACAAACGTGCAGTTGGCCGGTGCGCCATCGCGCGCGATTACGATCAGTTCCGGCGAAGGCTCAAATCCGACTGCCTGCGAAAGCCACGGCGCGAGCCTCTTGCAGTACTCCCCTTCATTGCACCCGATGTCGAGCAGGCGCGGGGCGTCCCGATATCCAACGGCATCAAGGATTCCGTACGCCTTGATGCACGCCGCGATATCCCGGTTGCTCTGATACCGGAAGTACGGGTTTACATGTGTCGGTTCTACTGCTATTGCTGTCCCTTTCTCTTTCGTACGAAAAAGACGCTGCTCTTCTCAAACCGGAAAAGCGGTTCCGTCCGGTTCCATTCACTGACAGCGCGCACTACTCCGGGGGTACATGCTGCGTAATCATGCCCTGAGAGATAGCCGCCTATGCGGACGCGCGGCCAATAGTTGACGATGTCGCGCATTACCTGTTCGTAGTCGTGGTTGCCGTCAATCCAGACAAGGTCTGCGCTCTCTAGCGGGATTCTCTGTGCCGCCTCATCGCTGGGCATTTGGCAGTGTGTTACCCGCTGAGTAAGTCCGAGGTCGGCATATAGTTTCTCCGCCCTCTGCCTGGTACACGAGGCAGGATATATCGCGGGGGTGGCGTACGAGTCTATCGTCAGGAGCGTGGCCTTCGGAGCGGCCAGGAGAAGCGTTGCGCCCGATATCCCCGCGCCGGTTCCGACCTCCACGATATTCGATGCTGAATCGCCTGACACCAATTCGCCTAGTGCGTAGAGCGCGACGATATCTCCGTAGCTCTGTAGGCCCCCAGCGGCAGCACGCAGACGATTTGCCATCTCTTTGCCGAGCAGATGTTCGGCCTTGATCTGTTCAGATTCTTCACTATAAGGCATTTGTCTTCTCCGCGAAAAACAGGGAGCTTCCCGCTATCAACCGAACCGGCACGCCGCTTTCTGCCTCCCATGCGTCTACGGCTCTTATCACGCCGGGGAAGCGCGTAGTGTAATCATGCCCAATGAGCCGCCCGCCACGGCGCAGCTTCGGCCAGTACATCCGCAATTCATGTTCGACAATTGCGCCGCTGTGATTCCCGTCTACCAGCACAATGTCACATGTCCCGTCCTCAACCTCCGCTGCGGCATCCGTGCTCCGCTTTTCGATGTGGCGCACGCGCCCGCCATATCCGTATGTCGAGATCGTTTCGTAGAAGGCGTCCTTGTCGCCCTCTACCGCCCCGCGATAGACACCACTGTGCGTCTCTTCGTCGTAGGGCACGAACGGGTCAATGGCGATAAACCGCACGTTGTCGGGACACGCGAGCGCCATACAGGTCAGTGAGCCGCCATGCCCACTGCCGATTTCGAGAACATGTCCGCCACGCCTAACCTTACGCGCAAATTCAGCGAGCCATAGGGCCTCGTGGGCCGTTGTCTGTAATCGCTCTATGAGCGGCGGGGTTCCGGTGTGCAGCCAGGCTACGTCCGCATACATCTGATGATCGAGCGGCCCAGGTTCCGGCCAAATCGCCTCTTCGGGCGACATGCGCCTTACGCGGTCGCGCCAACGCGCGTCTTCTGCGGCAGTATGCTGACATACCGGCACCATGTTGGGCGTGAGCAGCCTGATCCGCTCCCATACGTGTTCATAGCCAGCTGCCGGATGCAGGTTTTCGCCCAGCGGCAGTGTATCCCACACCGTATCAATCCATGTCGGGTCCAGTGGTGAATCTTCTTGCGCTGATGTGTTGAGCAGCTTGCACGTAAGATTATCCACGTCCGCCCGCACCCAGCCATAATGATGGAACCGCACGTCACTTAGTGTATGCACTGGCCCCGGCATTGTGTCCCAACGGAACCGCGAGGATACGGGCTGTTCACGCGCGTCTCGCAGTGCCACCGTTGTCAGTGGCGGCTCCAGCGGCCACACCTGATACAGCGGGCTGCGAATGTAGCTGTACAACCCCGCCCGGATGTATGCCGCGTCAGGATGGGATTTCATGGCGACCTCAACACTGCGCAGGTCTGTCGGGTTCCAGACCTCGTCTGTGTCTACAATCAGTACTCGGGATTCCCAGCCGAAGTGTGACCGGATCGCATCCAGCCCCGCCGCGTACTGCTGCGCCTGGTCTGTGTAGTCCCCCGTAATCTCTATCACGGGATAGCCGGGAAACTCGCGCCGGAACTCGGCAAGCGGCTCGCGGCAATCGCACTCCATGTGTTCGGACAGTGCGCTGAGCCACGGGCGACGGCTAAACACCACCACTACACCATCCGCAACGGGCCGAACGCTGCGCAGGCTTGCCCCAAACCACTCGCCGCCACTATACGCCTTGTAGAGCGCGATCAGCTTCTGCATGTTAGTAGTGGGGATGCCGTCCCCACGTCTCCTCAAAGTGCCGCTTGTTACGCGCGAAGTTGACGCCCTGTGCCTTCATCTCGTTCAGGTGCGTCACGCGAACGCCACAATGCACTAGGAACCGGCCCTCCGGGTACAGCACACGCAGCGCCGCGCACCAATGCGTATCCTCCCACCCACTCCCGACAAAAGCCTCATCGAACCGCAGACCGTCCGCACGGAACGCTATGCACGCCGTTGGGAGTTCGCGCCGCGCGACCTCCACGATTTCACCCGGACGGTCTTCGGGATTCCCCAACATCTGTCCGGGCTTGCCACTCTTGTCAAGCAGGCGCGCGCTCACCACCACGGCATCACGCTCCGTACGCAGCGCTTCCAACATTCCCTCATTCCATCCCGCTGGGAACCCAGTCAGATCGTCATCGATCATTATGACCTCGGATGTTTCGGCCATGTCCAGCGCAAGATTTCGGTTTGCCGCCGCACACACCGGCTCACATGTTGCAATCACGCGGGGATGACCCGTCACCGTGGCTTCAATCTCCGAGAGCAACGCAGCAATCTCCGGCCTATCCTTGCACGTCGGTATCAGTATGTCCGCGCTATGCATGACTGACCGCTCCCGCTATGTCTGCTGGCAACTCTAGTTCGTCTTGCATGGACATGTGCATCATGTAGGGCATGACGGGGAAATCGCGGAAGCTCCGCTCTATCGCCGTCGCGTTAAACCCTTCGTCGCGTAGTTGGGCGTAAACCTCGCGGCTCACTGCCCTATCCTGAAACGGGTAGAACATTTCCTGTTGCCCGATGCGAATTGCGGCTGCGTGCTTCCGCGCCAATGCCGTATAGAGTTGCGGGCCATACGCGCCCCAAGACAGGGACTTGCCCGGCGCGGCCAGCCTCCCCACCTCTTCGCGCAGTACTCCCATAAACTCCGCATTGACCGCCGCCCCGATAATGCCGTTGGCTACAAGCGTCGGCGTCCCCTGCGTCAGAAAGCAACCTTCCGGGAAGGCGTCGTGATCATCATAGATATCTCGCAACGGACGTAGTGGCAGGAAGTCGCAATCGAAATACCACCCGCCGAGTTTCAGCAGCGCGCTCAGCCGCAATAGGTCGCTCTTGCGCGCCCATTCGTGCTTTCCCTCGATCGCCTCATACCCCGCGCGGAATTGTTCTATCAGGATTTCTTTTCCGTGGAGCAGGAACCGGAAGTCTGGATTCAGCCGTTTGAACATTTCGACGTTTGCCCTTGCCCAATCCGGCATGTCCGGCCCAACCCACACAAAATGCACTAGGCGCGGGATACTGCGCTTCCGCGCGCGAACGCGATCCCCGCTATCTACTGGCGGCTGCGTAGGCGCAACGGGCCTTGCCTTGTGAATCATGCGCGGCATTCTGTTGGACAGCGCAAACGGAAGCGCGAACCCACCATTGAGCGCGATGTTTGCAATGGCAATCACCATCTGCTCCTGCATCGCCTTGTGCTGGGCGCTGACGCCATTAGAATCCTGTATCACGGTCACCAGCGGGCGACGGATGTGCCGCTTGCACTCTTCGCCGCCGAACTGTTCAATACGACACATGAGCTCGTAGTCGTTCGCCGGAAAATGCTCAGTGGGATAGCCGCCGACTGCGTCGTACACCCACTTGCGATAGGCTCGCATACCCCAGCCAAAGACATTGCCCGTATCGCAGAAGCGCCCGCGCGTCGGCTTTTCTCGGAGCTTGCGGATGGTGTGATTCGGGTCTGTGTGCCACACATCACAGTAGGCCAGGAATACACTGTCTTCTCCGAACGCTGCACGCACCTCCTGCAAAAGCTCAGGCTCCACCCAATCGTGATCATCAATCTCACACACCACAGCATCGCTGGGGACAAACGCATTTCCCACTTTCCGCGCGTCATCTACACCGACCCGTTGTGCAAGAGGCACGACGCGCACCTTCGGCGCGAACTGCGCGCCTACCTTGGCCGTCGGCGCATCTGCATCCGCAACAAGCACCACGCACTCCCCTTCATGCAGTTGTGCAGTGAGCCGCTTCAACTGCTCACAGAGTTCGGACGGACGCCCACGACTTGCGATAACAGGCCACACTTGCGCCACGGCTATACCTTTCCTTTCTGTTCCGACGGCAGCTTTACTAGAGAAATCAGCCCATTCGGCAGATTGGTGACCCGCCCGATGGTGTCCACATTTGTTTCTTTCACGTTCCCCAACACCTCAACCGTGCCGGGGGGCAGTGCGGCCACTATGTGGTCCGGCAGTTCAACAATTGTGCGGGGCCTTAGTCGGTATCCCGCCGCGCGAAATGATTCAATGACTTTGACAGTTATCATCTGCGCCATGTGTGCACGGATAAGGGAGCCGCCCAGCCTCGGACGGCCCCCTCTCCGCCTCCGCACAGTGACCCGCTTATGTGTAGGTCACGCCCGTGCCAATTCGGAAGGCATCGGCGATAGTGGGCCGACCAGTCCAGCGTTCGGTCACCACTATCTCACGGCACTTCCGCTGTGCCTCAATGGACGTGATTATCTGCATAAGATAGATGTAGTAGACAACGTACTTGGAGAAATCGCCGACGACGATTTTTCCCTCGTCTATGTATCCGCTCTCCTTCATGGGCGGCAGTGCGCCAATCTGCGTGAGGAACTGCGGCGCATTGATGTTCTGTGCGAACACCGAAGCCACCTTGAAGAACGTGCTCGACGGCATAAGCATTGCCGCGCGCGCGCGGTACTTCTGGGGGACGCTTGCAAGTAGCGTTTCCAGAATGTTAGCCACGGTTGGCGCGGCGTTGATAGCAACCGTCGTGATACCGGCATCGGTGTGGAGCAGGCCAAGCGGCAGCTTACTGCCATGACCGGAACCCTGGAATATGAGTTCCTCATGGTCTACGGCAAAAGCGTCGCCCGCACACCAGATAAGCTCCTCATACACGCTGACCGGGGACTCCTCTAGGAGGTCCAGTTTGACCGGGAACCTCATATCAAAGTCCTCAATGTCCCATTCCATATCCTCCCAGGTCGGCACCGTTTCCGTGATTTCAGTCGCAGTAGTCGCGCTGTTCACGTTCGCGTTGGCTCCCCGATTGGAACTGGGATAGTCCGTGTACTCGGGCTTCACGACCTTGCGTACCTTCGTCGGGCGCTTGGTGACGAGCGGCCAGACGTTCTGGACCTCCGCCTCCTTGCGTTCGATTTCGGGCACGAACTCTTCGGGCAGAAGGTAAGCCCCGCTGCCAGAAATGGGCGTGAGCGACTGTGTAATCAGGCCGTCCGCGTCCAGATCAGCATTGGGTTTTACCTCGCCATGTCCCGCGAGGTGTGCTATCGCAACGCGCAGCCATTCTGCGCCCTGCTCGGCGTCCATTTTGGGACGCCCCGCACCTCGCTGGCCCGACGGTGCGCCGAGGCCCACCTTGCTCCGGTCCACATCAGACTTCGCCATACGAACGACGTCGAAAAGCTCCTGGCCTATAATCGAGGCGAACTTTTCCTCGACCATTGCCGGAATCTTCTCAGCGATAGTCTGCGCTAGCAGCGGATGTTCGCGCAAGAACTGCGCGTTTTCCTGCTTCTGCTCTGCCGTAAGCGGCTGAGCGACTTCATGCGGGTCTGCGCCTTCGGGCTTTTTGCGCGCCCTTCCCTGCGCACCCGTCTCTATTGTTTCTACGGCCATTGTTTCTTACTCCCCTGTTGTTTGCGTTGTCCGTATTCTTTTACGAGCGTGGTAACCTGAGCGCGGATGTACGCGCGCAGTCCCCCATGCTCGCAAAGTTGCCCGACGGCATTGCCGATTGATTCAGATAGAGCCGCCTCCAGCGCGTCGCGCGGGACTTCCGGGTTCGTCTGCTGCGGAGCCTGCTGCTCAGCAGGGGACTCACCCTCGTCACGCGGGATATCTGGTGCGCCCTGTTCCGAATCAGGTTCGGGCACGCCGGGTATGATGATCTGGCCTGCACGATGCAGCGCCAGAAGTTCGCTCTGTGCGTACTGCTTGTATTCAGGGGCCTCACGCCCGAAGTCGTCATAGTGCCGGCTTGCGTGCGCGTAGCCCTTCTTGAGCACGTCCTTGGGGACTCCGGCAAAGCCGCCGCGTGCGCCGAGTAGCGCACCCATGAGCGCCTGTACGCCGCGTAGCACGACCTTGTTTCCAGCAGCCGTATGGTGCGGCCCCTTGTATGCGCTCTTTGAGTCAAGATTTTCGCGGTCTTCAAACGCGCACATGACCTTCAGCGCATCCACGTCAGCAGCCTTGGTCTCTTTGCCCGCGTCCCACGGCACGTCTTCGGGGGCCTTCGCCGTCTTGCCATGCCGCGCATAGGGGATAGCGCCCCAGCTAGCCTGCTCCTCGCGTTCCGTGTCCTCACTCCCCTCCGGCTCGGCAGGCAAGAAAGTCTCCACGGAAATGACAGCTACATGATGACCGTCCCGCCACAGCGCCTTGACCTTGTGTCCCTCGGCTGCAAATCGAGTGCACATGTCCGCCACGTCCGCCGCTGTGCTGTCGGGCGACATCTCAACCTCGAACGTTGCGAGGTCTGCGAACGGGTCACTCACTTCTGCGCTCGTCGGCTCGTCCGGCTTATGCGCAGTCACGTCAGGCGGTTCAGCGGGCTCGACTCGCAGTCGTATGAGTTCGCCTTCTCGCGCTTCGCTTTTCCATGCACCCGTGCCATACCGTTGCGCAAGCGCGGCACCAGCATCCTTGACGGCTTCGGTGCCCAGGGCGTCTTCAAGTATCTGCTCGCCCTGCTTAATCAGCGCCGTTTCGTGCGCTCCGATATCTACTAGGCTGAGTTCGACGATCTCAAGGGACTTGACGAGCGTGTGCGTGCGCTGCCCCGTCTTTGGATCAATCACGTCTTCGGGGTCACGGATATAGAAGCCGATGCTGACGGCGCGGAGCAGCCCCTTGGTCACATAGGCGCGCAGCGGGGCCAGTACCGTGCGGTCAAAGTCGCGCATGGCCTCGTCACCGCTCATGTCGGGTATCCGCGCGCGCACTGTCACTGCACTAGCGCTTACCTTTATCCGTTCAATGCTCCCGATAGGTAGTTTGCCCGCGCTGTGGTAATAGAGTAGCACGGGATTCTGCTCCCATGCCTCTACATGCACGTCTTCGGCCTTGGCCCACTTAAACACAAACCCCTTACGGTTAGGCGTTTTCTTTGTATCTACGGCCACAGCGTCAAATACCACATCACCATTCTTTTCGACGCGAGGCGCTTGCAGATGATGCGCCTCAGCATCAAAGGTCGTGCTACATACGTGCATCGTGTGTTGCGCTAGTGCTGGCCTTGGCATCTCTTATCTCCTAATCCACGACTGGTAGAGAAGTGCAATTGCAATTGCAGTTTTCTTCCGCGAGGCTTCCCGCCCCCGGATACGGCATTGAGTCCCCGCCGACGGTAAACTCTTCCTCATTAGGCACGACCTGCCCATCTGCGTCCTGATGCGTGTCCCGCGAGTTGACGAATGAGCAGCACCATTCCTTCGCCGGTATCCCCGCGTCATCGCGGAATGCCTGCCCACCCGCGTTGAATAGTTTGGTACTCTCTGTCGTCGCAATGTTGGCGGCGCGTGCCTCAGCCATGTCGCCGAATTCGTCCACGATGCGCTTGCGCAGGTCGCCCCACGTCTCGTTTTCTTTCAGCCCCTCGCCGACGGCCTCTGTGAGCCGCGCGCGCGTTGTCTCAGCCA
>Ga0307379_10012382_pt1 | contig 11124 bp, 17 predicted proteins | sample UN2MG_FD_202237 | JGI IMG/M metagenome (GOLD analysis project Ga0307379, IMG submission 202237) | Soil microbial communities from Risofladan, Vaasa, Finland - UN-2 | ecosystem: Environmental > Terrestrial > Soil > Coastal area > Acid sulfate soil | place: Finland: Risofladan, Vaasa | collected... | reverse complement strand
GCGCTCTCATCTGGAACGTCGGCCGATGAGCACCGGACGACCATCGCTCCTCACCGCCGACCGACAGAAGCGCATCGTCGACGCGATCGCACTCGGCAACTACTCCGAGCAGGCAGCCCAAGCAGCAGGCATCTCCCGACGCACCTACCACCGATGGATGGAGAGAGGCGCAACAGAGGACCACCGCCTCGCCGAGCTCGACATCGACCCCACCGAACACCCCGAGGAGCTCGACGACACCGAGGCTCCCTACTGGCACTTCCGGCACGCTGTGGAAAAGGCGAGGGCCGATGCGGAGCTCGCAGCGATCGCTCGGATCGTCGAGGCAGGCGATGGCTACGAGGTTCGGAAGGAGCGGAGGATCGAGAGGGCGAACGGCGACGTCGAGGTCACGGTCGAGACGTCGAGGCGGCGCGACTGGCAGGCGCTCGCGTGGGTGCTGGAGCGGACGCGTCCGGAGCGGTTCAGTCGTCGGACGCTGCATGAGGTCACGGGTTCGGAGGGCGGTGCGGTCGAGGTCTCGCTCTCGCAGGCGAGGTCGGAGGCTCGGGAGGAGATCGAGGCGTTCCTCGATCAACAGCGCGAGATCGCCGAGCTCCCGGAGGTCGAGGCATGAGCGCCACCAGCGACCACCCGCTCCCCGCAGGAGCACCGCTGCCCGAGGCGGCGCTGCCCGAGCCGCTCACCGCCGCCGAGCTGCATGAGTACGCCGAGATGATGCGCGTCGATGGGTGGGCGACGGATCTGGTGGATCGCGCTCACGCCACCGCTGCCGAGATCGAGCGGCTGCGAGAGCTGCCACGGCTCCGGCCTGCTCGCATCTTCGGCGGCTACGACGGAGCGACCCTGTTCGATCCCGACGACGTGAGCTCGGTGCTCGTCGGAGCGGACGGAACCGACGGTCTGATCGTCTGGATCGAGGAGACGTCCGGTGGCTGATCTCCCCGAGGAGCTCGATCCCGAGGGACGCATCGTCCTGGCTCGCATCTACCTCCCTGCTCCGATCCCTCTGGTCTCCGGCATCATGGAGGCGGTGGCCGACGCGTACCCGGAGTCGACGCTCGGACGCTCTCCAGATGGGAGGAGCGGTCGGGAGATCGTCCTCGTCGTCCAGGCTCCAGGGAGCGACGATGGCTGAGCGGAACGTCTGCCCGGACTGCGGAGCATCGATCGGCATCCCGCATCCCTCCGGCATCGTCTCCGCTGTCGCCTGCGGCTGCGCTCCTCTGAGCCCGAGCCGAGGACTCCACGGTCCCCCGACAGGCGACCGGCTCCATCCCGAGGCGGCTCTCCAGGCGATCGAGGACGCTCTCCAGCAAGTCCGAGACCGCTCCAGGCTCCCGCCCGGCACGATCCTGACGGTCGACCTCCACCCCGACCTGGAGGACCTCCTCGCCGACTGGCTCTCCGCCGAGCTGTCCGACTGGCTCCAGCTCCCGCAGGACATCCCGTGCCCGTACTGCGGAGCCGCTCCGCTGGAGTCCTGCCGCTCCGAGTTCTGTCCGATGGATCCGACCGACGAGTCGATCGACGGCTCGCCGATCATCCCGGAGCGAGCGATCGAGGAGCCCGAGGTCCGCGTCTGGCTGGCGATGGAGCTCCTCCCTCGCCTCTGGAGGCTCTGGAATGGCTGAGACCACCTGTCGCGCCTGCCTCCAGGAGATCCCGGCCGACTACACCGAGACGCATCCCGGCCCCTACCACGACTCCTGCTGCCCGGATTGCGCTGCTCCCCTCGACGACGGAGCCGCTGCGATCCGGCGAGAGCTCGACGCAGTCGAGGACGACGAGGCGCTCCTCGGAGTTGCCTATCCCGAGCCCGACGCTCCCGAGCCCGGATGAGCCGCCGTGCGCCTCTCCTGCGCTGTCTGCGGCGCCCGACGCATCCTGCTCCGCGACCACTGCCGTCGCTGCCAGGACGCAGGCTGGATCGCTCTCCGGCTGTTCGATCCCGACGATCTCCAGGCTGCACCCGATGAGCCAGTCCGAGCTCGCTCGCCTCGCTGACCTCGCAGAGAGCGACCCTGACGCGCTCGACACCTATCTGGAGCAGGCGTCGCCGAAGGCGGTCGAGGCGATCCGCTCCCGAGCCTGGCAGGTCGTAGCCCGCCCGGAGCAGCGCGAGCCCGACGGCGACTGGCTGATCTGGCTCATCCTGACCGGCCGAGGCTGGGGCAAGACCCGCTCCGGAGCGGAGTGGACGATCGAGCGCGCCGAACGCATCTCCAGGCAGACGTCGTCCGACGTCCGGTGGGCTCTCGTCGGCCGAGACTTCTCCGACGTCCGGGACACGATGGTCGAGGGAGAGTCCGGCATCCTCCGCAGCCTCGCTCCGTCGCAGCTCCACGGAGGCAGCCTCGACTCGGCATGGAACCGCAGCCTCGGCGAGCTCCGACTCTCCTGCGGAGCCCGCCTCCGAGCGTTCTCGTCGGAGCGTCCGTCGAAGCTCCGAGGTCCGCAGCACCACGGCGCCTGGATCGACGAGCCCGCAACCCTCCGAGACGCAGACCTCGGGCTCCGGCACGACACGACCCTGGCGAACCTCCTCCTCGGCCTCCGCCTCCCACCGGATCCTCGCTGCTGCATCACCGGGACTCCTCGCCGCGTCGCTCTGATCCTGGAGCTGATCGACGACGACGCAGTCCGCGTCACGAAGGGCTCCACCTACGAGAACCTGAGCAACCTCGCTCCGTCCTATCGGGAGCGCATCATCGACCGCTACGAGGGAACGAGGCTCGGACGGCAGGAGCTCCACGCCGAGCTCCTCGACGACGTCGGCGAGCTGTTCCAGCGCGACTGGTTCCGGATCGTCGACGAGGCTCCTCCCGGTCTGATCGTCGTCCGAGCGTGGGACCTCGCAGCGACGGAGCCGAGCGACTCCAACCCGGATCCGGACTGGACCGCTGGCGCTCTCGTCGGGCTCGACAAGGCGACCGGCATCAAGACGGTGCTCCACATCGCTCGGTTCCGAGAGCTGCCCGGCGCAGTCGAGGAGCGCATCGTCGACCTCGCCTCCGAGGATGCGCTGCGGATCGTCGGCATCGAGCAGGAGCCCGGCTCGGCAGGGAAGGCGCAGGTCGCTCACTACGCAAAACGGCTCACCGGCATCTCCAGGGTCGAGGCGATCCGACCGACCGGAGCGAAGCAGACGCGCGCCGAGGTTGTCGCCGCCGACGCTGAGCGCGGCCGCGTCCAGCTCCTCCGAGGCGACTGGAACCTCGGACTGCTCGACGAGCTGGAGGCGTTCCCTGGAGCTGGGATGCACGACGATCAGGTCGACGCGCTCGCTCATGCGTGGGAGCTCCTCGCGAGGAGGGAGCGTCGAGGAGTACGCTCGTCGTCAGGGAACCGGGCGGTGGCGCAGGCGTCGATCCGAGAGCTCTCCGGGATCAGGAGGACGTGACATGGCAGACGTAGCGAACCTGGTGGTCCGGTCGGCGATCGTCGACGTCGGAGCGGAGCGTCTCGCCGCTGTCCGGTTCACGCTCCAGTCCGGGCAGGCGCGCGTCCTCGACAGTCGAGGGACGGTCCTCCATGCTGCGACGGTCGTCGGGCTCGACGCTCCGAGCCGCCGCGTCTGGCATGTCGAGGTCGAGGGCGGCTCGATCTGGACGGTGACGCAGAAGGGCTGCAACTGCGGCAAGCGCTGATCCTGGCGGCTCGGCAGCGCCACATCTGTCCAGGTCAGAGGGTTCTTTCTCGGATCTGCCCGGAACAGTTGCGGAGGGAGGCTCCCCTCCCCTATGTTGAGGACATGAGCAACCCCACCGCAACCGCCGCCGCCACGATCGTCGAGTCGCTGACCGACGGGATCCTCACCGCCACGGTCGTCGAGACCTCCGGCAACCCGAGCGTCCGCATCGGCCGCACCGACGGCGCGATGCTCGGCACCCTCGACTTCGGCGGCGAGACGATCGAGATCGCAGGCGTCATCGCCAACGACGTCTACATCCCGCTGGCTCGCAGGGTCACGACCCGCAACAGCGAGCTCCGGATGGACCTCCGCATCGCTGTCCGCCGCATCGTCGCCGAGCATGTCACCGGCGCCGAGGCTGACCGGATCGACACGGCGATGATGCGCTCCCCCTACGCCCGATGAGCTCGACGAGCTCCGCACCGAGAGGACCTGAGACCATGAGCACCACCACCGACACCGGCCCGCGCATCCCGCAGGCAATGACCGACGCAGTCGCCGCAGCGGACACGCTGATCGCCGCCCGAGACGAGATCCTCGCTCTCGCCACCGAGTGGGAGCGTCTCGCCAGAGACGAGGACGAGGACGAGGAGATCCGCGTCCGAGCCACGGTCAGAGTCGGCGCAGCCTGCCGCATCCTCGACCGTCTCGGCCTCGCTCCCTACTCGACCGCTCTCGACCTCATCTGGCAGGAGGCGCAGCGATGAGCGGCTGCGAGCTCTGCACCCGCCCGCTGCGCGAGCACAACGGCGTCTGGTTCTGCGGCTGGTGCGGCTGGGAGCCTCCCGGACAGGACGGCTGCGAGCTCTGCGACGTCGGTCCCGAGGACGACTGCTCGATGGACTGCCCGAGCCGAGAGGCAGGCTGGACCCTCCCGCTCTCCGACGCAGCGAGGCTGTCGCAGCCCACCGCTAGCATCCGATCCAACAGCACCACCCATGAGGAGACACCATGAGCAACCCTGAGCAGCGGAGCTACTGCCCCGCGTCCGTCCCGAGCGGCGACCAGATCGCCGACCATCTCTCCGCAGCCTCGGCGCATCTGCTCCAGGCGAAGAACCTGATCGACGGCGATCCGCTCTGCGCTGTCGCGACGCAGGTCGACGTCCTGGAGATGCTCGTCTCCTCGATGTGGGTCCGCAGCCTCGACGCACGGACCGACCTCGCCTCCTGCGTCGGCATCATCGGAGCCCGGAAGCTCCTCGTCGAGCATCTCACGGACCGGCGCCCGTCGATCCCTCCCGTCGAGGTCCGAGAGCGCGTCGAGCAGGCGGTCCTCGACCTGGAGCTCGACCTGATGCTCCAGGAGCGCGTCGAGGCGGCGAAGCTCGCCGACATGGCGGAGTGGCTCGATCAGCAGGAGGCGCTCTCGGACCGCTGAGCCCGAGCCCGACGTCCAGGAGCCAGCAGGTCCTCGCCTGCTGGCTCCTCCGGTGTTACCCTCCGGGACGTGGCAGTCCTCGCCGCTCTCCTGATCGTCTCCGCCTCTGCCGCCGCCTGGCGCTACGCGGTGCGCCACCCGGCGCTCGACCTGGAGGCGCTCGTCCTGTCGCTCCGCTCCGACATGACGACACCGGAGGCATGATGGCCACCAAGGCTGAGCTCCTCGCCGAGCTCGACGATCTCGATCCGAGCAACGATCTCTCGCTGGACAACTCCAAGGCGGAGATCCAGGAGGCGCTCGTCGCCGCTGGCAGCTCGACCACGGCTCCGCCGCGTCGACCGTCGAGCGCTGCTCGACCACTGTCGCTCGGCGGCATGATGGCTCCCCGGTAGTGGAGCAGCTCCTCCTCGACGCTGCCGCCTCCTACCGGCTGACGCGTCTCGCTCTGAGCGACTCGATCCTGGAGACGCCGCGCAACGCCGCTCTCCGCTGGACGGAGCAGCCCGGCCGAGCCGCGCATCTCCGCTCCCGCCTCGGCGAGCTCCTGGAGTGCTACTGGTGTGCCGGTCTCTGGATCTCCGCAGCGGTCGTCGCCGCGCGCAGGACCGTCCCTGAGCTCTGGCAGCCGATCTCCCGAGCGCTCGCTCTGTCCACCGCCGTCGGCTTCGCTGGAGCGTCCCGTGCCTGACCTCTCGCCGCAGGAGCAGATCCTCCACCGGGAACTGCACCGGGACGCGCTGATCGCCGACGCCCGAGCCCGACGTCGTCGGCCGATCTCCGGCTCGTCCGCTCTCGTCGCCTCATCCCGCCGCATCCCGGCCGAGCAGTCGTCGACGAAGCAGGACAGCCTCTCCGAGTCCTGGCAGCGGGAGGCGTACCGCTTCTACGACGAGGTCGGCGAGATCCGCTACGGCGCGCGGTTCACCGGCAACGCCATGTCGAAGCTCCGGATGTTCGTCGCAGTCCAGCCCGACGCCCGGTCCGAGCCTGTCCCGCTCGACGCTGTCGACGAGGACGGCGAGCGCTACGTCTCCGAGAGCGACGCTGCCGCCGCCGACGCTGCGCTCCTCCGCCTCCGCTCCCCCGAGGGTGGGCTCCCTGAGCTCCAGCGGGAGTGGGGCATCAACGACTTCGTCGTCGGAGAGTCCTATCTCGTCGGCTGGCAGGATGCGCCGTTCCCTGGCGCCGAGCCCGAGGAGCGGTGGGACGTCGTCTCCATCGATGAGCTCGTCCGCTCCTCCGACGGTCGAGGCTGGGCTCTCCGCCTCCGTCCCGGCGACTCCGGCGACAAGCTGATACCTCTCGGCCCGGATGCGTTCGTCCTCCGCATCTGGCAGCGCCACCCCCGGTTCTCCTCTGTCGCCGACTCTCCGCTGCGCGCAGTCCTCGACCTCTGCGACGAGCTCCAGATCCTCTCGAAGATGATCCGGGCGACGGCGCTCTCCCGCATCCCGGCAGGGATCCTCCTCGTCCCCTCGGAGGGCTCGGACGGTCCCCTCGATCCCGTCGACGGAGAGTCCGGAGGCAACGTCGATCCGCTGTCCTCCGACCTCCTGGAGCACTTCTCGGCAGGCGTCCGGCAGGACCTCGTCGGCTCTGCGTCGCAGATCGTCCCGTTCCTCCTCCGAGGCGAACGGGAGGACCTCGCAGCGGTCGAGCTCATCGAGTTCAAGCGGGAGATCGACAAGGTCGCAGGCGAGCAGAGGCAGGAGCTCATCCGTCGCATCGCGAACGGCGTCGACCTCCCTCCGGAGATCCTCCTCGGCATGGCGGACGCGAACCACTGGACTGCCTGGCAGGTCGACGAGCAGACGTACTCCGCTCACATCGAGCCTCGGGCGATCCTGCTCGCTCAGGCGCTCACGGTCGGCTACCTGCGTCCGGCGCTGGAGGCGATGGGTGTCCCCGAGCCCGACCGCTTCCAGGTGTGGTTCGATCCGACCGCTCTGGTCACGCATCCGGACCGCGGGTCCGTCGCAGGCGAGGCGCACGACCGGATCGCGATCTCCGACGAGGCGTATCGGCAGGCCACCGGGTTCCCGGAGAGCTCCGCTCCGTCCGACGATGAGCGTCTCCGCAGGGTCGCCGAGAAGAACCCTGGAGCGGCTGCTACACCGCCTCTGTCGGTCGATGAGACCATCGGCGGCGATGCGGCAGGCGTCGAGCCCGGTCCGCCTCCTGGTGGTCCTCCTGAGCCGCCGACGGCTCTCCCTGCGTCGGCTGCGCTCCTCCAGGCTGTCTCGCAGGCGAGGGTCGACGGTCTCGGCTTCCGTCTCGTCGACCTCGACCGGGCTCTGCGGCAGAGGCTCCAGATCGCCGCCGATGCTGCGATGCGGCGAGCTCTGGAGCGCGCAGGAGCGAAGCTGCGGACGAAGGCGCAGGTCGCAGGCGGTGTCGCCGCCGACGCTGTCGCTCCGGTGTCGAACGCCGAGGTCGCTGCGACTCTCGGACCGTCCCTCGTCGCAGCGATCGAGGTCACGGACGGCGACCTCCTCGACGGTGCGTTCGACGAGCTCGGCGAGCGGTTCCTCTCCTGGACCGACAGGGTCCAGCAGCAGTCGCTCCGTGTCCTCCAGCAGACCGGAGGCGACCTCTCCGACGCTGCGCTCGCAGCGATCCGCTCGCAGCAGCAGGACGACCGGAACGAGGCGTGGCTCCTCCTCCTCGGGCTCCTCCAGACGACAGCGAAGCGGCGACTCTACGACCCTCGACCGGAGGCGGACCTCACTCCCGGCGAGCCTGTCGGCGAGCTCGATCCGACGGTCCTCGTCCCGGCCGGGCTCGTCCGGCAGTCGATCAGCCGCGCAGGCGGCTCCGTCGGCCCGACGACGAACGGCGGAGCGATCCTCGTCCCCGGCTCCCCGGTCCCTGTCCCGACAGGCGGCATCGCTACGGGGCAGCTCATCGCCGACACGTTCCAGCAGGCGCTCGGCATCGTCCAGGTCGGCTGGATCTGGCTCTACGGCGACGCTGGCTCCCGAGGCGAGCCGTTCCCGCAGCATGAGGCGCTCGACGCTGTCCGCTTCGACTCCTGGACGAGCCCGGAGCTCGCGTCCGACGGAGGCTGGCCGTTCGTCGACTACTACTACCCCGGCGATCACCTCTACTGCCAGTGCGACTTCGCTCCGGCCTTCGACGAGGTCCCGGCGCAGGCTCCCGTCGAGGGAGACTCCGTGACAGCAGCAGCCCGACGTCCTACCCTGGAGGACCGATGAGCATCACGACCAACGATCGAGAGCTGGCGCTGGCAGCGTCGCTCCTGGAACCCGGCGACGGCGAGCCCGACGTCGCGCCAGACGACGAGCGGACCAACCTGCGGGACGCTGAGCCCGACTCCGTCATGTTCTGCGGTCGCTGCGCGTTCTTCCAGTCTCCGGCCGTCGCCTCTGACGAGACCGGGACCTGCGTCGTGGTCCTCGACCGGATCGGTCCTCGGCAGGTCTGCGACCAGTTCGTCCAGCGCGCCGAGCCGCCCGAGACGATGGTCGAGCTCCCGCTACCTCCCGCCGCAGCCGCCGAGCTCGAGCCCGAGGAGCCCGAGGAGGAGATCGTCGTCGAGGAGCTGCCGATCGTCGCGTCGATCGAGGCGCTCCAGGTCGAGCCCGGCGAGCTCCCCGAGCGGTTCCGCATCATCGTCCGAGAGGGTGAGGAGACCGGAGACCGGCGCTACATCAACGTCGGAGCGCTGTCCTGGCGCGACGATGTCCCGCTGACGATGAGCCACAGCGACAACGCCGTGGAGGTCGTGGGCGCAGTCGAGGAGATCCACCGCGACGAGGCTCCAGGCGTCATCGTCGCCGAGGGACGCTTCGACCTCGGAGGCGAGTTCGGCCGAGAGGCTGCGCGCCTCGTCCGGGACCGGATCCTCACCGGCGTCTCCCCGGAGCTCGTCAATCTGGAGCAGGACGTCGACTGCGACTCCGAGGCTGCCGACTGCCTGGAGATCATCTCCGCAGGTCGCATCGCCGTGCTCTCGATCGTCACCCGCCCGGCGCTGGAGTCCGCTCGGATCGAGGCGATCGCCGCAGGTCTCGCGTCGCTCGACGCTCCGATCGAGGACCTCCCTCCCGTCGGGTGGTTCTCCGATCCCGGTCTCGCATCGCCTACGCCTCTGACGATCGACGACTCCGGTCGCATCTTCGGACATGCTGCGCTGTGGGGAAGCTGCCACACCGGCCGGTCCGACGTCTGCCTCCTGCCGCCTCGCAGCCTCGCCGACTACGCCTACTACCGGCTCGGCGATCTCCGAGCGGTCGCCGAGGACGGCTCGACGCTGTCGGTCCCGGTCGGGACGATCACGCTCGGGACCGGACATGCTGCGACGCGCGGCATCTCCGCGTCGGCTGCGGCAGCTCACTACGACAACACTGGGACCGGCGCAGCAGACGTCGCAGTCGGCGAGGACGCCCACGGGATCTGGTTCGCTGGCAGGGTCCGGCCGAGCATCCTCGCCGACTCCGAGCGGCGAGCTGCGCTCCAGGCGTCGAAGCTGTCGGGAGACTGGCGGAGGCTGCGAGGCAACCTGGAGCTCGTCGCTCTCCTCTGCGTCAACGTCCCTGGCTTCGCCGTGCCGAGGCTCCATGCTGCGACCGCGTCCGGCGAGCAGTCCAGCCTCGTCGCCGCTGGCATCCTCCCGGACGATCTCGACGACGTCGCTCCCTGCGGCTGCGGCTCCTGCGACGAGGAGACCCTCTCGGCGCTCGACCGGCTCCGACGGGACGTCTCGTCGCTCCAGTCGGTCGTCTCGACGCTCGGCCTCGACGCTCAGGCGATCCAGACCCTCGCAGCGTCCCTCCGCCCGTAGACGGCGAGGACGCCCGATCCTGCGTCCTCGACGTCCGTCGAGCTCCTGCGGCTGCTGAGCCGCCGATCCGGTCCGTCAGGCGAGCTCGGCCCGATGATCGAGCGCGTACTCCTCGGCGCTCGGCAGATGCGGTGGCCACGGCAGGGAGCAGGCGGTCGCCGCCCGGCGAGCCTCGGCGATGCTCCGCTTCGAGAAGTCCTCCAGGCGCAGAGGAGCTGTCCCTGCCTCGTCGACGTAGGACGGCTGCCAGAGCTCGTCCCCGAGGTCGAAGTAGGACCAGAAGTCCTGGACCGGGCTCGACGTCCTGGCGCCGCTCATCGGACCGACCGCCGTGCGTCGAGCTCGGCCTCGATCCGGTCCGACATCGCGACGAGGCGATCGACCCTGCGGAGGCTGCTCTCCGAGCCCGCTAGTTCGTGCAGAGCGTCGGAGATCATCGCCGCCTCGTCCTGCGACAGCGACAGCAGGACCGACGCGTCTCGTCCCTCCTCGGCGGCGATCTCGTCCTCGACCTGCTGACCGACGAACGCTGCCGCCTCGATCCAGGAGTCGAGCTCCTCGACGTCTCGGTGGCTCGGACCGGATCCGACGGAGACCTGGAACGCTCTCGGCCGCTCCGGGCGGAGGACGATCGACCAGATCGTCCCGATCCCGTTCATCTGCCCGACCGTCATCGGCTCTGTGCTCATGCTGTCTGCTCCCTCGTTGGTGGTGGTCTGATCTGCTGCGCTCATCGGAGCTCCTCCAGGTTCCAGCCCGCCTCGACGAGCTCCTCCTCGTAGACGCTGCGATGCGCCTTCGGACAGGCGGCGAGCAGTCGGACTGCGTCGCTCCGTCGGATCGCGTCCGTCGCCTTCCGTCGGACCATCTGCGAGCCGCTCTCCCGGATCAGGGTCCGACCGTCGACGAGCGTGATCGAGACCCGGTGCTTCTGGATCAGGACTGCGGGACGCACTCCCCACTGAGCGGTCCGATCGAGCCTCGTCTCGCCTCGCTGGCTCCAGCCCGCCGTGTCGCCGAGGATCGTCGTGACGTCGAGGACCTCGACCCACTCTCCGCCGTTGCGGATCTGGTGCGTCGGTCGACCCTCTGGAGTGAGGCGGATCAGGTCGCCTGGAGCGAGCCCGCTGATCTGCGGCTCCTTCGCTCGACGGATCCGGTCCTGGACCTCGGCGGCGATCGCTCCGGCCTTCTTGCCTGCGAGCTGCCGCCCGGTCCCGTTGCATCCGTAGCAGCGATCGCC
>Ga0307379_10012381_pt1 | contig 11124 bp, 8 predicted proteins | sample UN2MG_FD_202237 | JGI IMG/M metagenome (GOLD analysis project Ga0307379, IMG submission 202237) | Soil microbial communities from Risofladan, Vaasa, Finland - UN-2 | ecosystem: Environmental > Terrestrial > Soil > Coastal area > Acid sulfate soil | place: Finland: Risofladan, Vaasa | collected... | reverse complement strand
CGCTCTGTCCGCTCTATGACAACTCCGATCTCGTAATCGGCGCGGGCGGGGTCTCTTTGTTCGAGCGCATGGCGCGGGCCCGGGCGTCGGTGACCATCGTGACGGCCGATAATCAGCGCGCCCAATCGCACGCAATGTCCGAGCGCGGGGCGACGTTGCTGGCGGGCGATATCTTGAAACGCGAAACCGGGCCTCTTGCCGAGGCGATCGTTGCGCTTTCCAATGATGGAAAGCGGCGTCGAATTATGGGGGAAGTTGGCCGCGGCCTGGTCGATGGCTTGGGCGCATCGCGCGTGGCGGCCAAGATCGAAGAGCTGGTGCTGGCGCGCGCCGGCGGAGCGTAGCGCCAGCCAATGTCGCTTCGTTGGGCAAAGGTTGCGTTCTGCGACAGTGCGGAAGCGCTGGCAATGGCGCGCCGCGACGGCCTCGATCCGGATGCCGAAATCCTGACTGCTTCGCCCTTTTTGGGACACTCCGCAGAAGGGCGGATTACGTTTCTGCCCGACCGTGTCGGTCCAGAAAAACTTGGCTTTTTCAATAGTTTGCGGAAAGGCTTGCAAGCCGACGCCCTTGCGAGATGTAACGCCGATCAGGGAATCCGGGATTACGCCGAAGTGATGGCGCAAAGCACGGTTATGTCTCTTGACCAGGTCGTCCTTGCGGCCATGCTCACAGATGGCGATTTCACTGAGCCGCGATCGATCCTGCAGACCGATTCGGGCCTCGACTTTGCGAACGAACAATTCAACGGTCCCTGGTCGTCGCTTCTCGCCGCCAACGACCAGTGCGTCACGACGGTCTATCCGGCTGAGTCGGCGGCCCGTTTTCTATGGGACGTAGAGCCGAACCGCTCGCTTTTCGGCCGTATCCGGGTCGCCGGATGGCGCCGCGTCCTATATCGGATCATGACCCGCGCGGGCCTTCGATTTTCGAACATTTCGGGTTCGAGGTTGCCGGTATTTCTGGTGGTCGACGAAAACGAACTTGTGCAAGAGACCGGCGCCGCTCTTTTGCTGCGCGGAGCCGAATTGACTCTTGTGCCGAAGCCAAAGTCGGGCAAGCGCGAATCCTTGCCCTTATCTACCGTAACGGCTCTGCGACTTTTGGCCGACGCCGTGTTTCGGAAGCGCGTCAGCGGATTGGTTCCGAAGGCGGCTGTCTTGCCCCTGATTGCATCGATCGGCGACAGGATGATCGAAAGAGCCGAGCAGCAGCGCGACGGCAAACTATATTACCGACAAGTATTGGACCGTTTGGCCCGGAAAAACGTGCGCGTGCTGTCGAATTTTCCGGCGCGACCGTCGCTGATGGCAATGCGCCAACTCTGCCAGGAGCGCGGGATCCCCTTCGTCGGGTTTCAGCACGGCGTTTCGGCCGAGATCTGCGAGGACCACGATTCGACCTACAGCACCTACGAATCCTGGTTTTGCGACGTCGCACTTGTTTTTAACGAACGCTCTGTTGCGATCGGTAATGGGCTGCCGGGCCGGCAAGCTGAAACCGTGGCCGTCGGCATGCCGAGCGATTTCACACGAACTGCGGGCGCTTGCCCGTTTAGAAAGGAAGCTTATCCCGTCCTTTTCGTTTCGACCGCGGCCTATTCAGGCTATTCCGGAAAAATCCGTTATGGGACGCAGACGGATCGAGGCATGCTGGATCTTGAGATGACGCTGCTTGAGACCGTTTTCGGGCGCCTGCCCCACAATATTCTGTACAAGACCTATCCCGCGCTCCGCTTTATCGATCCGGCCCCGGCTGCCGATTTGGCGCGGCGGCTTGCCAACGTCACATTATTCGATGAGTTCCTTGACCTGCGTTATCTCATCCGGCGAGCACGCGTCCTGGTGACGATGCGGGCGACGAGCACTGTTTCCTGGTGTCTCTTGTCGGACAAACCGCTCGTTTTTATCGACGTCGAGGACAACATGCCGTTGCGCGCCGACGCCCGGGACGCGTTCCAAAAGGGCGTATTCCTGTTCGCCACCAGGGATGAAGGATGGGCCGACCGGCTCCGGTCTTTCCTGGCGCGCCCGATTGCCGAAATCGAGCGTGAGTGGGCCGAGAAGCGCGACGCCCGACGCGACCTTGTGGCCAACTATATGAACCATGGCAGGGGCGCCGGACGTCGTGCCGCCGATTGCCTGCTTGGGCAAGTCGGTTTGGCCAACCCGGCGCCGGCGCGATAGGCATACGAGCATGCCCACGGGAAATCATGCGGAGCGCTATCACCGGCACCAGCTCGAAACGCCGGCCTGGAAGATCGAGCGTCAGCGAAAGTTGAAGCGGCGTGTCTTCGAAACTTTCAGCATGTGGCTCCGATCGAGCGGCTTGCCACCGTTGGGTCCGGGCAGAAAGGTCGTCGATCTCGGATCGGGGGCCGGCACGTTCGTGGAGTGTTGCCGCGAGGAAGGTATCGATGCCCGGGGCATCGACATTAGTGACGGGATAAATCTGGAAACCGACGATTTGCCGATCGCTTCGGATTCAGTTGATGTTGTCACTGCGATTTCGGTTCTTGAGCACCTTCGGTCGCCGGAAAAGATGCTGTCGGAAACAATGCGAATCCTCAAACCCGAAGGTGCGGTGATTCTGGTATGCCCGAACTGGAAATACTCAGTGAAAACCTTCTTCGACGATCCGACGCACGTTCACCCCTATACGCCGGGCTCGATGCGCCAGGTTTTGGCGATGTATGGCTTTGAAGCCGTTGAAGTCGCGCCGTGGCTGGTCAAAAAGCCGGCGTGGATGTGGTTTCTGCGCTGGCGCTTTTTCGTCGCCTTTCGCGTGCTGCCGTTCCGGGGCGATGCGCCGCGCTGGATCCCGGGTTTCCTCAAAGGCCGCTCCTCTTCGCTGCTGGCGATTGGCCGCAAGGCTCGAAAGACCGATCGATGAAAGTAACCTTCTACACCAATGCGATGTTGCTGCTCGAAAGCACCGAGACTTCGATTCTCGCCGATCCCTGGGTGACCTTCGACAACACGTCCTTGAGCGGCTTCTACAATTTTCCGAAATGCGGTTTGAGCAAAGATGAAGTCGCGGCGATCAGGCCCGACTACATCTACATTTCCCACACCCATCCGGATCATCTGGACCCGCCGACCCTGACGCTGTTCGACAGGAGCACCCCGATCCTGGTCGCCGACTATGAGCATAATTTTACCGGGCGTGCGATATCGCGGCTTGGATTTACCGATGTCCGGCCGGTCCCGTTGAACGATGGTATGAAGCTGAATGGCAACGATCATGTCTGGCTGGAGCCTGCGGGGCATACCGAAGACGTCGATTCTATCGGACTGTTCCGAATGGGCGGGGAATTTGCGATCAACGCCAACGACAATTCATTCCACGAGGCTCAATGCGTCCGCCTGAAGGAGCGCGCGGGGCGGATCGATGTTGCGTTGCTGCCGTCCGGAGCCCATGGCCCATGGCCGATGTTTTTTGAAAACCTGGATGCGAATGAAAAAGGCCGGGCGGCCGGGCAACGCGCCTTAAACCTGAAATACACATTCGTTCGCTACATCGATGCCCTCGACCCCAAGCTCGTCATACCGATTGCGGGTGGTGTGATTTGTGGCGGCGACAAGGCGCGGCAGTATGGCTATTCCGGAATTCGGGCGCGTTCGGAGGTCGTCGAGCATGCGCACCGCAATGCGAAGCCCAGCTTCGAATCCGTGCTGGTATCTGAAGGCAACATCTACGATACGGCGACCGGTAAGCGGGTCGGCGACTATGTTGAGCAGACCTACGACACCGAATCCACCTACATCGAGGAACTGGCGAGCCTGCCCGGGATTTTTTCGCCCACGGGCGTCTTCCATATCGACCCAAGCCAGCGCATCGATCTGACCCGTCTTTTGCTCCTGGCGCGGGCGAACCAGCGCAAGTGGCAGGAGATCAAGAAGACAACTTCGGATATCGCCTTCTATTTCGATGTCGGCGAAGAGATGCTCTATCGGCTCGCGCTTGGCGACGACACCGTGACCCGGGTCAAGGAATCCGAAATTCCGGATGAGCGATACGAGATCTTCCGGATGCCCTACGAGCTGCTGGTTGGCCTCCTCACGCGCCACTATGTCTGGTCCAACGTCAACACCCAGAACATGCAGTTCTACCGGCACGCGCCCGAGATGGACCGCGATCTGATGCTCGTGCTCAACTTTCTGCAAATTTAGCATGCCGTTGTCCAAACCTGTTTTCGGACGCGGTTGAATGTGCGGCATCGCTGCAATCGTCAGCTTGAGCGGTCGCCCCGTGATCGACGCCAAGCGTCGGATTTCCCGGATGACCACCGCTTTGCGTCATCGGGGCCCGGACAGGCAGGGGATATTCCTGTCCGAAGACGGCCTGATCGCGATCGGCAACACGCGCCTCGCGATCGTGGATGTCGCCACCGATTTCGACGTTCCCATGCTGGCGCGTGATAGCGGGGCCGTCCTCAGCTACAACGGCGAGATATTCAATCACGACGACGAACGCCGGCGGCTGTCTGGATCGGGGGTTCGATTCGACTCCCGTTCTGATACCGAGGTCATGCTCAAGGGGCTGGTCGAAGAAGGCCCGGCCTTCCTTGAGCGGCTGGATGGCTTCTGGAGTTTCGTCCTCTATCGCCCGGATCGACGTTCAGTTCTGATTGGCAGGGACCTCCTCGGCGAAAAGCACGTCTTCTACCGGGTCGAAAACAACGAGCTGCTCGTCGCTTCTGAGATTCCTCCGATCCTGGCGGCAAGCGCCGGGCCGAACACGATTGATTTCGACGCGGTGGCGAGCGCGTTCCGGTTCCGCGCCGCGCCGCCGACGAGAACTTTGCTTCAGGACATTCGCCGCCTGGAGGCTGGGACCAACTTGAGCGTCACCTGCGGTCGGCCGGATCTGGCGATCGCACGCGGGCGACGGCTGCGGCCGGAAAAGTGGCTGGATTTCTTTGCCGCCGACCCGACGGAGGAGCAGGTCGTCGATCTCTATCAGCAAGCTATCGAGCAGGCTTGCGGAATTCGCGTGCCAAAGGAAGTCGATTTCAGGGCGACGTTGAGCGGCGGTCTCGACAGCGCGCTGGTCAACGTTTTTGCGCGGCGACAGGGCGGACGCCCCCTTAATTCGATTTACGGCTCGACCAGTCGGGTCCCGCCAAAGCGGGGCGACGATCTCGATGAAATGGCGGCCAGCGTCTTCACGGCCGAGCGTCTAGGCAACAAACACGACATCATCGATCTGATCGAGGAGAGTTGCGTTCCTCTTTATGAAGGCCAGGCGCGCAATGCTCTCGATGGCCTGTTTTGCGAGGGCGTTGTGGCCTACCAGCAATTAGCCCAGCACACGGCCCGAACCGGCGGCCGGGTTCTGATCATGTCGGACGGGCCCGACGAGCTGATCGGCGGATACGATGTCGATATCGCTGCTTACAGGCTGGAACGAAAATTCGCCCGGATCCCCGTTCGGCGCGCGGCGGCGCAATGGCTGACCTCAAAGGCCTGGCGCCATCGGCTGATTCCGGCATCGGCCCGCAATCGTCTCTTGAACTGGTCGCATCTTAGCGCCGATCCGTTCTTTTTTCGGCCGGTTCACGGCGGCACCCGCCCGGAGGTGATGGAGACGCTGTTCCCGGCGGAGAATGTCCAATCGAGCCTTGATGCGTACGGCACCATTCCTGAGGATTATCGGGAACTGGCATCGTCTCTGGACCTGTCGCAACGCATGGCGCTGTCCTACGCGACGCGGAGTTTGCCCGATTACTTTAACCTCCGGAGCGACCGAGGCACGATGACCGAGTCGATCGAGGTCCGCCTGCCCTTCCAGTCGCCGGCGTTGGTCGAGTTGATGATCGGAACGCCGGCAAAGTGGCGCTTCATGGGCGGCCAATGGACCAAGTTCGTGCTGCGCCAGCTGGTCGCCAAGCATGTCGGACCGGAGATCGCCTATCGGGGCAAATACGGATTCGCGTTCCCGGCGTGGAGCGTGCCGGAACTGGCGCGGCGTATCGATATGCCGTCGGTCATTGGCGACAGCACCATATTCAACGATCTTCCGTTCGCCATCGGAGCCAAGGATTTTGTCATGCGGCCGGATCAGCAGCGCCATCAATGGATGGCATATTGCCTCGCCCATGTGTGCGAGCGGCTAAAGTCGGGTGAAACAATCTTGAAGGCGCCGAAACCGGATATCGTGGGCGCCAAGCTTGGCGCCGGCGGCGCCTGAGATGCAGAGTATCGGCGAAGATCTGTGATCGACCCCCAATCACTCAATTTCGGTCAAAAGCGGATCGGGCACGGCGAACAGGTCTTCGTAATTGCCGAAATCGGCATCAATCATGAAGGGGATTTTGCCGCGTGCGCCCGGTTGACCGAAGCGGCCGCCACGGCAGGCGCCGATGCGATCAAGCTCCAGACGGTCGATCCGGACGAGAACTACGCGGCCGGCACCGAAAGCCACGAGCTGTTTTCGCGGGCGCTTTTGACGCGCGACGAGACCGCGCGAATTTTTGATCTCGCGCGATCGCTCGGCCTGGAGCCCTTTACCACCGCAGGCGACCGGCAAACGGTCGAGTGGATCGAGCGATTGAGCCCCGCAGGCTATAAGATCTCGTCGGGGCTCCTCACAACCACGCCTTTGGTTCATTTCGTCGCCAGCAAGCGACGGCCTGTGATCCTTTCCACCGGCATGGCCGAGCTTAAGGACATTGAACGCGCGCTCGAAGTGGTTGCCAGCGCGGGCTGCGAAGACGTGGCCTTGTTGCAATGCACTTCACTCTACCCGGCGCCTGAAGATACGCTGAATCTTGCCGCGATTCGGCTGCTGCATGACTTGTTCGGGCTGCCAGTTGGATTTTCCGATCACAGCCTCGGCGTCACGGCGGCGCCGCTTGCGGTTGGCGCGGGCGCAGCGATCATCGAAAAGCACATTACGCTCGACACCAATCGCCCCGGCTTCGACCATGGGATTTCTCTCGATCCTGACGCTTTCAAACAAATGGTCGGCGCGATCCGGATTGCCGAACGCATGATGGGCGCAGCCGAGAAGCGGCCGACCGAGGCCGAACGCGGCAATGCCGCCCGCTATCACCGGCGCTTGGCGACGCGCCGCGCTGTGAGCGCGGGGGCCAGCCTGCAGGCCGACGATATCGGATTTCTGCGATTTCCCGTCGGCGCCGGCGGAATGGCGCCCGATGATTATTGGCGAGTTCTCGGGCGCCGCTCGGCACGGACGTTGGGGAAGTTCGAGCCGATCAGCGAAGCCGATCTCGATCCCGAATGACCGTATTCACGATCCTGCTGACCGCGGCCAGCGGTCCGCTTGTCCCCCAGGCCATACGGTTCCTGAAGGACAGCAAGCGTCACACGGTTCGGGTCATCGCGGTCGATATGTCGCCGCGCGGCGCGGCGCTGCAATTCGCGGATCACTTTCTGAAAGTACCGGCGGGCGGCGATCCCGGTTATGTCGATGCCATGGCCGCCATTGTTGAGGAACATGGTGTCGATCTGGTCGTGCCGTGGTCCGACGAAGAGGCGCTTGCGCTATCCGAGGCCGAAGAGACAATCACGAGGCGCGGCGCGGCGTTGGCTTGTGCCCCTGTGGATCTGCTTCGCGCCATGTCGAACAAGAACGAAACCTATGACCGGTTGTCGAAGCTGGGATTGCCGATTGCCAGATGGGTCGAGGCTACCGAGCCGGCAGATATCGAATCGGCGGTGCGTACTCTGGTCTCTGAAACGGGTGGCGCCGCCGTCAAACCGGCCCGGTCGCGCGGCGGGCGCGACATTTTCGTCGTCCGGGATGACATATCCGGCGCCCGGTCGGTCAATGAAGGCCGCGAAACCCATCTGGACCTCGACACATTCTTGAAAGCCCATTTGGATATTGCCGCGAAGCTGGCCCCGGTCATCGTGATGGAGCGGCTGTTCGAGCCGGTCTACGATATCGATGTGTTGTCCTGGAAGGGCGAGGCGTTGCGGGTCGTGCCGCGCCGCCGGCACAATCCCGGCGGCATGCCCTTCACTGGAAATGACATCGTCCCGGACCCGGAGCTGATCGATCTTGGCCAGCGGACCGCGGCGGCGATCAGGCTGTCTTGGCTCTACGATTTCGATGTCATGACCGATCGCGCCGGCAAGCCGGCGGTGATCGAAATAAACCCGCGGCCGAGCGGCAGTATGCCGGTTTCGATTGCCGCCGGTGTTCCGATCCTCGACGACCTTATTTCCCTTGCCAAGGGTGAAATCCTGCCGGAAATCGAACCTCTTCGTGCGCTTACCGTTCTGCCATATCAGGGGCTGGCGGTTGCCGGTGCCCAGTCGCCGGCCCAATCCTCGGAATTTCGGGGTTTGGAGATCTAACGTGCTGGTCGCGATCATTCAGGCTCGCATGACGTCCACCCGCCTGCCCGGAAAGGTCCTTGCCGAATTGGCGGGCCAACCGATGCTCACCCACATGATCTCGCGGGTTCGCCGAGCCAACCGGCTGGACGCGCTGTGGGTTGCAACGACCGTGAATGCGACCGACGATCCCGTCGCCGATCTTTGCAAGGCGCTGGACGTGCCGGTTTTCCGCGGCGATGAGCATGATGTGCTTGGCCGTCACGTCGGCGCCGCGCAGGCGGCGGGCGCGACCTCGGTCATGCGGCTGACGGCCGATTGCCCGATGGTTGACCCCGAGTTGCTGGATCAGGCGGCCGAGACCTTTCTGGAGGGACACTACGACTACTATTCAAACGCTTTGGTTCGCACTTATCCCGACGGGCTGGACCTTGAGATCTTCACCAATGCGGCTTTGATGCAGGCTGACCGGGAGGCTGACACGGTTTTTCACCGCGAACATGTCACGCCTTATCTGCGAACCGGCTCTTACGATGACGTTGCCACCGGCAAATTCCGCGTTGGGAAAATGATCGGACCCGCCGATTTCGGCCATCTGCGCTGGACCGTGGATACCCATGAGGATCTGGCGCGCGTACGGCGCCTCGTTGCCGAATTGCCCGATAATTATGGTTGGTTGGACGTCATCGCGCTCCTGACCCGGCAGCCTGAATTGTTGTCGGAAAACCCCAGGGAGGCCCTTGAAGTTCGGTTGCGTCCGGCGACCGAGTCGGACAGTGACCTGCTGCTCGAGTGGGTCAATAGCGCCGACAGCCTTGCCCACAAACTGCAAACGTCGAAGCCAATTTCGCGAGCGGCCCACGAAGCGTGGCTGGCGAGCCGCCTCGTGTCGCCCGACGCGGGGATATGGATCGCGGAAACGACCTCCGCTGCCGTAGTTGGCCAGGTTCGGCTGGAGAAGCGCAACGATACGCTGGAGGTCGATATCTACGTCGACCCGTCGTTCCGGGGGAGCGGCGTGGCGAAGCGGATGCTCGATGCCGCGCGCCTCGAAGCCGGCCGACGCTGGCCCGGCGTGGCGATGGTCGCCCGGGTCAAGAACGACAATTGGGCGTCCCGCCGTCTGTTCAATCGAGCGGGCTATGGCGGCATGGTGCAAGTGCGCGATCATGTCTTGCTCCGCCGCGATCCGCCGTCGGACGACAAGGCCGCTCGATGACCAGACGCTTCGATCGTTCCGGCGCGTTATACGAGCGGGCTCTAAAGGTGATCCCGACCGCCTCGCAGACTTTCTCCAAGGCCGCGACAGGCACGGTCGAGGGTGCGGCGCCCCTGTTCCTGGAGCGTGGTGAGGGCGCCCGCGTTTGGGATCCCGACGGCAACGTCTATATCGACTATGTGATGGGGTTGCTGCCGGTGGTTCTTGGATACCGGGATCCGGATGTCGATGGCGCGATCCGGACGCAGCTCGACCGGGGCATCACCTTCTCGCTCGCAACTGAGCTGGAAGCGGAACTTGCCGAAAGCCTGTGCGAGCTGATCCCTTGCGCCGAGATGGTCCGCTTCGGCAAGAACGGCTCTGATGCGACCAGCGCCGCGGTCCGTCTGGCGCGGGCATTTACCGGCCGGGACAAGATTGCGATCTGCGGCTATCACGGATGGCACGACTGGTATATCGGCACCACGGCCCGGCATCTGGGCGTACCCCAAGCGATCCGCGATCTGTCGATTGCCTTTCCTTTCAACGACCTCGATGCCCTTGAGGCCTTGCTGAAGGCCGAGCCCGACCGCTTTGCTGCGGTGATCCTGGAGCCCGAAGGGCTGGACGCGCCGCTTCCCGGGTTCCTCGACGCTGTCCGCGGGCTTTGCGACACCTATGGCGTCGTTCTGGTGTTCGACGAGATCATTACGGGATTTCGGCGGCATCTGGGCGGCGCCCAGGCCGTCCACGGGGTTACCCCCGACCTTGCGAGCTTCGGCAAGGCGATGGCGAACGGCATGCCGATTTCCGCGATCGTCGGCCGGCGCGAGATCATGCGCCTGATGGAGGATATCTTCTTTTCCGGAACCTTCGGCGGCGAAGCCTTGTCCCTGGCCGCCTCGATCGCGACCATCGACAAGCTTCGGCGTCTGGATGGGCCTGCGAAGTTCGCTGGCATGGGCGCGCGCCTACGCGCCGGCGTTGCGACCAGCCTGGAGGCTCACGGGCTGACCGGAGAGCTGGCCCAGAAGGGCGGCGACTGGTGGCCGGCGGTCGTGCCCACGGGCAAGGGCCGGGGCGATGCGATCCTGATTGGCAGCCTTCTGAAACAGGAGCTGATCGAGGAAGGCATCCTCATGGGCCCGACCTTCAACCTCTGTCTTGCCCATGGGGCGACCGGCGTCATTGAGGAAACCTTGGCGGCCTGGCATGTCGCCGCCGGCCGCTTGTCCGAGGCGCTGGCCAGCAACGATCCGGCCGGTTGCCTGCGGGGCAAGCCGATCCGGCCGGTATTCCAGGTGCGCAAGCACCAAACGGAGGATTGAAAGATGAGCCGAAGCATTGCCGCCATCTTCGCTCACCCGGACGACGAGGTACTGGCGTGCGGGGCCATGCTCGCGATGCATGCGGACGCCGGCGATAGCGTGCGAATCCTGATCCTGGCAACCGGACTTGCCGCCCGCGGCAATACGGACCGGGCCGCGATCGAAGCCTTAAGAGAACATGCCCGCGCCGCCAGCAGGGTGCTGGGCGCCGAGACGATCGAGTTTGGCGAATTCGCCGACAACCAGATGGACGCGGCGCCATTACTCTCCGTGATCGAGCGCGTCACCGCCT
>Ga0307379_10012378_pt1 | contig 11127 bp, 9 predicted proteins | sample UN2MG_FD_202237 | JGI IMG/M metagenome (GOLD analysis project Ga0307379, IMG submission 202237) | Soil microbial communities from Risofladan, Vaasa, Finland - UN-2 | ecosystem: Environmental > Terrestrial > Soil > Coastal area > Acid sulfate soil | place: Finland: Risofladan, Vaasa | collected... | reverse complement strand
CAACCCGAGTAATGGCACTTTAGCCGCTCCATCTCCTTCCGCGATTCCCTCGTACACAGGTCATGTGCCAAGATTCGTCGTCGCCATCGACGGCAGCAATCTGGAGGTACCAGTCGTCAACGGGTATCCGGGAGCCAGAGTTGGCTACTGCACGGTGGCCAGTGTTCTTATAGATCTTGAACTGGTTGACCAGCTTGACGAGCACCGCCCGGTTGATCCAAAGAGATTCCGGGAGACTGAGAAAGCATCCACCATTGATGCTGCATTACCAGGTAGCAACGTGGTCACACGAACACAGGAATCGGCGCGAGTGTCATTTCGGGAGGAACTGCATGACCTTCTCACCACCGAAACTCTTGATGAGGAAGATGGGGTTCCCCTTGTCCAGACGTATGAAGCGCTCCTGTCGCTGAAGCCGAGCGAACATCCCCAGTCGTGTCCCTACTCTGACTCAGATGGTTGCGAGATATCGTTCAACGTACCCTGCGGATGCACCAAATGCCCAGGATGCGGCCGGCCCATATTCTCAACTGATGCTCTGCGAATCCATGAGAGATTCAATGACCTCGGCAGCAACGGTGAGACATTCGCATATGTCAGGCAGGTTTGGGAACGCCTCGTTCTGATCGACCTGTTGCGAGCGTTTGAAAGCCATGGTTGGCTTGACAGAGCTGACAGAGTCGCGTTCTTCATCGACGGTCCGTTGGCGGTGTTCGGTCCGCCGGCTTGGTTGAGTGCCGCCATTAGTGCTGAGCTAAAACGCATCAATGCAGTCGTACGGACCAGCACCGGCTCCGACTTGACCATTGTCGGAATCGAGAAGACTGGTGAATTCGTGACACACTTTGACGAGCTTGATGAAACCGAAGTGTCCGGTGAAGTTCTCTTCGGGCCAAGAACCTACCTAATGCTGACAGATAGCTACATCAAGCAGCGCATCCATCAGTCCTCGAGCCCGCGCCCCTATGGTCAAGACACCTATTTCGGTAGAAAGTTCTTCTACAAGGCATCCAAGGGGGCGCGTATAGTCGCCAGTATACCTTTCTTGAATGAGGCCCAGGATACGATCGACTCAGATGCTGTTTCGCTCTATCCCAGCTTCGAAATAGTCTGTACTCTTCTGGACCGACTCGCCTGTTCCCGTTTCCCGAATGCGCTGACACCTATCGTATCGGCACACGCAGAGGCTTCCATCCCTCTGAACTTGGGATCCAGAGTACTCAGACAACTTGCCCAGGCGCTCATGGTGACAGAATGACGGCGACGGGATTGAGATTCGACACCGCAGAGAAGAGGTGGGCTGGCATAGGCCCCTACTACGCCATGTTTCCCACGCGGTTTGCCGACGAGGTCATTCGGCAATACACGGAACCAGGTGACCTCGTTCTCGACCCATTCGCTGGCCGTTCTACGGCCGTCTATAGTGCGGCTACACAGGGACGCGTCGGCGTTGGAATCGAGCTGAATCCTGTGGGCTGGGTATACGGAAAAGCCAAGCTGTCTCCAGGGCCTCAGCGTACGGTTGAACAGCGACTTGCCAAGTTGGCCACTGCCGCCTCCGGATACGCATCTACTGCTACCGAGATGCCAGAATTCTTCCACTACTGTTTCAGTCGCGACGTTCGCCGCTTCCTTCTTGCGGCGAGAAGTATGCTTGACTGGCGACGGCGAGCTACGGACTGGACGTTGATGGCGCTGCTACTTGTCTACCTACATGGAAAGAGGCACGATTCCCTGTCGAATCAGATGAGACAGACCAAGGCCATGTCTCCTGAATACGCGATCCGCTGGTGGAGAGACCGTGGTCTTACACCGCCAGAGGTGAACCCTGTAGAATTCATGCAGAAACGTATCAAGTGGCGGTATTCGAAGGGACGACCCAAGACCACCAAGAGCCGGGTGTATCTCGGTGAATGCACCGAGCTGTTGACGAGACTTCGTGGTGGGGTGCTGAAGGAGAGGTCAGTTCGCCTGCTCCTGACGTCACCGCCTTACTTCGGTGTCACTAACTACCACTACGACCAATGGATACGCCTCTGGCTGCTTGGATTCTCACCTGAGCCGAACAGCAGAATGGGTCGTCACCGAGAACGTTTTCAGGATCCCAGTCGATACGTAAGTCTGTTGAATACTGCGTTTCGCAAGGCAGCCTCATTGTTGGCCGACGATGGAATCGCATACGTGCGCACTGACACTCGAGAGTTCACCTACTGCACAACGCTTGAGATTCTGGGCGACGTATTCCCTGGCAAGAGGCTTACAGTGCTGGATAGGCCTTTGTCGAGGTCCACCCAGACGCATCTATTTGGAGTCGTATCCAACAGCAAGGGCGAGGTCGACCTCGTGCTGGAACCGGCATGACTACCTACGGGCCTGGACTCGGGCCTCTCTTCGCGTTTTCAGACGACCTCTTCTCATACCTGTCGATTAGCCACCGCATCTCAATGAACATTCTGACGGAATGTGCAATAAGCCATCATTGGCCCGGGGAAAGACCATCAGCGAACCTGACGCCATTGACGATCCTTACTGTAGACGTTGTCCTCTGTCTGTGGCTGAGTCCCCTGCCGGAGTATCTCCGTTCCAGAGCAGGCAATCATTGCGGTGAATAAGCACCTGTCCAGAGCCCGGTGAAGAAGTGGCGCGCATTGATGCCCAGTACCCTGGTGTCATAGCCGCCTTCCTGCACTACCACTGTCGGCAGGTGTAGCACTCCGACCATCTTGCCGTTAACCTCGAAGTCCCTGGCTACCAGGTCCCAGCTGCCCGTCGGGTCTTCTCTTGCTGTATCCAGGCCGAGGGCAACGACCAGGAAATCTGGCCGGAATCTTTCGACTCGCTTCACAGCCGTGCTCAGGGCCTGCCGGTAGCGCTCGACAGCGATTTTCTCAGGCAGGGGGATGTTCACGTTATAGCCTCTGCCGGCGCCGCTGCCTTTCTCTGACTGGAAGCCGCTGAAGTAGGGATAGGCGATACTGGGGCGCCCGTGAATCGAGACCGTCAGTACATCCCGGCGCTCATAGAAGATGTCCTGCTGGCCGTTACCGTGATGGTAGTCAATATCCAGTATGGCCACCTTTCCGTGGCTGCTGAGGTACTCTGCCGCAGCTGCCGCCGAATTGAAGTAGCAGAATCCTCCGAACGCGCGGCGCTCGGCATGGTGGCCGGGTGGTCTCACCAGGGCATAGGCAAGACGATGGCCTTCGAAAATGAGCCTGGCTGCAGTGAGAGCGCAGTCCACTGCCCTTCTAGCCGCAAGGTAAGCGTTCCGGTTGATGGGTGTGAACGTGTCTATGCAGTAGTACCCGGCCCTGATGGGGAGGTCCCGGGGAGGCCGTGCGGCGTTGCGGATAGGAAAAACATACGGATAGATGGACTCGCCGGGTTCCAGCCGGGCGCACACCTTCTTGAAGTAGTTAACGAACTCATCAGCATGCACCGCTCTGATGCGATTCTCCGAGAAATGACGCGGCGGCACCCTTTCAAACAGCTCCGTGGTATCCAGTTCCTTCAGTATTGCGTCTATTCGGACCGGAGACTCGACGTATCCCCGTTCCTCCACGTGATGAATGCCGTGCCGGTCGTTGATGACGATGATAATGCGCTTGTCAGGTGGTATCGAGGCCTTCACCGGCGCAGGAATCTTCTTCCTCACATACCTGGGTTTCCTGAGCTGGACCGGATCGTCCTTGAATGATTCGACGACCATATCAACGTAGTCTGGCGGACATAGGGTGCCGTACTTCCGTTCCAGGATAGCCCTAACGACGCCACGTGCCATGTCCTGACCAAGCACACTGTCTATGCCCAGGTTATCGTATACAAGGTAGGGCGGGTTGTCATCCCCCGGCTTCAGCGGCGTCTCGTAGGCAGTATTGATGATAGGACGGGCTCCGTACCGCTCGTAGAAACGCAGACGGGCAGCGTTCTGCTTCCTCATCTCGGGGTCAGGAGACAGCTTCGGGCTATCCGGCAGGCACTCGAAGAAGAGGCCGGTGGCGTTCAACGAGAGTGTCTCCTCACGTACCCTTTCGTAGAGGGCACCGCCGATGCCTCTACCCATCCGTCTCTCGGCAGTGGAGATGTAGTCCAGGTAGCAGAAATGCAGGACCGGTTCGTGGAACAGCAGGGCAAACCCCTTCACCCGCTCCTTCTGGTCTTCGGCCACGAACAGAATCGAGCGGAAGCGGTACTTGAGCGGGTTCCGTAGTTGTTTGGGTAGCTTTGCCACGTCCCGCCGGGAAAGGCCAGGGAACTGGCTCTGCAGAATCTGCTGGGCTTGGGTTATTGCTTCTTTGTTTGCCGGTGTGGTGTCATCATAGACCCGACGAATACGGAACATGGCTATTTTTCTCCAGATAGGTCAGTATTCAAGCTAAGAGGCAAGGGCTAATCATAATCTCACTATAATGACAGTATAATATCATGACCAGCTATCCATATCTTACCAGCCACATCGTTGAGACTACCCTTGCCTGCTACCCACCCAGTCTCTTCTGGAGGGTCAGTCTATCATCACCGGGTGCGTAGAAGTCCGGTATACGGGCAACCAGTTCGTAGCCATGATACAGATGAAAGCGCATGGTCTTCTCGTATTCCGGCCGGGAGGATGTCTCAATCAGGGCGAGCCTGCCCCCTGATTCCACGATCCGACTCTCAGCCTGTGCCATCAGCCTGCCGCCAATACCCTGTCCCTGTCTTGCCGGCAACGTTGCCATCCAGTACAGGTCCCACGTCGAATGGGTAAGCGGTGTCGGGCCATAGCAGATGTAGCCGACGACACTGCCATCAACCTCAGCCACAAGCACGTGATACCCGGACCCGGAAGGGCTATGCAGGTAGCTATCGATAACCTCCCTGGCAACGGCTACGTCATCGTGACTGAACTCAGGGATGGTATCCAGGATGCCGAAGAGCGGCGCCCTGTCGTCACGACCCATCGGACGGATGATGCATGTCATTGTCAGCTCCGCTCCAGGGCGATTTCCGTGATCGTGCGAATGAACTGGGCATACGTCATTCCGGCCGCCTCCGCCTGGCGCACCGCCCCCGAGCCTGGGGATATGTCAGGGTTTGGATTTACCTCCAGCACATTCATGCGTCCCTTTCTGTCTGCTCGCAGGTCTATCCTGGCATAACCACGGCATCCCAGCAGGCGGAATACGTGCAGCGCCACTTCTTCGATACGAGCCCTGTCACCGTTCGTGATTCGAGCCGGACAGACAGCCTTCGTGCCTCCATATTCCGGACTGGTGGGTTCCCATTTGGCGGCATAGGTGAGGATTCTGGCTGCCCCGGAAGGCAAGTCGTAGTCTATCTCGGATACAGGCAGCACAGACACATTAGAATTGCTCAGAACGGTGACATTGAACTCCCGGCCGTCAATGAATTCCTCCACCAGCGCTCTGCCGCCATAGGAGTCGCTCACTCGTGCCACCTGCTCCTTCAGTGCACACGGACTGTCCACCACGCTTTCCTGGGATATACCGTGGCTGGCGTCCTCTCCGCAAGGCTTAACGATGCAGGGATATCTCAGCCGGAAGGCTGAGACTGTCTCCGAATTAAGCACCTGGAACGCAGGCGTGTCAATGCCGTCGTACCGCAGTATCTCCTTGACCCTGGTCTTGTCCAGGCCTAGCCTCAGCACCGGGGCAGGACAGCCGGTGTGGGGTACGCCGAGCGTCACCAGCACGTCGGCTATTTCGGCCTCGGTCTCCGGGCAACCGGAGAAACCCTCGAAGAGGTTGAATACCAGGTCCACGTCCAGGGACTTCAGTCTTGCCACAGCTTCTTCAACAGGAGGCTCCAGCGGTACCGACACGACCTCGTAGTCCAGTTCACTCAGGGCGATGGAGACCGCCTCAACTGCATCCAGAACGCCGGCGACAGCCTGCCGCTCGCCGAGCTGGTCATAGCGCGACGGGGATACTGCATTGTGGATAACGGCTACACGCTGGCGCACTGAGGGTACCTCCGTAACGCCGCGTTCAGTATGCCACCGACCAGCTGCGAATGACTCCAGCCCATTGCGGTTGCCATGATATACAGGTCGCTGTGGGTCCCCAGTCCTGGCAGAGGGTTTATCTCGATGAAATAGGGCAGTCCCTCGGGACTAACCCTGAAGTCCACTCGGGCGAAATCCCGGCACCCCAGCGTCTCGAAGGTTCTCAGGCTCAGGGAGCTGATTTCCCCAATGACCTCTTCCCCGACCTGAGCAGGACATTCATAGTCGACCAGGTTCCTCCAGTCCCGCTTGACCTCCAGTGAGTAGACGAAATAGTCGCGCTTCTGCCGGGGGACCACGCGCATTACGCCGACCACGGCGGGAGGAGAATTGCTTACCACGCCCACCGTAACCTCGTCCCCGGAGATAAACTCTTCAACCATCATCGGTTGCTGATAGCAGTCCAGGAGATCACGCACCAGCCCCTCCGCCTCCTTCGGGCTCTCCGCCAGCGAAGTGAGACGAATGCCCTTGCTGGAACCTTCACAGGCCGGCTTGATGATGACCGGGAAGGAGAAATCCGTCCATGGTGCTCCACCAAACGCGCTGCTGCTCTCGATAACCCGGAAGCGGGGCGTGCGGACACCGGCCGCGGACACCAGCGTCTTGGTCAGTGGCTTGTCGAGGCAGATGGACAGGGACTGAGGGTCGGAACCGGAATAGGGCACTCCAAGCATTTCCAGTATGGAAGGCACCTGGGCTTCCCGACTTCGGTAAGTGCCCCTCCCCTCGGCTATATTGAAGACGAAATCAACCGGTTCCTCAAGGATTCTCCTGAGGAACTCCCGGCCACCGCCGAGCATTACGACACCGTGTCCCTGGACTTCCAGACTTCTGGCGATGAGCTCCACGGTCTCCGCCGAGTCGTACTCCTCCAGGGCGTCCTCAGGGCCGCTAAGTTCCCGACCCACGGCTTCTTTAAGATCGTACGCTAACCCTATCCTCATGACGTGCTCCTCCCTGCCGAGCGGATCTCCGGGTCTCAGTGGTCATGGCGGGAACCGGTACCGCCACTGGACTGTCCGCACTCTCCGGGTGTTCCTGTTCTGTAGAGGCTCCGGGGTTACGAAAGCGAATGACCCTGCCCTTGTAGTTCCGCACCGTAAGTTCGCTTGCTGTCTGCGCCAGCACGTAGTCCGGCTGCATGGGCACCTTGCCGCCACCCTCAGGCAGGTCAATAACAAAGGTGGGTACGGCCAGCCCCGATGTGTGACCACGCATGCCTTCGATAATCTTCACGCCAACCTCTACCGGCGTCCGCAGGTGTTCCGTACCCTGCACCTCGTCACACTGGAAGAGATAGTAGGGGCGCACCTTGATCCTGAGCAGTCCGTGACACAGCCTCAACTGGGCCTCGACAGTGTCGTTTATGCCTTTCAGCAGGACGGACTGGTTGTTGACCGGGACCCCGCTCCTGAGAAGCCGGTCGCAGGCCGCCGCCGCCTCCGGAGTTATCTCGCGCTCATGGTTGAAGTGCGTATTGAGCCATATCGGCCCATGACGGGACAGCATGGCGCACAGCTCATCATCAATACGTTGAGGCAGGACAACAGGAAACCTGGTGCCTATCCGGATGATCTCGACATGCTCTATTACCCTGAGCCTGGAAATGATGTACTCAAGGTGACTGGTGGAGAGTGTCAGCGGGTCCCCGCCCGAGATGATGACATCCCTGACTGTTTCATGCCGGCGTATGTAGACCAGCATGTTGTCTATCTCCTCCGGGGTGCGTACCCAGCCGCCTTTGTGCCACTCTCTCTTCCTGGTGCAGTGGCGACATAACATCGGGCAGATATCCGTGAGTACCATCAGAACCCTGTCCGGATAGCGGTGCACCAGACCCGGTACCACGGAATCCCTCTTCTCCTCCAGGGGGTCTTCCGAACCCACCGAGCCCATGGTCACCTCCAGAATGGAGGGTACCGCCTGTCTCCTGATGGGGTCATCAGGGTCATGCGGACAGATGAGAGACAGATAGTAGGGTGTTATTGAGAGAGGGAACTTCCTGGTTACGAGCTTGAGGCGTGTTCGTTCTCGGGATGATAGAGGTATGTACCTGGCCAGTTCGTCAACGGTGGTGATGCGGTTGCGGAAATGCCACTTCCAGTTGTCCCAGTCAGCCTGGGGAGTATCGGCAAACAGTCTACGTGCAGGATCGTCTGCTCTGCCCGGAGGTTCTTCTTCAACCTCCTCCAGTGTACGGTCTCCTGTTGTCTTCACAATCATTCTCATTGTGCCTTTCACCTCGGTTCTCTCTATGATATACTCTGCCAACATCTGTCAGGATAGGGTTCGCGCAGCCATCCCCGTTCACCATTGTCTTCGACTCCGCCCGGTTAGATTGTCTGACATACACTTTACAGGAAGCATCCGAGCCAGAGCCTTGGATAATGGTTGGAATTTCAACAGAAAACCCTAAGACTATCATTAGAATTCCTGAACTGGGCCTCTCTGGATTGGTGAAGGCAGAAACTCACGCCTGCCCCTGGTGGTGTGGTGGTTGATCTCATTCCCTCTGCCTCAGTACTTTCTGGAGAGTGTCAGCTATCATCCAGAACAGGGGGACCCCGACTCGCCTCAGCAGACTCATAGGTCCACTGTACGGCTGCGGGCACAAGCGATGGTATGGCGATACCCGTCTGCCATTGCAGAGAAGGAAGAACCAACTCCAGCCTGTCTCGGATGCCAACCCACAGCAGGACGGGCTTCCCGAAGATAAGCCTGAGGGTACTCACCTTTGGCACGCGCCGTACCTCAGAGATTCTGCTAAGCGGCGAGGCAACGACAAGCCCCCGAAGCACGCCTGAAATCAAGAAGAGACAGAGCAGATTGCTGCCGAGGAGCTGCGGCAGCCTTGGCACCAGGTAGCCTCCCATCAGGGCACCGAGGCACATGGCAACGCCGTTGACGGCATTGAAGATGGCTATGCTCTGCGTCCGGCTCTCCCGCGGGGAGGCATCGTACAGGAAGTTGCTGCTGGCCAGGTTGAAGCCGGACCAGGCGAACCCTGACAGTATCTGGATGGGAATAAGGTAGTACACCTGCCTGCTCACCAGCCAGAGCAAAGGGACAAAAGGGATGAGGCAGGAGGTGATTCTCATAATCCTGGCATTGCCGGCCCTGTCTGCCCGCTTGCCCCAGACAGCCAGGAAGACGATGGTGGCAAGGACGGACGTGGCGTTGATAGAAATGTAGGTAAGATAGTCGAACCCCAGTTCACGGAGCATATAGACGGCGAAGAAGGGGCCACACATGCAGGTAGCGAAATTCACCAGCGACACGTACGCCGTGAACCGGCCCAGATTCGAAGACCACATCTTCTTCATTGTGCTCCGCAGAGTAATACGGTCCGCAGTTTTCCTGACCAATACAGGTTCATGCATTCTAGGTTCATTCATTCTATAGAGGAAGCACCATGAGGCCAGTCGAAACACGACAGCACCGGCGAAGATTGCGGAAAAACCGAGAAACGGCCTTCCGGTAGTCCATTGCAGGATGCCGCCGGCCGCGAAGGAGACGAAAAGCAGCACGAAATCGCACACTCTGCCTCTCAGGCTGAAATATTGACCCCTGGCGTTCTCAGGGACCAGGTCAGCCATCATGCTGCCCCAGGCAGGATTGGCCAGAGAGCCGAACACGGTAGTGAGCGTCATAAATCCAATCAGCCACCACACCTTGTTTCCCGGGAATACGTCGGGGATGAGCAGGACTGGTATCCACATCAAGGCATGCATCAGGACTACCGCCAGGATGAAGCGCTTGCGGCTCCCGGCCCTCTCGGTCAAACGGGGGGCTAGGAGTTGCGACAGTGCCATGAACAGGCTGGGGATGCTGGATAGCAGCCCGATTTGGCCGGTAGTAGCCTTGAGTGCCAGGGCAAAGGGTACAACGTAACTCTGGGTCATCCCGAGCATAGCTGAAGAGCAGGCACCATCCAGTATGCTGTTCTTCAGTGTTCGTCTTACGATGTTCTGTTGTAGACTGATACTCTTCATTTACCTGGCTATCGTTCACCTAAATAATACGGAAGAGTTGTGCTAGGCTCTTGGCCAACTCTCCCGTTCCTGGTGCAGGGGTTACAGAATGACAGTCGTGTCACCCTGCTTTCATCTGGGCCTCTGTCCTCGGTGGCGGGCGTTTATCTCCTCTTCATGTGCAGGGGTATCCTTCGATCGGCTACATAAGCCTCGCCCTCTCTATCAATGTATCCCTCAAAGAGCAGCATGTTCGGGTGTTTCTCCAGGTCTGACAGGCCTGCTATTGCCACGTTCTGCTGCTGCGCTATCAATGGACTGTAGATGCGGAAACGTCTCACCTGCTTGCCATTGACCGTGCTATCATAATCGAAGCAACGCAGCGTCTCCAGGTGTTCCGCCAGCAGTCCAAACCTGCGCATCATGCAGTCACGTACTGGCCGTGGCAGTCTCCTGGGGCTACCAGTGTGGTGAGGGTAGAGGTGCATCACGCTGCCTCCTGTCTTGTCGTAGGACCACCGGGGTTGTTTGCCAGGCGAGTGTGGTCGAACAGGAGTCGCCTCTGCCTCCAATCGAGCGTGCTGAGCAGTGCTAGCATCCCCTGCACGTCCTCATCGGAAGTCAGCGAGTACACCGGCGACCCGTTGTGGCATTGGACATCCACCAGCCCATTCTGAACCATATTTCCTAGTGCTCTTTCTATTTCTGACTTAGAGCACTCTGTTGCACAAAGGATAGCAAGCCTGTTGAACCGAGCATGGGTATGCAGGGCCCAGAACAAGAGAAGCTCCCGTTTGGCGCGAGTATCGCCGTACCTGTTCACAAATGCACCCAGATTGGTTGTCGTCTGCAAATCAAGTACGGTCATCTCTTCCCCCACACAAGATGGCGAGCGCGTCTGAGTCATAAACTTGCAACTGTTACGCGACATATGGTATAAGACAGCACGGGGATGTTACACAGATTATGTATCATGGCTATGTAGTGCTGATACCTCACTCATGAACAATGTATCATGTATCATGACTCATGTCAATAGGATTCCTAGTACCTTTGGCGTTGTTTTGGGAGTACTTTAGACGGAGGTCTTTGATTATGCCGGAATGGGCTTTCCTGACGAATCATGCCCTCGTTCTCAGCTATCTGGCA
>Ga0307379_10012376_pt1 | contig 11127 bp, 10 predicted proteins | sample UN2MG_FD_202237 | JGI IMG/M metagenome (GOLD analysis project Ga0307379, IMG submission 202237) | Soil microbial communities from Risofladan, Vaasa, Finland - UN-2 | ecosystem: Environmental > Terrestrial > Soil > Coastal area > Acid sulfate soil | place: Finland: Risofladan, Vaasa | collected... | reverse complement strand
TGTTGGGCAGGTGCGGTCATATTATCTGCCTCATCTAAGATTAGAATTTTAAATGATATATCGGAAGGAGGGTTAGCTTTTGCAAAATCCTTGATATACGTTCTTATTACATCTATACCTCTTGCATCACTTGCGTTCAGTTCGAGAAAAGTAGTATTAATCGCCTTTTTACGACCGTATATTTCTTTGACCATCGCTAACGCAGAAGTCGTTTTACCAGTACCGGCGGGACCAGCGAAGATAAGGTGTGGCATAGATTTATCCTTTACGAATTGCTTCAGTCGTTTAATAATTCCTTCTTGGTTAACCACATCATCTAATAAGCGAGGTCTGTATTTTTCCACCCATGGTTTGTTTTCAGCAGACAATGTAACACCTAATACAAATAGATTTACTAATTATAAATAAAAAAATACTATTAAGAATTAAAGTTTCTTTATTTATTATTATTATACAACTATAAAAATAAGACAAAGAAACGATACAATGACAGATTATAAAATTACAAAAATTAAATCTCGATGGATTTTAGATTCACGAGGAAACCCTACTGTCGAGTCTGACGTGTTTGCGGGAAAAATATATGCAAGAGCTGCAGTTCCTTCAGGAGCATCAACGGGAATTATGGAAGCTTTAGAATTACGAGACGGAGGAGACGCTTTCTTAGGTAAACACGTTACTAAAGCAGTATCAAAAGTAAACACTATTATAAACAATAAACTACAAGGTTTTGATGTTCGAGAACAAACTAACATCGACGAGGAGATGATTGCAATTGATGGTACGGAAAACAAAAGCAATTTAGGTGCCAATGCAATACTTTCAGTGTCTTTAGCTGTTTCAAAGTTAGCTGCGCTTCTATCTGAGAAACCATTATATCAATATCTCTACGAATTAGCATATGGAAAATCAAGGGAAGACTTCTTATTACCTATTCCATCATGTAATATAATTAACGGGGGAGAACACGCTGGAAATGACCTAGCTATACAAGAATTTATGGTATTACCTATAGGTGCTGATTCATTTTCAAACGCAATACAAAATGTCGCGGAAGTTTATCAAAACTTAAAGAAGCTACTAAAACAGAATTATGGGCCTTCCGCAATTAATGTAGGCGATGAAGGGGGATTCGCTCCAAATTTATCAACAACTGCGGAAGCGGTAGATATAATCATAGAAGCCATCGAAGAGGCGGGTTTTTTGATGGGCACCGATTTCGTGCTTGGAATGGACGCAGCAGCAAGTGAATTTTACGAAGATGGAATTTATAATATTGACGGGAAAAAGCTCACAAATGAGGAACTAATGGAGTATTACTTGAATTTATTGCAAGAATACTCATTTAAATCCATTGAAGATCCATTTGATGAGAAGGATTTTAGATCTTTTTCAAACTTAACAGCTAAGGTTGATAGATCGATCCAAATTGTCGACGACGATCTTACTGTTACAAATATCAAAATATTGAAAAAAGCGATAGATGAAAAAGCAGGTAATGCTCTATTGCTTAAAGTTAATCAAATAGGATCTCTAACAGAAGCAATAAAAGCGGCTAAAATGGCATTTAATAATGGGTTCAATGTAATGGTATCGCACCGTTCTGGGGAAACCGAAGATACTTTTATTGCTGATTTAGCAGTAGGACTTTGTACAGGCCAGCTAAAGTCGGGTGCAACATGCCGTTCAGATCGAACAAGCAAGTTCAATCAATTACTCCGCATAGAAGAAGCATTAGGTCCTAAAGCAAAATACCCCAAAAGTTTTGATTCGTGGAAGCATTACATGTAATTATTCTTAACTCTCTATTTTTCTTTTAAATCTGTAAACATTTACACTAATTGATTTAGTTTTTTGTTTATGAAATTTATATGTCTTACTAAGTTTTAAATGATAAGGAAATACGTAATCGATCGCCCAATTATATTTTTTTATATATGTCGAGATAAATTGGTGTACGTTTGGATTTGCAAGATGAATCGAATACACAACATGGGAGATCTTAAACGCATTCGCTAAAAAAGATCGATCAGCAGTTTTTTTTTGGACTCCAAAAGGAGGATTCATAATAGTAGTGATATGGAAACCCTCGAGATTTACATTTCGAAAAAGTTCAAGGTGATTTATATCAGAACAAATAGGGGAGATAATAGAATCTAAACCATATTTACTGATATTTCTTTTTAATATCTTTAAAGCACTGAAATCTATATCTATACTTAATACATTATTTGCTTGGAGATACGCACACGCTATTGATAATCTTCCGGTTCCAGCTCCTAAATCCAAAATCAACCGGTTTTTAACATCGTTAAATTCGATTCCTGCGAAGAAAACAATATCGACAGCACTCTCTGCATCAATGCAATATTGTTCTAACTTAATATTAGGATTCGAAAATCCTTCAGTTTGCTGAAGTAATGATATCAAATCTCTCTTGTTTATCGTAATCGCCTAAAATCTGTTCTCCATAATTTTTTTTATGAAAAATTATGAAAAAATTTAATTATTTTAATTAATAATAATTAAATAGAGAAATTAAAAGATTTTTGTTGAAATTTATGAAAGAATCTGCGAAAAATAATGAAATAGTTCTTACGGGTCAATATTTAGGCGTTGTGGAAGAATACTTACCTGATAAAAGGTCTACTTACATAAGAGATGGTCAAATTTTTGCCACTAAAACAGGAATAGTCAGTATCGATGAAGGACGAAGAGCTATAGAGATTAAAAGTCACCAAGACGAAGATCGAAAAACGATAAAAATTAACGATATAATAATAGGAACGATTCAATTTCTAAGACTATATTCTGTTGGTATTAGTTTTGCTACGATCAATAATAAAATTCACTTTAATAGTTCTTATTTTGGCAATATCCATGTATCCCATATATCCCATAAATTTATTGAAAAAATCGCGGATGCATTTCAAATTACCGATATTGTCAGAGCTAAAGTTATTAAGCAAGAACAAAATGAATACAGCTTGAGCACCGTAGATAATGATCTAGGTGTTGTCCATGCTGATTGTAGCATATGTGGAACACCTCTTGATAAAATAGGACAAAATAAGTTAAAGTGTTCACGATGTGGAAATGATGAAAATAGAAAATTAGCTAGCGATTATGGAAGCGTTTCTGAAAGTCTAAGATACTGAATCGGTTAACTGTTTTTTAACACATGTTTAGATTAATAGAAATAACTAAAAAGAGGATTTATTTTGGGTAACCGTGGAGGAAGAAAAGTTATTAATTTCTATAATTCAAGCGGAGAGTTAGCGAATATTGTTAAATTTCTTGAAGAAGTTCAAAAAAAAATAAATTATCTTAATCTAAATTGTAAAGTGGAAGGAAAAGTAATTAAAATCACATTATTTGGACCAAGAGATCTTCAATACTTAGCAAGTGAAAGACTAAGGGAGCTAGCTAACCAATATTTATAAAGATGCTTATCTTGTTATTGTTTTAAAACCAAAAAACATTTATTTAATTAAAGATTAGAGAACTTAGATTTGGTGGATTATTGTGGCAAAAAAAAAAGCTGAACCGAAAGAAGAAGATGTAGATATTGATGATGAAGACCTATTTGATGATGAAGAGATAGAAAGCCACTATCCAGATTTATCAGATGATTCAAAAACAAAAAAAGAATCAGTCTCTATAGATGTAGTTGATGATGAGGATGAAGATGAAGAAGAAGAGGATTTTGAAATTGAACCCGAACCAGAACTACCAGATTATAAATATCTAAAATTAGCCATGAAGAAAGGTGTTAGAGACGATGATTATACGTTATCCGTAAAAGGTCAATCGCACGGATTTTGTAACATTTTTGTACAACTCCTATTAGAAACGGAAGGTGTAAATTCAGCAGCGTATAAAATTACTATAATTGATCCTCCAGAAATATTCATTAGGTTGGAAGATGGCTATGAGATAAAAAAAATTCTTTACAATGCGATAGAAACCTTGAGATCAGAAGTTGGAAAAGTCGAAAAATTGTTTAAAAAACTCATGTAAACCTCTCTTTTTTGTATTTGTATGAAAACTTTATAAGAAATTACTGATCTTCTATTCTTAATGCCGTTTGATTTTTTATTAAAGGATATAAATTCCATTCTCACTTGTAAGTCGATAGGGACTGATAAGGGGTTAGCAAAAATAGGAGATGGTATCGTTAATCTTACTTACTCAATAGCAAAATCTATTTTTTTAACTAAAGTTAATAAAAACAATAAGAACATACGAACGGGATTAAAAGTAAGTAAAAAAATTTTGGCAGAAGCTTTAAAAAAGGCAGATATGAAAAAATTTGCGAGAAGTAGGGCAGACGCGCATGACCTCGCTGACACCGTTGAGGCTCTTATTGCTTACGTATGGTTTTGTGATAAAATGACAATAGAGGATATAGTTGATATTCTCGTCAATTCTTTAAGCGGTGACCTAAACATTAGAAGCGAGGAAATTCAAAACGCAACGAAAGCTTTCACTAAACTCCTGTTACACATTAAAAAATTTCTACCCGAGAGCTGAGCATGAAGGATTTCCCAATAACAATTGGATTTGACGATGCGAATTTTAAGTTTTTTTCTGAATCACACACGACAGATTTAATTGGAATAGTGTGCCAAGGCACGAGAATGGTTGGCATGGTCAAAAAAGAAATTACTATCGATGGAGATGATGCCACGGAGGTATTAATCGAGCTTATAAGGCAAAATAAAAAACATGTGCAATTCGTACTTACCGATACTATTACTTTTGGTGGTTTTAATATAATAGATTTAGAAGAAATTCACAACGCTACGAATAAACCAATTATTGCTGTAACTGAAAAAGAGGTGGATCTTGATGCAGTTAAGAAAGCGATTTTAAAAAAATTCCCTCAAAATAACATCGCTAAATTACGAAAAATAGTAAATGCAGGTAATTTATATGAAACTGTAATTAAAACAGCGGGAGGTCTTTCGAAAGTGTTTTTTCATTCTAAAGGAATTTCGTATACAGATGTTAATTCTTTATTTCAAAAAGTATGCATCGATTCCAAAATTCCAGAACCCGTGCGCCTTGCTCATATAATAGGAAAAGCGTTATAAAAACATTTATTATGCTTAATTAAAAAATCTCTTTTTAAGTTAAGTACCAAAACGAAAAATAATTTATTTAGTAATTTAATTAAGATTAATATAGAAATGAAAATAGATTTATTTACGAAATTAGGGATAATACCACCTAGAAAAAAGATAACATTTTATATATTTATATTTGTACCTCTGTGTTATCCAATTCTTATATTATATATGAAATATAATGGAATAATGCTTCATCTTTTTATGCCTAATGATTTTCAGGCTTATTACTATTCTTCTCAACTGATTTTTAAAGATATTGCATCCTTATATTATGATCCGGGATTTTTAATGCCGTATCGTTATTTTCCTCTTTCACCTTTATTATATTTTTTTTATGGGCTGTTTCCATATGATATTTCTTATATGATTGGATTATTTCTAATTTACTTCCAATCTGTAATAGCTTATTTATTAGTTCTCAAAATCGCTAAAGATTATTTCAATCATAATGATAAGGAATTTATTTGGTTATTTTACTGCATTGGATTTATAATATTAGTACCATACATCTTTATATTATACCTTCAAATTCAAACTTCAATAACCGTTATGCTAACCGTTTTATTAGGTTATTATTATTTTAAAAAAAAAGAAAATGAATTTCGTAATAATTTAATTGGTGGAATATTTATAACTATAGCTATAATGCTGAAACCAACAGTTCTAATTGTGTTGCCTTTCTTAATTGATATAAGAATTAACAGGTCTCAAATACAAATAAAAACTTCGTCATTTCTCCGAATTTTACCGGGTTTGGTTATGATCTTTCTAAATGTAATACTTTTTATAATATATCCATCCTTACTTTTTGGATTTATACAAAACAACTTTCACTACATATACATTTTCAATGTATTATCAGATAGTTTAACTACATTTCTCGCAAGAATTTTCAATATTCATCCAACCGTAATTTTTTTAATAGTATGTGGAATTTTATTCTCTGTTCTTTACCATCATTTTTTAACTAAACGAAATGATTTAATATATTATTTAGCACTTTCAATTTTGCTATCATTGATTAGTTATATCGATATATGGAACCATTCTATTCTTTTCTTACTACCTTTAATATTATTTGTTATCATGAAAACAAAATCTCATGAAGATAAATCAAAATTAAAGATAATCTATTATATTACTATTGGGTTAAGTTGGCTGAATGTCTTCCACTTTTATTTTAGTGTAACATTTTTACCTTGGTATTTCTCAATATTTACAATTTATTATCCTATTATCTTTCTTTACTTGTATATGAATTGTCAGCCGAGTACCTTTTTTGTGGAATAACCTATGAAATTTAAGTGGAAAGATTTAAAAATTAAGAAAAAACTAATTTTTATTTTAATCTTTTCAATTTGTATTCAGATTATTCTTTTTCTTATAATCCAAGTTTCCAATTGGATATCTCAAAAACCAGTTAACGAATCGTGGTTTGTATTTTTAACACAAACGATAGAACCATATTCAGATTATAAAATATGGTATCAAACTTTCGTTAGACAAACATTCTATGAGGGTTGGCTCCCTTACATAGAGTTATTAGAAATTTATGTTCCAGATGAAGAATGGTATCGCTTTTGGTTCATTGAAAACGAGGAATTATTCTTAAATTTCATCTATCCTCCTTTTTTCTTCTACATTTTAATTCTACCATCCTTTATTAGCATTGAATTAGTTTTTCTTCCGCTACTTTTAACAAATGTATTATTGCCAATTGTAATTTATAAATTTTTAAGTAAAAGTTTTGATCAAAAAGTAGCAGAATGGGGTTTTATTGCCACCGCTGTAAATCCATTATATATTTTCTATAGCGGTGGTCTAGTTTTAAATTCCTCTTTAGTGACATTTTTTTTTGTTTTAACGCTCTATTTTATATCAACTAATCGATTTAATTTATCAATTATATTTTTATCTATATCTATTCTCTTTAAACAAATAATTATCTTTTTTGTTCCACCAATTATGATTTATCTAGTTTTAAAATCTGTTTCCGATAAAAAAGAAGCATCTTTTTACCATTATATGAAAAAGCTTTTTATTAATTTTGGAATCTTAATTATCATTTTATTTATTGGTTCTTTACCTTGGATTTTAATTACTCCTGAAAATTATTTAAGATCAATATTAACACCTGGAATAAGAATGCCTACTTTCCTTCCGCCTTTTCATTTTCCCTACCCACATTATAATGATCCCATATTTTGGTTTGATTTTTTATACAGTTTAAAAGCCCCTTATTTAGTATTCTGGTTTTTTGGATTTCTCAATTATACATATATAGGGATATTTACTTTAGAAATTGTTGTCATTGGTGTACTATTAAACTGGAAACGTAAAAGTTACTTAAATTGGGTAAAATTTTATGATATTATTATATACACCGCTTTTTTGAGCCATCTTTTTTTTCCAAGAGGTCTGTATAAATATTATTTTTCATTCTACGTACCCCTTCTAGTTCTATGGATATGTTTTCATTTTGGTCATAAATTATCAAATAATAATTCAAAAGGGACAAATTGGATTTTAATAATGGTATCATTTTCAATAATATTTATATTATTGCCTCGTACATACTATCTGATTTTAATTTGGGGCGTCTTTTTTTATATCTTAAAGAAAAATCGTGTCTTAACAAAAAAATTGTTTAATAGTGTCTCTATTGATAAATCTTCAATGATTTTTTAAAAGATTTAAATTAACCAAATAGATAAAATTTAACCTAATTATGAAATTTACTAATCTGTCTATTTTTCTGGTGTTTTTAATGGTGATTTTTTTAATTCCTTAATAAAATATATTGAAGTTATACCAATCCAAAAGTAAATTGATAAAAGCGCAATCCATTCGAAAAAACCTCCTCGCCAGAATTGAAAATTAACAATCAATAAAACAACTATAAAACCACTGTAAGCAGGAACTCTTTTATTAGAGTCATGTAATAGAACAATGCAAAATAGTAAAATTGTGAATAATGCGCTATGAAAGAATAAAAATGCTATCCTACCATGGGCTGAATCAATATAACTATTTATTGGAAATACTCCTGCTCCAATTTCTGATAAACAAAAAATAATTCCAGATAAAAAAGCAGAGTTTCTCACTATTGATTTGATTTCTTTTACCCTTTTTAAATTCCTTCTTAATAATTCAAAAAAGGGGATTTGTAATATTCCAGTAATGATAATAAAAGAGTTAAAAATTTCTTTTCCTGACCATACTCCTAATAAACTAACAATATGATAAAAAATTATGTAATTGGGATTAAGTAAGGCTACTGTTGTCATAACTATTATCATAAGCAACACTGAAAATAAACCAAAATAATATCCAGTTAACTCCTTAGTCAATTTCATAGCATTAAAACATTAATTCTATTATTCTTAAATAATTAAAATAAAATAAAAAAAAAAAGCTTTGTTATTCAGCTTCAGGTCTAAGTTCGCTTTGAGCAATCATTTTTTTTCTTAAAATGTAAAATATTACTACGCCGACTGCTGCCACAGAAGAAATGCTTATTACTATTGCGAAAACAATAATAGTATCTACGCCGTCATATTCCACATCAACTAGATTTATTGATATGAATTTTATAGATTCGGTATTGTTTGCGTTATCTATAGCATAATATGATATTATATAATTTCCAAAAGTATAATCAGATAAATTAAATGGACCATTGTAGTCAACCCATGAATTATTGCTAATTTTATACTTGATATTTGCTATACCAGTACCAATACCATCATCTGCAGTCAATGTAAAAAGAGTTGATTTTAAAACTCTATCAGATCCCCTGTAGGGTATAAAGGAAATGTTTGTTAGTGGTGGTGTTGCATCTTTAAGAATAGTTACCGAATTAAAGATTTCGGCACCTAAAGAATTATTTGCGTAGAATCGAATCGTTACATATCCATCAGATTTGGCATCCCAAGCAGATTGGTCAATAGTTCCAGTTAATCCAGTAAAAATGTAATTATGTAACCCATTATTTAAAGTATACCATGTCTTATTTAAAGTTCCCTCTATGCGGAGGATAATCTCAAAATCAAAAGTTGTATTACTAAATATTTGATTTGAAATTGGTTTTATAATATTTAACCCAAAACCTACTTTAAAGTTAACTTGTATTTCTCGAATATTAATGTGTTGATCTGATCCGAGCATAGGGTAACCTGTGTCGTTAGCCCATACATATAAAATAAACTCTCCATCTTCAAGTTCCCAACTATCTGGTCCATTTTCATATATCTGATCCCCAATTTCTCCCCCTTGGGGTGTTAAATCGACCCAATTACTAGAAGTTACATTCCAAAATTTATACCATATCGTATCTGTATCCAAGTCTGGGCTAGTAATATTTACTTCTACTGTGTTCGTTTCAAAATTATTATTAAGCGGGGAGAGCACATTTATTGTAGGAGGTGTTATGTCAATTCTATCTGCTTCATAGGTAAGTCCTGGAGTAATATATTCCCATACTATATCATTAGTGGAATTTATCTCGATAATTCTATTATTACCAGAATCTGCAATAAGTATATTTCCATTTGGCAACAAATCGGCATCGCGTGGCCAGACTAAATTGATATGAGAGGAATTAAGTTCCCATACGATATTACCAATTTCATCAACTTCTATTATTCGATCATTTTTAGAATCTGCTATCATCGTATTTCCATTAGAAAGCCTATCCGCATTGTGAGGGCCCCATAGTTCCGTATGGTTCTCGGGTTCTGAAGATATATCGTATTCTAAGAAACCGTATTGCCAAACTATATCACCTGCGGGATTGACTTCGATTATACTATCATAATTTCGCAAGGTAATTAATGTGTTTCCGTTTGGCAATCGATCAACATCATTTAAATGCGTCCAGTCTTCTGCAGGCATTGGATCAGGAGCAATAAGGTAGTCAATCGCTCGCCATTCCCAAACGATTTGTTTATCAAAAGTAACTTCAATGATCCTATCTTGACTCATATCTGCAATCAAATAATTACCATTTGGCAATTTATCCACATCATGGGGATTATACCCTTCAATAGAATAATTCCATATTTCTACATTATCTGGTGTCATTTCAATTATATTATTTCTATATTCTGGACCAACTTTTACTAAATCGCCAATGCTAAACAGGTAATTTCCATTTGGTAATCTTTCAGCATCATAAGTTATTTTATTATCTTGTGCAAAAGACCATAACACATCTCCAGTTGGACTTACTTCTCGTAAGTTATGTGAAATTAATGTGTTACCAGGATACGGTTCTGAAGGATCATATTCTGAGCTTAAGTCAATAGTAAACTGAATTGAAGCACTTGCACGTTGAATAATAGCTCTACTTGTTGGAAACGTTCCACCTTCCATATATACATCTTTAGCCCATGCATAAAGTGTATAGGTATGTTTATTTTTCATTAACATTTGAGTAGGATTAATATATGTTATATTTTCAGTACTAATCCATTCTGCGTCAGTTTCATCGTAAATCCGATACAGCATCTCATCATACCATAGATCATTGTTCTGTAAAGAAATTGTAACTTCAATAGATGAGCGATATGTAGTATTTGCGGGACTTATAAAATCAATTGTTGGCAAAACTGTATCTAAACGGTCTGCATCATAATTGGCACCTAGTGTATCATAATACCATACAACCTCTTTAGTATCAATAACAATTTCCCAGATTCTATTTTTTCCACCATTATTTGCTGAATCACAAATTAACATATTACCATTCGGTAATATATCAGCATCACGAGGCCATCCTAAATATTCATCTCCAGTAGGAGCATATTCCCATATTATTTTTTTAGTTGTCATATTCACTTCGATTATACGATGATTTTCTGAATCTGCAATAAGAATCGTTCCTTTAGGCGTGTATTCTGGATTATGTTGATGCTGACAAAGAGTATAATTCCCATACTCTCCATATTCCCATAGAAGTTCTCCATTTTCCGTCGTATTAACAATTATAACCTTA
>Ga0307379_10012374_pt1 | contig 11128 bp, 7 predicted proteins | sample UN2MG_FD_202237 | JGI IMG/M metagenome (GOLD analysis project Ga0307379, IMG submission 202237) | Soil microbial communities from Risofladan, Vaasa, Finland - UN-2 | ecosystem: Environmental > Terrestrial > Soil > Coastal area > Acid sulfate soil | place: Finland: Risofladan, Vaasa | collected... | reverse complement strand
CGAAAAGGCCGGCATCATCCAAGATTTTGCGGACCTCCCGGCTCAGGCCGGCCATATCTCCGCTGTCGAGGCGGACGCCGACGAGTGTATGCCCCTTTTTTTGCATCTCTTTGGCGACGGCAGCGGCATGTCGCGCGCCTTCAACACTATCATAGGTGTCGATAAGAAATATTGAATGATCAGGAAATGTATCGGCATACGCAAAGAAGGCATCACGTTCGTTGTCAAAGGCCGAAACATAAGAATGGGCCATGGTTCCGGAGATGGGAATACCGTATATTTTTCCGGCCAGGACATTGCTGGTCGCCACAAATCCGGCAATAAACGTGCTGCGAGCCACCTTGATTCCAGCATCCTGTCCCTGAGTTCTTCTCAGAGAGAAGTCAATCAAGGTCCTGCCAGCCGCGGCATGAAAACACCGGGCCGCTTTGGACGCGATCATGGTTTGAAACCCGATGGTGTTCAACACAAAAGTTTCGATGAGTTGGGCCTCAACAATCGGTGCCGTCACTTCCATGACCGGTTCATTGGCAAAAAAAACCGTTCCCTCCGGCATGGCATAAACGTCTCCGGTAAAGCGGAGTTGCCTAAGGTAATCAAGGAAATGTTCCGAAAAACGACCGGTACTTCGTAGGTAGCTTATATCCGGGTCAGAAAATTGGAAGGCTGCCAGTTCATCCAATACCTGCTCGAGACCTGCAGCTACAAAATAATTGCGGGTGGCATAAACGTCTCGGATGTACAGGGAAAATGTGGCAACATCAAACACCTTGTTCGCAAAATAACTGGCTGCCATGGTCAATTCGTAAAGATCTGTAAACAAAGGACCCGCTCGGTGGTGTTCTGTCATGAGACATCGGCTCCGTATATCTTTTCCATCCGTTTCAAACTGAATTGGTGCATCTCAGGATCAAAATCGGCAACCCCCTTGACGGGCACAGTGATTTTATAGTCCCGGTTGGCCAGCCCGCCCACTGTATCCATCACACAAATCGACGTGCAGACACCCACCACCTCAATTTCATCCACACCGGCGGCTTTGAGAACATTTTCAAGATCGGTTCCGTAAAAACCGCTGTATCGCTTTTTTGGAATCACCGTTTCACCGGCTTGAGGCGAAAGTTCAGGGATAACCTCACTCCCCCAGGTTCCTGTAACGCTATGTCTGGGAAATTTTTCAAATTCTTTGTCATCTTCATCATGCGCATCCTGAAGGTAAATAACGAGATTCTCGCGATTTCGATAAGCCATTAATCTTTCTTGAATAAAAGGGGTAATCAATCGCGCCGTGTCGCCACAATAGAGTGCTCCCATTTCATCCACAAAATCGTTTAACATATCGACGATGATCAATGCTTTTTTTGGCATTCCCGCCTCCTTTTGTGGCTGAGGGTTTTTATCTTAAAATATGAGTCAGAATCGAAAATTTCAAGGAATTTTTGGGAGTTTTGGCAATTATTGACTATTTGCTCGATTTAAGGTTACATGTTTAGCAAACAAAAATTATATCACTGTCTATCGCGAAAATTAAAGAGGATCATTTTACATACCTTTTAAAAAGATTGCCACTCAAATCTGCTCCTTATGTTGGGAAGATTACTGTGATAAATGTATTGACGCGCACGAATGTGGTGAAGATTATGTAATGCCGATTGTGAATTCACCCAGAACCGGCGTTTGCGGATATTTTGGTCCGCTTGAAGAATAACCGATCAATCTATTAAGATGTCCCCGCTACTCATCTATGGGTGAGAATGAATAAACTTCATTTGACGATTGACAGGGGGTAAAGAATTCTTATATAATTATCAAAATTAACAAGCAAGATATAAGATAATTATATTTGAGGGGGATGTCATGATATTTAAAGGAAAGGAAAAAGAGGTCCTGGATCAAAGGATTATGGCTGCAAGACAGGCAGCAGGTTTTTCCATTACCGAAGCAGCTCAAAAACTGGGGTTTAAAAACTATCAGACTCTTTCCGCCATTGAAAAAGGTGCAAGGAATATAAATGCCCATGAATTAATTATGATGGCTCGTTTATATGGCAGGAGTCTGGACTATTTCTTGGAACCCGACGTTACTCCCGATCCTGTGCTCTTGTGGAGAAAAGCTATAAAAACAGACGTAAATCAAATACAGTGCCAATTCCTTTCTTTTCTGGAAAATTACAGCAAACTTGAACACCTGCTTGGGCTCAAGCGACGATGGAAAGATATTCAGAAAAATTACGATCGGGATGATTTCTCTTATAATGGCTTTGAGAAGGCCGATAAACTCGGTGCTGAAATTCACAATTTCCTCGACTTAGGTTCTCGTCCTTCCTTGAATCTGCTTAACGTACTCGAAAATAAGCTTCGTTTCAAAATCCTTCATTTGCCTCTAGGGGAGGGTATCTCTGGCGCAAGTGTGGTGGATAATACCATAGGGGCTGGCATACTTATCAATGCCAATGATGTGCCATGGAGAAGAAACTTTGATCTGGCGCATGAATTATTTCACGTTGTCACATGGGATGTCTTTTCTCTTGAAGAAATCGGTGATGGTACCCAAAAAACAAGGCCGGAACAGTATGCGGACATCTTTGCATCAAGTTTGCTCCTACCCGAAGATCATCTCCGCAATGCCCTTAAAGAGACAGTAACAGGCGGTGAGATTAGACCCATCGATGTCATTGAGCTGGCAAAGGATTTCGGTGTTTCAACTGAAGCGGTCCTCTGGCGGCTTGTCAATCTGAAAATAATCAGGAAACCCTTGGCGCAGAAAGTCATAAAAAACTCGCAATTCCGAGATCTGGATCGCAATATGCGTCGAAAGTTTTATGACAATGACAGGCCGTCCAGGTTTCCTTCAAGATTTATATCCCTTGCTTGCAGATGCTTGATGGAAGGCAGAATATCAAGAGGCACCTTTGCCGCATATATGGAAATAGATCGGGCTGAAATAGATGAAAATCTGGCCGCTGCGGGATTTGTGGAAGGAAACTATGCGAAAATTGCTGCTGCTTGACGCTGATGTTACCATTGATCTCCACACACTCGATCTGTTTGGAATAATTAGAAAAGCCTATGACATTTGCCTAACCAGAACTGTTTTTGAGGAAGCAAGATACTATAAAAAAGACGGAGCAAAATTCTATATTGATCTCAAAGATGTTGCTATAATCAACAATGTTGATCTTGAAAGTCTGAGAAAAGTACAAAGGGAAGCAAAAGAGGCGAGGTTGGGAATAGACCCTGGAGAATCCACCTCAATAGCTTATCTAATCCAGACAGATGAAGAAATAACTTTTTGTTCTTGCGATCAGGCAGCCATTAAACTCATTTCCTATATGGAGCTTGAACACAAAACAATCAGCCTGGAAAAGGCCTTTCGATCCGCTGGATATCATGGCAAAAACCTGTATCCGAGACATTTCGAGAAGACCTTCAAGGCAGCCGTTAAAGAAGGAAAGACGCTGAGAATTCAATTTAAAAAACTCGTATAGTGTTTGCTTTAACAACTTCATTTTATGGAATGGTTATGTTTCTGGTTTCAATAAGAAAAGCGAGATGAAGAAAAATAAGATTGGCAGAAATCAACCGTGCCCCTGCGGCAGCGGGAAAAAATTTAAAAAATGTTGCTATGGCAAAACATCTGTGGATAAGTCTTCTAAATTGAATGAGTTAAATATGCTTTTGCCACTTTTAAGCGAAATTAATTATGGATCGCCTTTATTAAACGATTCTTTTTTTATATCGAATCGGGTGCATGAAATTTCTGCGCCACGTTTGGTTTATTCAAATTTATTAAATCCCGAAGTTGAGCAAATTGCATCGAAGTTGACAAGCCAATTGATAGATCGTGGACGAAAAGAAGCTATTGCCATTGAAAAGGCAGAAAATACTGATGAGCTTATTAATTTAATGCGCAAGGGGGTAGATGTTTTAAATCATGAAATGTTAAAAGAAAGGCTATTGCAAAAAAAAGAAACAACGGTTCCAATTATTTTAAATGAATTGAAGAAACCTCAAAGTTCTCAATTTGTTGAAATATCAATAAAAATATTGTACTTATCAGAGATAGATTGTTCAAATGAGATTTTAGAAATATTACACAAAACAAACTTAAATGCGTATACGGTGTCATTGCTTTGCATTCTTTTAGGATTTTATGGTGCAGAAGAATATGTCGAAATATTGTGGAAATATTACCATTATTTTAAAGATCGATATCCTAATGAGACATTTAGTGATGGCCCATTAATAGGTTTATCCGAGATATGGGAAAGAAAAAAGGAAAGTAGTTAGAGATGATGGCGGACGTTTACACTTTGGGAATTTATTGGAAGAGGTGAATCGGATGGCACGCAAGAAAAAAAGCGCTAAAAAACCGATCGAACAGTATGATCACAAGGGGAAAAAACGGGTCAACAATCCGCCGGTCGGTCTGGTGACCCCGGAGACCGATAAAGAAACCGGTAAAAAGACCTATGCCTATGACCCGCATATCGATCCAAGCCTGCAATGGGCCGGCAAAACCGAGCATACATCGTTTGAAGTCCCTACCGTATCCTTGCATGTGCACGAGCGCATTGATCCCCGCACCATTATCGAGGCCGTGCGCAAAACAAACGCCCAAAAATTCGAGCAGCTTTCCCTGTTTGCCACACCCGAAGAAAATCCGCCACTGAGGGAAGCCATCGAATTCTACAAGCACAAGCATAACTGGTCCAACCGCCTGATCGCCGGCGACAGCCTGCTGGTGATGAACTCCTTGCTGGAAAAAGAGGGCCTGGCCGGCAAAGTGCAGATGATCTACATCGATCCGCCTTACGGCATCAAGTACGGCTCCAATTTCCAGCCGTTCGTGAACAATCGGGATGTCAAAGACGGTAAAGACGAAGACCTAACTGCCGAACCCGAAATGATTAAAGCCTTTCGCGATACCTGGGAGTTGGGGATTCATTCCTATTTGACCTATCTGCGGGATCGACTCTTGCTGTCCAGAGAACTTTTGACCGAAAGCGGCAGCATCTTTGTGCAGATCAGCGATGAAAATGTGCATCATGTGCGGGAGTTGATGGATGAAGTTTTTGGGGTAAAAAATTTCATCTCAATTATTTCTGTCAGAAAGACTGGAGCAGTCAGCAGCCCAGATGCCAGGTTAAATTCACTTGCGACGCTTGGAGATTACTTAATATGGTACGCAAAAGACAAAAATAGAATCAAGTACCGTCAGCTATATATTTCTAAATCCGATGTTGAAAAATCCTTTGAGCAATATAATCTAATTTTCAGGAAAGATGGAACAGTTAAAAGACTTGGGATAGATGAATTGAAATCACTTCCTGAAGCCGAACTTCATAATGTTTTTCAGTCTACAAGTCTTGAATCTAATGGCTATGCTGAGAAGTTTCATTTCGCCATAGAGCATCATGGGGAAAAATATAAACCTGCACCTACTCGACATTGGAGCACAACGAAAGAAGGAATAAATCGTCTCATATCTTCGGGGAGGGTAATAGCTACAAAAAATAAACTTCGTTACATCCGTTACTTTGGAGATTTTCCTGTAACTCCTTTGGGTAATATTTGGACAGATTTGATGGGTGCTATCAACCTGATTTATGTAGTTCAAACGAATGAGAAAGTCATTGCTCGCTGCCTTCTAATGACCACCGACCCCGGCGACTTGGTTTTCGACCCCACCTGCGGTTCAGGCACAACGGCATATGTGGCCGAGCAATGGGGCCGGCGCTGGATCACCTGCGATACATCACGGGTGGCCGCAACTCTTGCTAAACAGCGGCTCATGACCGCTTTATTTGATTATTACGAACTGGCTCATACCGCAGAAGGCGTGGGAAGCGGCTTCGTCTATAAGACCGTTCCCCATATCACTTTAAAGGCGATTGCCAACAACGAGCCTTTCGGCCAGGAAACATTGTATGACCAGCCGAATATAGATAAATCCCGTGCACGGGTCAGCGGTCCCTTTACCGTGGAGGCGGTGCCGGCGCCGATGGTCAAGCCGCTGGATGATATCAGCCTTTACAGCGACCAGCAGATTCCGGCAGACGAATCCATTGCCCGCTCGGGCGAAACCCTGCGCCATTCCCAGTGGCGCGATGAACTGCTCAGAACCGGTATTCGCGGTAAACACGGCCAGTTTATACTGTTTTCGCGGGTGGAGCCGCTGCCCGCAACCCGCTGGCTGCATGCCGAGGCTGAAACCAAACCCAATAATTTGGGAGCTGATTCCGTGCGGGAAAAGCAGATAACTTTCGGACAGCCGGTGCGGGCGGTAATCTCTTTCGGGCCCGAACACGCACCCCTGGAGCAGCGCCAGGTGGGACTGGCTATTGAGGAGGCCCAGTTACTTGTTCCCAAACCCAAGATTATTGTGTTTGCCGCTTTTCAGTTCGATCCCGAAGCGGCCAAGGATATCGACGAGACTGACTGGCCGGGGGTCACCCTGCTCAAGGCCCAGATGAACGCCGATCTTTTGACCGAGGATCTGAAAAAGAAAAGAACCAGCAACGAGAGCTTCTGGCTCATGGGCCAGCCCGATGTAAGGGTGGAAAAAATTGACAGCGGCGAGGATCAAGGCAAGTATCGCATTGAAGTTTTGGGTTTCGACTATTACAATACCAAAACTGGAATTATTGAATCCGGCGGCAACGAAAAGATCGCGTTGTGGATCTTAGATACCGATTATGATGGCCGCAGTCTTTTCCCCAAACAGGTATTTTTCCCCATGTCCGGTGAAAAGGACGGGTGGTCGCGCCTGGCAAAGAACCTCAAGGCCGAGATTGACCCGGACCTGATCGAAGCGTACCGGGGAACGGTATCCTTGCCGTTTGAAATAGGAGATAACCGGCGCATCGCCGTTAAAATCGTGGATGATCGCGGCATAGAAAGCTTAAAAATTATGGAGATCGACTGATGAGAAAAATATGAATTGATAGCGCAAAATTTTCTTCAGAGAATGTACCATGAAATCAACCATAGACCAGCTTATAATAAATTCACCATATGAAGCACCCAAGCAATACTGGAGCTATGACCGGGAGACCAGGTTGTTTTCGCTCAGGGGCGGCAGACGTCCGGCGGGCTATGTGGTGGCTTCCCAGCGATCCAAAGCCTTTGATGATCCCGGTGTGTTTGTCGAAATTCCATTGGTGAACCAGATCAGGCTTCGCGTCGACGCATGGAAAAAAGATGGATATCCAGGTGTTACAGGAATCACAAAACGTCTGCTTGAACACTGGCAAAATCTTGAAGAAAGAGAGTATCACCGGTTTTTTTTCTGCCAGATGGAAGCCATCGAGACGCTGATTTGGCTTACCGAAGCACCCAATGATCAAAAGGTCGGGGTAGAGATACCTCTGGACGGCGGTCCTTTTAGACGTCTATGCTCCAAAATGGCTACCGGGTCCGGCAAAACCGTTGTCATGGCCATGCTAATTGCCTGGCAGATATTGAACAAAGTGACCTATCCCCAGGATGCCCGCTTTTCCAAGTATGTTTTTGTTGTGGCACCGGGCCTTACGGTGAAAAGCCGTCTCCAGGTGCTTCTTCCGTCTTCCGCCGACAACTATTATGATGAATTTAATGTTGTACCGGTCGGGCTGAAGGAAAAATTACGTCAGGGAAAGGTTCTTATTCGTAACTGGCATGCCCTCCAATGGGAAAGTGAAGAAAAGCTCGCCAAAAAGAAAAGCGTGGACAAGCGAGGGGTGAAAAGTAATGAAGCCTACGTGCGTGAAATTCTGGGTGACATGGCCGCTGCGTCCAACATCCTGGTTATCAATGACGAAGCTCACCATGCCTGGCGCGTTCCGGCCGAGTCGAAGGTCAGAGGGGTTAAAAAAACAGAATTAGAAGAAGCAACCATCTGGGTGAGCGGACTGGACCGTATTCATGAAACCAGAAATATTTTGGTATGCCATGATTTTTCAGCCACCCCGTTTGCCCCGTCCGGCAAGAAGAGTTCCGAAGAAGCGCTTTTCGGGTGGATTGTCAGTGATTTCGGATTAAACGATGCCATTGAATCCGGCTTGGTCAAGACCCCTCGGGTGGTCATTCGCGATGACGGTAAACTTACCAAAGACTATAAATCGCGCCTTTATCATATCTATAATGATCCGGAAGTCAAAGACGACATCAACCACAAAGCCCAAGCACACGACCCCTTGCCCGATCTTGTAACCAACGGATATTACCTGCTGGGTAAAGACTGGCTGGAAACGGCCAAATCCTGGGAAAAAAGCGGCTTCCAAACGCCTCCGGTCATGATTTCCGTTGCCAATCGGACGGAAACGGCTGCACGTGTAAAATATGCCTTTGATCATAATAAAATCCGTATTGATGAACTGTGTACGCCGGACAGGATACTTCACATTGACTCCAAAGTTTTAGAGTTGGCCGAGGCTCAGGAAGAAATCGCTTCCATTGCCAGCGCCGCTCAAGAGGATGATTCTGAAGACACCCCGGAGCGCAAATTGTCTAAAAAAGAACTGGCGGAATCCTTGCGTCAGACGGTTGACACCGTCGGCCAGATCGGAAAACCGGGTGCTTTCATCCAGAAGGTCATATCCGTGGGCATGCTGTCCGAAGGTTGGGATGCCAAAACCGTCACGCATATTATGGGTCTTCGGGCTTTTTCCAGCCAGCTTCTTTGTGAACAGGTCGTCGGCCGGGGGCTCAGGAGAACTTCTTACGAGGTTAATCCAGAAACCAATCTGTTTGAAGCCGAGTACGTGAATATTTTCGGGGTGCCGTTTACCTTTTTGCCGCATGAATCCAAAGACGGTCCGCCACCTCCTCCACCAACACCCAAAACCCGTATTGAGCCGGTCATTGAAAAACAGCAATTCGAGATACGCTGGCCGAATATCATTCGCATCGAACATACTTATAAGCCGATGCTTACGCTTGATATGGATAAAGTCTCGCTTCTCGAATTATCGGCATACAATACGGCAACTCTGGCGGAGCTGGCTCCCATAGTAGAGGGAAAACCTGATGTGACCCAAATCTCAACCATAGACCTGGAAGATCTGGGGCAAAAATTCAGGATGCAAAAGATTATTTTTGAGACGGCCAGAGATGTTTTCGACCAGATGAAACCGAACTGGAAGGGAAATAGGGAGTTTTTATTGGCCCAGCTTATCCGCTTAGTGGAATCTTTTCTAAAATCCGACAGAATTCAAATTGAGCCTTTGCTTTTTTACCAAGATGATGTCAAGCGCCGGATACTTCTGACCCTTAACATGAACAAAGTGGTTCAGCACATCTGGGAAGCCATTCGTTTTGAAAACTCAGAATCGATCGAACCGATATTCGATCAAGATTTTCCCATCCGCTCCACCGCAGACATGCAAACCTGGTTTACGGGCAAACCCTGCGAACATACCCAAAAGTCCCATATCAACATGTGTGTGTTTGACAGCACCTGGGAAGCCAGCGAAGCCTTCGAGCTCGATCGTCATCCTAATATTAAAGCATGGGTCAAGAATGATCATCTGGGATTTGAAATCCTTTATATTTTTGACGGTATTGTTCGAAAATATCGACCGGACTTTATTATTCAGCTCAAAACCGGCAATTTTTTGATCCTGGAAACCAAAGGAAAAGAGACCTTGCGGGATAAAACCAAACACAGATTCCTAAATGAATGGGTGAAAGCGGTCAATGAACACGGTGGTTTCGGGAACTGGAAACAGGCCGTATCCAGAGACCCGGCGGATGTGAAAATGATTATTGAGGATACGTTATGAAAATCAAGAATGCCAGAATATGCACAATAAATTTTTTTCGTATTTCTTTTTTCGTATTTCTTTTTTTAGGCATCCAATTGCATCCATCTGGTTGCCTGGCCAAAAAGCTTCCGGTGATTGCCAGCATTTACCCCATTGCCGACATGGTTCAGCAGGTAGGCGGTGACCATGTTGACGTTACCTTTGTTCTTCCGGCAGGTGCCAGTCCCCACACCTTTGAACCGAAACCAAGCCTGGTAAAAAAGTTTTCATCAGCACGAATTTTCTTTATGATCGGCACCGGCTTGGAGTTCTGGGCCAAAAAATTCATCGAGCTGGCAGGGCCTGGTTTAACAACGGTCGTTTTGTCAGAAGGAGTTTCACTGATCCACACCGCCGGACATCATCATGAAGACAAGGCCAAGCACCATCATGAAAACAAAGCCGAGCATCATCATACCAGGTTAGCTATTTCAGATCACGAATCGAGCGTTGCCAATCCACACATATGGCTCGATCCCGTGATCGCAAAATCGATGGTCAATAAAATTACGGCTGTCCTTTGTGAGGTTGATCATCAGCATGTAAGGTATTATAAGGAAAGGGAACAAAGGTATTTGGAAAAGCTTGATGAACTCGATCAGATGATTCAAAAGACAGTGTCAACTTTCGGGATCAGAAAATATGTCTCTTTTCATGCTTCCTGGATTTACTTTGCCAGGCACTACGGCATAGAAGCGGTTGGGGTCATCGAAGCGGCTCCCGGCCGAAATCCAACCCCGATACAGATTAAAAATATTGTGGCAATGATAAAAAAATACCATATTCGGGCTGTATTTGCAGAACCCCAGCTCAACCCCAGAGCCGCAGAAATCATCGCCAGAGAAGCAGAAGTTAACGTCCTTCTGCTCGATCCTTTGGGTGGTCCCAATTTGAAAGGGCGCAGCACGTATATTGATCTAATTAAATACAACCTGAACGTTATGCAGGAGGCCATGAAGTGAAAAATACGGCCATAGATACGAAAAATGAGAAAAAACCCATTGTGGAATTAAATGATGTATGGGTGGCATACGATGGCAAATGGATTCTAAAATCCATTTACTTTAACTGTTATCCCGGTGAAATATTCGGTATCGTCGGTCCTAATGGCGGCGGCAAAACCACTTTGCTGAATGTTATTCTTGGACTTGTGAACCCCCAAAAAGGCTCTGTTCAGTTATTTGGAAGCCAACCCGACAAACAAAGCAGGCTGGAGCTCGGGTATCTTCCCCAGATTTCCCATGCAGACCAATCCTTTCCGGTTACCGTCCTCGATGTGGTTCTCATGGGCCTTTACAGTCGTATCGGCCTTTTCCACAGGCCGGATCGTAATAGCAAAAAGAT
>Ga0307379_10012373_pt1 | contig 11128 bp, 12 predicted proteins | sample UN2MG_FD_202237 | JGI IMG/M metagenome (GOLD analysis project Ga0307379, IMG submission 202237) | Soil microbial communities from Risofladan, Vaasa, Finland - UN-2 | ecosystem: Environmental > Terrestrial > Soil > Coastal area > Acid sulfate soil | place: Finland: Risofladan, Vaasa | collected... | reverse complement strand
TGGGGGAAGCAATGACCAAATGGCTCCTGATCGTCCTGATGCCTCTCGCGCTTGCGGGCTGCGTGACCGAGCAGGCGCCCATGCTTCCCATGACGCTCGGCCCGGCTGAGGCCCAAAGCGCGTCGTGCCTGACCTATGCGGATGCGCCCGCCTTCGGCGACTGCAAGGCGCAGGCGGCACCCTCCATCGAATAGACCCGCGCTGGCCGGTCCACGGGATTTCACCGCCATATTGCCCGCGTCCCCGGTTGAGGGTACGACACGGTCACGATGACCGGCCCCACACGCACCGTCCGCAACAGCCTCATCGACAAGGTGCGGACCTTTACGCTCAGGGCCGATGCGCTGCATTGGTCGGAAGACGGCGGACAAGGGGAACTCGCTTATGACGATGTGCGCGACATGCGCCTCGTCGCCTACGCCTCGCCAGGCGGCCGGACATTCCAATGCACGCTGCGCGGCCACAAGGGCGGCAAAGTCAAGCTCCGCTCCCACCATTATGAGAGCGTCGGCATGTTCGAGGACCGCACCGCCACCTACGCGCCGTTCGTGCAGGATCTCGCGCGCCGCGCGGCCGCAGCCGCACCTGACGCCAAGTTCGTAGCCGGCAGCACCGCGCTTTGGATCGTCTGGCTGGTGGTCGGCGTCTTGTGCGCGCTTGTCGTGGTCCTCTTGATCCTGTCTTTGTTCGAAGGCCTGCCGGCGGCGGGAGCAGCACTTGTCGCCATCGTCATCTGCCTTGCCGCCATCCCGCGCGTCTGGCGCCACGCCCGCGAAGGAAACGCGCGTGCCTTCGATCCCGCAGCGCCGCCGCCCGATCTTTTGGGCATGAGCTGAGAGTTGCCATGCCACGTCCAGTCATGTTCAGCGCCAAGCTGGAGCGGCGCCGCAAGACCCGCCGCTGGGCGATGGTCGTGGCCGCGACGCTGCTGACGGCCGGCATCGGCCTGATCGCCATCGTGGCGGTGCAGGGCTTCGACCTGCTGGGCGCCGCCGAGGCCGACCTGAAGCCGATGGTGCTTGCCGTACTCGCCGCCTTCGCCGGCCTCCTTCTGCTGTGCCTCCTCACCTATGCGGCGGTCCGGGTCTTTGGCCGCATCAACTCACGCTGAACGCGCCGTGTAGAGCGTCGAACGTCCGCTGGTGCCCGGCTCCCCTTGCGCCTAATATTCGCGCACCGGACGGCAATCCGGATCATCGAAAGGGGAAAGCCACATGGATATCGCAGCGCTTCTCGTGCAGGTCATCTCGGGTGCGGTCGGCGGCGGCGCGGCCGGCGCCGCGGCCAAGCAGTATTCGCTCGGCACCTTGGGCAACGTGATCGCGGGCGCCGTCGGCGGCGGCGTCACCGGACAGCTGATCGGCACGTTCGCCGGACAGATGGTCGAGGGCTATGTGGGCGACATCGCCGGCGGCGCGATCGGCGGCATCGTGCTCACGCTCGTCGTCGGCGTCATCAAGAACATGACCTCGAAATAGCGCGCCCTTGAGGCGTGAGGTTAAAGCGCGTGCCGATACGTCGCCGCGGCGCGGGACGCGTCCGGCTCTTGTCAAAGAGCGCTCCCGATGTCTCCCAACATGTCCCACGCAGTGGGCCCCCGAGGGGGATGGCGCGCCGAAAGACGCAAACCTATGGCTCCGCATCCGTTGCCGAATGCGGCGGGCGCCTCACGGCGCGCCAACAAGCGCTCATATAGCGAAGCGATAGCGCATCAAGAGAACACGCCACGCTGCGCCAAGCGCATGCTATTTGCGGCGGTTACGGCAGCGGGCCCCGCTTTTCAGGGGCCGCCGGGTTTACATCGCGCTCAAGTAGGGCGAAGCCCGGTAGCGCAATATAACGACGACCCACTCCTCAGCCAGCTCCTGGCGGGGACTCCTAGTGGTCCCGGGGGGAGCTCCGATGCCGCCCGAGTGCTTCACCGCGTGTGAAGCCCGCAGGCGCCGCACCCCGTCCCGCTCACGCAACGCCTCGCGAGAACGCCCTTCGAGTGGACGAGGTGAGGGCATGATAAGGCAGGTTTTCGGGGCGGGGATTACTTCTTGATGCCTTCCTTGCGGGGAGGTCCGGCGCGCTCGTGCTGTCCGTGCTAAGCTGGCAACCGAAGACGAACCGCCAAGGGAGAGGCGCCATGACCAGAGTGCATGACGAGGTGCTGGCGGCAAACGCGGCCTATGCGAAGGAGTTCGGTGACAAGGCCAAGCTCGCCATGCCGCCCGCGCGCCGCTTCGCCATCCTCACCTGCATGGACGCGCGGCTCGACCCCGCGAAGTTCGCCGGCCTCGCCGAAGGCGACGCCCATGTCATCCGCAACGCCGGCGGCCGCGCGAGCGACGACGCCATCCGCTCGCTGGTCATCTCCCACAAGTTGCTCGGCACCAAAGAATGGTTCGTCGTCCACCACACCGATTGCGGCATGGAGACCTTTACCGACGAGGTCATGCGCGGGCTCTTGCGGCAGAGCCTCGACACCGCGGAGATCGGACCCGGCGGCTGGAAGGACGTCGGGCAGGGGCCGGGCTCGACGGAAGGCGACTTTATCGACTGGCTGACCATCGCCGACCAGGCCGAGAGCGTCACCGCCGACGTGAAGCGCATCCGCGCGCATAAGCTCGTCCCTAGCGATGTGCCGATCTACGGCTATCTCTACGATGTGAAGTCGGGGAAGCTGATCGAGGTGCCCGCGGCGACGGAAGCGGGGAGGGTGTGAGGTGACAAGCTGACCCCGGTACCGCTCCGAGTGTCTTATGGCGACACGACCGCGCAGGCGCCGCACCCCGTCCCGCTCACGCAACGCCTCGCGAGAACGCCCTTGGAACGGACGAGGTGAGGGGATGATACGGCAGGTTTTCGGGGCGGGGATAAGTTTGCCGCATACCGCGTCCCAAGACGCAGACGGTCTGCGAATGCGCCTCTTAGTTGGTCGGGATCTTTATCACCAATCCCGGGGCGGGCTCCGGTTCGGCCTGATGCAGAGGGCTTGTGCCGCTCAGCGCGTCGGGTTGCTCAGCCGTCAGATCGAATTTCGGCTCCAGGAGCAGAGGGCCCTTGGCATTCACCTGATCCTCGAGGTCTCCCAAATGCGCATCGGCTGGAGGCGCCGTGCCGTCTGTTTCCAAAACAGGCGGTTCGGGATCGTCCGCGATGTCTAACGATTGAGCGACCGCCGCCACCGGCATCAAGAGAAACGCGGCCAGAGCGAGAATTGGAGGTCTCATCGAGCGTCCTCCCTGTGGTCTAGAGGGGATGATGTCGCCTCGCGCGGGTCATGGCAACCCTGACGGGGATAAGGTTTGCCCTCAAGGAGGCCGAAGGCCGGTAGGGCCAATAAGGAATGGCCGGCCGGTGCGCACGCCTGGCGCCTATGCGAGACTGACCGCGGCGCGCGCGCGTGTCGCCGGGCAGCGGAGGGACGTCATGACCGCAAACTTGAGGCTATGGTATCAGAGCTTCGTCCACCCGGTGGAGCAGGCCGCCTATATCGACCGCCTGCAAGCTCAGCTGGATGCGGTGGCGGCGCCCGGTCACAAATTCGAGGTCAAAGGTCTCGATCCCCCCGATCATCTCTTTCACCCGCTCACGGAGTTTCGCTGCACCGCGCAGACGATCCGCAACGCGCTGCAAGCGGAGCGGGATGGCTACGACGGTTTCGTCATCGGGCATTTCCAGGAGCCGGGCCTGTTGGAGTGCCGGGGCGCGCTCGACATCCCGGTGATCGGCTTGGGCGAGGCGAGCCTGCTCGCCGCCTGCAGCATGGGGCGCCGCATCGGCCTGGTGACCATCGACCCGATCTTCATCGACTGGCACGCGCAACAAGTCAAAGCCCATGGCCTCGACCAGCGGGTGGTCGGCATCCGCGCGATCAAGGCGGACTTGCCGGCCTTCATGCGCGCCTTCACCGACGAGGCGAGCTATGCGGAAGTGCGCGCCGGCTTCGTCGAGCAGGTTCGTCCCTTGGTCGCGGCGGGCGCGGAGGTCATCATCCCGGCGGGCGGCCTGCCGATGCTGCTCTTCGCGCGCGAATGCCCCTTCATCATCGATGACGCGCTGGTGCTGAACGGCATTGTCGTGTTGGCGAAGGCAGCGGAGATGGCGCTCGCCTTGCGCAGGCTGACAGGGGCCGTGGTCAGCCGGCGCGGCACCTATGCCAAGGCCTCGCCCGCCTGCATCGCGGAATATTTGGGGACGCGCTGGTAGGGGCGGGGGGCCGCCGCCGCTGCCGCCGAGAAGCAGTCCTCATGGAGGGATGGTCGGCAGATACAGCAAAAGTAGTATAGTCTTCGCGCGCGCGAAAACGTACGGGACTCTTGGGTAAGTCTTGATATGGCGAAAATCTGGCTCGTCTACGAGGGACGTGGCCCAACTTGGGGCGAAGCCGCCTACGAATTGCCAGCCCGAGAAGCAGTCGAGAGGCTTGGGGTCAGGCGAGAGGACTTCATATCGGATCTGGCGGAGCCGCCGCACTTCAATGAACAAAGCGCTTTGGGCACGGTTGGCGGGTACAAGCATGTAGTGCTGGAACTCGAAAGAACAGACGCCGCCGAGATCGGGTGGAAGGCAGGCTTTTATTTGGTTCCTAGCGATCCGCAGGGCGTAATCGCGATTCTTGGCCAGCCACGCAAACCTATGCCAAACGATGGGGAAGGCATCAGCGGCGAAGAGGCAAATCGACGATAACTATTTGCAGGCCTTCTGGCACTAGGTCTCTCGGGCAAAGGTACCAATGCAACCGCTAGCGGAAAATCTAATCACTGAGACGGAGTTTTGGTCTGCAATTGTCGGTGCAATCGTTGGCGCGATCACAGCTGGGTTGATCGCCTTTGGCATACAACTGATTGTCCTGTGCTCTGCAAAGCGCCAGAGAAAAGCAGACCACAAGCGAACTCAGCAAGCCTTGGCAGCGTCGCTTCTTTTCAAAATGATGCGTGTCCACTCAACGTACGTGACAATCCACAAGCACTTTGAGAAGTCTTTTGCTGAGGCGGCGGAGAGGGGGATGAAAGACGAACCGTGGCGCTTCTACACGCCACTTGCAAGCTTGCCAAAGCACGTCGATTTCACCTCTGAAGAGATGGGAATGCTGCTCCAGCAGAAGGATGACGAGGTCTTCAACTCAACGCTTCAAGCTGATGTTGTTCACAATGCCTTTGTCGACGCCCTTGAGACATTAAATACAATGCAACCCGAACTCATGGAGCGAATTTCTCCTGAGTCGGTGGAAGGTGAGGTTGGCAAGATTGCAATTCCAAAGGACGAAGCGCTCGCTCTGCGGCCCGCTATGATCAACGTAAACTCGCTGATTGAGCAGTTGAGAAAGGAAGCCGAGAAAGACGCGGTGGCCGCCGGTAGGCTTCTTGATAGCCTACAGACACTGCTTCGGGGCCGTCTGGGGCTACCCTATTCGGTGGGGCCAGCGCCTCAAGCCGAAGGTGAATGAGTCGGGGACCTATTCGCTCGTATGGTTGATGCGATAAGAACGCTCCAACTCTGCGATGAAATTCATCGTGTGATGGTGCAGGCATTTCGACAAATCGAAAATGCGGTCCCGCCGCCTAAATTTGTCCAAGTCCATGGTGAAATGGCTTTTCGCTGCGTCGAAAAGACGGCAGAACAAGCCTTGGTTCAGAAACTCGCGCGGGTGATCAGTGGTTTAGGCGCCGCCCGGGTACTATTGGCCTACGGTTATACGCAAGAGATCGCGACTCTCCAGAGAACCCTTGATGAGTTTATAGAGGACATAATCTTTTTGTCGTTGCCATCGTTGGGTGACGAACAAACCGAACTGCACGGTCGATTTCTAGAGGCCTTTTTTGACGAGGAGTTCGATCAGCATGGCGATCCACTTACATCTCGCCAGCGCCGCGACATGATTCCACGGCGCAAAATTCGGGCAGCAATCGCTAGATCGAAACATGCTCCAATCGATCCGAGCACCTACGCTGAGATGCATAGAACGATTGATAAAGTTTACTCCGGTTACGTCCACGGAGCATCACCACAGATATTGGATATGTACGGTGGTGCGCCACCCCAATTTCACATTGAAGGGATGCTTGGAACCCCACGCATCGAAACGGCTGCCAAGGACTTGTGGAACTATGTTCATCGTGGGCTGAACGCAACGATGTTGGTTGCCCTGGCTTTAAGGATGCAGGTTCTGGCCGATGATCTCATGAAATGCCGCCAGCGTTTTGAAGAACAGAGCGGCTGGGAACCGGTAACCGATTTGGGTCGGAAACGATGAGTCACGACTGCTTATTGTTTCTGCGCGTGTCTGTGAATTCGTCGTCGCGTACCGGAACTTCTTTAAGTTGGCAGTCGTTGTGGACGACATCAGGTCAAGAGTCGTCTTAACTCCTGAAAGCTCACTCGGCGGCCTCAGCCTTGGCCGGCCGCCACCGCAGCCTCAAGCGATCAAAAGTTGATGGTTTTGATCGTCGGCCAGCGGGAGAAGCCTTGCAGCGAGGCGGCATGGCCCAGCGCCGCGGCCCGCTCGGGCTGAGTGGCGTTTTGAAATTGGCCCCATGAGCAGCCGAGGATTTCGTATTTGCCGCAAGTGGGGCAGCCGATCACGTGACCGTCGAAATACTCCGGGGTGAGGTCTTTGGCCTCGCCGGCACAGACTAAGCATTGCATGGCGGTTGTCGCTCCGGAGGCAGGCGCCCGTCGATCTTCAGGCATCGCCAAGGGCGGGCTGGCGCGGCGGTCGGCTGACGTCGAGCTAGATCCGCTCGATCTCACTTTCCGCAATGATGCGGAAGAACGGCTCGCAGCCGCTCTTGATGCGATATTGGAATTGTCCGTTCCGCGCAGGAAGCTGAGCAATCACTTTGTAGGGACCAGGCGCGGCCTTCCGGGGCGGGTACCGCCTGCTGAGCAGCACCTCGTGCCCGGTGGCGAAGCCATGCCCGGACGGTTCATCTTCGGTCATTGTGGACCTTCTGCTCGGCGTTTGCCGCGGTGTCAGGACAGATTTGGGCGAGGGCATGAAGGCGCTCCTATTGGCAGGCGGGAGCGCGATTGACCTCTCTCAGCCACCGGGGCCTGTGACGATCGCCCGGTGATGCCTTCGATATGCGCCTTATTCGGGCGGAAAGCGAGTCTTACGGTCAGTCGGGTTAATGCCAGGATGGCTTAACGATGGCTTGACGGCGCCTTGGAGACCTACTCCGCGGCCTCGCTCCGGGCCGGTTTGCCGCTGGCAATCTTGGCCCGGCCACGAGTGGCCCCGCCGCGCCGGTCCAGAAGCTGCTTGAGGTAGTGGCCGGTATAGCTCGCCGCGACTTGCGCCACCTCTTCGGGCGTGCCGGTGGCGATCACCTCGCCGCCGCCGTCTCCGCCTTCGGGGCCGAGATCGACGATATGGTCCGCGGTCTTGATCACTTCCAGATTATGCTCGATGACCACGACCGTGTTGCCCTGGTCCACCAGCTCGTGCAGCACTTCGAGCAGCTTGGCGACATCGTGAAAGTGAAGCCCCGTGGTCGGCTCGTCGAGGATATAGAGCGTGCGGCCGGTGGCGCGCTTCGACAGCTCCTTGGAGAGCTTGATGCGCTGCGCCTCGCCGCCCGACAACGTCGTCGCCTGCTGGCCCACATGGATATAGCCGAGGCCCACGCGTTTTAGAGTTTCGAGCTTGTCGCGCACGCTTGGCACCGCCTTGAACAGCACGGCCGCTTCCTCGACGGTCATGTCGAGCACGTCGGCGATCGACTTGCCCTTGAACTTGATCTCCAGCGTCTCGCGGTCGTAGCGCTTGCCCTTGCACACGTCGCAGGTGACGTAGATGTCGGGCAGAAAGTGCATCTCGATCTTGATGACGCCGTCGCCCTGGCAGGCCTCGCAGCGCCCGCCCTTGACGTTGAACGAGAAGCGCCCGGGCTTGTAGCCGCGCGTCTTGGCCTCGGGCAGCTCGGCGAACCATTCGCGGATGGGCGTGAAGGCGCCGGTATAGGTCGCGGGGTTGGAGCGCGGCGTGCGGCCGATCGGGCTCTGGTCGATGTCGATGACCTTGTCGAGATGCTCCAGGCCCTCGATCTTGTCGTGCGCGCCGGGCAACTCGCGCGCGTTGTTCAGTCTGCGCGCCACGGCACGATACAGCGTCTCGATGAGGAAGGTGGACTTGCCGCCGCCCGAGACGCCGGTGACCGCGGTGAACAAGCCGATAGGGATATCGACGGTGATGTTCTTGAGATTGTTCTCGCTCGCACCGACGACCTTGATGCGGCGCCCCTTGGTGGCTTTGCGGCGCTGTTTCGGCAGCGGGATCTGCTTGAAGCCGGTGAGATATTGCCCGGTGAGGCTGTCCGGGTTGGCCATGACCTGTTCGGGCGTGCCTTCGGCCACCACCGTGCCGCCATGGACGCCGGCGCCCGGGCCCATGTCGACCACATAGTCCGCCTCGAGGATGGCTTCCTCGTCATGTTCGACCACGATCACCGAGTTGCCGAGATCGCGGAGCGCCTTGAGAGTTTCCAGGAGGCGGGCGTTGTCGCGCTGATGGAGCCCGATCGAGGGCTCGTCCAGCACGTAGAGCACGCCGGTCAGCCCTGAGCCGATTTGCGAGGCAAGCCGGATGCGCTGGCTCTCGCCGCCTGAGAGCGTGCCGGCCGCGCGGCCGAGCGTCAGATAGTCGAGACCCACATCGTTGAGGAAACTCAAGCGCTCGCGGATCTCTTTCAGGATGCGCTCGGCGATCTCGTTCTGTTTCTTGGTGAGCTTGGCGGGCAGGGTGTCGAACCAGGCATGGGCCGCGCGGATCGACATCTCGGTGACTTCGCCGATATGCAAGCCGGCGATCTTCACGGCGAGCGCTTGCGGCTTCAGGCGATAGCCGGTGCAGGCCTCGCAAGGCTGGTCTGACTGGTAGCGCTCCAGCTCCTCGCGCACCCAATTCGATTCCGTCTCGCGCCAGCGCCGCTCGATATTGGTGATGACGCCTTCGAACGGCTTGTCGGTCTTGTAGCGCCGCACGCCGTCGTCATAGATGAAACTGATTTCATCCAAGGAGCCGTAGAGCACGATCTCGCGGAAATCCTCCGGCAGGTCCTTCCACGGCTTCGTCATCGGCTGCTTGTAGTGCTTGGCGAGCGCTTCCAGCGTCTGCTGGTAATAGGGCGAGGTGGCCGAGGTGCGCGTCCAGGGCGCGATGGCCCCACGGTTGAGGGACAGACTCTCGTCCGGCACCACGAGTTCAGGCTCGAAGAACAGCTCCGTGCCGAGCCCGTCGCATTCCGGACACGCCCCATAGGGGTTGTTGAACGAGAACAGCCTGGGCTCGATCTCCTCGATGGTGAAGCCCGACACCGGGCAGGCAAACTTGGCCGAGAAGATCAGGCGCTCCGGTCCAGCTTTGCCAGGCTTATCGGCGAACTCGGCGAAGGCGATGCCGTCGGACAGGGACAGCGCGGTCTCAAGGCTATCGGCAAGCCGCGCGGCGCTGTCCGGCCGCACCACCACCCGGTCCACCACCACGTCGATGTCGTGCTTGAATTTCTTGTCGAGCGCGGGCGCCTCGGCAATCTCGTAAAATGCGTTGTCGATCTTGACCCGCTGGAAGCCCTTCTTCTGCAGCTCGGCGAGTTCCTTGCGGTATTCGCCCTTGCGGCCCCGCGCGATCGGCGCCAGCAGGTAAAGCCGCGTGCTTTCGGGCAGCGCCAGTACGATGTCCACCATCTGGCTCACGGTCTGGCTCTCGATGGGCAGGCCCGTGGCCGGCGAGTAGGGCACGCCCACCCGCGCGAACAACAGCCGCATATAGTCGTAGATCTCGGTGACCGTGCCGACCGTCGAGCGCGGGTTCTTCGAGGTGGTCTTCTGCTCGATGGAGATGGCTGGCGACAGACCCTCGATATGGTCCACGTCCGGCTTCTGCATCATGTCGAGGAACTGCCGCGCGTAGGACGACAGGCTCTCCACATAGCGCCGCTGGCCCTCGGCATAGATGGTGTCGAAGGCGAGCGAGGACTTGCCGGAGCCGGAGAGCCCGGTCATCACCACGAGCTTCTCGCGCGGCAGGTCGAGCGAGACGTTCTTGAGATTATGCTCCCGCGCGCCGCGGATGGAGAGGTGCTTTGAGGTCATGTGTCAGCAATGTCGGAGGGAAGGGGCCTCTCCGCAAGGCTTAGCCGCCAAAGACTGGGCGGACAAGGGGAGGGCCCGGCTCAAGAGATCAGGGCCAATTTCTTGAGGCGCGACCTTATGGCGCCGGGCTTGCGGCCGAGCCTTTCGGCGATGGCGCCGACCGTCTCGCCCGCCTGGTGGTGCCGCCGCAAGTCGCGCTCCTCGTCCTCGGTCCAAGGCGCATAGGCCTTGCCGTGGCTCTGCCTGAGCGCCGCCACGTCATAGCTCTTGGCGGGGGAGGCCGCAGCCTGGCTCCCACAATCCTCCAGAAAGGCTGTTTGCCGCCGGGTGATCTCGTCCGCGCCGAGGCTCGCCAGGTCCTGAAGCGCCCGTTCGGAAGCGCCGCGGAACTCGGCATCTTTCTCGATCGCCGCCGGATGGACCCGCAAGGCCCGTTCGTTCAGCCCCAAGAGATGCAGGCCCGACAGGCGGCGCAACCGTGACAGCGCCACATAGCCCTGGCCGTATTCGAAGGCGCGGGAGAGGTCGATCACGGCCGCGTCGAGCGACATGCCCTGGCTCTTATGCACGGTGATGGCCCAGGCCAGCCGCAACGGAATCTGCGTGACGGATGCGCGCTCCTTGCCGTTCTCCTCGATCTTCCAGGTGACGGGCTCGGCCACGATGCGCTTGCCGCCCCGCGTGCGCACGACCGGCGCGCCGGTTTCCGGATCGAACGTCTCCACGATCCCGAGCGTGCCGTTGACATAGCGGCCGGCCGGATCGTTTTTGGTGAACATCACCACCGCGTCTTCCTTGAGCGCGAGACGGTCCGGCGACAGGCAGCCGCGCTTCAGCGCATCGATGGAGAACTGCGGTCCCTTGCCGGTCATGGAGAACGCGCGCGTCTCGCCTGGAAGCTTGGCCAATTGCTGCTGGTTGATCTCGTCCACCGCGGCATTGTGCGTGAACAGCCGCGTGCGGCTGGCCGGCAGCTGGTCTCTCTCGACCATCCGCGAAGCCAAGAGCTCCCGATGGATGCCGGTGCAGGCATTGGCGCGGATCG
>Ga0307379_10012371_pt1 | contig 11130 bp, 9 predicted proteins | sample UN2MG_FD_202237 | JGI IMG/M metagenome (GOLD analysis project Ga0307379, IMG submission 202237) | Soil microbial communities from Risofladan, Vaasa, Finland - UN-2 | ecosystem: Environmental > Terrestrial > Soil > Coastal area > Acid sulfate soil | place: Finland: Risofladan, Vaasa | collected... | reverse complement strand
TAGGGACTACGCAATTACTGCTCAAGGCGACTGTGCGAGATATTTGCGATGGTACGCCGATAGGTAACGCTAATAATGCCAGACTCCGTTTCGGAGGTGACCCACTCTACACGAACACCGCCGGCGTGAGGTATGTACCGTTGACTTTAGGCAGGGACTATGATCCCGTCACTGTGATAGCGGATGGTTTCCTCATGGACTATCCTCACGTTTGGGTGTGTTCAGACTCAAGCTACCCCAAGAGGGACTTTCTGCTGACGCCAGAGCCTGAGTCGCTAAGCTGCCCCATCTATTGCTTCCGGTCGTCTGACTCGCGGTACTTCTATACGCTCGACAAATATGAATCTGAATCTCAAAGGTATCAGGAATTTCGAGACAGAGGCGATCCTGTTCCCTCAGAAAGGGACGCGCTTCTTTACAATCCTAACTCGGCAGTACCTGACGACTGGACATATGAGTGTATTGCGTTCCGTGCCTGGGACAGTGAGAGCGACCCGAACTTGGAGTCCGTGCACCGCTTCGTGCACAAGGAGTTAGGCATCCCCGTGTATACGATCACGAAAAGCGAATTCGAAAATGACTCAGACTGGGAGTACGATGACGAAGAAGCCTTCTTTGCCTATCCCGTAGATGAAAACGGTGACCCCGTGGAAGGCACGCCTAACGACGCAAAACCGGTTCGTCGCATTTGGCACGAGAACCTTAACTGCTACTCCTATACGATCGGCGGGGACGAGGGCATCGTCGTCTGGTACGCATTAGACAGGCCGAAACCTTAGATGCAGTAAAACGAGCCGGTCCCAATCGGTCGCTCCGAACATCGAATGTACCTGCGCATTATACGTAAGAACCAAAAAATTCTAAAAAATGGAAAAGGTCATCAATATTTTGGGCTGAGAAACGCTGCTTGTTATGAGGGCTGGGAGTGTGTGAATTATTAGGATAGTTGTCATGGAGAATTTGGTTGATTCTCTATATCTGGAGTGCTAAAATCACATTTCCGCGAGATTTGCATCACGAAGAGATATTTTAGGAAATAAGGAATGGCGGAGATTATTGCACAATTCCACGCTCAGCCTTTCTTGACAAACGAAACCATAGCAATTTCAGGTTAGATGTGTTATATTAGTAAGGTAGAGATACCCGCCAGTGCCGGCCCTGTGCTTAATCGGAGGCCTTACGGTTATGATTAGGTTTGTCTGCAAATTATGTGGTGAGGAAATCACTGTCCAGGACCAGCTCTCCGGCAGGCAAATGGAATGCCCCAAGTGCAAAAGCATTAGAGTTATACCTGATAAGTCGCCCAAGATAAAATTCCACTGCAAGAGTTGCGGCCAGAGGATTCGAGCCGCTCAGATTCACGCCGGCAAAAAAGGGAAATGCCCAAAATGTAAGAAGCTAATTGTCATTCCCACTCTTCAGGAAGGGTCTGCTGAAGGTTCCGGGACGGTCACTCTTGTATGCTCAATTTGCAATGAGACAATTCATGTCCCGGAAGGTTCGAAAGGGGAATTCATAGAATGTCCCAAATGCAGCAGCTATGTGGAAGGATTATCCAAAGACGTCTGAGCGTTTGCCATTCCACCCTTGGGTCGCTGCTTGTAAAAGACCTGAATCCGGAAGAGCTTGATTATGATAATTACTGGGATAAGGATGTGAAGGGACATTTGAGTGAATTTGTGTTATTGTCGAAAGTTGAGTACGAAGAACTGCTCAAAAGGACCGGCTTCTTTATTCAGGAATCGCAACGATCTATCTTTAGTGAACTCAATCGCCGTCAAGAGTGAAAAAGGAAATAGATTTATAACCCACGGCGGCTGGCCGATAGAATGAGCAAAAAGCCCTATACTGTGACTGATCAAGCTATGCTGAGCTTGAAACTTGGTTGGACTCGGTGCTATCTGCTGAAGTGTACTTGCGGCTACTTGCTGATTGACGTTTATTATCCCGGGTATTACGCTCAATTTGAGAAGAAGCTTGCCAGGACAGGGATAGCGGCCTCAGAAATAAAGGGTTCTTACGTATAATGCGCAGGTACATTCGATGTTCGGAGCGACCGAGAAAAATCGTTCGGGGCCCCAGAGGCGAAAATTTCCCCCCGCCTGCCCAAATTTACGCCTCTGCCCAAACGATTTTTCTCTCAAGGCAACCCCAGTGAGCCGATTTGTCCAGCCCCCCTATGCATTATCCGGATGAAGCAAATAAAGTACCTGTTGCTGACTCATCATCATGATGACCACGCCGGCTTTGCGGCAGAGCTGGTTCGTTTTACGGGATGTCAAGTCATAGCTCACCGCAATGCGTTACGGAACAAGACTAACGGACCATGAATCGGTTGCCCCAGATAACCGACGAGCTGACAATAATTCTTTTGGTTATTGCTATCGACGAAAATGCGCTTTAACATCTGATGAGCCTTTGTGAAACTTGACAAATCTTCATAAATACAAATATAATGGCCGAATATAGATAGAACTAAGAACAATCCTTACTTTGTAATTCTACTTAACATGTGAGGGTACTGATGGTAGATGAGCAGTTGTCATACTCCGCAAAGGCGGCTTTGACCGAGCGAGTCAAGGAGTTGACGTGTCTTTACGGGATTGCTCAGATAGCCGGGCAGCCGGATATATCGCTGGAAGAAACCATCCAGGGCATTGTTGAACTTCTTCCTCCTGCCTGGCAATACCCCGAGACCGCTTTCGCGAGAATAATTTTGGATGGAATATCCTATGCGACCCAGGGCTTCTGTGAGTGCCGTCAGAAGCAGACGGCGAAGATTATTGCCGAAGGTATGCCGCGGGGAATTATTGAGCTGGTTTATGTAGAGGAAAAGCCCGATCTTGATGAGGGTCCGTTTCTCAAGGAAGAACGCAATCTAATTAACGCTGTAGCCAGGCAGGTTGCTTTAGTTATTGAACGGAAACAGGCAGAGAAAGAGAAACTGAAACTTCATAATCAGCTTCTTCATGCCGATCGGCTTGCGACAATCGGGATGCTCGCCGCGGGTGTGGCTCATGAACTAAATGAACCGCTGGGAAATATTCTCGGCTTTGCGCAGTTGGCAAAGAAGTGTCCGGGGCTTCCGGATTCAGCCGAGCAGGACATTGGAAAAATCGAAACAGCTTCTTTGCACGCACGAGAGATTATCCAGAAGCTTCTGGTTTTTGCACGACAAACTCCGTCTCACAAAACGCAAGTCAATCTCAACCAGGTAGTGCAGGATGGGCTTTATTTTTTCGAAGCTCGATGTGCCAGGGAAGGTATAGAACTTATTCGTCTGCTTTCGCCGGACCTGCCTGAAATTACGGCAGATCCGGGGCAATTGAACCAGCTTCTGGTCAATTTGGTTGTAAATGCCTTGCAGTCAATGCCGGGAACAGGCAAGATCACAGTTCAGACGCGATTTTCCGATCATAACGTTTATCTGATTGTAAAAGATACGGGCACTGGTATGAGCAAGGAGATTCTTGATAAAATTTATGTCCCGTTCTTCACGACAAAAGATGTTGGTCATGGAACTGGTTTGGGTTTGCCTGTTGTATATGGAATTGTTACCGCCCACGGTGGTGCGATTGATGTTAAGAGCGAACACGGCTGTGGCACTCGGTTCGAAATTCAATTACCGTTGGCAAAGCCGGAAGATGTGGAGGAGAGTGTTTAATATGTCTGCCGCAAAAGAACACATTTTGATAGTGGATGATTCTGCAAGCACACTGGAGGTTCTAAAGCGAAATCTGACAGCAGCGGGCTATCAGGTTTTCACGGCACCCGGCGTCTCTGGGGCAATTGAAATTCTCGGGCAGACGCGATTGGATCTGGTTGTTACCGACCTTAAGATGCCCAACGTCAGTGGCATGGATCTGGTGCGGCATATTCGCGAAAATTTCAGAGATACCGAGGTTATGATGATTACAGGCTATCCATCGATTGAGGGAGCAGTAGAGGCTGTCAAAACCGGGGCCGAGGAGTTTTTAGCCAAACCTTTCACTGACACTGAGCTACTGTCTGCCGTTGAGCGTGTTTTGGACAAGGCGAGGGTACGCAGGTCCGGACGTGTTAAACCAGACCAGGCAGTTCCCGCACACAAAGGACTTATCGGGAGATCCGAAGGAATGCGCGAGGTTTTCATTGCCATAGGTAAAGCATCGTCTGCGTCAGCCACTGTGCTCATTACCGGGGAAAGTGGTACGGGCAAGGAGCTTGCGGCCAGAGCTATTCACTACAGCAGCGTCCGGTCCTCGGCAACGTTTGTGCCGGTCAATTGCGGGGGCATTCCCGAGGGATTGCTTGAAAACGAATTGTTTGGGCATGTAAAGGGAGCTTTTACAGGAGCAACCGAATCGCGGGCAGGATTTTTTCATGCTGCTGATGGAGGTACGATTTTTCTCGATGAAATCAGCGATATGAGTCTGGCGATGCAGGTCAAACTTCTCCGTGTACTCCAGGATAAAGAAGTTTGTATGGTCGGCTCAACCCGAACGCGGAAAGTTGACGTAAAGATTTTGGCTGCAACTAACAAGGATTTGCAGGGCTTGGTAAAGAAGGGGCTTTTCCGTGAAGATTTATTTTATCGCCTTAACGTCATTACGATTATTATTCCGCCTCTGAGAGAAAGGGGAGACGATATTTTATTACTTGCTCATCATTTTCTAACCCAGTTTGCAGCCGAATCAGGTAAGGGAACGCCCAGATTTTCCGATGAAGCCCTGCAAAGTCTCCGGAGTTATAATTGGCCGGGAAATGTAAGAGAATTAGAGAACGTAATCCAGCGCCTTGTAGTAATGACCGATGGGGACCTTATAGAAGTTCCAGACCTGCCTTCTCTAATGCGTTTTTCAGCTCTTCGGAACACGGGATTCACCCGAACTCTCGCCGAACTGGAAAACGAATACATCAGCAATGTTCTGGCAAGCGTGGACGGCAATAAAACCAGGGCTGCGGAAATACTCGGCATCGACCGCAAAACCCTGCGTGAAAAGCTCAAAAGGGCCGAGAAGGCTCCATCCTGAATTCTCGCTACCGGGTAATTTCTCCCCGGCGGCCCAAATCTCCCCACTTGTGTACCACTTGTAAATGTGTACAGCAGCGTAATAAACTCGATTGCATCAAAAGAATTATTTCGTTAAATACCTTTATTCTATTCAATTAGCTGCGGAATTCTTTCGTTGCTTCGCTTTTAAGCCAAACGTAAATGTCAATATGTTTCTATTGTTCGACAGGTGGTACGGTTTTTGCTTCATTTCATGTAATCACGAAGCGCATAATAAGGAATTAAGATATGCCGGAAAATATGAGATATTTTGGGCTTTGTATGAGTTGCAGGAATGCCTCATCCTGTACATTTCCGCGGGACCCTGCCAAGCCGGCCTTTTATTGTGAAGAGTTCGAGATTGAAACAACCCCTTCGATCATATCGCCTAGAAAAGGTCAGCCGTTAGTGACAGGGCCTGATGCTTTCGACAAAGATTCAATGAAATTCATCGGACTTTGCAGCGATTGTGAGGACCGCAAGAACTGTGCCTTCCCAAAACCCGAAGGAGGCGTCTGGCATTGTGAGGAGTACCGATAGAATAAGATAAGACTACTGCGAGTTCTCAAATAAAGACAATATTTACACAAATGAAGGGGACCTTGATAAGTGAATTCGACCGACATCTTAAGAATCCTGGAAAAGCATACTGAGGACAAGGGCAGACTTATTGCCATTCTCGAAGAAATTCAGGCTGAATATGGCTATCTTCCCGAAGAATCACTAAGAATAGCGAGCGATGAGACAGGCTGCTCTTTGGTTGATGTATATGGTGTTGCCACATTCTATCGCTCGTTCAGTTTGAAGCCTCGAGGTAAGCATCTTATCTGTGCATGTCTTGGTACAGCCTGCCACGTTCGAGGCGCACCCCGGATTGTCGAAGAGTTAGAGCGGCAATTGGCAATCAAGGCCGGCCAGACGACGGCGGATAAGGAATTTACACTGGAAACAGTGAACTGTCTGGGGGCCTGCGCTATCGGGCCGGTTGTTGTTATCGACGGCCATTACTTCTCGCAAGTCAGAAAATCGAGAATTAGTCAATTATTAGATGATGCCCGGAATGGATTCGGCAAACTCCATATAGAAAAGGATGAACGAATCTTCCCTCTCCATGTGATTTGTCCCCATTGTAATCGTAGTCTGAAAGACGAGACATTTGCCATTGACGGGCACCCATCAATCTGTGTAACCATATCCTCCGACCACAAGCAAGGTTGGCTAAGACTTTCCTGTCTGTATGGCAGTTACAATTTTGCTTCGGAGTTTGAGGTCTCCACAGGCTTGGTGGTTAGCTTTCTTTGCCCGCATTGTGGTGTGGAGTTTCCCAGCACACTGGATTGCTCGGTATGTGCCGCGCCAATGGTACCGATGCTCGTAGACGGCGGGGGTATCGTGCAGATATGTTCGCGTCGCGGGTGTAAGAATCATCTGTTGGATTTGATTTGACTAAGATAGTGCCGGGTGAAACCGGTTGGTCTAAACCTGCTTATTCAGGTAAAAGCTTGTCACTGTGAAAGCAGTGAGGTTTCCAAGGGGCGACAAAGTGTTAAGATTATCTTCTATAAATGAGCTAAAGAAATTACGGAAGGCGCTTCTTGATGCCACTGATGAAAGCATTCCCTGCATAGTTATTCCCACAGGGACATGCGGTCAGGCCAGTGGAGCCGGTGACCTTATCCGTGTGGCCAAGCGCGAGATTCTGAAAAAAGGCGTGGCCAAAAAAGTCCATCTCCGTATCACCGGATGCCACGGTTTCTGCCAAATGGAGCCCTCTGTGCTTGTCGAACCCCGCCGGGTTTTTTACCCGAGGGTCGGCCTTAAGGAGATGGAACGTATTGTCGAGGCCGCAGCAAGAGACGAAGTGCTTACAGATATTCTTTTTGTGGACCCGGAAACCGGCAAGCCGGTGGAGAAGCAGGATGATATACCCTTTTTCAATAAACAGGTTCGCAGGCTTCTTGCTTGTAACGAGAAAGTAGATCCTATCCGCATTTATGATTATCTTAAAATCAGCGGATATTCGCTGTTAGCAAAAGTTCTAACTAAAGGTAGTCCCGGCTGGGTGGTGGAAGAGGTCAAACGTTCCGGATTACGCGGCCGCGGCGGGGGCGGCTTTCCCACGGGCTTGAAATGGGAGCTGCTGGCAAAACAGCCAGGCAGCCGCGGCAAATTCCTTGTGTGCAATGCCGATGAGGGCGACCCCGGTGCTTATATGGACCGCAGCGTGCTCGAAGGGAATCCTCACAGTATCATCGAAGGGATGATAATCGGTGCCTATGGGACCGGGGCTACGGAAGGTATAGCTTATGTTCGCAATGAATATCCAATCGCTATTAAGCATTTGAATATCGCTCTAAAACAAGCAAGACAACTCGGTCTTCTGGGAGAGAATATTCTCGGAACCGGATTCTCGTTTGATATCAAGCTGGTCAAGGGTGCCGGCGCATTTGTGTGCGGTGAGGAGACTGCGCTGATACGCTCTATTGAAGGCAAGATGGGTGAGCCGCGCCAGAGGCCTCCATTCCCCATACAGAAAGGTATTGACGGCAAACCTACGGCAATCAACAACGTTGAGACCTGGGCGAACATTCCGCTTATCTTCAGACTTGGAGCCAGGAAGTATGCGAGTATAGGCACCCAGGGAAATAGCGGCACGAAGATATTCAGCCTGGTTGGCAAAATCAAGAATACCGGTCTTGTCGAGGTACCAATGGGAATGACTATCAAGGAGATTGTCTACGATATCGGCGGCGGCTCGGTAGGCAAGGCCAAGATAAAGGCGGTCCAGACGGGTGGGCCCTCCGGAGGCTGCATTCCCGCCGAGAAGTTCGATTTGTCCGTTGATTACGAAACCCTGGCCGATGCCGGCTCGATTATGGGTTCGGGCGGCATGATTGTTATGGATGAAAATACCTGTATAGTGGATGTCGCCAGATATTTTATGAATTTCCTGAAGGACGAATCCTGCGGCAAGTGTTTCACATGCCGAAAAGGCACGCAACGAATGTACGAGATTCTCGATGATATCTCAAAAGGCAAAGGGACACTTGAACACTTAGACCTTCTGAAAGAATTAGCGGAGGTCGTGAAGGATACGACGATGTGCGGTCTGGGGCAGACGGCCTCGAATCCTGTTATGAGCACCCTGCGCTACTTCCGCGATGAATATCATCGACACGTTATTGATAAAAAGTGCGATGCTTTCGTGTGCAGAGATATAGTGGGTGCGCCCTGCCAGGCTGCTTGCCCTCTGGACACCGAGGTTTGGCGTTATGTTGCTCTAATTGAAAAAGGTAAATACGAAGAAGCCTACAAAATAATTCGGCATTCCAATCCGTTCCCATCGGTCTGCGCTCGGGTTTGCGGTCGCAAGTGCGAAAACAAGTGTAATATCGCTATCAGTGGCGGCCAGGCTATTGCTATCCGGGCAATGAAGAGATTTATAACAGACCGTGTTGATCCCTCGGTTTATAAACCTGTCAGAACTCCTCGCCGGGGCAAGGATGTTCACAGGATAGCGATTGTAGGTGCGGGGCCTGCCGGCCTTTCGGCCGCTCATTATCTTTCTCTGCTCGGCTACAAAGTGACGATCGTCGAAGCAGATAAAGAGCCGGGTGGAATGCTTATTAGCTGTATACCGGCCTATCGCCTCCCCCTGGATGTTACACGTAAGGAGATAAAAACGCTCCTTGATGAAAACATCACTATCAAGTGCGGGACCGCCCTCGGGCGGGATATAACCATCGACGAATTATTCGAGGATGGTTTCGAGGCTGTTTTCCTGGCAATAGGGGCGGATAAAAGCTGGCGTTTGGGACTTGAAGGGGAAGATACTGAAGGGATTTATCCATCAATGCAATTCCTTAAGGCATTTAACCTGAGAGGCGAGGAAATGGCTAAGGGGCATGTGGGTATCATTGGCGGTGGCAATTCTGCCGTAGATGCCGCAAGAGTGGCTATGCGTCAGAAAAAAGTTAAAAGTGTAACACTGCTATATCGACGTACTGCCCAGGAAATGCCTGCTTATGCAGAAGAAATCGAGGCAGCTCTTGAGGAAGGAATAAGGCTTGAAACATTGGTTTCACCAACAAGCATACGTTACATCAGAGCTGCTGAGGCAGAGGGTGTGAAAGTAGAAACATTCGTCGAGCCGGTAAAAATAGATGCGAGAAATGGACGCCTGGCTGATATCCAGTGCATCAGGAACAAACTGGGTGACGTTGACTCAAGCGGCCGGCGCAGACCTGTTCCAATACCTGGTACTGAGTTCACTATTGAACTGGATACCCTGATAGTAGCTGTCGGCGAACGTCCGGATAGCGATTGTCTTGCTTCTATGGGTTTGGAGCTTGATAAAGGCGGCAGATTACGGGTTGATGCAAAAACTCTTCAAACCAATCGTAAAGGTGTGTTCGCCGGGGGCGACCTGGTGACGGGGCCGAATACCGTTGTTAATGCCATTGCCGCAGGCAGAAAAGCGGCGTCAGTTATAGATCGATATCTTCACGGCAAAGAGCTTGTTAAGCCGCCCGAGTTAAAGCTGCCTTCGGTTTTCATAGAACCCGCTGTGGTTAGCGATGAAGAGCTTGAAGATGCCCAAAGAGTAGAACCCGCGACACTCAACGCCAAATCGAGAAAGAAGAGCTTTGCAGAAGTGGAGATGGCATTGACTGTCGAACAGGCGATCCACGAAGCCCAAAGATGTCTGAGGTGCGATCTGGAGTTCACTCAGCGAACGGAAAATGAAGAAGCCGAATGCGTAGCAGTGGAGGAAAAGTCGGCATGATTACATTGAAAATCAACGGTTTGGAGGTTTCAGTCGATAAGGGCAGCACACTGCTGGAAGCCGCAAGATTCCTGGGATTTCCTGTCCCAACCCTGTGCCATATGGACGGATTGTCACCCTATGGGGCCTGCCGTCTTTGCGTGGTTGAGATTGGAGAAGGAGCAAAAGCAAAATTGGTTTCCTCGTGCACTTATCCTGCCGAGGAAGGACTCCGCGTGCGCACAGCATCTGAAAGAGTGCAAAAGGCACGTAGAATGGTATTGGAGCTGCTGTTGGCTTCTTGTCCCCAATCCAAAGTAATCCAGGACCTTGCTTCTGCGCACGGAATACGCCGGCAGCGTTTCAAGCAGGAGCACGAGGATTGTATCCTCTGTGGCTTGTGTGTACGTATGTGTGAAGAGCAAATGATGGCCAAGGCTATCGGTTTTAGAGGACGAGGTGAGAACAGAAGTATCGGCACGCCATTTGATATTAAGTCGGATGTTTGCCGGCTGTGTGGCGGATGTATCTATGTGTGCCCGGCCTGCCAGCTTCGATGCACATATACCGAGCCGGAAAAGGCAATCTGTGGAGGTTGTGCGAATCTGACCCCGCCCTGCCTCGAGAAAGAACAGTTTAATGATATGATGTGCTACATGAGTCCATGCGTAGCTTGCGAGATAAAGAAAGACTAATAAAAGTATAGGAGCCACATAAAATGTCACTTACGTTTTCAAAGATAAACGCTTCGGCGGCAACCCTGACGAAGAACCGGACCGAAGGTTCAGTTGTACCCGCTTCGGGTATGTGTGTTACATGTGTGGACGGCTGTATCGGTATGTGTGAGATAGGCAAGAGTGCTTACCGCGGCCACGAGGTTATTTATCCCCAACCTTTCGGTGTGATAACCACCGCCGCCGAGAAAACCTATCCGGTCGACTATTCGCACTTCAATATAATGGGAACCGCAGTTGGCGCTCATGGAATAGAGGCCGACAGCGACAAGGCTATCTTTCCGGCCGTCAATCTGGAAGTTGCTTTTGGTCATGATAAGGGAATAAAGTTCCGCTATCCGTGGGGTATTCCAGGGATTGGTTCGACAAACATCGCCAAGAACAACTGGGAAGGCCTGGCCATTGGCTCTGCCTTGGCAGGAACCGGCCTGACCATTGGTGAGAACGTTGTTGGAATGGATCCGGAATCCGTTATCAAGAGCGGCAGGGTGGTCGATACCGCCGACCTTAAACGCCGTGTAAAGCTCTATCAAGATCATCAGAGAGACGGTTACGGCGCTATTATTGTGCAGGCAAACGTTGAGGATACACGACTGGGA
>Ga0307379_10012368_pt1 | contig 11131 bp, 21 predicted proteins | sample UN2MG_FD_202237 | JGI IMG/M metagenome (GOLD analysis project Ga0307379, IMG submission 202237) | Soil microbial communities from Risofladan, Vaasa, Finland - UN-2 | ecosystem: Environmental > Terrestrial > Soil > Coastal area > Acid sulfate soil | place: Finland: Risofladan, Vaasa | collected... | reverse complement strand
GTAGTCGTGGCCTGACTCGCAGCCCCGGATCGCCACGAGGATGCTGGGGAGCTGCCCCGCCGGCGCCGGGGTAGGGGGCGGCACTGGCGGAGCAGCCGGGGCCACGGTAGGCGCGGGGGCTGGTGGCGGTGGTGGAGCTGGTGCCGGGTGGACGTGCGTCGTGGTGGTGCTCGAGGTGGTGGGCGCCAGCGTGGTGGTGGGCGCTGTGGTCGTCGCTGTGGTGCTCGAGGTGGTGGCGAGGGTAGTTGCGGCTGCCAGGGTGCTCGGTGGTGCCTGTGGGGCGTACACCGCCCCCAGCGTGGCGGGCGGCGGGTCGCCTGCGGCTTCGGTGCCGATGTTGACGCCGATGCTGAGCAGGATGACGAGGGCGGCGCCGAGGGCGGCCAGCCGGGTCAGGGTTCGCATGGTGGGACCTCCGAGAACGGGAAAGGCCCAGCGTTGTCGCTGGGCCGACTGCCAGCGTAGGTGCCTGCCATGCTCGAGCAGCGGACATCACGCTTGCACCTGCTAGGCACCTATGCAATGATGGAGCCATGACCGAGACACGAAAGCCCAACGCCCCAGCCACCACCGACGCCCGCTGGGCGATCGAGGACCGGGAGACCAGCCTCCGCTACTGCCGGACCTTCCCCCACTGGACGGCCGACGATGATGAGGCCGCCACGTTCACCGAGGCCGAGGCGAACGACGCCCGCCGCCGCATGGGCCGCAACGGCAAGAACGTCCGAGTGACGGCCGCCCGATGAGCACCGAGACCATCACCGCAGCCGAGTGGAAGCGCACCCACTCTGACTACCGCACAGGCTCACCCAGGGCAGGCACCGCGAGGGTGCTGCGCTACGACCCCGCCACTGGCGGCACCGTCCTGGTCCCTGTGGAGGTCACCCGATGAGCACCCTGAGCACCACCGTCGAGCAGGTCGCAGCGCTGAGCAGGGACCTGCGGCTGCTGGTCGAGAGCGAAGACGAGTACGTGGATGACGCCCAGACCATGATGTGCGCCACCGACCTGCTCGACGCCATCGACGCCATGCTCGCGGAGTGGGACCGATGAGCGCCCACGACCATGGCAGCATCCCGGCGATCCGAGCGTGTGCGATCTGTTCGCCCGACGCGCCGCTCATCGACGCGCAGGCGGTCCCTGATCGCCTCAGCGACTCGACCCGGATGGTCGGTGCCCTCTGCTACGGCTGCGGCAAGGCTGGCACGAAGCGCCGCCCTGTCACGCAGCGCGACCTCGGCTCGCCGGTGAAGTGGCACGGCAACTGCTACAGCTCCACCCCTGAGGGGCTGCGGCCATGAGCCATGACCACGACACCTGTGGCGCCTACTACCGCGCCGATGATGACCAGACCCGCCGCTGTGGTCGCCCGACGAAGTTCGTGAGCGCCCGCGGCGGGCAGGGCTGGTGCGGCATCCACGCACGCGCCTACGACCTCCCGAAGCCCTGACCTGTCACAGGCCCTGCCTACCATCACCCATGACCGAGACACCTAGCACAGGAGCACCAGCCATGACCATGCCCGAGGGGCACCCAGCCCCGACCCCCGACCTGGACGAGTGGATGGCAGACGCCATCCCTGAGCCGCCCACTGGCGACGCGGCGTTCACCATCGATGACGATGCGAAAGCGACGTGGGCGTTCCGCAAGCGCCGCGGCCATGCCGCTGAGCTGGACCGCCTGCGGGGCCTCGCCTCCACTGAGCGAGCCAAGATCGACGCATGGGAGGCCGACGCCACCTCTGGGCTGGTCTCCCGCCTGGAGTGGTTCGACGGGATGCTGGAGGGCTACTACCGGCACCTCCAGCTTGACGACCCCGACGTGCCGAAGAGCTACCGGGTGCCAGGTGGCACCATCGGCCGCCGCAAGCTCCCCGACACCCTCGAGGTGACCGGCGAGGATGAGGCGGTGCTGTGGGCGCTGACGAACCGGCCAGACCTCACCGTCACGAGGCTGGCGAAGCCCGCAGCGAAGAAAGTGCTGGAGGCCATCGACCTGGCAGGTGCCAGCCCTGGTGCCCGGCTGGAGCTGGTGGACCCCGACACTGGTGAGGTGGTGCCTGGTCTGGTGCACGTCGTCGGTGCTGACCGCTACTACGCCAAGCCCGAGCCGGAGGTGGAGGCGTGAGCGGCTGGCGCATCGAGCGCGACATTCGGACGGTGCTCACCGCCACTGAGCAGGAGCGGGAGCAGGCACTAGCGGCAGACGATATGGCGACTGCGAAGTACCTGGCGGGGCGCATCTCTGGGCTTCGGACGGCGCACGGGATCGTGCAGAACATCAACGAAGAGGTGCAGGCATGAGCAACGCTGAGGGCATGACGCCCGCTGAGGCTGAGCTGCTCGCCAAGCTGGCGCGGCAGTTCCCGACGAAGTTCGTGCACGGCAATCCGAGCGGCGGGGGCAGCTATGTGGCGCACCCGGTGGTGCGCCAGAGGCTGCTCGCCACGTTCGGCCTGTACGACTTCACGATGGTGGAGATCCTGCGGGGCCACGTGGCTGGGAAGGCCCCGAACCCTGGAGGCAACTCGGCGCGAGCGAAGGCCGGCACGCCAGACCTCGAGGGTGCCGTCGTGGGCGTGGTCTGCCGGCTCACGGTGCCGCGCGCCGATGGCCGGCTGGTGAGCATCGAAGACGTGGGCGACTGCGAGGACCCCTACAACTGGCCCCACGACGGTGCGCGCCTCAAGGACGCCATGAGCGACGCCCTCAAGCGGTGCGCCATGGGCATGAGCGTGGCCCTGCACCTGTGGTGCAAGCCTGGCGAGTACCGCCTCGACGCTGCCCTGGCCCACCTGCTGGAGGTGGAGGTGCCCGAGGGCGTGGATGCCGAGACTGGTGAGGTGGCCGGTGAGGCTGAGGTCGAGGTGGAGGTGCCTGCTGAGGTGGCGCCCCCTGAGGCCGAGCCTGCGGAGCTGGAGCCGCCAGCACCTGACCCGGTGCCTGAGGGCATGGTCGCCACGCGCGATGCGAAGCGCCAGCTGATGGACGCCCTCGACGCTGCCGGCTCTGACGACCCGAAGGCTGCCGCGGCCGCCGCGTGGAAGGCGTCGAAGATCAAGGCCGGGCCGGTCCCGACTGAGGTGCTCGAGCGCATCATCGGTGAGGCCCTCGACGTACTGTTCGAGGCCCTGGCTGAGGCTGACGCCACCGACTGATGGTGGTGCTAGCCGCCTAGCACTAAAGGTGCTAGGGTCCTACTGACCGAGACACCTAACCAGGAGCAGACCATGACCACCCCCGACCCCGACTTCCGAGCCATGCTCGGCGACCCCACCAGCCCCATCGAGGTGGGCGAGAGCTATGTCGCCCTCTACACGAACCCCGTCCAGCCTGCCCGACCCTCAGTGGCTGAGGTGAGCGTGCTGGAGATGGATGCGGAGGCTGGCACCTGCCGGGTGAAGGTGGAGCGCACCCCGCAGGGCATCTACACCTCATTCCGCTACCACGGCGAGTCCACCTTCCCGCATGGCACCGCCACGGTGGCGATCAGGGACCTGTACGACGCCACCCCACCCTTCGAGGACTGGCTCACAGGGATGGCGGGCACCCTCAACCGTTGCAAGGTGGTCGGCACCGCGCTGCGGGCGGCGCTGGAGTGCGGCGGCTACAGCAACGGCACTGAGGTGTCGCTGACCCTCACGGTGGAGCAGGCCGACGCCCTGGCTGACCGCCTGGGCATCACGGTGGAGGACGAGGCATGAGCACCACGGCCCTTGACCTGCGGCTCGACCCCTCGGTGGTGGCGATGGACCACCGCCGGGGGCACCGCTTCCAGCCTCCCCGCAGCGTGCTGGCGAAGGTGCCAGACCTGTTCACCACCGACGGCCAGGGCACTGAGGCAGTGGTGCACGTCCACTACTTCCTCGGGGGCTGGGACTGGTGGCTCACTGAGGTGGACCCCGCCACCCTGGAGGCGTTCGGCTTCGTGCGCTCCCCGATGTGCCCCGACGGTGAGTGGGGCACCATGGATCTGCTCGAGCTGGCGACGACCGACGCCCCTGTCACGATGAGGGGCAGCAGCGGGTCGGTGGGGTTCCGTCAGCCGGTGGAGCGTGACTGCCACTGGCAGCCCCGCACCCTCGCTGAGGTGCTGCGGTAGGGTCCCAGGTCCGAACACGTAGAGGCCCCCGCGCAGTGACAAGCTGCCGGGGGCCATGACCCGCACCGCTGTGGAGGTGCCGATGGCTGACATCGTAGACGACCCCGAGCCGACGCTCACCTCGAGCCGGCCCCGCTTCGCGCCGATCCCTGAGCGCCTGCTGCTCGCTGAGGACGTGAGCGATGGAGCAGTGCGCCTGTGGGGCATCCTCGACCGGGTGGCAGCGCGTGACCGCCTCTGGCCTGGCCGCCAGTACCTCGCGGGCCGCCTGGGCTGCTCCACTGACACTGTGGACCGTCGCATCGGTGAGCTGCGCGCCGGGGGCTGGCTCACAGTGCGCCGGCGAGGTCAGGGCCGCACGAACCTCTACGGCCTCCACGACAGGCCAGAGTCCGCAGCAGCACCCACTCCAGACCCCGCACCTGTGCAGCGTCCAGAGTCTGCACCAGTGCCCACTCTGGAGTCCGCACCAGTGCGGAGCAATCCAGAGGGAGACAAACGAGAGGAAGTGAGCGACACGCGCGGCGCCACCGATGAGGCGTTCGCTGAGTGGTGGAGCACCTACCCCAGGAAGGTCGGCAAGCCCGCAGCGCGCAAGGCGTTCGCCAGAGCGATGAAGGGCGGCGCGACCCTCGAGCAGCTCACTGAGGGCCTCGGGGGCTGGGCCACCTACTGGCAGGCCCGCGACGATCCTGAGTTCGTGCCCTACCCGGCGACGTGGCTGAACCAGGAACGGTGGAACGACGAGCCGCCACAGCAGCGGCCTCGAGGCTCACAGCAGGCCCTCGGCATCCTCGACCAGCTCGGGAATGACTGGACCCTAGCGGGCAAGGCACCTAGCATCGAGGGGACCGCCAGGGAACGCCCGCCCAGGGAGGTGGAGCCATGAGGCCCAGCGAAGCCAGGCTAGTGCTCACGAAGCTCTTCGGTGCCTACCGCACCACCGCCGACGAGGCCACAGTGCTCGTGTACGCCGAGGCCCTCGCCCCTGTGGACCTGGACATCGCCCTCGCTGCTGTCGCGGCGGTCATCGCCACTGAGGACCGCCTGCCATCCGTGTCGCGCCTGATGGCCGTGGTGCGGGTGCAGCACGCCCGCATCGTGAGGTCTGCCCGCGCGCTGCCGCCGGCGAAGCCACGCAACTGGCAGCAGGTGAACATCGCAGGGGTGCGCCGCGCCCGCGCCGTGCTCGAGCGCACCGAACCGAAGCCGAACCTAGACATCATGGAGTCCAGCGCATGACCACCGCCACCGACCTGGAGCCTGTGCGCTCCGCCCACGCCTGGCCCACGAACGGCCACCTCATCGCCGACGTGGCCCGCCTCGGCTACCTCCGCTCGAGCGACCGAGTGCTGGACCCGACCTACGGCCTGGGCGTGTGGTGGAGCTGCTGGGAGCCTGACCAGCTCACAGCGCACGACCTGGACCCGGCGAAGGCCCCGGACGGCCCGAGGGACTTCCGCGAACTGCCCTACCCGCGGGCCTCATTCGACGCTGTGACCTTCGACCCGCCCTACAAGCTGAACGGCACCCCGGACGAGGCCACCGATGGCCGCTACGGCGTGGACCAGCCAGCGACCGTCGCTGAGCGCATGGCCCTCATCCTCGACGGCATGACCGAGGCCGCCCGGGTGCTCACCCGCCGCGGCGCCCTCTTCGTGAAGGTGCAGGATCAAGTCGTGAGCGGCGCCGTCTACTGGCAGACCGATGAGGTGACCGCGCACGCCGCGGCGCTCGGCTTCGACAAGGTGGACCGCTTCGACCTGCTCGGCGGTGGCCGCCCCCAGCCCCCAGGGCGCGCGCAGCAGCACGCCTACGGCAGGCCCTCCACGCTGCTCGTGTTCGCTGGCCGCCGTGACCGCCCCATGGGTCAGGGGCAGCTGCTGTGAGGCGCTCCGGGCCTCCACAGCGACGCACCCCGATGCCGAGAGGCAAGCCGCTAAGCCGCGGCGAGCTGGCTGGCACGCAGCACCACCTCAGTCGCCTCGCCCCCCTTGACCGCCGCCCTCGCAAGCCGCTGCCCCTGATGAGCGCCAAGCGCCGCGCCGAGCTGCCCCGCCGTGCTGAGGTGCGTCGCGAGGTGCTCGAGCGCGACGGGACCTGCGTCGCCGCCGGCCTGGTGCTGGAGGTGGCCTGCGCCTCCCCGAACCCGGATCGGCCTCGCCTCGAGGTGGACGAGATCGCTGGCCGTGGCCGCGGCGGTGACTGGCTGGACCCCGACAACTGCCAGGCCCTGTGCCAGGCCCACCACGACTGGAAGGGCGCGCACCCGGAGCAGGCAGAGGCCCTGGGCCTCACCCGGAAGGCCCCGCCGGTGAATCCACAGCCTGAGGGCTAGGCGCCCGCGCCGCAGGGTGCTAGGGTCCTGGCTGACCGAGACACCGAGCGATCTGCGCCTCGGTCACCTGCTGTCGCATGGCAGCCACGACCGAGAGGTGAGCGCATGACCAACGTCGGAGCACGGAAGGACCAGCCCCGAGGTGACTTCGGCGCCTTCGAGGGTGAGCTGGTGCAGGCCGGCACCCTCACGTTCCAGGGCCAGCGGCCAGCTCCCTCAGTCCTGCACGAGGGCGACACCGTGTACCTGCTGGCACAGGCCGAGGTCCGATCGGTGGGGTTCTCCCGCAACGCTGACGGGGACCTCGTGCGCCGCCACGTGCTGCGCGTCGTGGAGGTTGCCGAGGCCCCTGACCGCATCCACGATGCCGTGATTACCGTCGTGCGTGCTGCTGCTGACCAGCGCGAGGGCCGCCAGCCCATCCCCGGCATCGGCGACGATGGCGTGCCGCTCTCCGATGACGAGATGCTGGCGCTCGAGCAGGAGCTGGCCGCCGAAGAGGCCGCCGAGGCTGAGGCGGAGGGGTGAGCACCTGCCGCAGCTGTGGGGCAGCGCTGACGTGGGTGCAGACTGAGGCCGGCAAGGCGATGCCCCTCGATGCTGTGCCGCACCCGGACGGCAACGTGGAGATGACTGGCCGGTGGGAGCGGTCGAAGATGGGCGCGACGGTGCCGGTGGTGCGCGTCGTGGTCCCTCAGGCATCGCTGTTCGGTGATGAGGCCCCGACCCGCTACCTGCCGCACTTCGCCACCTGCCCCCAGGCTGATGAGCACCGCCAGCGCGGCGTGAATGAGCACGAGGTCGGGGGTGCACCCTCACGCCACGACCACCCGGAGACCTCAGTGGTGGCAGCGAAGAAAGTCCGCATCGGGTCCCAGCACGCAGCCATCATCCTCGACCTGAGCGAGGCACCCATGGGCCGCACAGCGTTCGAGCTGGCGAACCTCGTCGGGCACCTGACCCGCAAGCGGCCAGGGATCTCACCGAACCAGGCCGGGAGCCGCATCGCTGAGCTGCGCGACAGGGGCCTCGTGGAGGTGCTCGAGGTTGACGGTGCACAGGTGACGAGGCGCGCCGCAGCATCTGACGCGCTGGTGCACGTCCTGACCCCTCGGGGCCGTGTGGAGGTGGGCCGTCTGCGCTCCGCCCAGGTGGCAGACCAGCGCCACGAGAGCCAGCAGCGGGGGCAGGGGTGATCGGGCCAGCTGATGCCCGCGCTGGCCTCATCGTGGTGCTGCCTGATGGCCGACAGGGCCGCCTCGTGTACGCACCACCGACGCGTGACCGCCGGCCCGGTGACTCAGTGCCCCACGTTGGCCGAGGCCACTCCGCCAGGCAGAAAGGCAGGGCGGTGGTCCTGGTGGGAGGACGCCGCTACCGCTACGACCCGAACGAACTGACGAAGGCGCCACAGGCGCAGGAAGGGATGACACGATGACCGACACCGAGACTGCTGAGGTGCTCGAGCAGAGCGCCATCATCGAGCAGAACCTGGCGAAGGTGGCGAAGCTCACGAAGAGCGCCGCCCGCCACCGAGGCAAGGCTGAGGACGCCAGCCGCGAGCGCACCGAGCTGGTGGGCCTGCTCGTGGAGGCCGGCGTGCCCCTCGCTCAGATCGCCAAGCGCGCCGGCGTGACCCGTGGCGCACTCCAGTGGAGGGCGAAGGCATGAGCGACGACCCACTCGATGACCTGCGGCGGCGGGTGCTCGCCACCGCTGAGCAGTACGAAGGCACCGGCGCCATCTCTGAGCCGCTGGGCCGCATGATCCTCCACCGTGCGATCAACGAGGGCCGCTGCGCTGAGCTGCTGGAGTGCCTGATGGGCGGCGGCTCCGCCACGGTGCACGAGCGCAACGGCCGCCTCGTGCTGGTGAGCGGTGAGCAGCTCGCCGCCATGCTGGAGGCCGACGGATGAGCACCCCGGAGCGGTTCACCCCGCTCGCCTTCCTCGACCTGGAGACCACCGGGCTGGACCCGCGCCGCTGCGAAGTGTGGGAGGTCGCCATCGTGCGCGCCGAGCACCGCCCGGAGGTGCGCGAGGACGCCGACGGGAAGAGCCGCCCAGGCCGCCTGGTGGTGCTGGACGAGTACGTGCGACAGGTGGACGTGCACCACCTGGAGGACGCCGACCCCTATGGCCTCGAGGTGGGCGGGTTCCACGCCAGGCGCAAGCCGCAGACCCAGCGCATCCGACCGAAGGGCGCAGCCAGCGAGATCGAGAAACGCACCCGGGGCCGGATGATGGTGGGCGCGGTGCCGTCGTTCGACGCTGCGTTCCTCACGAAGCTGCTCCACGAGCATGGCCGCCCGGTGACGTGGCACTACCAGCTCATCGACGTGGAGACCCTCGTGGCCGGCTACCTCGCGGGCTTCGCTGCTGGCGGTGGACCTGACAGCGGCAACGTGCACCGAGCCGGCGACACGATGGATGAGGCGCAGCCGCCGTGGCACTCCGACGCGCTGCTGGAGCTGGTGGGCGTCACCGTCCCTGAGGGGGACCGGCACACGGCCCTCGGCGACGCGCGCTGGGCGATGCGCGCCTACGCAGCGGTGTATGGCCTCGAGGTGGTGGCCGACGAGGGGTGAGCATCAGCAGTCCTGTCGGCTGGAGCTGCCAGCCAGTAGCGTGGCGGGCGCGGGCCGAGGGCAGGTAGGTGTCTCGGTCAAGGCGTCGCTCCCGCCCTCGGCCTGCACCTTCGCCGAATAATCGCTTGACCACTGCTAGGCACCTAGCATATGGTTCCCTTGTGAGCAGGGCAGAGGCCCTGGGGCCAGTGCCCTACGCCGCAGTGCGGCTACAGGGGGCCTGAGCACCCGGCAAGTCTCGACCCAGCCCACACGGAATGGCCCACCGCAACGGGGCTAGCGTGACCAGGCTCCGCTATAGCCCTGGCCCCTCGAGGTGGTGGAGGGAAAGGCGGCCACCTCTGGCTCTCCGGCCATGACCAGAACGGAGCAGCAGTGGCCCCCCTCACGGGGGGCCGCTCGCGTTGTACGCTCATCGCATGACCGAGCCACCTGAGCCACCACGCCGCCTGGAGTACCTGCCCCTCGCTGAGGTCCAGGGCGCCCCAGCGAACCCGAAGCTCCACCACGAGGCCACCATCGAGGCCAGCATCACCCGATTCGGGTACGTGGAGGCCGTCGCCATGGATGAGCGCACCGGGCGCCTCGTCGCCGGCCATGGCCGCATCGCTGACCTCCGCCGCCGCGAGGCATCAGGCGAGCCACCCCCTGAGGGCCTCATCGCCGACGATGAGCATGGCTGGCTGCTCCCGGTGCAGCGCGGGTGGGCCTCGAGCGACGACGCTGAGGCTGAGGCGTACCTGATCGCATCGAACCGCACCAGTGAGCTGGGAGGCTGGGACGACCCTGAGCTGCTCGCCATGACCCAGCGCATCGAACAGGCCGACGCTGAGCTGCTGGCTGCCATCTTCGACGCCGATGCCATGGACGAGCTGCGCCGCTCAGTGGCTGGCCTCGACGGCATCGATGACGCTGCTGCCTGGGACGGGATGCCAGCCTTCGAGCAGAGCGCCAAGGGCAGCGCAGCGAAGGTGGTGGTCCACTTCCTCACCGACGAGGACGCCGATGCGTTCTTCGTGATGCTCGAGCGCGCCCGGAAGCCGATTATCTGGTGGCCCGCCGGTGACGGGCACGTGAGCATGGATCGTGACCTGGAATGGTCGGGCGAGTCCACCGACGCGCCATGAGGCCCCGCTGGCCGATCTTCATCCCGTCGAAGTCACGCGCCGACACGGCCCTCACCCCTGACGCCCTCGAGCGCCTCGGCGTCGAGTACCGCCTCATCGTGGAGGACCAGCAGCACGACGCCTACGCAGCCCGCTACGGGGCCGACAGGCTGCTCGTGCTGCCTCCCAGCTATCAGGCCGACTACGACAGCTGTGACGACGAAGGCGACTCGTTCTCGAAAGGCTCAGGCCCGGCCCGCAACTTCATCTGGGACACGGCCCAGGCCGAGGGCCACGACTGGCACTGGCTCATGGACGACAACATCCGAGGGTTCTACCGCACCCACCAGAATCACAAGTACGGCGTCGCCGACGGGCTGCTCTTCCACGCCATGGAGACCTTCGCCATGCGCTATCGCAACATCGCCATGGCCGGCCCGCAGTACGAGATGTTCATGCCGGCGCGCCAGGCCGCGCCGCCGTTCATCCGAAACACGAGGATCTACTCGTGCAACCTCATTCGCACCGCAGTCCCGATGCGCTGGCGCGGCCGCTACAACGAGGACACGATCCTCAGTCTCGACCTGCTCAAGGCCGGCTGGTGCACCGCCCTGTTCTACGCCTTCCTCCAGAAAAAGACGACGACGCAGACCATGGGCGGCGGCAATACCGAAGCGTTCTACGCCCAGAAAGGCACCCTCCCGAAGTCGGAGATGCTGGTGCGCCTCCACCCCGACGTGACCCGCCTCGTGCAGCGATACGGCCGCTGGCACCACCACGTCAACTACAAGGCGTTCGACCACCTCCGCTTCGTGCCCGACCCAGACGCCGAACCAGTGGACCCGGAGCTGTACCGCATGACCCTCCAGACCGCACCAGACGCACGGCAGCCCACCCCGAAGCCATGACCCGGCCCCAGGCCCTCACCCGCCGGCGCCGCCGCTTCCAGGCCCACCTCTGGCACCACCTCCGCCACGCAGCCGCCTCCCACGACTTCAC
>Ga0307379_10012367_pt1 | contig 11131 bp, 5 predicted proteins | sample UN2MG_FD_202237 | JGI IMG/M metagenome (GOLD analysis project Ga0307379, IMG submission 202237) | Soil microbial communities from Risofladan, Vaasa, Finland - UN-2 | ecosystem: Environmental > Terrestrial > Soil > Coastal area > Acid sulfate soil | place: Finland: Risofladan, Vaasa | collected... | reverse complement strand
GCCCGATGGCAAGGTTTTCTTACGCATGAACTGAACCTTGCCATCGGGCTGCTGTTCCTCATTGCGCTCGCCGCATCTTATTTCCCTGTCGGGCAGGGGCGGCGAAACATGGTGCCGGTCGCGCTCGGAATTATTGTCATACTCGTTGGCGTGGCGGTGCTGCCGGATAAGTACATCCGGCCGGGTGCGGTTGCGCTGGTGCTGGTCGGGCTGAGCATGCTGCTGCGGGGAATGGGCCGCGGCGCGCCGGAACTGCCGCTTTTTGCCGTTACGGCGGCAGGCTATGGGTTGTACGCGTTCTTCTATGCGGCTGATCCGAACGTATGGTCGCTGGTGAACGATCTCAGCTTCGCTTTTTCGCGCCTTTCGGCGTGGCTGACATCCTGGCTGCCGGGCGAGAAAGTTCTGGCCGGGCCAACGTTTCTGGGCGTCGGCACGATTGTAGTTTTCGGGCTGATGTTCATCGTTGGCGGATGCCTGCTCGCGAGCAACGGCGCGAAGAAGGCGATCAAGGCGCTTGCCGCAATGGCGGTGCTCACGGTGGTCTATCTCCTCATCTTCTCCTATCTGCAGCCGGCGCTCCGCTGGCAGTTGAAGACCGGCCCGGTGCCCGGCGAGGCCGAGCAGAGCAAGGTGCAGCAGGCGGAGGAAGCCCACCGCGAGATCACCGAGCGGCTCGACTCCGAAAAGGCCACCAAGGTCGCATTTTCGGCCGACAGCCTTACGTATCACGGCTGCCCGCTGTGGACGCCGCTGGTTCTGACGGCGCTGTTTCTGATCCCCGCGTATTTCTTCTTCAAGGGTGCCGAACTTCGGCCGGTGCCAATTTTCGGCTCGGCGGCCTTCGCGTTGGCGGCGGTGCTTCTGTTGATGGCCGCGGGCATAATGGAAACGGGCGCCCTGCGGTCGCCGTCACGGGCCAGGGTGCAGGAAGCCGTCAGCAACAAACGTGTGGCTTTCTACGTGCACGGCTTCGCCAACTGGATGCGCCCGACCCACGAAAGCTACGGATCGCGCAGCAGCGGAATGTTCGGCAATCTGCCCGACTTCGTCGAGGCGATGGGATTCAACCAGCCCGAACCCGCGACGCGCGACCAGAAAGGCTACATGGACGCCGGCGTGCTGCTGAGCCGCCTCACCCCCGAAACGTTGCAGGATGTGGACGTGCTGATGCTGCTGAACGTGGACGGCCTGCTCAACAGCGACGACCCGCCGCACGGCATGCAGCCCGAGCCTTACGATCTCGCACGCAAGGCTTGGTGGCAGCGCTACGGCATTCTGATGAACAGGGTGAAGGAACTGCGTTTCGCTGCGGCCAGGGCCAAGGAATCAGCGGCCAAGGCCAAGGATTCAGCGGCGTTTCTTGCGGAGGTAAACAAGCTGCACGCCGAAATCACGGCGCCGCCCGGGCTCCTGCAGACCACTCAGGAGCAGATTCAAGCCGTGCGCAAGCAGGCCGAATCTGCGGTCGAACCATCTCAACAGCAGGCGTTGCCCAGACTTCTTGAGCTTGAGGTCGAGCTGCGCGAACCACTGCCCGAACTCGGCAAACTCGCCCGCCTGATCGTAAAGCCTCGCGACGTGGACGAAGCGGACGCGAAACTCGCCCAGCTCAACGCCGGCATCGAAGACCTCATCACCAGGCCGCACCGGGAAGCCTGCCGCACCCTCTGGAAGTTCGTGGCCGAAGGCGGATCGCTGCTGGTGATCGGCGACCATACTTTCCTCAAGAAGGTGATAATGCCCGATGGAAGCGCCAGGACGCGGCTGTGGCTCAACGACGTGCTCGCGCCGTTCGGCGTGCAGTTTGTGAACGATTCGTCGAAGTACTTTATCGGCGGCTGGCTGCAATCGCTGGAGAACCCGCTGCACGCGCTCACCTGCGGCATCCCCGACGATCAGAACGAAGTGGGAATGGTGACTGGCGCGTCTGTGACAGCCTTCGGCGCCGCCCGGCCGGTGATCGTGGGCAAGTACGGGTATTCAGACGCCGCCGACGAACGCGAAGGCAGCCGCGGCTATCTGGGCAATATGGAGTATGACGTGGGCGAGGCGGCCGGCGAGGTGATTATCGCCGCCGAGCAGGATTACGGCCGGGGCAAGGTGGTGGTTTTCGGCGACACTTCGGCGTTCGCGAATGGCATAATCACGAACTGCGGCGAATTCTGCAACCGCGTTTTTGCGTGGCTGGCCGTCAACAGCAACCGCAACCGAGCCACGGAATCTGATGCGGCCGATTTCGGACCGGCCGACGTGCCGGCGGGGCGCGGGCGGCTCGCAACGATGCTGGCGATCATTCTGCTGGCGGCGGCGGGCGTTTGTGTCGCAGTGTCCGGCGGCTACGGCGGGATAGTGGCCGGCGCGCTCGCTGTGGGGCTTGTGGTGGCGTGCAGCTCGGGCGATATCGCGGTGCCGCTGGGCCGGGGTGTGAATGGCGGCCTCCGAGTCGCATATGTGGATAATTTCCACATGCCCAAGATATCAAAGGAAGGCTGGCGCGACGAAGGGCTGATGGGCCTGCACCTGAACCTGATGCGCAACGGTTTCTACACGCAGAACATGAAGGATTTCAGCCCCGAAACGCTGCAAGGCGCCGACCTCGTAGTAACCGCGGCGCCCTCCGTGCCGTTCACGAACAGAGAAGTGGAAGCCGTCATGCAATACGTGCAAGACGGCGGCACGATGGTCCTCACCTCCGGTTGGGAAGACCTCCCGGCAACGCAGCCGCTGCTGGATGCTTTCGACCTGGCCATACCCTGCACGCCGCTGGGCCGGTTCAAATTCCCTGTGCCCAACGCCGAGGGCCGCTATGTGCCGTTCTGGCGTGTGTGGCCGGTGGAATATACAGCGGGGCAACTGAAGGATCAGGCAAATGACCTGGCCGTCGCCCCGCGCAACGGCGCCACGCCGCCCGCTTTCGAACCGGTCCTGCCATACGAGCCGCTGGGACCGGGCGGCCGGACGAGCACGCTGGACGTCGATCTCAGCAGGCTGACGATTGACACGAGCAACCCGCCGCGCGATCTCACGGCCTTTGAATTTGAGCAAACCAGGAACGCTAAGACGATGGAGGCGGCCGAGGCCGTGCAGAAGCTGGTCGACGCCGACGCGCAGCTCGCGGGATGTGTGAAGGTGACCGCCCGCGATGACGATTCATTCCGTCTTGAAGGCGAAGTCGTTTCGCACCAGGTGCGCCAGAAAGCTGCCGATCTGGCTGCAATCATAGCGGAAAACTATCCGACGTTCGAAAACCGGCTCCAGGTGAGACAACAGCCGGGCGAATGGCGCGGCAACGCGGGCGACCGCTTCGCCGAGTCCGAGCTGAGGGCGAAGCTTGCCGCCGATCCCCTGCTGAGCGAGGAGAAGATCGAAGTGCAAGTGTTCAACAAGACCGCCCGCCTCATCGGCGGTGTTCCCAGCGAGGGGCTGAGGGAGCGCGCCCGCAGGCTGGCCGAGACGGTCTCCTATGCCTATCCGCTGGGCGTGAAGCGCAACTATGGCTTGGGCAGCTTGATCGTCGTCGGTGATTCCGGATTCTGGATGAACAAGAACCTGGAGGTCGAGAAGATGAGCGAGATGCCGCCCGAACAGAAGCAGAATTACATAGACAACATCAGGCTCCTGCAATGGCTGCTCGAGACCCACGTGCCGCCGTTATCCGTCGACGCTGAAATGCAGGAGCTGCCAGACATATTTCCGGCCGGCACGGCGAAGGAGGCTAACTGATGGCACTGTGGATTGCTGCCTTCCTGATCTCGATGACGTGGCTGTATTCGGGTCACCTGCACGTTTACGCCAATCACTGGGCGACGGCGGCGCTGGCAGTTGCCGGCATCGCCACATTCACGCTCGCCCTGCGTAAGAAGGTGGATTTCTCGCGCGTCAGCCCCGCGTGGGGCCTGCTGCTGATACCGCTTATAGCAGGATTTCTGATAGCAGGATTTCCGGAGAGCTTCGGACCGGGCCTGCTGATCCTGGGCGTGGCGGCGCTGCTGCTGTGCCGCGGCTACCGCGGGTTATCGTCGCTGGCTGCCGGGCTGCTTGCGTCTGGTTCGATCCTCACGCTCCAGGCGCTCAGCTTCGGGTTGTACTTCAACTATGTTGCCAAGGACCCGCACGTGCCGGCCCTGAGCGGCATTGTGTTTGCCATCCTGGAGTACCTCGGCCTGCGGGCAAGCATGAGCGGCGGCGTCATCTACGTGCAGATGATGCGCTACAACTATCCGTTCCCCACTGCGTGGGCCAATCTGGCCCTGCTGCCTGTGCTGCAGATGTGGGTTGCCGCCGCCGTGATGATCCCGCTGTTCGGCGGCAAGCCCGCTCACGGCGTGCGGGCGCTGTGGGCTTTCATTCTGGGCATGTGCTACATAATCGTGCGCTACACACTGATGCTGCTGGCCTTCGTTTACCTGATGTATTTCGTGGGCTATTTCGAAGAAAACCTGCGGATGGACATTTTCTGGAACCGCTGGCTGACTGTGCTGACTATGCTTCCGCTGGTGCTGATCTTCGCGAAGGCGTTTCCGCTGAAGCGTTCCGGCGATGCGATCACAGCCGGCTTCAGGTTCGACCATTTCGGCAACGATCTGAGCCTGCGCAAGGCGCTCACCGTGGCAGCGGCGGCTTGCGGCACGTTCTTCTTCGTTGCGTACATCGGTTTCTGGGACCCCGGCACGCCCAAGCAGGGGCGCGTGCTGCTGGATGAGAAATATTCCGACTGGGAAGTATCCACCACGGCGTACGACACGAAGTGGTACGGCAACGAGAGCGGCTATAATTACTGGTCGATGGCCGACCTGATGAGCTACTATTTCAGGGTCGACAAGACCGAAGAAAAGCCCCTCACGAAGGAATTGCTGTCGAACTACGACGTGGTGCTACTGAAGAACCCGACCTTCCCCTATCCTGCCGAGGAAGTGGACGCGATGCTCGAGTTCGTCCTCAACGGCGGCGGCATCTTCCTGATGGGCGAGCACACAAACGTTTTCGGCACCAGCGTTCCGCTGAACGAAGTGGGGCGGCGGCTGGGCTTCTTCTTCCGCTACGATTCGGTGTTCGACATGGAAGAGAAGTTCGAGTGCCTGTGGCACGTGCCGGAGCTTATGCCCAGCCCGGTTGTGCAAAACCAGGACAACTTCCTGTTTGCAACGCCCTGCTCGGTCGAGCCGACCAGCTACCTCGGGCGCACGCGCAACGCGGCGGTCGGTCCCGGCCTGTGGTCGTTGCCTATCGAGTACGCCAGCGGCAACTTCTACCCGCAGGTGAAGCTCCGCACCGACATGACCTACGGGCCGCTGGTGACGATGATCACGTCGACGATGGGCAAGGGGCGGGCCGTGGGGTTCAGCGACAGCACAACATTCAGCAATTTCTCATCGCAGCTACCGGGCAAGCCGGAGATGCTGCTGAGTTCTATGCACTGGCTGAACCACCGCAACCGGTTCACCTGGCTGAACAGCGTGTTTCTGGTGCTGTCGATCGCATGTTTCACCGGTATGGCTGCGGCGGCTTGGGGCACGCCCCGCCATCAGGGCACGAGGCTGGCGGCCCTCGCGGTGGGCATTGGCGTGGCCGGGTTGTCGATGTCGATTTTCACCGGTCTGGCGCGCTCGGCGTACCCGCTTCCGCAGCCGGTGCGGCCGCTGCCGAAGGTGGTGTTCGAGCGCGAATATTCCGAATACGAAATCCCGACCTCCGGCTTCGTGAAAGACCAGAAGAAAAGCTTCGCGATATTCTACCAGTGGGTGTTGCGGCTGCAATACTTCCCATTCCTGCAAGACACGGTTCAGGCGGCGCTGGATGAAAATCCTCATATTCTCGTGATGATCAACCCGAGCAAGGTAACGCCGCCCGACCGCGATTTCGTGAAACTCGAGGACACGCAGCGCGTGCGGGACGTGCTCGTGAACCAGCAGTTGAAGCCATACCTCGAGCGCGGCGGAAAGGTGCTGCTGATGGACGACGCCGAGAACGACAAGTCGCTGTCGCGCGTGATCCTCGAGGAATTCGGGATGCACCTGGACGTCCCATACCGCCGGCCGGGCACCCAACAGGCTATGACTATGCTGATGGACCCGCGGGGCGCGCCGATATGCACGGCTTCCGCAGGCTGTACGATAGTCGGAGCCGACGAAGACCTCGTGAAAAGCTCCGACGGCAAGGTCGTGCTCGCGCGCAAGCGGGTGGGCAAGGGCAGCCTGGTCGTGATGGCGGCATCCAAGCGCTTCTGCGACACCAACATGGGCTACTCGCAAAGCACCAAGCCCGGCAACGCTGATACCGTCAAGGCGTTCTACCTCGAGTTTGCGATATTCCGCGGAATGATGAATGACAATCTCGAGGACGAGCTGACGACCATCGGGCAGAAGCTGAGCGCCGTCGGAGTGCAGTGAAGCGGCTGCATACCGTCATACTGTATCTGCTCATCGGCTGCAGGATAATTCCCCACACATTCTGCTTCTCCCAGCCCGTTTTCGCCCTTGAATAACTGCACCCGACAAGCTACAATGGGGCGAGTAAGGCGAGATATATTTGCAATGGGCCGGGGCGGACTGCAGTGTCGCCCCGCCGACTCGAGGGCCTCCTGTGGATGTCTTGTCACAACCGATCATCCGGCGCCGGCCGCTGCCGGAATTCCTGCGGCTGGTCCGAATCTGGAACCTGCCGACGGCGGTGGTCGACTCGTTCGCCGGCTACCTGATCGTTGCCGGTTTCGGCGAGGCGTCGGCCCCGAAACTTGCGGCGGTTATGCTGATCTCCGCGCTGCTGTATTCCGCCGGTATGGTATGGAACGATCTGCTCGACCTGCCTCGCGACCGCACGCTGCATCCGGACCGCCCGCTGCCTTCCGGCGCCATCCGCAAGAAATCGGCCACCCGCCTCGGACTGCTCCTGATCGTGCTCGGGCTTGCGGCGGCGTCCTTTCTCGGCCTCCAGGTGCTGCTGCTGACGGCCGCGCTCGTGATGCTGTCGTTCACCTACAACGCCTGGCTCAAGCACAGGGGTTTCGCCGGCTGCCTGAACATGGGGGCGTGCCGGTCGCTGAATATGCTGATAGGAATTGCCGCGGCGGGCGGTTCGCTCGGCCTGCTGTGGCCTTTCCCGGCCACGCTGGGGCTGTATGTGGCGTCGCTGACGCTGCTGAGCCTGCAGGAGGAGGAGCAGATCACGACCGAAGGATTCTTCGAAATCCTGTCGCTGTTGCTGATCGTGCTGCTGCCGTTCGCGTGGTTCTCGCTGAGCAGCTCCGAGCGTTCGCTGGCGCTCGTGCCGGTGACGTTGCTGGCCGGATGGCTGTTTGCCGCCGGCGCCATGGCGACACGCTCGCTGACGCCCGCATCGATCGGGTCGGTGGTCCGTGTGGCGGTGTCGGGGATAATTCTGCTCGACGCGGCGTTCCTGGTGTATCACGGCCGGCTGGTCGAGGCGGTTGTCTGCGCGGCGATGCTTGCGCCTTCGCTGCTGCTGGTGCGGCTTGTTGCACGCCAGAAACGGCGCGCACCGCTGCAATTCCCGGTCTGATCCACGCCCTACCCCATCACAACCATCAGCAGGCCGGCGACAATGACTGCCGCCGCCGCAATGCGCACCGGTCCGCATTTCTCCTTCAGCAGCACGATCCCCGCCAGCACCGTAAACACCACGCTTGTCTGCCGGAATGCTCCCACGTGCGATACCAGCACGCCCGGAATAGCCAACGCGCACATCACAAACACGTATGCGCCTATCAACATCAGGGCGATCAACAATATTTTCCATCTTGCCGACAACGCCTCCGCCCAATGCCTGCGCCGGCCGCCGAGGCCCGCAAGCACCGCAAGCACCACCGAACAAGCCGCCATCTCGAGCCAGACATAATCGAAGGCGATCCAGCCCGAGGCGTTCGGATTGAACCGGAGCATCACGAATTTGTCGACCACCACATACACCGAAGTGCACACCGAAGCAGCCAGGGCGGCGGCATAGGTCCAGTTTGCGTAGTGTTTCAGGCGGAAGGTGCTGCGGCTGATCTTCAGCGACTGCTGCGGCAGGATCATGCAGCCGGCCACGATCGCACAAATTCCCAGCAGCGCGGTGGCCGTCAACTGCTCGTCGAGAAAAACCATGCCCCACGCCACGATGAATATCGGGCCCAGCCGCAGGAGCGGGTAGGCGATGGACAGGTCGGCCTTGGCGTATACGCCGGCCATCAGCGTGTAATAGAAGGCGAGGAACGTGCCAGACAGCAGGAACCAGGGCCACGCCCCCAAAATGGCCGGGTTCCTCGCGATGTGCACGGCACATAGGGGCGAATACATCAGCACGCCCGCGAGAATCGTTATCGAGTAAAACGCGGAGGATTTCGGCGACCGCTTCGCTATGAGGTTCCAGGTCGCGTGGGTGAGTGCGTGCAGGAGGATCAGCAGTACAGCGGCGATGGGCATTCAGTCATTCCTGCTGTGTACACTATCACCCAACGCGCGGCAGCGGAGCGCCCCGCGGCCTGTTTCGGTTCGTGTTGTTGCTTCACCATCTCAACGAGAGCGCCAGCCCGGTGAAAACAGTGTAGTTCTTCGGTTCGCGGACCGTGGTGTTGCCTGCGCCGGCGACAAAAACCTCGTCGGATTGCGAGCGGCCAATGTGCCAGAATCGGACGAACGGCTCGAGCCGCACCTTCAGCCTGTCACCTGTCGATTCAACGAATGCCGACAGTTGGAATCCGTAGCCGGTTTTCAGGTCGTTTCGCGCGTTTTCGTTCGCCGGGTCCAGGTCGTTGAAGAAGGAATCCACATAGCCGGAAAGGAGCGCGTCGAACTCGGCCCGCACTCCCCATGCGCATCCCTTGTGCGGCACTTCCTTGCGAATCTCGGCGCCGACCGGCAGGTAGACGTATGTAACTTCCCGGTCGTAAGCGTTTTCGTTCTTCCACAGCCGGTAACCGATGCCGGAATACAGCGTGGCGGAGAAGTCGCCTCTGCGGGGGTAATACGCACCCAGCAGCCCGCGCATCTCGATGATGTAGTCTTTCACGCCGGGGTAATCCCCCCTCAACCGCCATGAATCCGTCTCGTTGTCGTACGCCGGATAGCAAACCGGAACGGGGCTGGCGGCGTAGCGGCCCGACATCTCCCAGTAGACGGGCTTGCGCCCACCGATGGACGCAAGCATGCCGCCGTAGATCGAGCTTTCCGAAATCCTGTTGACCGGATCCTCCTTATAGATCAGCGGGCCCAGCTCGAGTCTGAATCCCAAGTCGAGCGTTTCATCCTCGAGGCACTCGCCGGGAAGTGCAACCGCCAGCACGATGCCGCAAGCCATCACCGCTACGATCCAGTTCATCCTGATTTCCTCCTTGATCCGTTGCAGGGGCGAAATGTGCCTACGCCTCCTGGTGTCTTGTAAGTTCCTGTTTGCCCACTGATGCCGTGCCCCACAAGCTGAGATTCGCCATGATCTCGCCGGGAACATCGGCCGTAAGGCCGGTAGCCTTGTTGGACCAATAAACGCGCGCAGCCCTGTCGTTGCCAAGGCAAGCAAAAACTTCCGCCCTGTTTTTTACAACCGCACAATCCGCCCGGTATCCGCCGATTCGCGGGCCTTCAGCACGATCTCGGTGATGCGGTAGCAGTCGGCCTCGGGTGCCAGGCAATTTCCGCCGGACTCGATCGCGCGGACAAAATCGGCGAAATGATTCTGCTCAACCTCCAGCGGAAGCTCGCGCGGGCCTTCGTCGTTGGTGATCAGCACGGGTCTGCTCTCGCCGATGACTTCGACTATGCCCTTGTTGCCGGCGATCCGCAGGCGATCGTCGCCATGGGTGGGTGAGGCGGCCGGCCGGCAGTAATCGAGCCGCGCGGTCGCGCTGCCGCCGGTATCGAGTTTCAGCAGCACTGATGCCGCGTCCTGCAGCTCTCGGATTTCCGGATGCCCGACGTTCGCGTGGTAAGCCATCACCTCGGTGAACTCGCAGCCGGAGGTCCACCGCATCAGGTCCATCGCGTGAATGCCGATGAACGGAATGATCCCGCTGAACGTTTTCAAGCTTTTCTGCCACTCGGGACGCCGGCCGAGGCGGTACGATTTCTGCATTGAAATCTGGCAGACGGTCCCCACGAGGCCGTCAGCCACTGCCTTGCGGATCGCCTTGAAGACCGGCGCGTAGCGCATCGAGATCATAATCGTCAGCCGCACATTCGCCGCTTTTACCGCTTCGCGGACGCGCTCGAGGCCCTCGAGGTCGATCGCCAGCGGCTTCTCGGTCATCATGTGCAGCCCGCGCGCGGCGCACTCGCACGCCACGTCGGCGCGGATGCTGTCCACTCCGGTCACGCCTGCAATCTGCACGTCGTTTTCGTCGAGCGCGCGGCGCCAGTCGGTGTAGAATTTCACATCCGGCGTGCATGCAGGATGCTTCCTCACATTTTCAAACGACGACTCGTCCTCGTCGGCAACCGCCACCAGGCGGACGTTGTCGAGCTGCATGATGCCTTCGAGAATTATTATCTGGTGGCCGCGCAGGCCCAGGATCGCCACGTTCATCATATCGGTGTCTCCATAATATCCAACGGCTGGCGATGCGCGGTCCAGCGCGCGTCGCCCGTAAGCTCGAGCCCTTGTAAGGACGCGCCACGATGGATTATATTGTCCGCAAGATCACCGACATTTTCAAATTGAAACGAGATGCCGGGCAGCAGCGGGATGCAGCACGACGGAGCACCCGCGCATCGCGTGGGCGCATCGTAGTCAATAGGTACAGATGGAACCGGCCGCCTGAGCTATCCGATATAGCAGATGGCTCGCCGGCTGTGCGCATCGGCCACAACACGCACGCCGGCGCCGTTTGCGGTTGCCGGCACATCTATGACTCGGATCAGATCGCTGAAATCCGCCGACGACGGCACAAGCTCCGCGAGCACGTTGGGCGAGTTCGCAATGAACTCGCTGTTGAACGCCGCCTGCTCGTCGTCGGGATACACGGCCAGGTATATGATCTCCGCCTCGACCAGGTCCAGGAAGAAATGCGTGCCGTAGGAGACCTCCGGCGCGTGGCCCGCCTCCTCGTATGCGATCTCGACGAGCGCGGAAGTATTGTCGATATCGGCATAGCCGACGTTCACGCCGAGGTCTATGTTGCTGCTGCCCCAGCGCCCGG
>Ga0307379_10012366_pt1 | contig 11131 bp, 2 predicted proteins | sample UN2MG_FD_202237 | JGI IMG/M metagenome (GOLD analysis project Ga0307379, IMG submission 202237) | Soil microbial communities from Risofladan, Vaasa, Finland - UN-2 | ecosystem: Environmental > Terrestrial > Soil > Coastal area > Acid sulfate soil | place: Finland: Risofladan, Vaasa | collected... | reverse complement strand
ATCCTCCAGCCGCAAGGATTAGAACATACCGGAGTCTATGCCTTGCGAGAGATGGATCCGAACCTGACCGGCGCCGGCGTCAAATTCGCTATCATCACCAGAAGTTATACGTATATCGACGACGAACCGCAAAACGATTACCGTCCCGACATCAGCCACAACTGCTTCAAAACGAGTCAGTTCGGCTTCAAAGACCAGGCGAAGCTGCCGACAGGAACTTCACCGCATTCAACTGCGATCTGTTCAATACTGTTCGGCGAAGATCCCGCTGCATTTCATCCTGAGATAGGACAGTTTTATTACGAAGGTGTAGTGCCGCGAGCCCAGGCTGATATTTTTGAATTCTGGCACTTTGTGCTCAGTAATGTATTTAAACAGATTCCGCCCGATGCGGATATTATAACCGCCAGCTTTGGCTCTCCGTTTGAGCACCCGTGGACAAGAGGCATCGAGTTGCTGGCAGAATCCTACGGCACTATCGTCGTGGCCAGTATAGGTAACGGTACCGATGCGCACGCCCCGGTCTTTTACCCAGGCGCCGGAGCCAATGTCATCGGTGTAGGTGTGGTTGATTCCGTAAATACCGAAGACCTTGCGACTAACTTAGCGAATTTCGCCCTGGCTTATCCCGAGCATTCCAGCACGGGGCCGACCGACGACGGCCGCTGCAAGCCCGACATTGTCGCTCCCGGCAATTACCTCGCGGCAGAACTGAATGAGCCCAACAGCTACGAACCAACCGGTAACTGGTCGAGTTTCTCGGCACCAGTTGTCGCCGGAGCAGTCGGCCTGCTCGTTCAAAAGGCCAGGGAGAATCCCGACCTGAGTCCTGCAGTTTCGCCAGACGGTGGAAATTGCGTCATGAAGGCAATTATAATGAATTCCGCGACAAAGCTGCCCTACTGGCACAAAGGGGAGCTTCAAACCGATGACGACCACGTCTCACCGCTGGACTACGTACAGGGGGCCGGAATGCTCAACGCGGTCAGTGCCTATGAACATTTGGTCGCGGGTTTATCCAGGCCGGGTGACGTTCCGACGACCGGATGGGACCTGAACCTGCTGGATAAAACCCAAACGCCGGAGAATACTTACGAAATTCGCCTCGATGAGCCGGCCGACAAATTCATTACCGCCACGGTTGCATGGAACAGGCACTATAACACCGAATATCCTTTTGAGCCGGCCCCGGAAAAAGATTGCAATCTTCGACTCGAACTCTGGGCTATCGACCCGGACAATCCCAACAACGATTACCTGCTCGATTACAGTGACAGCAGTGTTGACAACGTCGAGCACATTCACGTCGCCGCGGATGCCGGCTACACAAACTACAAAATCATTATTTCGTTCTCCGTAAGGAGTCCCGAGGACAGCAACATCGAGGACCCGAAAGAACCGGCTCTTAGCCAGCGCTACGGAATCGCATGGAACGTCCAGAACAGGCAGGAGACCGACAATATCTTCTGGTATGATATAAACGCCGACGGCATCGTCAACGAAGCAGATTTTCTTATTATGCTCAATAATTTGCTAAACAGCACAAAATCGCCCGACAGTTACTTAATCGGTGATATTAATCCCAACGGCGTGATAGATGTCTATGATTTAGTAGCCATTTTAGACAACCAAAATCGACAGGCCGACTGGCTGACAAAACAGGAAGATAAGGCCGAGTAACATTCTAAATTTGGGATTTTCGGTTTTCGATTTGCTATTTGAAAATCGACAATCGGAATTCGGCAATCGACAATTTTGGGAGACCTCAAGAATCAGAAAAGAAAGACCGGCAAATTGTGATTTGAGATTTGAGATTTGCGATTTGAGATTTGAGATTTGTAAATCGACAATCGGAATTCTGCTATCGGCAATCTTTTTAATCCTCCCGGCAACATGCCTGGGTTCCCATTTTGCAAAAGGATTGCAAAATGGGGTCCCCCTCGCCCAGAAACCGTGGAAGTTTATCGTCACCTGCGACTCCCGGGGCTCGGCCAACAGCATTCAGCAGACCGTTCTTAACGAGCTTGTCACCGAGATACTCAGTCAGGGCGTCGATTTCGTGCTGTTTCCCGGCGACCTGGTCTCCGGCTACGCATCAATCGGCCCGGCCGGATTCGAAGCCCAGCTCAGAGCGTGGGTCGAGATCATGGATCCGGTCTATAACGCCGGCATCGGCGTTTACGTCTCTCGTGGAAATCACGAGATTATGGATGTCTGGGGCTATAGTATCCGGCCAGATATCGATCCGCAGGATAACCACGCGACACGCTGGCTAAACGTCTTCGGCAGCGACCTTTATCCCGAGCAAAAGCTGCCTGATAACGGCCCGGCGTCAGAGAAATATATGACGTACGCCGTGACGCATAAAAATGCCTTTATCGTTTCACTCGACCAATATGCCGGCATCAATCACGACACTATCCACATGGTCGACCAGGAATGGCTCGATGCTCAATTGGCCGCCAATACCAAGCCGCACATCTTCATCGCCGGCCACGAAGCTGCTTTCAGAGCGCTGCACGCCGACTGCCTGGACAATCGGCCGGCCGAACGCGATGCGTTCTGGGCAAGCATCAGGAACGCAGGCGGCCGAACGTATTTCACAGGTCACGACCATTTCTACGACCATGCTCAGGTTGACGATGGCGACGGCAATCCGGACAACGACATACACCAGTATATCATTGGCACCGCCGGCGCGAGTCCATATATCTGGTCGCCGCCCTACCCCGGCGATAACAGTTACTATACCGTCGAGCAACTGGACCACGCGGAAAATTACGGCTACGTTTTATGCGAAGTCGACGGCCTCAATGTCACCCTGACATGGATGCAGCGCCACACGGATGACCTGAATATACCGGGCATATATCAGCCCGATGACGTATGGAGTTATGCCGTCAGACCCGGGCCCATCATCTTATCGCCGAACGGCGGCGAGAACCTGGCCGCAACAAGCCCGTATACAATCACATGGAAAACACAGCAAGGCGCCGACCTGGATACCGTTACAATTGAGTATTCCACAGACAACGGTCAGAGTTGGCAGACAATCGAGACTGTGGTAAACACCGGTTCTCCACAGGACGCCTTACGACGGTACACGTGGGATCCGCTTCCCGTCGCGGACTCGAATCAGTGCCTTGTCCGCATAGGCGATCCCCTGGATGTCGCTATCAGCGATACCAGTGACGAAACTTTCACGATATTTCAGTGCACCAAACAGCTTAAGGGCGACCTGAACGGCGATTGCTACGTCGACTTTCTGGATATTGCTATTTTAGCAGGCGACTGGCTCGAATGCGGAAATCCGTTTGATGCTACGTGTGATTGAAAAGCATCGGCCCGGCTTTCCCTTATGCACACGCGAACAAGTTGTGAAAATAAGTGGATATCTTAAGGCTATAAAGAGCGTATCAATCCGGATGGCTTGAACATTAGTGGGTAAGGAAAGGAATTATGCAAAGATATATGAGAAACATATTCCTCGACCTCGTGATAACTGCATATCTGATCGGCTCTGTAAGTGCAGCGGAAACTTCGCTTGTTATCAACGAGTTTATGGCATCCAACAACAGTTGCATACAAGATCCACAAGGACAGTATGATGATTGGATCGAGATTTACAACTACGGCGTTAACACCATCGATATCGGCGGCATGTACCTGACGGATAATCCGTCCTCTCCAACCAAGTGGCAGATTCCAGGCAGTAATTCTGCTGTAACGACCATCGCCGCAGGTGGGTATCTTTTGATATGGGCCGACAACGATACGACCGACGCCGGGATTCACGCAAACTTCAAACTCGACGCCGATGGTGAGCAGATAGCTCTGTTCAACAGCGATGGTTCTACTCTGATTGACAGCATAATATTCCCCGATCAGAATACCGATATTTCCTATGGCCGCTACCCCGACGGCAACGATAACTGGGGTTTCTTCGGTCTACCCAGTCCGGGAGCGGAAAATAGCGGTGGATATCTGAACGAGGTCGACGCCCCAAAGTTCAGCCATAATCACGGTTTTTACGATACGGCTTTCTACGTCACAATCGCCACTGAAACCGAAGATGCTACGATTTATTATACTCTCGATGGTTCCGAGCCTTATGTATTTGGCGGCCGGCTGCCAAGCGGCACGATATATACCGAGCCTATTTCCATTACAAAAACTACATGTCTTCGCGTAAAGGCAATCAAGACAGGCTGGAAGCCTTCGGAAATAAAGACACGCACGTATATCTTCGTCAACGATGTGTCAAGACAGTCACCCTCAGGCGTAGCGCCCGGTCCCGGCTGGCCCACGGGCAGCATTAATAGCCAGGTCATTGATTATGGCATGGATCCGGATGTAGTGAATGATCCTCAGTATAAGAATCTTATGGACGATTCATTGCTGGCAATACCCAGTTTCTCACTCGTTACAAACCTGGAACACCTCTTCGACTCAGCCACGGGTATTTACGTCAACGCACTGCGGGAGGGGCGGGAATGGGAACGGCCCGTTTCCGTGGAACTGCTCAATCCTGACGGTAGTGAAGGTTTCCAGATCAATGCCGGCTTTCGAATACGCGGCGGATGGCGCCGACAACCTTTCAACCCTAAACATCCGTTCCGGCTGTTCTTCCGGGCCGAATATGGCGAATCGAAGCTCAGGTTCCCTTTGTTCGAAGACGAAGGCGCTGATGAATTCGAAAACGTTGACTTACGAACCAGCCAGAACTACTCATGGGCGAGCGACGGCGACAGCCAGAACACTATGGTTCGAGAGGTATTCTCCAGGGACGTACAGGGCATGATGGGACATCCATATACAAGAAGCCGGTACTACCACCTCTACATAAACGGCCAATACTGGGGCCTTCACCAAACTCAGGAGCGATCCGAAGCCTCGTATGCCGAATCATATTTCGGCGGCGATAAGGAAGACTATGATGTCGTAAAAATGGAACGCGAACTGGGCAACAGTATGCAAGCCACCGATGGCAACCTGGAAGCTTTTCGCCGGCTATATGATGCTACGAGGTCAGGAATAGGTGATAATGCTGCATACTATAGAGTCCAGGGCATGAATCCCAACGGCACATCAAATCCGAACTACGAGAGTCTGCTCGATGTGGACAATCTCATCGATTTTATGATTATTGAATACTATACCGGCGATAGAGACGGCCCCGGCTCACGCTTCGGCAACATACCGAATAACACATACGGCATCTACAACCGCAGGAATCCCGATGGCTGGAAGTGGTTCCATCACGACAACGAACACACCCTGGGTGCGAGAGAAAGCGAACAAAATATGGTAACGCCGTTTACTTCAGCCGGCGCTCAGTTCAGATATTTCAATCCTCACTGGCTTCACGAGCAGCTTATTACAAACAATGCGGATTATCGTATGCACTTTGCCGACCATGTTTATAAACACTTCTTTAACAATGGTCTTCTGACGCCGAGCGTCTCGCAGGCCATGATTCAGGCCCGTGCCGAAGAGATTGAACTGGCTATTATCGCCGAGTCGGCACGATGGGGTGATGCCAAGGTTTCCACGCCCTTTACGAGAGATCGGCATTGGCGTCCTGAGATCGATCGTATCGGCAACTATCTTCTGTCTCGAACAAACGTTGTGCTCAACCAGTTCAAAAATGTCGGTTGGTACCCAAACATCCAGCCCCCTACACTCAGCCCTCCCGGCGGGCAAATTAACAGCAGTCTTAGGCTGACTATGAGCACCTCTACCGGCAAGATCTATTATACTCTCGATGGATCAGATCCTCGCTCGCCAGTTACTTTGAAGCAGGAAACCACTCTGATGTCTGAGAGTGCCGGCAAGCGGGTGATCGTTCCAATCGGCCCGGTCGGCGACGAATGGCAAGGCGGCGGAGCTTTCGACGACTCGGCATGGTTATCCTGTACCGGCAGCCCCGGCGGCGTCGGATTCGAGAGAACAACCGGTTTCGAGAACTTAATCAGCCTCGATCTCCAGGAACAAATGTATGCCAGGAACGCGACGTGCTACGTCCGCATCCCGTTCTCAATCGATGCAAACTATACTTCATTGACACTTAACGTCAGGTACGATGACGGCTTTGTCGCTTACCTTAACGGCGTTGAAGTAGCCAGACGCAATTTCAACGGCACGCCAAGCTGGAACTCCAACGCAAGCTCCAGCCATTCCGATTCGGCCGCCGTCCTGTTCGAAAATATCGACATTTCTGATTTTCTCGACACTCTACAGCAGGGTGACAATTTATTAGCCCTCCACGCAATGAATTCCTCGACCACAAGTTCAGACTTTCTTATCTCCGCCGAGCTTCTCGCAAGCGGAGGCGATTCCGACGATAGCGGCGATGAAGGTGTCCTGGAATATACCGGCCCGATTATGCTGCCGAACAGTGTTCAGGTCAAGGCAAGGGTATTGAGCGGCGATGAGTGGAGCGCGCTGAACGAAGCGGTTTTTGCCATCGGCCCGGTAGCGGAGCTTTTGCGCATTACCGAGATAATGTATAATCCAACGGACCCGAACGAAGAGTTCATCGAATTGCAGAACATCGGCGCCGAAACAATCAACCTGAACATGGTCAGTTTCACGAACGGCATAGATTTTACCTTCCCGAACATCGAGCTTGCAGCCGGTGAATATACTGTCGTTGTCCAGAATCGCAATATCTTCGAAGCACGGCACGGCACAAATATCAACATAGCAGGCCAATACTCCGGCAAGCTGGACAACGCCGGCGAAAGAATCGAGCTCATGGATGCCATCGGCCGGACGATTCTGAACTTCCGCTATGAAAATGGCTGGAGTGACATTACCGACGGCGACGATTTCTCGCTGACGATCATCGATGCGATGAATCCCGATCCGAACAGTTGGAACGAGAAAGACTCCTGGCGCCCGAGCGCTTACGCAGGCGGCTCGCCGGGACAGGATGACAGCGGCATAATTCCCAACCCCGGCGCTATAGTGATTAACGAGGTCCTGGCCCACGCACATGCCGAAGCGTCGGACTGGATAGAATTGCACAATACTACCGGGGCCGTGATTGACATTGGCGGCTGGTTCCTGAGTGACAGTAAAAAAGATATTTTCAAATACAAAATTGCCGACGGAACAACGATTGGCCCGAATGGTTACCTTGTGTTGTATGAGGACCTGAACTTCGGAAACGCGAACGACCCGGATTCTTATGAGCCGTTCGCTCTGAGCGAAAACGGCGAACAGTTGTGCCTGAGCTCGACAAAAAACAGCGTCTTGACAGGCTATCGCGCAGTAGAGGATTTCGGCGCTTCGGTGACTGGTATCTCCTTCGGGCGTTACTACAAGCCCGGCACGGACAGCTACAACTTCGTGGCGATGGAACAAAACACGCCGGGCTCGGCTAACGCTTATCCAAAGGTCGGCCCAATAGTCATCAGCGAGATAATGTACAATCCCGACTGGCCCGATGGCGGCTCATACACCAACGACCAATACGAATACATCGAGCTGCACAACATTAGCGCCGAGCCGGTCGCGCTATATGACTATGATACAGCCGAGCCGTGGAAGTTCACCAACGGCGTCGAAGTACGGGCGGTTCGCGAACCGCCCCTACCGGCAGATGAGCCGGTGACAATCGGCGCCGGCGGATATCTTTTGGTAGTCAAAAATCCGGCGGCGTTTTCCTGGCGCTATCCGTCCGTGCCGGTCGAAATGATTTTCGGCCCCTATGACGGCAACCTGAGCAATGCCGGCGAAAGTCTGGAGCTGAGCATGCCCGGCGATGTGGACAAGGAAAACGTACGCCAATATATCCGCGTTGACAGGGTAAATTACAGCGACGGCTCCCATCCGGAAAACAGTCCATCTGGAATAGACCTCTGGCCCGTCGAAGCGGACGGCGACGGCATGGCCTTAACGCGAAAGGTCCCAACCGATTACGGCAACGATCCCGAAAACTGGCTCGCCTCGGCCCCGTCGCCCGGCGAATAAACCGTAGGGGCGGTTCGCGAACCGGCCCTACGGTCCGAATTTCTGTCAAAATACGTTGACTCAACTATCCTTTATATGTTAGAATAATTATAAGGTATTGATAAGGTCTTGTTTTTAAGGAAGGAGATAAAAGGTGATCATGTCACTGAGGAAATTCTGGCTCTTTCTGGTATTGACTGGGTTCCCATTTTGCGGACTTTTTGCAATATTGGGTCTCACTACAGCCATGGCCGGTTCTATAGCTTTAGGCGTTCCAGCGGACTACAGCGTTGTGATTAACGAGATTCACTACGATCCTGACGTAAAAACCGAGATGATTGAGTTTGTCGAGCTCCATAACACTGCGGCAGAGGATATCGATCTGTCCGGCTGGTACTTTCGCAGCGGCATTTCTTATCGGTTCGGTGCCGGTGCGACGCTGCCCGCAGGCGGCTACGTAATCGTGGTTCAAAACCCGGCCCATATCCAGGCCAAGGAGTGGAGCAGCGCCAGGCTTTCCGTATCTCCCCATTTGTTGTTCGGACCGTTCGAAGGCAAGCTCGACAATAACGGCGAAAACATAGAACTATGTAACGCCTACGGCGAGCAAATCGATCAAGTCGATTATCAGCTCGGATTCCCATGGCCTACCGTAGGCGATTCCGTGCCGGACAACAAACCGGGCACCGGAGATTCCATCCAACTGGTCAATCCATTCGACGATAATGACCTGGCCGGAAGCTGGCGCTCGGCTTATCCCACACCGGCGGCACATAACCAAACGGTCTATCTCGAAAACACGCCGCCTCATATACGCCAGGTAAACCATTCGCCGAAGCAGCCCAAATCAGGCGATGCGGTCACAGTAACTGCCAAGGTCACCGACACCGACGGCGTAGCCGATGTTACCCTGAGCTATCAGCTCGTCAATCCCGGAAACTATATAAACATAAAAGATTCGCAGTACTATACGAATTGGACAAACGTTACAATGCACGATGATGGGCTCAACGGCGATGCAATCGCCAGCGATGATATTTACAGCGTGCAGCTTCCGGGCACAATCCAGGTCCACCGCCGGTTGGTACGCTATCGTATCACGGTCACCGATAGCGGCGGGCGCGGCCTCATGGTGCCGTACATGGACGACCCGCAGCCGAATTTCGCTTACTTTGTCTACGATGGGGTCCCCGCATGGTACGGAGCCATCCAGCCGGGAGTGAGTCCAGTAGTCCTGTACGGCACGGATGTTATGCGCAGTCTGCCCGTTTATCAACTTCTCAGCAAGAAAACAGACGTCGAAAATTGCACCTGGCGTGAGAGGTACGGGGGCGATGATTATAAATGGTATGGCACGCTCGTTTACGATGGGAAAGTTTACGACCACATCCGCTATCGTGCCCGCGGCGGCGTCTGGCGATACTCCATGGGTAAGAATATGTGGAAATTTGACTTCAACCGCGGGCATAGCTTCCAGGCTCGGGACGATTACGGCCAAAAGTACAATACCACATGGGACAAGCTCAACTTCTCCGCGTGCATCCAGCAGGGCGATTATCAGCATCGGGGAGAACAGGGCATGTTTGAGGCAGCCGCCTTCAAACTTTTCAATATGATGGGCGCAGAGGCATCCAAAACCAACTGGCTGCAATTCCGCGTGATTGACGAGGTTGATGAATCCGGACCAACTCAGTACGATGGCGACTTCTGGGGCCTCTATATGACCCTCGAACAAATGGACGGAAGATTCCTGAACGAGCACAATCTGCCTGACGGCAACCTGTACAAGATGGACAGCGGCGCTTCCGACGCCGGGGCTGGCGGCGGCAAGCTTAACAATCAGGGGCCAACCCAGCCCAGCAACAACTCCGACCTGACATCGTTTAAGAGCGGCTATCGCAGCCAACCCCAGGAACTCTGGTGGCGCCAGAATGTCAATCTGACCTCTTACTACGGCTTCCGCTGCGTTGTCGAAGGGGTGCATCACGGCGACATGGAGGGCGGTAAGAACTGGTTCTTCTACCACAATCCCGAGGGTAACATATGGATGATTCTGCCGTGGGACCTGGACTTGACTTGGGCCAACAACATGTACGGCGGCGGGGCCGATGAGTTCACGAGGAACAGAATCTTCTCCAATCCCAATCTGGACATCGAGTATCGCAATCGCCTTCGCGAGTTTCACGACCTCTTGTACAACGCCGACCAGGCGTACCAGGTACTTGACGATCTTGCCGACATAATCGACCCTCCGACCGGCGGGCCGACCTTTGTCGATGCCGATCGGGCCATGTGGGATTACAACCCCATCATGACCAGCGGCTACGTCAATTCCAGCAAAGCCGGGGCCGGACGATTCTATCAGCGCGCCGCCACTAAAGACTTCCGGGGTATGGTGCAGATCATGAAGGACTACGCGGTTTCCAACAACCGCGCATTCGACACGTATTTCGAAGATTCCTCGACACCCAATACACCCATCGTTACCGCCACCTGTCCGTCTATGTATCCGATTAACTCGCTGACGTTCGAGGCCGGTCCCTTCAGCGACCCGCAGGGCGGCGGCACATTCGCGGCGATGAAATGGCGGATCGCCGAGGTCACTGAAGGCTCTCAAGTTGCGACGCCTGATGAAGATATCATGCTGATATCCGACGGCAGCGAATGGAAATACTTCAAGGGTACGCAGGAGGCTTCCTCGCCCGATACGACCGAATGGCGGGAATTATCCTTTAATGATTCGCAATGGCAGCAGGGAGCAACCCCCATCGGCTGGGGAGAACCAGACACTTTCCTGGGAACCACGCTGGCGGATATGCGATACACGCATACGTCCTTCTTCATCCGTAAGAAGTTTACGATAGATAACCTTTCCGCAATAGATAATCTCATACTGGAAGCAATGTATGACGATGGATTCAATGTTTGGATCAATGATACGTTCGTACTGCAGGAAAACATGCCCTCGGAAAATATGCCCTATGACGATTATGCAAGCGGCGCCCACTCTTCCGAGAAGAGCTGGTTTAGTTTCGTGCTGCCGGAGCTGACATATCTTGTCGAGGGTGAAAATATAATCGCCATCCAGGTGCAAAACATGTCGCGCACCAGCAGTTCCGATTGTTTCATCGATATTCGTCTGACGGGCGAGCCGGCCGAGCCCGGCAGTATTACC
>Ga0307379_10012364_pt1 | contig 11132 bp, 8 predicted proteins | sample UN2MG_FD_202237 | JGI IMG/M metagenome (GOLD analysis project Ga0307379, IMG submission 202237) | Soil microbial communities from Risofladan, Vaasa, Finland - UN-2 | ecosystem: Environmental > Terrestrial > Soil > Coastal area > Acid sulfate soil | place: Finland: Risofladan, Vaasa | collected... | reverse complement strand
GCTAAATCAATTCGATTCAACACCTGCTTCATCCAGCAATCGCAAACGCTCCCACTCGGGTAAATCAGTACCCTTCCCGGCATCCTTAAAGATCATAATCTGGCGCATTTCAACGATTTGATCTCGCAAAACAGCCGCCTTTTCGAACTCCAGCGCTTGCGCCGCGGCCTTCATTTGTTTCTCTAGCTCCTTGATTATCTGGCTAAGTTCGCTCTTTGGTAGATCGGCCACAGTTACATAGGCGCCTTTCTCTTCGGCAAGGACACTTGCCTGGTTTGCGGCAAGCTGGCCGGTCAGGTCACGGACTTCCTTTATGATGCTCCGCGGCTCAATCCCACGTTCCACGTTATAAGCCGTTTGACGCTCGCGACGATTCTTGGTTGCCTCTAGAGCCCTTGCCATCGAATCAGTTATGCGATCGGCATACATTAGCACCCTGCCCTCTACATGCCTGGCGGCCCGGCCGATAGTCTGTATGAGGGCTGTATCGGAACGGAGGAATCCCTCTTTGTCGGCGTCTAATATGGCAACCAGAGAGACTTCGGGTAAGTCCAATCCCTCTCGAAGGAGATTAATACCCACAACCACATCAAAAACGCCCATTCGCAGGTCTCTAAGTATCTCTATCCGTTCGAGGGTATTGATCTCTGAATGTAGGTAATGAACTTTAACTCCCATTTCCAATAGATAGTCGCTGAGATCCTCAGCCATCCGTTTGGTGAGGGTCGTTACTAAGACACGCTGACCTTTCTCCGTTCGTTTTCGGATTTCTCCCAGCAGATCATCAACCTGGCCCGTCACCGGTCTTACTTCCACTTCGGGATCAACCACCCCAGTTGGACGAATGACCTGTTCGACGATGGCCGAAGAGTTGGTAAGTTCGTACGGTCCCAAGGTGGCTGAAGTGAAGACTACCTGGTTAATCCGTTCAGAAAATTCATCAAAATTGAGCGGTCGGTTGTCAAGCGCACTTGGCAAGCGAAAACCATAGTCAACCAATGTAGTCTTACGGCTACGATCTCCAGCCCACATGCCTCGTATTTGAGGAATAGTCATATGACTTTCATCGATAATGAGTAGAAAATCACGCGGGAAATAATCGACTAAAGTCCAGGGCGGATCCCCCACCTGGCGCCGGTCCAGGTGCCGGCTGTAATTCTCAATGCCTGAGCAATAGCCGATTTCGCGTAACATCTCAAGATCATACATGGCTCGCTGCTCGATGCGTTGTGCTTCCAGGTACATCTTCTGGCTTTTGAAATGGGCGATCTGTTCATTCAGTTCAGCCTCAATATCATTGATCGCCGCGCCTAATTTTTCTTCATCCGTGATAAACTGTTTTGCCGGATAAATAGATATCTCAAGAAGTTCCGCCAGCAACTCTCCCGTAAGGGGCTCAATCTCAGTTATTCGCTCTACCTCATCTCCCCAAAACTCGATCCGATAAGCAGTCTCAGCATAGGCGGGGACAATTTCCAGCGTGTCTCCGCGGACTCGAAAAGCACCTCTGCGCAGCTCAATATCATTTCGTTCATACTGAATATCAACAAGATGGCGTAGAACATTATCTCGCCGGTAGAGTTTTCCTCGTTCCAGCGTGACTGTTACTTTTCCGTAAGCCTCAGGATTACCTAATCCATAGATACAGGATACGGAGGCGACAATAATAACATCCCGTCTGCTGAGTACATTCATCGTCGCCTCAAGCCTTAGGCGGTCTATCTCTTCGTTAATATCCGTCTCTTTTTCGATGTAAAGGTCATGACGGGGCACATAGGCTTCTGGTTGATAGTAATCATAATAGCTGACAAAATAGGAGACGGCGTTTTTAGGGAAGAATTCCCGAAACTCAGTGTAAAGCTGGGCCGCCAATGTCTTGTTGTGGGCAATGATCAGTGTCGGCCGCTGAACAGTTTGAATAACCTGGGCCATCGTAAAGGTCTTGCCGGTTCCAGTGGCCCCTTGCAAGGCCAGATAACGGTTATTCTCCTCGAGGCCGGCAACAAGTTCTTTAATAGCTTGTGGCTGGTCTCCGGTCGGTTGGAAATCAGAAACTAGTTCAAAATTTGGCATCTGATCCTCGTATCAAAGAGAGCAAGAAAAAGCACCCCCTGGCGGGAGTGCTTATTACCAGTGGAGATGGCGGGAATCGAACCCGCGTCCGAAAAATTCAGCCTCTAGACATCTACAAGTTTAGTCAGCCAATTTGAATTTCGCGTTCAGGGGCCCCGACTGACAGGGTCGCCATGCCCGCTAACCGATAGCCCCCGAAAGGGCCTCTTAGTCTCTCCCATCGGTGTCGGGAAGAAGCACGTTGGCGATTATGACGCTCACATCTTGCTCGACCAACGAGCGATCAAGGTGAACGGGTCCCCATTTTTGGAGACCTTCGCAAATCAACCCGCTTTAAGCAGCGAGCGGAAGAGCGTTATATGCAGTCGTGCGGTTGGCACTTTTGCGTTTGCTTCAAGTTTAACGAGGTTTGAAGCGAACTCGACTTGCAATCCAGGACCAGCCTTCCTCGTCGAAGCCTATCATCCCCAGATAACTCAATTATATCACATCCGAGATCGCATACTATTGTAAATTCATTAACAGTCCTACCAGGGTTCAATGATCAGATTGTGAATGGATTTTTCAGCCGCTCGAGTATCGTCATCAGTCACGACCATACTGATACTACATTCTGAAGAACCTTGGGCGATGGCAATAATATTTACAACGTCGTCGCCCAATGCCGTGAATAAACGCCCCGAGATGCCCGGAGTTCCGCGCATACCTGCGCCGACGACGGTCACTATTGACACATCTCGCTGGGCCCAAATCCGATCAATGTCCCGGCGGCTGATTTCGTCAGCGAACTCTCCTTCTAGGGCTTCGATAATATGATCGGTCGCTCCATCTGGTACGGCAAAACAGATTGATTGTTCCGATGATGCCTGGGAAATCAACAATACGCTTATCTGGCTTCGGGCTACTGCGGCAAATGTTCGCGCGGCAATACCCGGAACGCCTAGCATTCCCTTCCCTTCGACATTTACCAGGCTAAGTTTTCGGATCGCGGTGACGGCCTTTATCTTACCATTATTTTCAGAAACAGCTTCGATGATGAGTGTGCCTTCATTCTCGGGTTGGAAAGTATTTTTAATCCTTAACGGGATATTGTTCTCAACGACCGGCCGTATGGTTTTTGGATGAAGTACCTTTGCCCCGTAAAAAGCCAACTCTGCGACTTCTCGATAAGAGAGACGACTGATGGTACGAGCCTCGGAAACAAGCCGGGGATCGGCCGTCATAATGCCATCGACATCAGTCCAGATCCAAACTTCAGCGGCCTGTAACACCTGCCCTAAAATTGCAGCGCTAAAATCTGATCCGCCCCGGCCGAGCGTGGTTATGATTCCGTTTTCCGTTGCCCCGATAAAACCAGTGACCACTGCGACAGAACCGTCATCCAGCAGCGGACCTAGGCGTGCTTCCGTTTGTATTCGTGTCTGCTCTAACAAAGGCGCGGCGCACTGGAAGCTGTCATCAGTCACCAGCAACTCAGAGGCATCAATAGCCTGGGCTGCCTGGCCCAGGTGGCGAAGATATCCGGCCACGATTCGAATGCTTAGCCGCTCGCCAATGGAAGTCATGGCATCCAGTGCACGAGGCGTCAATTCCCCTAGAACCAATACCGCCCTGCACAATGATTCATATCGATCAATAAACTGGTCGATTTCGGCGGTGATCGCTTGCGCTTCCGAACTGCCAGAGAGCAATTCAGCGAGCACCTGAAAATGCCTTTTTCGGATTTTCGATGACAACTCCCTATAAGTTGTCGAATCTCCGGAGGCAGCGCTGGTCGCGCCCTGGAGCAGCTGGTCAGTGATGCCGCTCATCGCTGAACTGACAACGACTACTTTGGACCACTGTTCTCTACTTTGTAAAATCAGAGCGCTTGCCCGCCGGATGGCCTCTGCACTCCCAACCGACGTGCCGCCGAATTTCATCACCAGTAACATTAGAAAATCCTTTCATTCATTTTAGATTTGAGCCAGGGCCTGATCGAGATCGGCCAATATATCGACCGTATCCTCAATACCAATAGCAAAACGGACCAGGTTATCTTTGATGCCAATCGCCAGCCGTTCCTCGGTAGATAACTCATAATAAGACATGAGCGCCGGTTGTTCGATCAGACTCTCTACACCACCAAGACTTGGGGCGATGTAGGGGATGGTCATAGCATCGATAAACCTCGATGTGGTGTCGAGTGGTTCTTCGTCAGCTCTCTGAGCGATCTCGAAACTTACAACGCCGCCATATCCCTCCATTTGAGTGCGTGCAATATCATAATCAGGGTGAGAAGCCAACCCAGGATACCATACCCGCTCAATCTTTGGATGTTGGGCAAGACATTCGGCAACGGTCTGAGCCGTCCGATTCTGCTGCGCGACTCGCAAAGCCGCGGTTTTTAATCCACGTTCAAGCAGAGAAGCGGCATGGGGATCGAGAATGCCCCCAAGCATGCCTTGACTTTGGCGAAGGGCGTGAATTAACCCTGACTCGCCGATGACAGCGCCGGCCATGATATCATTGTGACCGCTAAGGTACTTCGTGGCACTGTGAACAACCAGATCGATGCCGAACTCAAGCGGCCGCTGGTTAAAGGGCGTGGCAAAAGTAGCATCAATGATCGTTTTAATCCGATGCTGGCGCGCAATTGTTACCAGACGCTTCAAATCAACTACTCGGAGATAAGGATTGGTTGGACTTTCGCTGATAATCATTCGGGTATTAGCTTGAATGGCCGCTTCTAATGCCTGAAAATCACCCATCGGCACCTGGGTGCTTTCGATATCCATTCTTTTCAAAAACGTTTGGCAGAAAGTTCGGGTCTTTCGATAACAATCGTCGGTGAAAATCACATGGCTGCCGGCCGATAACATAGACAGCAGAACATTGGTGATCGCGGCCATGCCCGTGGGGAACAAAAGAGTGTCCCCTCCATTTTCAAGAGCCGCCAGCCGCTTCTCGACTGCCCGAACTGTTGGGTTGCCATAGCGGCCGTATTCGCCACGTTCGGCCATCACCGGGTCCACACCCCACATTTTTGCTTCCATAAATGCCTTGAGGTCCGCTGTGTCGGCAAAGGTATAAGTCGCCGTCTGGACCACCGGTGTTACCAATGCATGATGCGCTCGGACACGACGATCCCTTAACTCTCCATGCACCGCCGTCGTGGATTTTTCGCTTTTTCGTTCCTCATACTCGGTTACCGGATTCGATCTGGTCGCTTCAGTTAGACAAAGCATCTGTTTCTCCTCATAAAAAGCAAAACGGCCCTTCGCTAATGTATCCAGAGCGAAAAGCCGTAAAAGAAAACGACCTCTTCCTAAGATTATCGAAGAGGCCAGTATTTATACACTGCCACATCTCATCTATCAGAAGTATGCCTTCTTTGCAGAAGACTCACACGTCTGCCGAAATTAGCACCATTTCCGCAATATCTGCGGCGGTTGCTGAGGCTTCATCGGGTCGGTCCCTCTGCCTCTCTGGATAAAAGTGTGTGTTGCTATTCAGTTGTTAGGCAACATGCTACCAAATGACTGGCAAACTGTCAACCCCAAATAAATGGTTGTGTTATTCTTCAGCGAATCTGTCACCCATTAAGAAATCAGCGAAAATGTCACCATGATGGAAAAGCCTAGACGGATCTAAAAGGGAAAGTCCTCCAAGTTGACAATTGGCCATGACCAGGGCCAAGGTATAATAATCCCCATGTTTGAATTTGAACTGGAAAGTAGCGACCCCCAAAGCGGCGCGCGGGCTGGTTATTTTTATACACCCCATGGCCTCATCCCGACGCCTACCTTCGCCCCCGTCGGAACACAGGCCACGGTCAAGGCTCTCACCCCTCGGGACTTACATGAACTTGGCGCCCATTTGATACTCAGCAATACTTATCATTTGTTCTTGCGCCCTGGCGAGGATCTGGTCAGCGAAATGGGTGGATTACATAACTTTATGGGTTGGCAAGGACCCCTTTTGACTGACAGCGGAGGTTTTCAAGTATTTAGTTTAAGCAATACGCGAAAGATCGACCAGGATGGGGTAACGTTCAGATCCCATCATGATGGATCAAGCCATCGGTTTACACCGGAAATAAGTATCGCCATCCAGGAAAGTCTCGGAGCGGATGTCATCATGGCCTTCGATGAATGCCCGCCGCCTGATGATTACCAATATGTCAAGGACTCTTTATCAAGAACTCACCCGTGGGCGGAACGGTGCCTCCAGGCCCAAACACGTACGGATCAAGCCCTTTTCGGCATTGTCCAGGGTGGTATTTTCCCAGATCTACGTGAGGAAAGCGCTCGCTATCTCATGACGCTGAACTTCCCAGGTTATGGCATTGGTGGGCTTTCTGTGGGCGAAAGCAAAGCTGACATGTATGCGATGTTAGATGTGTTGAATGATGTCTTACCAAGGGATAAACCACGTTATTTGATGGGTGTTGGAGCAGCAGAAGATATAATAAATGGGGTCATGCGCAGCATCGATATCTTTGATTGTGTCCTGCCCACCCGCCTGGCCCGCCATGGGGCGGCAATGGTGCCCGGCGGTCGGCTCAACTTGAACAATGCTTCATTTTCTCGAGATCCAAAACCAGTCGATCAGAATTGCACCTGTTATACATGCCAGAATTTCAGCCGGGCATACCTGCGTCATCTAGTCAAAGCAAAAGAGATATTGGGTCACATGCTCTTGACTGCTCATAACATACATTTTTTGTTGGCTCTAATGCGCCAGCTACGGCAAGCGATTATCGATGGAAACTTTACCGGTCTGGCTCAGCAATTACTGAGACATTATCCGACCTTATGACCGCCTTCAATCCCACTTTTGGTAGCCATTAGGTTATATCTAGGAATTAAATTGCGTGGATTATTTAGAAGCAATCTTGTTGGGAATTATTCAAGGTGCGACCGAATTTTTACCGATATCCAGCTCAGGTCATTTGTTGCTGATTCCCAGCATTCTCAACCTTTCAGAACCTGACCTAAACGCCATCGCTTTCGCCCACCAGGGGACCCTACTGGCTGTTCTCGTATATTTTCGCCATGATCTGTGGTCAATCCTTACGGCCGTCCTTGAGGGCCTACGAATACGCCAGCCCATGCTCGATCCAAACTCCCGCCTCGGTTGGTATATCGCAGTGGGCACAGTTCCGGCCGTAATTGGCGGATTGTTTTTTGCCGCCACTATAGAAGATAAGCTGTCTGATCCGACTATCGTCGCCGCCATGCTGATTGTCACCGGTATTATATTGTTATTCGGCGAGCGGATACGGACAGCTAATCGAACCCTACACCAAATGAGGTGGTCTGATGCGATTGCCATCGGGCTTGCGCAGACATTCGCCCTGATTCCGGGGATCTCGCGGAGCGGTATTACAATAACCACTGGTCTCGGCCGAGGCCTTGATCGCTCTCCTGCCGCAAGATATAGTTTTTTGTTAGGCGTCCCGGCAATTGCCGGTGCTGGTTTGATTGCCATGACCGAACTCGCCCAATCAACGACGATCACCGAGCAGCTTCCCCTGTTAGCCGTCACCTTTATCGCTTCGGCCGTGGTTGGTTATGCTTGCATCCATTTCCTGCTGACTTGGGTCCGTCGTCACAACCTCTACCTCTTTGCCTTTTATTGCATTACCTTTGGTACACTCTTCCTGGTCATTACAGCGATTTGAGGTCAATGAGACTCCGTATCCTGTGGATCTATATATGGGTCTTATTGTCAGTTGGGATATTCTCGGCATGTAACGATCAACCCATTCCAACACCACCCAAAATCATTGTCACGGCGCCAGCCACACCTTTACGTATTGGTCTGAGCGATAGCGCATTTGCCCTGGAGGGATTAGCCAGGATCGCCAATGATTTAGATCCGGGTCAGGCGGCGCTGCATTTTATTGTGGGCAACGATCAGACGTTACTGGAGGATCTTGATGCCGGTCGGCTAGATGCCGCCATTATCTACTCAATCCCAGAACCAGAAGGACGTTGGATATCCCAGGTCGCCGTCGATGGACTGATAATTTTCACCCATACAGGAATACAACTAGCAGAAACCGGCATTCAGGAAGTCAAGGCTCTATTTGCTGGAAGGGTGGCTAACTGGTCGACGCTCAACCAAGCTGAGGCTCTTGTGGTCATCTTCAGCCGGGAACCAGGATCTGGGGCTGGGTCAGGCTTCGACAAGCTGGTAATGGGTGGCTTACCTGTATCGGCGGATTCATTGATAACGATCAGCGAAATCGATATGTTGGATTCAGTTACAAACACGCCAGGAGCCATTGGCTACGGTATGATGGGATCTACTGAAGTTGTTGCCACCATCGCCATCGAAGGAAACCAGGCTTCCCCTACAGGTACAGCTGATAATTCGTACCTTTTAAGCATGCCGCTTTTCCTTGTTTCCTTAGAAGAGCCTTCAGGAGATCTCCAAGTTTTCCTGACCAATCTTTTATCAGAAGAAGGACAATCTATTATAGGTGAAAAATACGGCCGACTGCGCTAGAATAGGAAGATATAACGTTCACATTAACTTTTGGGCATGAATGTTTTCAACTATTGCCAAAATGAATGCCTTAATTTGGTTGTTGCTAATATCCAGAGCGTTGTCAACGGCTAGAGGTCAGAATATGCTCCTGGTTCGCTCATTTATCATTGCCTTTTGGACCGGCTATATCTGATAACCCACCATTGATCTTGAGTTGTCCTCAAATCAACAATCACATGATCCAGAAGCTTGCGCTGCCTGAGGCAGTCTATTTCTGGACCGATAAGATTGAACAATATTCACCCTTGTGGGTTAGAGATGGCTACAAAAGGAATTTCAAATGAATAACGATATTTCAGTCGAGCTAGATAAACGCAACGGCAAGAATCTATCTGCCTTAAGGGCAACCACAGATAGCGAAAGCTTTATCAAACTCGAAGATACGTTTGGGGCAAATAACTATCATCCCCTGGATGTCGTGATCGATCGCGGTGACGGTGTCTGGGTATATGACGTGGATGGCAACAAGTACCTTGATTGCCTGAGCGCTTACTCGGCTGTTAGCCAGGGGCACTGCCATCCCGCGATAGCGCAAGCAGCAATCGACCAGATGCGACGGCTGACACTGATTTCGAGGGCCTTCCGCAACGATCAGATGGGTCCTTTTCTTAAAGAGCTATGCAACCTGATCGGTTATGATTTAGCTCTATTAATGAACAGTGGGGCCGAAGCTGTTGAGACAGCGATAAAAGCGGTTCGCAAATGGGGCTATGTTGTCAAAGGCGTTCCGGCTAACCAGGCCGAAATCATCGTCTGTCAGGGCAACTTTCACGGCCGGACGACAACAATCGTGGGTTTCTCTTCTGAGGCGAAATACAAAGAAAATTTTGGCCCGTTTACACCTGGATTTATAACTATCCCGTATGGCGACGGAGCCGCTCTTGAAGCGGCAATCACTCCCAATACAGTCGCTTTCTTATTCGAACCGGTCCAAGGTGAAGGCGGCGTGGTTATTCCACCTGAAGGTTATATTGCCGAGGCCGCCGAAATCTGCGCGCGTCACAATGTGTTGCTGGTAGCTGATGAGATCCAGACTGGACTAGGTCGCACTGGAAAATTACTAGCCTGCGAGCATGAAGGCGTCAGACCGGACGTAGTAATCCTTGGAAAGGCGTTGAGCGGTGGATTTTATCCTGTATCGGCTGTCTTAACTGATGAACCAATCTTAGGTCTATTTGTTCCTGGTGATCACGGCAGCACTTTTGGCGGGAACCCCCTAGGAGCGGCCATTGGGCGAGCAGCCTTAAAAGTAATAGTTGATGAGCAAATGATCACCCGATCCAGCGAATTGGGCGCTTACTTCAAAGGCCGGCTCGAAAGAATCGAGAGCGACTATATTAAAGAGGTCCGTGGCAAGGGGCTATTCATTGGTGTGGAACTCAATGTTCCGGCTCGTCGCTTCTGCGAATCTCTGCGGGATAGAGGCATTCTCTGCAAAGAAACCCATGGCAATGTGATCCGCTTCGCCCCACCACTGGTCATTACCAAAGATGAAATTGACTGGGCCCTTGGCCAGATTGAACCTGTACTGATGGAGGATTAGGGTTATATTGCCCAAGATTCCCGAATTTCTACCACGTTCCCTATATATAAAGCGAAGCTTGGAAAATATTGATGTCGGGTTTGAGTTTCAAATAAAAAACGAGCTTGGTCCGGTGAGAGTTACTAGCGCCCAAGCGTTAAGACTTGATCGCAAGCCGGTACCACTGGATAAGTATCAATTTATCCTTGGCGATACGATCGCTGCTTTTGATGAAGTCTCGGCCGAGAATTCTGTACCCATGCGGAAGGGAGAATCTCTAACGGTGCTAGTTCAAGGAGCAAGCCCACTTCGCGGTCGGCATACACTGGGCATTGGCAGAATGACGGCCTGGGATTGATCTACATGAATGCCCGCTTTTACTTGCCTTATAATAACCGCTTCTTGTCGGCGGATACCATCGTCCCTGACCCGACCAATCCCCAGTCGTTTAACTGATACACCTTAAATAACCCAGTCACGTTTGTATCTATTTAGCTACAAACAGGGCAAAGGCACCGCTGAGATCATGCGGACCAACAATCAAACCCGGTCGGATAATTAGACTTCGACCGGGCATTATCCCGTCAATGGTTTGTTCGCATAAGATCTTGTGAGGTCGATGAGCACTCCCAGAGATCCCTTCAACTGACTCACGCTCAAGGACTCCAAGCATTCCTAACTCGTCAATAATGGGCTTCCGTATATCGGCATAGACAGATGTTGAGGATATGAACGTACAGTGGTCGACTGCATGGGCAAGAAGCTCGGCCGAGGCTTTATCTATACAAGGCAAGTAGCCACAAATGTCAATGACAGTATCCCATATCCGGTTCTGCAGCGCGATTAGAATTCCATCGCGATCCCATCGCAACTTTTCTATATCAGGATAAAGATGGGGTTTGTTCTGGCCTCGGCTGAACAGCGTCACTTCGTGATCGCGGGATTGGGCAGCAATTTCAAGATGGCGTCCGAGAAATATCGTCCCGCCAACGATAAGTAG
>Ga0307379_10012362_pt1 | contig 11133 bp, 12 predicted proteins | sample UN2MG_FD_202237 | JGI IMG/M metagenome (GOLD analysis project Ga0307379, IMG submission 202237) | Soil microbial communities from Risofladan, Vaasa, Finland - UN-2 | ecosystem: Environmental > Terrestrial > Soil > Coastal area > Acid sulfate soil | place: Finland: Risofladan, Vaasa | collected... | reverse complement strand
ATTCCGCCTCTGTCGGCAATCTGTATGTCTTGCCTTCCTTACGGCTCAACTTCTTACAAAACTCTGTCGCATCATTCCAGCTAACTTCTTCTACTGGCAAATTGTCGCCCTTAAAATAACTGGGATTGCCGTCCATAACAGCTTTGTATTGCGCCTGAGTAACCTCATAAATGCCCATATAGAAACCTTTGCTTATCTTTACTCTATGCTGCGGGCTTTCGTCACTTTCCCTTTGACTCTCCGAAGAAGGGCTGCCCATCATAAACTCACCGGCTGGAATAAAACTGAGCTTCATTCCGATAGAATTAGTGATTACATCTCCGGCCTTAGAACCTGAAATTATTCTTGATGCAGCAATTGGTTCCGGTTTTGTTTGAGTCAATAGCTTAACTAATTCTTCTGCTGTCTTTGGCCTTTCACCGGAATCCTTGGCCAATATCTTCCGTATTGTGTCGTTCGTATAATCTGGAACTCCTTCTATGAAAGCGGGCTTTTCGTGGATAATCTGGTATGTCAGTTCACCGGTATAAAACGGCACTTTGCCATTCAAACATTCGTAACAAATGATCCCAAGTGAATATATATCCATCGATGGTGCTGGCCTTTGGCCTCGTACCTGTTCGGGCGACATATAAGGCAGCGTGCCGGAAGTATCGCCTTTGCCTGTGATAGTAGTATAAGAATCGTGGATTTCCCTGGCTATGCTGAAGTCAAGGACTTTAACACTGCCATTTTTGTCTATCATTACATTGGATGATTTTAAGTCCCTGTGAATAACCGGAGGGCTTTGGCTGTGAGCATAATCCAATGCTTTGGCGACCTGTTCAGCTACCTCGATTGTCTTATCAAGATTTAATTTCTTTGAGGGACTATTGAAGATTTTCTCTTCTAACGTTACGCCATCAATGTATTCCATTACCAGAAATCTAATATCGCCATCAGAGTGAAATCCGTACAGTCGGACAATATTAGGATGATTGAGTCTAATTGCAGTAATGGCTTCGCCGCGGAGATTTTCAACAGCTCTTTTATTTCTTGAAAGTACAGGCGGCAGAACCTTTATCGCTACAGGCCGATTACGCATCTCTGTATCTTCGGCCAGGTAAACAACGCCCATCCCCCCTTCACCTATCTTTTCGATTATTCGATACTGGCCTGCAAGAATAGCAGCTTCGCCGCCTGTGGTTGCCGCTACATCGAGGGTATCATATTGAGGTTGCCCGCTGGTTCCTTCAAGAGTGACTGCTCGATCAAGAGTATCCGTGTCTGTACCGCTGAGTCTCGAACCGCAATGCTTGCACTTGATCGCATTTTCACGAACTTCCTCATCGCAATATGGACAACGCTTCATGCCTTGCCTTCCTCTAAAAAAGGGGCAAATAACAGCAACAAAGTACCAAACACACCAACAAATGGCCAGAAAATTACATAATACCGGACCAATTTCCTTTTTCCCAGAAGACAGGCAAAAAGCCCTGCCAGCCATGATCCAGGCTAACTGATCTACACTTACAGTTGCCAAAAATAGCACCAAAAGGGCGTTTTGTCAAGCATAATCCCAGAAAATATAAGAAAGTGAAAAAAAAGTAAATAAAATCCAATAAAATACTTGACAAGGCAAAGAAAGTTGTCGATAATTTGTAATAAATGAATTGTTCGAACGTCGAACAAGTAGAATTTTTGGCTCTTTAATTTAGGAGGTAACGATTATGTGCAAGAAAGAAAAAACATTCGCCTTGCCATTCGTTGTGCTGTTGCTGGCAATGATTGCCGGCTGTACGAGCCAACGCAGTGCAAAATTGATGACTGCTGGCGACAGTCAAATGCTGGCGGGCAACTTCCCATCGGCTACCGAGCAATACCAAAAGGCACAAAAACTCAAAGAGACCGATAAAGTCCAGCTAAGACTTGCCATGGCCACTATAAAAGAAGGCAAGTTTACCGAAGCCCTCGCTAAGTTGGATAAGATCACACAGGCCTCACCGAAAGCTGACTATTTAAGAGCAGTTTGCTATCTGGGACTTAATGATGTTGCAAAGGCTCAAGGGAATCTTGAAAAGGCACTTGGAGGTAATCCAAATGACAGCATTGCATTAGCCTTGTTGGGCCGAATCAAATTCTTGCAGAAACAGCACACACAAAGCATTGAAGCATACCGTACCGCATTAGCTACATCTTCTGATGAGGGTGTTCGTACTAAACTATACTACAATTTGGCAATGGCGCAGCTTCTCGCCGGGGAATTTACACAGGCTGACAATAGCTTCAAAAACTATCTTGTAAAACAAAACTTCGTAACTGCTGATGATAACAGACTTGCAGGAGCGATTGCCTATGCAGTTGGTGATCACCAACGAGCATTAAGACATTGGCAAAAACTGAGTGGCAAAGAAAAACAGGAAATATTAAACGCTATAGCAGATGAATCCCAAATGTATGAAGGATTGGCTGTAGCCAAATAAAAAGAAAGGTAGGCTAAATTATGAAAGCTAAATTATTCAAGGTGCTTCCAGTATTTGTGCTGGTCACTGCTGTCTTGAGTTCACAAGGCCTGGCTGAGCAGGCAATTGAGAGGACCAGCTATCTGCCACAATTCGAAACTACAAGAACAAACGTCCAGGCCCTGGAAGAAAACCTGGCAAAGACTAGTGAATTGGCAGAAATACTCAAAAAGGGCAACGATGAACTCAGTGAGGCAATAAAACAGTATGGCCAGGATCACAGCACTGAAACAAAAGACCGTATATATAATTTACTCGGTAACTTAGCCGGTACGACAGTGAGACAAATTGATGATATAACGGCTAATAAAGACAAGATGAAGGATGGCGTAACCCAAATCCTCTATAAAATGGGTCACATCAAGAGCACACTGAAAAACAAACAGAGTAAATTTGTTGATTACACTGAAAAAACACGAATAGAGGCAGATAAGGTAAAGGATCAACTCCGCCAATTGGCGAGAAAAATAAAATCTGATCCTGAAAATGCTGATCTTCGCAAGGAATTCCGAAGTAAATTGTTTGCATTGAAAGGTCTTGATAATAAGTACAAAACCTATCAGGCTTACGACAGACTGAATGAAAAATTTACCAAACAAGTTGAACTTGCTCAACAATTTTTCCAGCAGTTGGACAATAATACAGACCAGTTAATTGCCAACCTCCAGGAGCAAAAAGAGTTCCTTGTTATGAAAGTTGCTTTGCTCAAGGATGCTGCTGAGATGGAATCATGGTTAAGGGGAGAGGGTCAAAGCAACGTCTCTGCCTTTACTATGATGAAAAAGATCGGCGAACTTTCAAAAGCTTTGGAAAAATTCAACGCAGCCACTGATGTCCTTATCGAAACCAATGATATCGGTACACTCATAGAAAGCTTGCCTGATGCAAGTGAGATATTCGGCATTGATGGCGGTTCAGAAAGTAAAAGCGGGAATTTTGAAGACAAGTATGTGGAATACTTCCTTAAGAACTAAAAATAAATTAAAGGAGATATGAAAATGAAACGGCTACTAACTCTAATAATATGTGTTCTTTTGCTGATTCTGACTGGTAATCTACAGGCTAAAGAAGATTCACTCTTTCCGAAAGCCGACGCAGTCAACACGGACAAACCGTCGCTGGATTCTGCTATCGCCCAGTTTGAAGGAGTCATCGGTAATTCAACAGATGGTGATATAGACAGCCTTACAGCAAACGATAAGTACAATCAGCAAAGAACTCAAGAATTGGAACAGCAACTTGCCGAGAAGAAAAAATACATCGAAGCCATTCCTGATATTGTAAGCCAGCAGTTTGAGGCTCTTATGAAACAGTATGCAGATTCTGACCAAAAGACAAAGAACAAAATGGCAGATGACCTGCACGCTAAGTGGAAGGCCAAAGAGGCAAGTGTGAAACAGGAAATCGCCGAAATCGAGGAACAGCTTGCAGTTTCAAATAAACGCTTATCGGAATCGGCGGTAAAAGGCCAAATGCTTCAGATTACAAATTCATTAACTAAAAGTGAAAATGCTCTTCGTTATAAAACACCGGAGAAGACTGATCCCCGGGCAAAAAGTCCAGCATTTCAGAGTATGCAGGAACTTTCGCGTAGAAGAATTCTCTCGAAGATTCAAGGCTTGTGTCCAATTCAAGTGAAACCTCTCGATACAGAGCTTTCTATTCGATACCTGGATAATTAGGAAAGGCGATAAACGTGCAAACAGTTTTAGATCTAATACTGGGCCAAAATCCTTTGATGCTGCTGTTGTTTGGTCTTTCAGTAATAACTGTGGCGGTTATTTTCTGTAGTTCAGTACAGACCTATACCGCCGGCAATTTACGAAAGCGACGAATCCAAAAGAAAGCTCGTTATCGCACAGCTAAAGATGAAAAACCACAAGCACTATACCAAAGAACTCCTTCTCACGTGTTTGCAGCCTCTGGTTAATAAGGAGCAGATTGCTCAGGCAGTGTCGGAGCAGGTAGACATGATGTCCTCTCGACTCGGCATGTTGGACCTGATCGCAAAAATAGCTCCGTTGGTAGGTATACTCGGAACGGTAATTGGAATGGCGGTTAGCTTTGGCGGAATCAGCGCTTTGGTTACTGCCTCACCTGCTGCTATCAGCAATGGCATTAGTGTAGCACTCAGAACGACTGCCTATGGATTGATAATCAGCATTGCAGCAAGCATCGCCTCTGCCACGTTTAGAAAATTTATTCGTCGTGCAGTTTTGAAAATGGGAAGGATAATCTGTGAAACACAACACAGCCACAACCTCAATAATGTCTGATTTAGGATTGGATCTGGAAACACAGCCAACCACTGCTGACTTGACACCTATGCTCGATACTATTTTTCTAATCATTCTGCTGCTCTTGGCTACACTGATGAACAGTTCGATTGTGCGAGGGTTTCCGGTCAACTTGCCGGCTTTTTCAGAAGAAACCGCCATTCAGAAAGAAAACAACTCGATAGAGATTTCGGTAGACAAAGATGGCTCTGTTTATGTCGGTAAAACAAAAGTTGAGTTATTAGATATTGCCGTGGCTATGAAGACTATGATTGTAAATGCTCCTTCGCAAAAGATATTGCTACGAGCTGACAATTCAGCAGCCTATGGCCGAGTCGCACAAGTATTGTGTCACGTTTCCAATTGTTTACCAGATAAAGAGGTTATTCTGGTTACGCAGAAAGGTTACTCGAAAACTATCGAATCTGATAATTCCCCGAAGGTGGTAAAAAAATGAAACTAAGATGGCTTATATGTATATTGATTTCACTGGCGGTCCACATCGGCTGGCTTAGCCAGTCGAGCTTAACGAAGCAATCACAAGCGAAATCTATGGTACCGTCTATTACTATCGCACAAGCCGAGCCGGTTCCTCCTCCGCCGGCTCGGCCAATGCTTCAAGCAAAACCTGAAGAAATAAAAAAAGACGCTGAAGCACAATCGCAAAAGTTTAGGCCTAACATAGAAAAGGAAGAACTCGAAAAAGATAAGGTCCAGGAAACAACCCAAAAACCTCCTGTGGCAGAAGAAAACAAGCCTGAAGACATAATGCAACCAAAAGAAAAACTTGCCCAAGAAGATACCGCCGAAAACCCAGATTTTCAAAAGGATATTGCTCAGTATCGTAAGCAGTTGTTTACTGAGTTCAAAGACAACTGGCAAAAAGTTCCTGAGCTTAACACCACAATTAAAGATTTGACACTGCTGCCGAAAATAGATGCTCACTTCGGTGTAAAGATTTTAGCTTATAGCTTTGTAGATAGCAAGCCAGGCCCACCATTTATTATCTTCAACATCAGTGACGATACTTCTCAGAAGGTTGATAGCTTTGACTTTTCTGGTTTTTCAAACCGCATAAAGGATCGAATGCTATACACACAATACCGCGAAAAACTCGAAAAAGCTCGCCAACAGTACAAAATAAACTCTTTGATGAAAGTTATAGGCCTCATTCCAACAGAAACAGACCATTACTTCTCTGCCAAGCAATTGCGGGCTGTCCAATTAGCTGGCGCAAATCTCGATCAGACCACATCTACTAATGCCCATTATGAACCGAACGGCGCAGACGGCTTTAACCTGATAATTGATAATGTTGTAACAACCACCGGCCGTACTATCCCGATTAGAGACGAAGAACTTAAATTTTCAATTGTAGCAATGAACTAAAGAAAGGCCTTATAATGCTTAAAAAAATAACCTATATCACAATAACACTTGTCCTGTTTACATCCTCAGCTAATGCATGGGGAACCAAGCGTGCTCAAAGAATAACTTTGCTACCCATTGAGCAAACCAACATCTCCGAAAGTGCAAAAATATCAGATGAGCAACTGGTTGACACCATACTTGTTCAGTTAATCAGACTCGAAAACTTCCAACTTGCTGAATTCTCCGAACTTTCAAACGCTTTTGACGACAAACTTGTTGACGATGCCGTTTTTGAACTTTTGGTTACAGACGACCTTAAAGGAACCCTTACCAAACTTGATTCTATCGAAGCAAGATCAGCTTTATTGGCTGAATACTGCGAAGTAGGGAAAGAGCAGAAAATTGATTTCCTGGTTGATATTTTAATCCAGAAAGATCACACACAACTGAAAGTAACTTACAAAGTAATTAATACCAAAACGGCTAAAATTGTAATGGCAAAATCTTTTTATGATGTGCCAAATGATCCTGTCGGCGTATCTGATGAAATAGCCAAAAAAGCCATCCGCAGTCTATGGCGATTGCAAAACAAATAAGAAAGATTGTAATCGTAGAAGGGCAAGATGAAAAAATTTATGAAAATTTTGAAAAAGCTGGTAAGAAAGTATTTTTTTGAATAGGCCGCAACCACCATTGTATAACCAGATTGATTCACACCCTCTGAAACTTCTGCTAAAAGCAAACCACCTTTTATTTTGAGTTGATTATTGCGTAAGCATCAGCATCCATCCAGCGTAAACCATTCCAGTATTCCTGACGGTGAGTTGTTTCATAGCCAACTGTATGTAACCGCCCATGAGAGCCGCGTTTTTCAAGTATTGGTTTACGATTCCAATGAAGATATAATGGCTGCCTTGGTTTGACCTCAACATTATTATAGTATTGGGTTTCTGGGCCCTTTCCTTCACGAAGGTCAAGCCTGATTGCCACATTGTATTTACCGGGTGGTACAAGAAAAACTATGTGATACTCACCAAAGCGTTTTGTTTTTCCACGGGCCTGTTTTTTTCCATTAACAATAGCATATTCAAGGTTAAAGTATTCATCTGCCTCAATAACTATCTGACCATAGTTTTCGTCAAGAACAAGAAAAAATACTCTCTCATAGTAGTCTTCAAGGTCGACATAAGGCCAAGATCTTACTTGACCAGGTTTTAAAATGATTTTTTCTTCAACTTTTTCTTCTGTCTTGATGCCATTCTTTTCTACTGTTTCGTATCTCTCAAGCACGTGGGTTCCGCTCGGCAATTTGAATACGAGGCGACCACTCGGAGAAGTAATATAGCGAAATTCAACATAATCCGTCATATCAGTTACCTTGAAATCATCTACTTTGACGCCTTCATACACACATAAGATCCCTGGTTTTGTTCCAGCTCCAAGTTCTTTCCCACACCTGTAACAAAACTTTGCACTTTCCTTGTTTTCAGTACCGCATTTATCACAATAAAGTGCCATAACTAGAGACGGAATCAGAAAAACAAGTACAATGCTTAATAGAATAATTTTTTTCATGCTAGTTCCTTTCATCTCAACAAGTTATTTGTTCCAATTTTCAAAGTCCCGAGAACCAAAGTTTTTTGTTTGGTTATATTTAATTGTAAAATAAGTCCATCTTCCCAGGCAAGATATTCTATGTTTACCAGACTTGATTTTAAAAGTCCATACAATTTCTTTCCAATTGCCTTCAGAGCTGTCTTTTATCATTTCTTGAACTTTGGGGAATTGAGTAAGTGAAATGGAGTCAATTTGCCATTTATCCACATCCATATCCCTTTCATGAGGTCTGTCACTATAAATATATCCAACAGGAAGTGAAACAAAGGCAAATTCTTCTTCTGCGACAGTCTGTTCAATTGCTTTTTTAGCTTTACGTTTTTGTTCTGCTTGATCCTTGGCAAGACGCTCTTTTTCCAACTGTTGCAGATGTACAATTTCGGCCTGCTGTGCTTTGAATTTTTGCTCCACTTCCAGTCTAGTTTGATGTTCTTTTTCAAGTTGCTCTCGTCTTTCGCGTTCCGCTTGCTGCTGCTTTAGCTTTCGTCCGGCCTCAAGTTTGGCCTGTCGCTCTCTCTCTAAATTCTTTTGTTTTTCAATTTCGCCCTGGTCAGTTCGCGCAGTCGGTAGAGGTGTTTTAATTACTTCATCTGTAGTGACATTCTTTGTACGACCCACCAGCAAAACAACTGCTGCAACCACGATACATACCGCCGCGGCCAAATAGATCTTTTTGCCCCCCGCCCCCACTTTATCCGTTGTTTTGTCCGAGCTTTTCAGATCGCCCAGCAGTTCATTAACCGAACCGTAACGCTCCTCCGGTTCATGCTCTATGCATTTATCTATCACACCGTCCCACTTTTCACTAAGGGTGCTTACAATATCAGTCACGGACTTGCGGCCTACAGGCCTTCTGCCAGTAAGCATTCGGTATATCATAATACCAAGCGAATATATGTCGCTTCGCTCATCGACAACCCCGCCTTCCCGCTGTTCCGGCGACATATAATCATAAGTGCCGAGAATACCAGTTGAACCTGTAGAACGCCTTCGAGGTGTTGGCGTTGCTTCAATCGTATCAGCGATATCAAGGCTATCCGCCCCCAATTGACGCTGTCGTTCTTTATCAACAATCGTCCGCTGATCTCCTAACGATAATGATTGCTGAATGGAAGTGTGAATCTGACTTAAAATAAATTCCGAACCGATTGCTTTAGCCAAACCAAAATCGGCGATTTTTATATCACCATCTGCGGCAATTAAGCAGTTACCTGGCTTGATATCACGGTGAATTACCCCACGCTTATGAGCGTGTGCCAGGCCCTCGGCAATCTGTGTTACCCATTTATGTGTTTTTTGCGGCTCAATTCGCCCATCTGGAACTTCCTTTAATTCATCATGCAATGACCAGGGCTTACCTTCCGGCCCAGCTATATAATCCATCACAAGATAATAAATACCTTCATGCTCCCCCATATGATGAACACGAACGATATTCGGATGGTCAAGTTCGCTCATCACCCTAGCTTCATCAAAGAAGCGTCTGCGAAAGTTAGCGTCTTTTGAAGATTCTTTTGGCAGGACTTTTAAAGCGTATCTTTTGTGATGATGCACATTCTCTGCAAGGAATACCTGCCCCATCCCCCCAGCACCAATTTCCTCGATTATCTTATAATCACCAAACTGTCTGCCGATATAATCTACCATAGTTTGGGATTATACTCGGTTTTGCCTATATAACAATAGTTTTCTGAGATATTGGAACACCCCATCAACTAACCTGCCACATAATATTTTACAGTTTCTGTGACCCCATTCTCATGAATAACGAGGTCGACTATTCTCAAATCCACCCCAAGCCATTTTGAGCAGTACTTTTTAAGGTCTTTTTTAAGACTTTTTTCGTCCTTTTGATTTTGTGACTTTACCAAAGTATATATAAGACTGCTGACTGCAGAACAGAGCTATCGCTACAATGTGGGGGAAACCGCAGCCAGAAAAACAGCCGCGGTGAAAAGAAATGAAAGAAATCACCGATGCGAAGGATAGAAAATAATTCTTCTTGCCTCCTTGTCGATAGCCAGACATAACTCCGGATTTTCAAACATAGGCAAATATTAATTGCCTTCTTCGTCTGATGACAGCCACACTTGATAGTCATCTGTAATTTCTTTTTCGAATTCATCTAAAAGCTTCTTTAACGAAGCAACTGTCATAATATTCTGTTTAGCCAATTTAACACCTCCAATCATCAAACAGGTTCTAAAACTTTAATGGTTTTTGGCACAAGGATTTCCTCTTCAGCAATGCGGTAATTTCTACAAATATCATAATACTCTGACACTATATCAGAGCAAAGCCTGTCAAAATCCTGTACCAGTTCTACTCGTTCTCGAATTTCACTCAACATCCAGTCTTCAAAATCTTCATGCATATCCACACTTTTACCCGGCCAGGTAAAAACCTGCATATGCGTCTGCTTGAAATTTATACGGGCTTTGGCATCACATCTGCCGCAGATGCCAATTTGGCCTTCCGGCACAGCCTCATAGTTCTTCTGGCCGCAGTGCGTGCAGTAGCTTTTGTAGCCGCTGGGCTTTATGCCGCCTCTGTAAAGGACAACATAACCACCGCTTCTGCCATTGATTCCTGCCTGCCACTGCCATTCATGCTTTTTACCGAAATCTTCCAGCAGATCGCTTAATTTCTCCTGCCACTCTGTAATCCAGAGCATTTCCCACCAAGTATCGTTGTCAACGTCATCGGGTTTATCAAAGTTGTATAGCTTGAGGTTGTTTGCATAACTGGTCGATTTGTTCCAGCTGTTCATAGTGTTGTATCTGAAATGTTTTCGTAGGAATTTTCCCATCGTCTCCCTGTATCGTTTGTCAACTTGTTTATAAAACATTTTTGAACCTCCATAAAAATGCTTAGCGATAGTCAATTCTTGCTATCGCTAAGCTCTGGTTAACGTTAACACACACCTACGTTGATCTCCGAAGCCAGTAGATTGACCTGTATGTCAGGATCAACAGGCAGCAATCGCAAATACTTTGTGAATTGAGCGAGCATAAAGCCCGCTGCAATGTTGGCACAATAAATCGTTGTTTTAGCAGTACATGGCCCGGCATGGGCCTGTTCAGCGGCGAAGAGTGTCTGGGGATAATATTGCCTGCTTTTTTCATCACAGGCGGTGATTATTCGCAAAACTTCAGCACTCATTCGACCATCGCAGTAAAAAGCAACTTTGTCTTTTACCGTATCCCATATAAGCTTTCGTATTACAATCGAATCAACACAGGCAAAAACACAATTGCTCACAGGGGTCGACCGCTTGAATCGCTCGAATATAACTTCAACGACCAAGTCATTATTCATCCCTCTGACAAACTCGGCAGTTACATCAACCTTTGGCCTTTTCAAATCCT
>Ga0307379_10012358_pt1 | contig 11136 bp, 10 predicted proteins | sample UN2MG_FD_202237 | JGI IMG/M metagenome (GOLD analysis project Ga0307379, IMG submission 202237) | Soil microbial communities from Risofladan, Vaasa, Finland - UN-2 | ecosystem: Environmental > Terrestrial > Soil > Coastal area > Acid sulfate soil | place: Finland: Risofladan, Vaasa | collected... | reverse complement strand
CTCGAAGATGGATATCAAGAAGGACGCCGCCGGCTTCCGCATCAGCATGGCCGGTCGGTGCCGCAACGACATCGCAGATTTCACGTTCAACGGCACGATCACCGGCAAGGCGGACGGTACGATCACGTTTGAATTCAACGGCAAGCCGAACATGGAATTCCGGTCGTATCGCGTGGGCATCTGCGTGCTGTACGGGGCGGAATCGCTCGCCGGGCAGAACTACGAGGTGGTCGGCGCCGATGGTGCCGTCACCGAGGGCGTATTCCCGCAGTATGTGTCGCGGAGCCTTCTCGCCAACAAATTCACAACACTTCGCTACACGACGGAAGACGGTGTTGAAGTGGTAACCAGCCTGGCTCAGACGCAGTTTGGAATGGAAGATCAGCGCAATTTCGGCGACAGCTCCTACAAGGCGTTCAGCGGGATTCCGTACAAATATCCCACCGTGCCCAAGGACGAGAAGGGCGGGCAGAAGCTGACCGTGAAGGTTACGGTGCCGGAAAACTGGCAGGCGCCTGCCGCCGCCGAAGGCGCGATCGCTGTGGCGATCGGCGAGGCGGTGCCCGGTGCGAAGATGCCCAACCTGCTGCCGCAGGAAGGCCGGGGCGAAGGCGGGAACTTCATGAAGTACAACAATAAGCCCGACGACCACGCAAACGCGGAATGGATCGTGATGAATTACAATCCGGCCGCGCACATGCCCGACGACGATACGTATATGGAGAACATCACCGCGATAGTCGATCAGGTTGCGAGCATCCGGCAGTTCGCACCGAAGGCGAAGTTCCGCATCGATCCGATCACGATCGATTCGTGGTACCCGCGGCCGGGGCCGGACCCGCGCAACAACGCGCTGTTCGGCGCCGCGTGGTGCGCCAGGATGGTGAAATGTCTCGCGCTCGCGGGCGTAGACGAGGCGGTGCTGAAGGTGGGGGCCGAGGCCCCGAAAGAGTATGTCGGCAACGTGCTGAAGCTGCTGGCACTGTATGACGGCAAGCCTGTGCTGGCTGCTGAAGTGCCGCCGCACGCCGACGTTGATGCCCTGGCCATTCAGGTTGGCGAGGCTCGTATAGTTTTCCTGATCAACAAGACCGACGATTCTCAGCAGATGGCCGTGACCGTTGGGCAGGCCGACGTTGCGAGAGTCATGCGGATCGGCCTGAAGGGCAGCGCGTGGGCGAATGTGCTGCTGAAGGAAGGTGCTTTCACGCTCGGCATGCAGGCGTACGAGGTGCTGATGGTTGAGGTCAGGTGACGCAGCATTGGGCGGAGAATCTGATGAAATACGTGCTAGTTCCCGCTTTCGTTCTGGCCCTTGCGTCGGCCGTCTATGCCGATGTCGTCCCCGAGCCGCCGGCTCAGATTCTCGAGGATATCGAAGACGTCCGGCTGTTGTTCTGCCTTGCCAGCTACCAGGTTCACGAACTCGAGACGACGTCGTCAACCGCAGCTACGTGCCGTTCGTGAAAGGCGACCTCAGCACGCGCGACCGGCGCGGCAACATGCGCGACGTCGACAGGTGCGTCAGCTTCGAAACGATCATCCCGCCGTATTTCGGACGCGTTTTCGCGGTCTCGACGCGCCCCGTTGTCGACCTGTTTGCCGAGGAAGAACGCGGCGGCATTCCCGACGCCGAGCTTGAATCGCGCGCGGGGCGGTTGGCGGCAGCGTGGCAGCCGCCGGCGGTAAGCAGCCTCGGCCGCCCGGGCCTCCGGCAGTGGCTTGCCGATGCCGCCGCGGGCGGCGAAACGGTCGTGATTTCCTGCGGTTCGGTGGAATACCGCCGGCCGGCAGAAAAACTTGCCGACGTGCTGGCGGCCCGCGGCATCCGCTCGCGGATTTCGGCGCTCGGCATCCGGCATGAGACTGACAATCCCGATCCGTACTACCGCATGCGATCCGCACGGTTCACCCGGCCGCTTGCGAGGATAGACGTTTTCATCGGCAACGACTACAGCAACTCGAATATAGCCGACTTCACCGGCGGATGGCAGTTGAGCAGGGAAGCCAACCCGCGCCTGCCGGTGTCGATCAACCGCGAATTTCCCGGCGGCGATCGTGCGGTGCTGATGCTCACGCATCCGTTTTTCGCCTCGCGCGGCCGCGGCAGCAAATTCCCCGACACGTTCCACCGGTTCGACGATCGGCCGCGTCAGCTTGTGATAGGCGCAAGCTCGCCGGCAGGTGCAATGCAAGGTGTGGAGGCATTCGCGCAGATGCACGATTAGCCCTCCGCAAAGGCCTCGAATACAGGAGTCAAGGAAGCAAATGGAATACCGTCAACTCGGCACAAGCGATGTGCATGTTTCGGAGATCATCCTGGGCACGTGGGCGATAGGCGGCTGGATGTGGGGCGGCACCGATGATGATGCAGCCATCGCCGCCATCCGCAAGAGCATCGACATCGGGATGACGAGCATCGACACCGCTCCGATGTATGGCTTCGGCCACAGCGAGGAGGTCATCGGCAAGGCCATTGAGGGCCGCCGCGACCAGGTGCAGCTTCTGACGAAATATTGCCTGCGTTGGGACCTCGAAGAAGGCACCTACTACTTCGAAACCAAACTGCCCGACGGCACGCCGACCAAGGTCTACCGCAACGCCCGCAAGCACAGCATCATGAAGGAAGTGGAAGACAGCCTGCGGCGTCTAGGCACCGATTACATCGATGTGTATCAATGCCACTGGCCCGATTTCAGCACCCCTTACGAGGAAACGATGGAAGCTATGGACGAGCTTCTGAAGCAGGGGAAAATCCGTGCCGCGGGCGTGAGCAACTTCGATACCGAAATGATGCAGCGATGTCTCAGCGTCGTGCATATTGCGTCCAATCAGCCGCCCTACAGCATGCTGAAACGCGAAATCGAGAACGACGTGCTGCCCTTCTGCATACAGAACAACATCGGCGTGATCGTGTACAGCCCGCTGCAGAATGGAATCCTCAGCGGCAGGGTGACGATGGATCGATCATTCCCCGCGAGCGATCTGCGGCACTCCTCACCATACTACAAGCCGGAGAACCGTCGCCGCATACTCGAGTTCCTCGACCGCATCAGGCCGATCGCGGAAGCCCACAACGCCACGCTCGCGCAGCTCGTCATCAATTGGACCATCCATCGTCCGGGCGTAACAGCGGCGCTTGTCGGGGCGAGAAATCCTCAGCAGGTCAAGGAGAACGCCGCAGCAGCGGAGCTGTCGCTGGCCGACGAGCAGGTTGCGCAGATCGATGCGCTGCTTGACGAACTGCAATTGGCTGTTTGATGCAGCATGGCTTGATGGCGTGGTCGGGCGGGACAGTAGTTTTCCGGGCGCGCCGTTCAACGGCATACGCACACGGCTCGGTTTGGTTTTGACATGTGTCTGCCGACCTGCTAAAATACCCGCTGGTTTTCCATGTGCCGCTGCGCCGTTGCGGCGGCGGTAGACGCAAAGACGGAGGTTAGCTATGGTTTCGTTCAAGTGGCTCGTTGTGGCGGGTCTGGCCTTGGGCACGATCGGCTGCGGATCCGGCCGGGTAAACAAGCTCGAAGAGCAGATGCAGACGATGCAAATGCAAATGGACAGCCTGTCGAGCAAAATGGACAAGCTCACGACGATGCAATCGAATCTGCAGAAGCTCGAGAGCCTGACCGACGAGCAGAAGCGCCGGCTCGAGGGCATCCGCAGCGCCATCATCAGTATTCTGCGCGCATCGAACGAGGCGCTTCAGAATTCCATTTCAACGCTTGAAGCTCAGTGATCCGACGGATCGAGAACCGACAGGTGCGCTGCATGGTGCAAACCGGCCGCGCACCTGTTTCCTATCAGGCATCGCGCAATGGACGCGGGCGCGTAAGCAGGGATTTCTGAATGAACGACAAACTGCGGTTCGGGCTGAATTATGTGCCATCGAAGAATTGGTGGTATAGCTGGCTCGACTGGGACAAGGCTTCCATTTCCGACGACCTCCACGCCATCTCGGCGCTCGGCTTCGACCACGTCCGCATCCACTGCATCTGGCCGGTCTTCCACCCGAACGCCGGATGCGTCAGCAGCCAGGCGCTCGACCGCCTGGCGGAGCTGATGGACCTCGCCGATGGCGCAGGGCTGGACGTTTGCGTGTGCGTGCTCGACGGCTGGCTCAGCGGCTTCGCATTTTTCCCGGCGTGGCGCGAGAACCGCAACATATTCACCGACCCCGCGATGATCGATGCCGAGGAGCGGCTGTTTCGGGCCATCGCAGGGCGTGTCGCCGGCCATTCGCGGTTTCTCGGCTTCGACCTGGGCAACGAGCTTGGCGTGCTGATTGGCCGCGGCAATCGGATCACGCTTGAAGAAGGCGACGCATGGCACCGCCGCATGTTCGAACTGTGCGAGGAGTTGGCGCCCGGGCGCATGCACGTCAGCGGCGTCGACCACTGCCAATGGTTCATGACCTTCGGATTCTCGCGCGAATGCCTGGCCACGACCGGAGCCGCCACCTCGGTCCACGCGTGGATTTTCTTCACAGGCGCAACCAGCTTGTACGAGCCGCTCGGAACCGGCTGCACGCATTTGGCCGAATATTGCGTCGAACTGGCCAAGGCATACAGCAACAGCAAAGACCGCCTCGTCTGGGTGCAGGAATTCGGCGCAACGCCGGAATGGATGCCGGACGAGATCATCCCGGATTTCGCCGAGCAAACCATCCGCAACGCCGCAACGTGCGCGAATCTGTGGGGGTTTACCTGGTGGTGCTCGCACGACATCGGCCCGGGATACCTGGATTTCGCCCCGCTGGAATATGGCTTGGGTGTGCTCGATACGCATAACAACGTCAAGCCCGTCGGGCGGCGGATCGCGGGCCTGATAGATGAATTCCGCGCGCATCCGCCGGCGCCCGTGCAACGGCCCGCCGCACTGGTCCTGCCCGACTCGGCGCTCGCCGCGAACCCCGAGAACCTGCCCCCCGGCTGGCAGTTTGCCAAGCCATATATGGACCTGCTCGACGATGGCGTAAGGCCGGCCGTTGTGCTTGAAAGCCGCGCGAGCGATTCCGATTATCTGCACACGCGCGGGATTACGCAACTGATACAACCAGCTTGACCGCATCGAACGAATGCAAGGAGGCACAATGCTTAAGATCGATCTGACGAAGAAGATCGCGGTGGTCACCGGCGGCTCGGGTCAGCTCGGCCGTGCGATGGTGCGCACATTGGCCGACTGCGGAGCCGACGTGGCCATTCATTACAACCGCAACCAGGCCAAGGCTGTCGAGCTGCTGGGCGAGGTCGAGGCGATAGGCGTGCGCGGCATGGTTGTGCAAGCCGACGTGGGGGACCTGCAGTCGGTCCTCGCGATGCGCGATGCGATTGCCGGGAAACTCGGCGAGCCGGATATCATCGTCAACAACGCCGTCAGCCAATACAAATGGACAACGGTGCTGGAACAGGATCCGGCGCATTATGAAGAACAGTTCCGTTCGTGCGTGCTGCACAACGTGCACATGGCCAAGGCATTCGTGCCGGCGATGATCCGCAAAGGGCGGGGCCGCGTTATCGCCACCAGCACCGAATGCATCATGCAGTGCATGCCCACGCAGTCGGCGTATGTGTCGGGCAAGCGGGGAATGGACGGCGTTTTGCTCGTGCTGGCTCGCGAAATCGGCGAGCATCAGATCACGGTGAACTCCGTTGCCCCGGGCTGGACCATCAGCGACCGCTATAGGGAGACAGGCACCGAACGCCAGCCTCAATACGAGAAAGACGTGCCGCTTCGCCGCCGCGGGACCGATCAGGAGATCGCCAATGCCGTCGCATTTCTCGCGTCGGACCTCGCCGGGTTCATCACCGGCGCCTACATTCCCGTTTGCGGCGGCAACGTCATGCCCTGCGTCTGACGCACCGCATCATCCCCGGCGCGTACAGTGAGAAGCGTGGCTGTTTCAACCCGCGCGCACGACATTCTCGCGGTGGCTTGATGCCCATCTTAGGCTTGATTTTCGCCGCTGATTCGTCTATTATGAATGTTTTCGGTAAAGGACCGCGTGGACTTGCTATCCGCGCAATCGGCCTGATTTTATGCACCAAGCTGATCTTCACAACCTGCTGAACCAGGTTCGGGCGGGGGAGGTGTCGGTGGACGACGCCATCGAACGCCTCAAGCACCTGCCGTTCGAGGACCTCGGCTTCGCCAAGCTGGACAACCACCGCGCGCTGCGGTGCGGATTCCCGGAGGTCGTATTCTGCCAGGGCAAGACGGCCGAGCAGGTGATCACGATCCTTGAGCACCTGACTGCATCCGGGGGGCCGGTGCTTGCGACGCGCGCGAACGCGGATCTGTATGCCACCGTTGCAGCCAATTGGCCGGAAGCCCGCTACAACGAAGCGGCACGTGCGATCATGTTCAACCAGCCAGCGAAGCCGCGCTACCCGGGTTACATTCTGGTGGTGAGCGCGGGCACGGCGGATATCCCGGTCGCCGAGGAGGCGCGCGTGACCGCCGAGATGATGGGTAATCGCGTGAAGACGATTTACGACGCGGGCGTGGCGGGCATCCACCGGCTGCTGCATTCACGCGATGAAATTTTCGATGCTAATGTGATTGTCGTGGTTGCAGGCATGGAGGGCGCCCTGGCAAGCGTGGTGGGGGGGCTGTCGAGCCGTCCGGTGGTCGCCGTTCCCACCAGCGTGGGCTACGGAGCGTCGTTCAACGGCCTGGCACCCCTGCTGACAATGCTCAACAGTTGCGCGGCGGGTGTGTCGGTTGTCAATATCGATAACGGCTTCGGGGCTGGTTACATCGCCGCGCTGATCAACCGGCCGCCGCAGTCATCAAATAAGAACGAATAGAAAATCCGATTGGATTGGAGAAAAACAATGTCTCGCGCGGAAACGCTTTCACGCTTGAAGGAGCACGTTATTGCGGCGGTTGTTCGCAGTGACGATACCGACAAGGCCCTCGCGGCCGTTCAGGCGTGCATCGACGGCGGCGTCAGGATTATCGAAATCACATTCACCGTGCCTGAGCCGATCAAGACGCTCAAGGCCGTGCGCAGCAGCTTCGGCGACGACATCGTCCTGGGTGCCGGCACGGTGCTGGGCACCGCGAACGCAGGCGCGGCCATCGATGCCGGCGCGACGTTTGTGGTCAGCCCGATCACCGAGTTCGACGTGATCGCCGCGTGCAACAAAGCGGACGTGCCCGTTATGCCGGGCGCAATGACGCCCACGGAGATTTATGCTGCGTGGAAGGCCGGTGCGGACATTGTGAAAGTGTTCCCCGCCTCGATGTTCGGGCCGAAGTTTTTCAAGGCGATCAAGGCGCCGCTGCCGCAGGTTCCGATAATGCCAACGGGCGGGGTGGACGTGACGACCGTGGCCGCGTGGCTGGCGGCGGGCGCCGAGGTGCTGCCCGTTGGCGGCGCACTGGTCGACAGCAAGGCGATGAAGGCCGGCCAGTTCGGCGTGATCACCAACAACGCCCGCGAGTTGATGGCGGCGGTCAAGTCGTATCGCGAAGGATCGTAAGCTACGGTGGAAGGCACGAGCGGCCCCGGCAGATGGAACGAATAACGCACATACCGCAGATGCCTGCCCGCGCGCCGGATTCGCACAAGGGCACATACGGCACCGGGCTGGTGCTTGGCGGCTCGACAGGCATGGCCGGCGCGGCGGCGATGTGCGCACAGGCGGCGCTCAGATCGGGCGCAGGTCTGATAGTCATGGGCATGCCGCATTGCCTTCTGCCGGTCATGGCGGTCAAAACCACCTGCCCCACGCTGCGCGGCTTCGCACAGACGGAAGCGGGTTCATTTGCGGCAGAAGCCGCGAGCGAGGTTGCCGGCCAACTTGCAGAATTCACGGCAACCGCACTCGGCCCCGGCATCGGGCGGCACGAATCGACAGCACGATTCGTGCTGGAGCTGCTGCCGCAGCTTGATATTCCGGCGGTGATAGACGCTGATGGCCTGAACATCCTCAGCGGCGGGCTGTCGGTTCTGCGCGAGGCGAAGGCCCCGCTGATCCTGACGCCCCACCCCGGGGAGATGGGCCGGCTGGCGGGCATTTCCACGAAGGAGGTGCAGCGCAGCCGCGAATCGACGGCGGCCGAGTTTGCCCGGAAGCACGGCGTGACAGTTGTGCTGAAGGGTCATCGAACCGTTGTGACCGACGGTGCCCGCATCTACACGAACGAGACGGGCAATCCCGGAATGGCGACAGGCGGCGCGGGCGACGTGCTGACGGGCGTTATCCTCGGCCTGCTGTGCCAGGGGTTCGATCCGTTCGACGCCGCTATCCTGGGCACGTGGGTCCACGGAGCCGCCGGCGACCTGGCGGCACGCAAGTACACGGAGGTTTCGATGATAGCCACCGACATTCTGGAATGCCTGCCGGAGGCTTTCAGATTGAATCAGCAGCCGCAGTAAACGGAGACGAGCAGCGGATGGCGGCGTGAAGAACGGCCGCGAGAAGCGTGATCGCTGCACATCAGGCAATATAACATTTTCTCGATAAGCCACCGCATTGCGAGGTAATGATGGTAAACGAAGTCCAGATGCCAAAACTCGGCCAGACGATGGAAGAAGGAACCGTCGAATCATGGCTGAAGAAAGAAGGCGACAAGGTGACCAAGGGCGATCCGCTGTTCGAGATCACCACCGACAAGGCGACGCTCGAGGTCGAGGCGTTTGTTGAAGGAACGCTGCTGAAGATCGTTGTGCCGGAAGGCGAGACCGTTCCGGTGAACAGCGTTGTTGCGTACGTCGGTAAGGAGGGCGAGAAAGTGCCCGAGGGCGCGCCCCCGCCGCCGAAACCGGCCGCCAGGGAAGAAGCGGAGGAGCCAGCCGCAGCGAAGGCGGAGGAAAAACCTGCGCCCCGCAAGCCGGCGCCCGAGAAGAAGCCTGCCGCCCGCAAGCCTGCTGCGAAGCCGGAGGAGGTGAAGGCGTCGCCTCGAGCGAAGCGGCTCGCCAAGGCCGAGAAGGTGCCCGTGGCGGTGTTGCAGGGCACCGGCCCGGAAGGCCGGATTGTTGAGGCCGACGTGCAGAAATACGTTGACGAGATCGAGGGGCTGAAGGTGTCTCCAACGGCTCGCGAGCTGGCCTTCCAGGGCAATGTCGACCTGCGCACGATAGAAGGCACCGGCTCCGGCGGCAAGATTATGAAGGAAGACGTCGAGGCGGCTGCCGCTGCGCCTGCGCGGCCGGCGGTCGCGGCCGGGCGGGTCGAGCTTACCGCAATGCGGCGGATCGTTGCCGACCGCATGACTCTCAGCAAGACGACAGTGCCGCACTTCTACCTGACGATCGAGGTGGATATGTCCAACGCCATCGCGTTCCGCAAGAAGATCAACGCGGAGAACGGTTCGAAGGTGGCGTACAACGATATCATCATCAAAGCCTGCGCCGATGCCTACTCCGACGTGCCGCGGATGAACGCCGCCTGGGCTGAAGATCACGTTGAAGTGTTCGAACAGGTCGATATCGCCCTGGCGGTCGCCATCGAGGATGGCCTGATGGTGCCGATAGTCCGCGATGCAGCCTCGAAAGATCATCTGCAGATTTCCGCCGATACGCAGGACCTTATCCAGCGCACGCGCAGCAAGAAGCTCGGCCCCGACGACTACGAGGGCGGCAGCCTCACGATCTCGAACCTCGGCATGTACGGGATCAACAGCTTCGTTGCGATCATCAATCCCGGCCAGGCGGCCATCCTGGGCATCGGAATGATTCAGGAGAAAGCCGTGGTGATCGACGGCGGCATCCACGTCCGGCCGATGATGACGATGACGCTGTCGGCCGACCACCGGATAGTGAACGGCGCCGAAGCCGCCGAGTGGCTGGCCTCCGTGAAACAACGGCTGGAGAGCGTCGGAACGGACAAACTTACTGCATGAAGATTTTCACTGACGAAATCATCAGCCGGCTCACGCCGATGCTCGATCTGCCCGCCCAGGAGATCGAGGCGCTGCTGCAGACGCCCGCAGACAGCTCGATGGGCGACTATTCGCTGCCGTGCTTCCAACTGGCAAAAACGCTCCGCAAGGCACCGCCGCTGATCGCGCAAGAGCTTGCCGACAGGGTCGCCGCCGGGCCGCCATTCGCCCGAATCGAGGCGGTCAAGGGCTATCTGAATTTTTTCGTAGACCGCGCATTGCTTGCCGCCACGGTGCTCGGCGCCTTGGCGGAACAAGGCGACCGTTACGGCGAGGGCGTATCCGGCGAGGGCAAGACCGTGGTGATCGATTATTCCTCGCCGAACATCGCAAAGCCGCTTGGCGTGCATCATATCCGCTCGACCATGATCGGCAACGCGCTGTCGCGCATTTTCCGCGCGCTCGGCTATCGGGTGGTGGGGCTGAATTATCTCGGCGATTGGGGCACGCAGTTCGGCAAGCTGATGGTCAGCTATAAGCGGCGGGAGAACGAGCTGTCGCGCGGCGACATTACGATCAAGGAGCTGCTGGACCTGTACGTGCAGTTCCACAGCGAAGCCGAGGAGAACGAGGAGCTTGACGACGAAGCTCGAGCGTGGTTCAGGAAGCTCGAGGAGGGCAACGAAGAAGCGATGCAGTTGTGGCGGAAATTCCGCGAGGAAAGCCTGAAAGAATTCCAGCGGGTGTATGCGCGGCTGTCCGTCGAGTTCGACTCCTATATGGGCGAGAGCAGCTTCATCAAGGAATCCCAAAGCGTGACGGAGCGGCTGAAGGAGAGCGGGCTGGCCGCTGAAAGCGAGGGAGCGCAGGTGGTGGACCTCGAGCAGTGGGACATGCCGCCGTGCCTGCTGCAGAAGAAAGACGGCACCACGCTATACGCCACGCGCGACATCGCGGCCGCGGAATATCGCCACGCCACGTATGATTTCGACCAGCTCATCTACGTGGTCGGTTCGCAGCAGCGGCTTCATTTCAGGCAGGTGTTCAAGGTGCTCGAGCTGATGGGGTACGACTGGGCGAGCCGTTGCCGGCACGTCGATTTCGGCATGCTCAGCTTCAAGGGCGGCACCTTCTCGACCCGCCGCGGCAAGATGATATTTCTCGAGGACGTGCTGGATCGCGCGGTCGAGCTTGCGCGGTCGATCATCGAAGAAAAGAACCCCACGCTCGACAACAAGGACGAGGTCGCCGAGATGATCGGTGTCGGGGCGGTCATTTTCGGCGACATCAAGCAGCGGCGAAACA
>Ga0307379_10012356_pt1:0-7500 | contig 11138 bp, 10 predicted proteins | sample UN2MG_FD_202237 | JGI IMG/M metagenome (GOLD analysis project Ga0307379, IMG submission 202237) | Soil microbial communities from Risofladan, Vaasa, Finland - UN-2 | ecosystem: Environmental > Terrestrial > Soil > Coastal area > Acid sulfate soil | place: Finland: Risofladan, Vaasa... | reverse complement strand
TAACGCGGTTCGATCTGCAAAGCCTCGTCCGACAGGTAAATCGGCTCGCGGCGAAAATTAAGCAGGACAATCGCGCGATTGAGTTGCTGAAGAGCCGCGTCGGCCGACATGGAACCCTCCGCCGCGTCCGCCAATTTACCGGACCGTTGGGACGGAACCAGGCGGAAAAAATACGTGGCCCGACCGGACTTCGAGGTCGTTTCCCAGGCCACGAGGTCACTCGGGCACTGAGCTGCGGGCTTCGTGGCGAGCGGGAAGAAGAACCAGTGGAGGATCGGTTCTCTCTCCTCCGCGCGAGCAGCCCCCTGGTCCGCCCCCTCCGAGGGTGGTTGCGATTCGCGCCCCGGGTCCTCCTCGTCTTCGGGTGTCGTTTCCCGGACCACCTCTCTCACCTCTGGAACCGCGCTCTCTTCCTCCTTGCGAATGAACTTGAAGCCCGTGTAGAGCTGCCCCAACGGGGTGTAGCCCAACAAAGTCTCGAAGTAAGGCCGCAGCTTTTCATCCACAATCTCTTTCATGATCGCCTGTTCGATTTTTGGATAAATCGCTTTGAGCCTCCCGAGCGGCGCTACCTGCCCCTCCTTCATGATCCGCGCGACCTGCTGAAACTGATCAGGGTCGAGAAAGGGGAAAAGGCGGCTGAGGGCCTGGGCGCTCTTTTCGGCCAAGCACGACATGGCGTCCAAAAGCGCATCGCGAAACTCGTGCGTGCGCTTGGCGAGCTTCGTAACCGTCAAGCGCTCCCCAGCGGATTCCAACGTCACAGCGTAGTTGTTCTCGTCGAAGTGGACCGTGTCGATCTCCGCAAGCCGCCATTGGAAGCCTGCCGCCCGCAATGGCAACACGGCGAGGTTGGATTTATACAAGCGAAATTCCGCATCGCCGACAAAAGGCTCACGGGATGATTCGAGCCGGGCGAATCCGTCAAAGCGCGTGGTTTCCTCCAGATCCTCGAGGAGCAGGCACTGGACGAGCCGCTTCCGATACGCTTCCAGCAGATCGTGGCGCAGATTCTGAAATGCCTTGCCGAAATGGCTAAGCAGGATTTTCTTGCCCGTGTAGAGCGCCAGGGTCAACTCGAAGTCAGCCGGCGAAAACATGTCAATGTCGCCGAGGTCGAACGCCAGGGGTGACCCGGTGCCGGGTAACAGCTTAAAGGTCTCGGCCTCGAAGGCTATCTGACAGGCTCCACTTTCGGCGACACTGCCGTCGGGATTCAGATATCGGAATCTGCCTGAAAGGAAGGGCATGGAGGCTAGACCACTCTCTGGCCGCACTCCGGGCAAAACTTCGACCCGGCCTCAAACTGGGTCCCACAGCGAGGGCACTCGTTTTTCGGGCGCAAGGGTTTGCCGCACTCCGCGCAGAACTTGCTGCCTTGTGTCCGCGCCCCGCAATGGGGGCAAAGAGCCGCAGCTTCCGACGTGACGTCAATATCCCTGGTGAGATCCTGTGCGGTAACCTTTTGCTTGAGCTGGTCGACCGTGGCCTGGGCCTGGGCGGCCGCCAATTCCGTCTCGACGCTCGGCGCGCAGGCATAACAAAGGCCTCGTTTCTCGTTCCAACACAGATTCCGGCAGGCCCATCGCGCGCACTTCGGACACTGACGGAAATTGGGCTTGGCTTCTTCGACGGCCTCACGAAACGCGCGATCGTGTCCAGGACCTGCAATGGCGCGTTGGATCTCATACGTGCCTGAACCGGCGCGGCCCAGCACACCGCCGAAAATATTACCCGCCGCGCGCAAAGCGCCCGCCGCCAAGCCGGTCACTGAAGCCTTGAATTCGGACATGAATCCGTTGCCGCAGCGGTCACAGAAGAACTCAAACTGGTACCCTTTGTCGGTCGAATGGTCGGTATGGTTTTTGGTGAATTGAATAAGCGCCATGCTGGTCTCTCCGATACCACCCTCTATGTCGTGCCAAACAGCCGGGGATTCTAGTCCACATGGGCCTGGCATTCAACTCATCGGCAAGGGCGCACTCAGCCGATCATCTGGGGGTTCAGGACAACCTTCGTCGCCGTGCCGTCTTGGGTGACGCGAAAAGCTTCTTCAAACCTGTGGAGAGGAAATTCGTGAGAGATGAGTTCTTCGGTCCGGACCTCCCCTTCTCGAAGGAGACGAACACATCGTTCCCAGGACGTCCAGACGTAGCCGTAGGTGCCGATAAACCGCAGCTCCTTCATCATGACCTTGTTAAGGTCCGTCTGGATCGGCCCCGGGTAAACGCCGATTTGGACGACAGTCCCCTCCTTCCGAACCGCCTCCCAGCAGAGGTTGAGCGACTCCATGGCGCCCGCGCACTCGAAAACCAGATCGGCGCCTTCCGGCCGCTCACGCCGGATGATTTCGAGAAGGTCTTGGCGTGAACCGTTAACGATGAGGTCGGCCCCCAGGTCGCGAGCCAGCGCCAAACGTCGCCCGTCCTTTTCGATCCCGGCTACGATCACCGTCGCGCCTTCCAGCTTGGCAATCTGCATCGTCAGCAAGCCCACGCAGCCCGGACCAGAGACGAGGACGAGGTCTCCGGCGTGGACTGTGTTGCGATTAATGACCGCGCGGACCGCCACCGCCAGCGGCTCGCCGAGCGCCGCTTGGCGAAAGGAAACGTTTTCCGGAAGGAGGTGGCATCGCTCGGCAGCAATACAGAGGTAATCCGCAAAAGCGCCGTCAATCATATAGCCAGCCGAGACTCGTTCCGAGCACATGAACGGATTCCCGGCCCGGCAGTGATAGCAATTCCCGCAGGTCTCGGCAGGGTTGGAGGAGACGACGCGATCTCCCGGCTTGAAATTCTTCACACGCGCACCGATCTCAACAACAGTCCCACAGAACTCGTGACCCAAGACGACGGGCGGACGGCACGGCCAGCGCCCCTTGATGATGGGAATGTCGGTGCCGCAGATTCCCGCCGCGGCGATCTTGAGCTTGACTTGCTCGGGTTCCGGCGAAGGCTCAGGCCAGTCCTTCAGCTCCAAATCGCCTTCCTTCAGTCCGGTCTTGACGAGAGCTTTCACGGCATCTCCTCTGTTTGCCCGCAGCCACCCACCATTGAACTACGAGCGGCCCGACGGTTTGGGCGCTTTCAACACTTCGCGAGCCATGGCGACGATCTGCCGGGCATCCAGCCCATAGTGAGAGAGCAATTTCTGATAATCCCGGCCCGAGCTCGCGAAGCGATCCCGCAAGCCGACTCTCTTCACGATCGTAGGGCATGTATCGGCCACCACCTCACAAACCGCGCCTCCCAGACCACCGATGACGTTGTGGTCCTCCGCCGTCACGATGCCGCCTGTCTGCTCGGCCGCCAAGCGAATCTCTTCGATGTCAATCGGTTTGATCGTGTGGCAATCCAGCACTCTCGCCTGGATTCCATCTTTCGCAAGGCTCTCCGCCGCAAGCAGGGCCTCCTCCACCATGTTGCCGGTGGCGATGATCGTCAAGTCGTTTCCGTCCCTCAAGCGAATCATCTTCCCGATCTGGAATGGAGCCGATTCGGAGTGAATGACCTTCGCCACCTGCCGCCCGAGTCTCATGTAGACCGGGCCGACGTACTCCGCGATAGCGAGGGTGGCCTTCCGGGTGGTCACCGGATCGGAAGGCGAGAGGACGGTCAAGTTGGCCATGGCGCGCATGATCGCGAGATCCTCCACCGCCTGGTGCGTGACGCCGTCTCCCGCGATCTCCACGCCGGCGTTGGTGGCGACGACTTGACGTTCAACTTCGGATAGCAGATTGAAGTGCGCACGCCCTCGCAAGCTCGCATGCTGGCGAAGATGCAAAAGGTGCTCACGAAGGGAATCAAGCCGGTGGTGGAAGCTCCGGCCGCCATGCAAACCATGTTCAATTCCGCGACACCCATGTTGAAGAAGCGTTCCGGAAATCGATCGCCGAATCTGTAAGTGTTCGTCGACTTGGCGATGTCGGCATCGAAGACGATGACCCGGGGATTCGCTTCCCCCAGTTGCACCAGGGTCTTTCCATACATGACCCGGTTGGGCTGCGCTTCGATCATCCCTGCACTCCCCGGCTCAGTTCCGCGAGATACCGCTCGGCTTCTTCCTCGGTCATCGGCTTGGCCAGGCTATGCCATTCTGGATTCCCTTCCTGAGAAGGCACTCCTTTTCCTTTGACCGTCTGGGCAACCACGACGTGGGGCCGGCCTTCTTGGGCCATGCATTTCTGAATAGCGTCGTGGATTTCCTGGAAGTCATGCCCATTGATCGCAAAAACCTCCCAGCCGAACGCCTTCCACTTCTCCGCGATGGGGTTGGGATTCATGATCTCAGCGGTGGCGCCGTCCGTTTGCAGGTGGTTGTCGTCAATCAGGGCGATCAAGTTGTCGAGACGATAGTGGCTGGCAGCCATCGCCGCCTCCCAAACAACTCCTTCCTGGAGTTCTCCGTCGCTGAGTATCACGTAGACCCTGAAGTTTTTCTTCCGCACTCTGGCGCCGAGGGCGATTCCCGCAGCGGCGGAGAAGCCCTGCCCCAGGGAGCCTGAGGTCATGTCAACACCCATGGTCTTCCTCATGTCCGGATGACCCTGCAAGGCGCTCTCGACATCGCGAAGGGTCCACAAGACGTCTCGCGGGAAATATCCCCTATTCGCCAGAGCCACATAAAGCGCCGGGGCGCAATGGCCCTTGGAAAGCACGAAGCGGTCGCGGTCCTCCCATTCCGGGTTCGCGGGATCGATCCGCATCTGGTGCCAGTAGAGATACGCGACCATGTCGATTGCCGACAGGGACCCTCCCGGATGTCCGCTTCCGGACTTGGCAAGCATCCGGATGATGTCACAACGCAACTCGCGGGCCGTTTCCTGGAGCTTCGCTGGATCGAAATCCCTGTTCAATACCTTGCCCTTTCCTGTCTAGCTCCGGTCCGGCCTATCCATAACACAGCTGCGATTTTCGGGACTAGCAGATCCCTTGAGGGCGTTCGACCTAGCCGGCGGAGGCAACTTGAATCCCACTATTCCGGCCTCAAGAATGCGAGAACCCCATTTCCCCAGGGAGTCTCTCCTATAGCACCGCCCTCAAGGGCGGTCAACGGAATCCGCGCGGCCGCGCTGTAGCGCCCACCTTCAGGCGGGCACCGCGGAGTAGCGCCGGCGGGCCCACCGCCGTCGCCGCGCATTGCGACCGTAGAAACGTTCCGGTAAAACATCCCCCTCTGCGACGGCACGCCGGGCCAACCCGACGTTCGATTCCCCCGCCAGCGTATACCATCTGACATACAATCCCGGCTGATCTTGCGAAGCCCCATCGCCGGAGAAGAGTGATCAGAAATTGAATCGCACACTTCCCGGTAAGCCGGGATGTGTATGGCCCCCGGCGGAGCCAGAATGAAGTACATCCACAAGGCGCTGGCGCCTGTCCATACCCGCTGGGCGGCGGTGGATAACCGGGTAGCGGAAATCCAGGCGAATATCCGCGCCAGCTGCGCCGACCGTCAGGCGGGAGAAAGCCACAATCGCGCCAACGAGCGCCTGGTCGAAGAGTTCATCGGACGGTTACGTGAGGAGTTTGGAGGTCGAACTCACGAGGTCGTACGGGACGGCAGCCCCTCTGAAGCGGAAAATCTGGCACGCGTCAAGGAGGAAATCGGGAGTCAGGAAAGTCGTCCGTGCGTGGTGATCGAGCGCCAGCGACTCTCGCGCTGGGCGCTTCGCACGACGCGGTGGAATTTCGTTTTTACCGTACCGGGTGAGAGTGCCGAGGCACTCCTGCTCGTGGCACACTACGACACCTGGCGGGGACCGGGCGCCGACGACAACACCACCGGCGAGGAGATCCTCAAGCAGTACCTGCTTGCCGACCTGCGCGCCGAAAAACGGCCGCGACTGACGCACGTGTATTTCCTGGCCGGCTCCGAGGAGTGCGGCCTGGTTGGCTTGCTATCGCAACTGTTGCTCGCTGGCGGGCTGATCGCGGGGATGCAGGCTGTCCAACAAGCGAACTGGGTATACGCCTTGATGGCGCTGGCGCTCTGCCCGTTTGCCAGTTACCGCTTCGGAGTGTCCGGGTCGCGCGAATACGTCCGCGCCCTGAGCCCTGAGGAGCTGCGTCGCATCTCCGCTGTCGTCGCCGTGGATTCAGTAGGCGAGGGGCGGATGTTCATTCCTCGCAGCACGCTGGGCGCGGATTTCATCCGGGCGATGATTCCCTTCGGCGATTACGACGCGTTCACCGACGTCCTGGAAGAGGCCGCGCACCTCCACGGCATCAAATACAACAACTACCTTGCGGGAGGCACCACTGACCACCTCTCGTTTCTCGAGGTCAATAATGGGTTGTGGTTCCGGGGGTGCGACGCTTTGCGCCACACCTACGCCTGGCTGGCCGGGCGAAGTTATGAGCCGCCGCGTCGCATTCCCGCCTCGGCGCTGGTGGCCATGGCTCCCGGCAAGGCCTCCCCACTCGTTTTCGGCGGGAAGATCCACACGCCCCAGGACGTTCCCGAGCGGGTCTACGCCCAGCCGCTCGGCGAGGCTCTTCTCATCCTGGACTATGTTTTCTACATCCTGGAAGGGGGCGCTCGCTTACAAGCGCCCCGTGAGGTTGACGAGTGCCACTACGCCCGACTCTATGAGGTCTACTCAAAGTCCGGGAACGACAAAGAATACTGGCTGGCGCTCAAAGACGCCATCGAGCCCAACTGGCGCAATCTAAACGCCGTTTTTCGCGCCGATGCCCGAATCGATGAAGTGAACAAATCCGCCGTCGTGCGAGCCCGGGAGCCCGTGGGCTGGGGTGTGGACATCCGCCTCCGCGAAGATGTTGAGGAGGTCTGTGCGAAGCGCGGGCTGAAATGCCGGCGGGTCCTGCTCGATCGCCTGGAAGTGGAAGAGGACGACCGGCGGCTTGTCTTCGCCCGGTCCCTCACTTTGGGCGACCACATTCATCGTCGCGCTCTGCGCGTTCTCGCCTGGCTCGAAAGGCAAATGGGCCGTCACAACTTTCTCGCCTTTTTCGCGGGAGCCTTGCTGCTCTCCGAGCTCGCCACCCGTCTCCTGACGGTCGTTTTCATGTGGTCTTACACGTTCCAGGAATGGTTTTTCAAATACCAGCTGATCACCTTCCCTTCTGTGCTCGTCCTTCAGGTGGGGTTGCTGGTTTATTTGATGGTGCGCCGAATCCCCACATGGATCGACAACAACTACCGGCATGCAAACCGCGCCGACAACCTGGGCAGCCTGCGGCGCGTCCGGGAATGACTCCAGTTTTCGGTTAAAGCTGGACCAGGCGGCCAGTGGATATGGCCTCGCTCCTCTTGAGTGAAAGTAGGAGGAATTGTGACAAAACGCATGTCATGGGCACTGTCTCTGATCTTTTCTTTGGCGCTGGCGATCGCGTCGAAGGGGCCGCTGAGTAGCCCCGCGAGTGAGCCAGCGGAGGAGATTCCCTTCCAGCACGTCATTATCGACAAGGACGCGTCAGGTGCGACGGGACAGGGTATGGACTGCAAAGCCGGTGGAGATATCGACGGCGACGGCTT
>Ga0307379_10012353_pt1 | contig 11139 bp, 9 predicted proteins | sample UN2MG_FD_202237 | JGI IMG/M metagenome (GOLD analysis project Ga0307379, IMG submission 202237) | Soil microbial communities from Risofladan, Vaasa, Finland - UN-2 | ecosystem: Environmental > Terrestrial > Soil > Coastal area > Acid sulfate soil | place: Finland: Risofladan, Vaasa | collected... | reverse complement strand
GACCTTGGCTTGCCAGCGCCCCGGGGTCTTTGCGGGTGGCGATGCCGTGTCGGGTACGGCGTTTGTCATCGAAGCCGTCGCCCACGGGCACAGGGCCGCGGCCTCCATCCACCACTATCTGTCCGGAAAGGAGCCCTCCCCTCTCAAGCCTCCACTCCCGGTGGTCAAGATGGCCCCTGAAGACGCCGAGGCGCGGATGCGCGAACTAGAGCTCTCTCGGGAGGAACGCCTGGGCGTGCCCGCTCTGCCCGTGGCCGAACGCAGATTGACCTTCGAGGAAGTTGAGTTAGGCTACACCGAGGAGATGGCCCAGGCTGAGGCTGCCCGTTGTCTGCAATGTGGGATCTGCTCCGAGTGCCTGGCCTGCGTCTATGCGTGTCAGGCGGGAGCTATCAACCACGACGACCTCGAGCACACGAGGCAGATCGACGTGGGAGCCGTCGTTCTGGTGCCCGGTTTCCAGCCCTACGACGCCCGGCTTTCACAGGAATGGGGCCTTGGTAGATATCCCAACGTGGTGACAAGCCTTCAGTTCGAGCGCCTTCTCTCCGCATCGGGGCCCACCGAGGGCCATGTGAAGCGGCCGTCCGACGGCAGACGCCCCCGAAAGATCGCCTTTGTACAGTGCGTGGGCTCGCGTGACGAGAACCACGACTACTGCTCTTCCGTCTGCTGTATGTATGCCACCAAAGAAGCGATCATGGCCTGCGAGCACGAGCCGGACACCGAGTGTACCGTATTCATGATCGACATGAGGGCTTTCAGCAAAGGGTACCAAGAGTACTACCGGCAGGCCCAGGAGAAATACGGCATCCGGTATGTGCGCGCCCGGGTTCCTCCTCTCAAGGAGGACTCAGAGTCGCGCGACATTGTGTTCCGCTACGAGACCGAGAACGGCGGGTTCGCGGAGGAGAGTTTCGACCTTGCCGTGCTGTCGGTGGGCATGGAGGTCCCCGAGGAAACGCGCCTCTGGGCAGAAGGACTCGGCATCGAACTCGACAACGACGGCTTCTGCGAAAGCGGACCCTTCGAGCCCTTGGAGACCACCCGCTCGGGTATCTTCGCCTGCGGACCTTTTCGCGGGCCCAAAGACATCCCGGAGACCGTGGTGGAGGCCAGCGCCGGGGCAGCGCGCGCCGAGGCACTCCTGGCCAAGGTACGGGGCACCTTGACCACGGAGAGAGACTACCCTCCTGAGCGAGACGTCTCTGCTGAAGAACCTCGTATCGGCGTCTTCGTCTGCCACTGCGGATCGAACATCGGGGGCTTCCTCGACGTTCCCTCTGTGACCGAGTACGCGAAGGAGCTGCCGTTTGTCGTCCACGCCGAAGACAACCTCTATACCTGTTCGCAGGATTCCGTGGAGATCATCAAGCAGCGTATCCAAGAGCAAAGCCTCAACAGGGTGGTCGTCGCCTCCTGCACGCCCCACACCCACGAGCCCATGTTCCAGGACACGATCCGGCAAGCCGGGCTGAACGAGCACCTCTTCGAGATGGCCAACATTCGGAATCAGTGCTCCTGGGTACACTCCCACGAGTGGGACAAGGCCACCGAGAAGGCCAAAGACCTGGTGCGGATGTCTGTCGCGAGAGCGGCATTGCTGGAACCGCTGCCCAAGGTGGATGTGTCTTTGAATCGCTCAGCCCTGGTCATCGGCGGTGGTGTGGCAGGGATGAATGCGGCCCTCTCACTGGCAGAGCAGGGTTTCCCGGTACACCTCATCGAACGTACGGCCGAGCTGGGAGGCAACCTGCGCCATATCCACCACACCCTTGAGGGGAGCGACCCGCAGGCCTACCTCCAGAATCTGGTGCAGCGGGTTGAGGAGCACCCCCTGATCACAGTGCACACCGAAGCGGAGCTGAAGGAAACCTCCGGCTTCGTGGGCAACTTCTCCTCGAAGCTAAGTGTCAAGGGACAGCCCACAACAGTAGAACACGGAATCATCATTGTGGCGGTCGGAGGACGGGAGTACAAGGGGGAAGAATACCTGTACGGCCAGGACGAGCGTGTCCTCACCCAGCGCGAATTGGAAGAGCGGATTGCAGAGGAGCCAGCCAGCATCGTTGGCCTGCGCAGCGTGGTAATGATCCAGTGCGTCGGCCCAGCTGACCGGTACTGCAGCCGAATCTGTTGCTCGGTCGCAGTCAAGAACGCGCTCAAAGTCAAGGAACTCAGTCCCTCCACCGAAGTGTACGTGCTCTACAAGGACGTGCGTACCTTCGGCCTCTACGAGAAGTACTACACTCTGGCTCGCCAGAAGGGGGTCCATTTCATTCACTACGAGGATGCCAGTCTGCCCCAGGTGCAGGACTCAAACGGACTGACGGTGAACGTGTACGCCCCGCTACTGGACACGGATCTTACGTTGCCGGCGGATCTGGTCATCCTCAGCACGGGGCTGCTGCCTTCTGAGGGAGCAGACGATCTGGCCCGCGTCCTCAAGGTGCCCGTCGACCTCGATGGGTTCTTCCTGGAAGCGCACATCAAACTGCGACCGGTGGATTTCGTCACCGAGGGCATCTTCGTGGCGGGAGCCGCGCACTATCCCAAGTTCCTGCAAGAATCGATTGTCCAGGCTCAGGCGGCGACAGCGCGAGCGGCAACGATTCTGAGTCAGGAAACCCTACGGGCAGGCGGAGTGGTGGCTGTGGTCGAAGCGGAAAAGTGCACCGCTTGCCTGACCTGCGTCCGCGTCTGTCCTTTCAATGTGCCTGTCATCGAGCCCACGCTGGTTGGCGCGGGCGGGATCAAAGGCGCGGCGCAGATCGAGATCGCCGCTTGCCAGGGCTGCGGCACCTGCGCCGCCGAGTGCCCGGCGAAGGCGATTCAGTTGATGCACTATCGAGACGAGCAAGTGCTGGCTGAGGAAGAGGCGCTCTTCGCAGTGCAGCCACAGCTTGCGTGAGAAGGAAGCATGACCGAATTCGAACCGCAAATCGTGGCTTTCTGCTGCCACTACTGCGCCTACGCAGCGGCTGATCTTGCCGGTTCCCTGCGCGTGCAATACCCCACCAACGTCAAGGTGGTGAGGCTGCCCTGTACAGGAAAGCTCGAGACCCTGCATGTGTTGAAAGCTTTCGAAGGGGGAGCCGACGGCGTGATGGTGGCTGGTTGACTGGTCGGTGATTGCCATTACCTGGAAGGTAATCTGAGAGCGGAGCGCAGGGTCAAGTACACGAAGGGCCTGCTGGACCAGATTGGTCTGGGAGCCGACCGGTTGGAGATGCACCACGTCTCCTCGGCCATGGGACGTGAGTTTGCAGAAACGATAACGGAGATGACAGAGCGCATCAGAGAACTCGGCCCCAGCCCCCTGCGAGAAAGGGAAACACTCCCATGATCATAGGCGAGCAGAAACCCCTCGAGGAGATCGAAAACCTGGTCGCAGAGCACGAAAGGATCCTTATCCTTGGCTGCGGCACCTGCGTGACGGTATGCTTCGCAGGAGGCGAGAAGGAGGTAGGGATCCTTGCCTCGAGCCTGCGCATGGCCACCAAGATCGCTGGACAGAAGAAGGTGATCGACGAGGCCACGGTACAAAGACAATGCGAATGGGAATTCCTGGACGCCGTCAAGGAGGAGATCGAGAGCCATGATGTGGTTCTCTCCATGGCTTGCGGCATAGGAGTCCAGGCCATCGTCGAGCGGTTTCCCGAGGCTCGCGTGACCCCGGCTGTCAACACCTCCTTCCTGGGGATTCCCGAACAGCATGGTCTATGGACAGAGCGGTGTGCCGCTTGCGGGAATTGTGTTCTGGACCTGACAGCGGGGATCTGCCCCATCGCTCGCTGCGCCAAGTCCCTTCTCAACGGACCGTGCGGGGGCTCGCAGGACGGCAAGTGCGAGATTTCCCCAGAGGTTCCCTGTGCCTGGCAACTCATCTACGATCGCCTCAAGGCCCAGGGACGTCTGGAGAAAATGCTGGAGATCACACCGGCGAAGGATTGGTCCACCGGTCGAGATGGCGGCCCACGTAGGCTCCTCAGGGAGGACCTGCGCATAGAGTCAGATGATCACGAATAGGAGACGTGGCAAATGGTGAAGTCCAAGACTGAGGAACTCCCCGTCCTCTGGCTTCAGGGAGGGGGGTGTTCCGGCTGCTCCATCTCGTTGCTCAACTCAGTAAGCCCAACTCCAAGGAACATCCTGGTCGATGAGATCGTTCCTGGAAAGCACCTCAACGTCCGCTTCCATCCCACGGTCATGGCGGCAGCCGGCCATGCAGCGGTGGCCGAACTGGAAAGAACCCACGAGGAGGCAAAGGGAGCATACGTTCTGGTGGTGGAGGGATCCGTACCGACAGCCGCTGCCGGAGTCTATGCCATGATCGGCGAAGAGCAGGGAGAGGAAATCTCCATGCACACCTGGGTCAAGTCGCTCAGTTCCGACGCATGGGCCGTCATCGCTGTGGGTACCTGTGCCACCTTCGGGGGCATCCCCGCAGGGAGCCCTAACCCGACCGGGTCCGTTGGTGTTCAGGAGGTATTGTCCGCTGAAAGGATTGACACGCCACTCATCAATGTTCCGGGGTGCCCGCCGCATCCCGACTGGTTCGTGGGCACCGTAGCCGGTCTCCTGCTCCATGGTCTTCCGAAAGAGGGCGACCTGGACGAATATCTTCGGCCGAAGGCCTTCTACGGGCAACTCATACACGAGAACTGCCCTCGCAGGGCACACTTCGACGAGGGCAAGTTCGCCGAGAAGCTAAGCGATCCCCATTGCCTTTACGAACTAGGCTGCAAAGGCCCGGTGACCCACGCCGATTGTCCCACCCGGCTCTGGAACAACGGGGTGAGCTGGTGCGTGGGTAGCGGAGCTCCGTGCATCGGCTGTGTGGAGCCTACATTCCCAGACGTGGTGGCACCGATCTACGAGAAGATAACGGACGAAGCTCTGCCCAACATCGGAGCGGAATGAGGAAGGGGTAGACCATAACATGGGCAAGATCACCATTGATCCCATCACGCGCATTGAAGGGCACCTCAAGATCGACGCCGTAGTGGAAGACGGTGAGGTCAAGGAGGCCAGGAGCAGTGGCACCCTGTTCCGAGGGTTCGAGCTGATCCTGAGAGGTAGAGACCCCAGGGATGCCTCACAATTGACACAGCGCATCTGCGGAGTCTGTCCGCAGACTCACGCTACGGCATCGGTGCTGTGCCTCGACAGCGCCTTTGGCATCTCCGATAAGATCACCGACAACGGAAGGATCATGCGCAACCTCCTGCTCGGGGCCAACTACATCCAGTCTCACCTCCTGCACTTCTACCACCTGGCCGCCCTGGACTATGTGGATGTCACCAAGGTCGCGGCCTACGAGGGGAACAGCCCAGCCCTCAAGTCGATCAAGAACTTCATCAGCCGGGGAGCATTGGGACCTTTTGCGCCACGGTATGAGGGGGACTACCGCCTGTCGGACGAGGTAGATCAGGCGGCAACCGCCCACTACGTGCAGGCCCTGGAGATCAGGCGCAAGGCCCACGAGATGCTGGCCCTGTTCGGCGGCAAGATGCCCCACAATTGCGCCACTGTTGCGGGTGGAGTCACAGAGCATCCCACGGTTGACAAGATGACCTCCTTCCTTTGGAGACTCAACGAGATCAGGGAGTTCATAGACGACGTCTACATCCCGGACGTCGTCGCGGTGGCAGAGGCCTACCCCGACTACTTCGAGATCGGCGCTGGTTGTGGCAACCTGCTGGCCTATGGTGTCTTTGATCTTGACGGTACGGAGACCGACTACTTGAAACGAAAGAGGCTGCTGCGCTCGGGCACTGTCTCTACCGACCTGAAGCTCGGCCAAGTGGATGCCTTCAAGATAGTCGAATACGTCAAACACTCCCTCTACGAAGACTCCAGCACGGGACGATATCCAGGCGATGGAGAAACCGCGCCGCAGCCCGAGAAGGACGGAGCCTATTCCTGGCTCAAAGCGCCACGGTATGACGGCAAAGTGTACGAGGTGGGCCCCCTGGCCCGCATGGCCGTCAACTATGTGGCTGGCGACTCCGCGGTGCAAGGACTCGTCAATCCAGTGCTATCGCACTTCGATGCGCCGCCGAGCGCGCTCTTCTCGGTACTAGGCCGTCATGCAGCGCGCGCCCTGGAATGCAAGTACGTGGCCGATTCCATGGCCGACTGGGTGCTCCAGCTCAAGCCCCAGGAGCCCGTGTACACCGACTACACGATGCCCGAAGAGGCAGCGGGTATGGGGTTGGTGTGCGGCCCGCGAGGTGCGTTGGGGCACTGGATTCGAATCCAGGATGGCAAGATCGCCAACTACCAGTGCGTGGTACCCACCACGTGGAACGCATCACCGAGGGATGACCATGGGCAGCCTGGCCCCATCGAACAAGCATTGGTCGGCACGAGCATCAGAGACGAAGACAACCCCTTCGAGATCGTTCGCATCGTCCGAAGCTTCGACCCGTGCCTGGCGTGTGCCGTCCACATCATCACGCCAAAGGGGCAAGAACTTGGGCAATTCCGAATCTCGTAGGTTTTCCTGCTGCATCGGGGGTGCCGCACCACGGCAGGTGAACTCCCCTGGGGAGATCACTTCAAGATGATACCTATCCAGCTACTGCGGAAGGTGTCCATCTTCCAAGAGCTATCCGACACTCAACTGGAGGAGATCGCCGCGCTGTGCACAGAGGAGACTTGCAGGGCGGGCAGCTTGATCCGCAGGGAGGGACAGCCCGCAGAGCAGCTACTCATTCTGCGAGAGGGCAGGGTGGCCCTGGAGATGGGAGTACGCTTGTGGCCGGAGCGGCGCGTTAGGCAAATGAGTGTGGAGACGATCAACGCCGGCCAACCGTTCGGCTTGTCTGCGCTGACGGATTCTGATGTCTGGACCATGTCTGCGCGCGCCCTGGATAGATGCCGGATGATCGTTCTCAGGTCCGGCGACCTGCGGCGACTGATGGAATCCGACTCGGTCATGGGCTGTGAGATCAACGAAGGCCTGTCCAATGTCCTTGCCCAGCGGTTGAGGTATAGCAGACTGGGCCTGACCGAGTTCCTCGGTCACAGTGAAATAGCGGTGGAACAGACCCCGGAGGAGTCAACGGCCATCCGAAGGATTCAATATGGGATCAACTTCAGGTGGGTCGCGATCGTGGGCGTTATCGCGATCACCGCCGTGGCCACCCAGGGCTTCGGGATCAGCTTCCCCACGCTCCCCATCCTGCTCGTAGTGACTGTGATAGCCCTTTACAACCTGGCCCTGTGGCGATACGCTGAGCGGTTGGAGGAGGAAGATGCCAGCGACGTCATTCCCAAGGTCAGAAGATACGTATGGGTGCAGTCAGCTGCCGATCTGGTCGCCACCACAGCCATCATCCACTACGCTGGAGGTGTCGAAAATCCCCTGTTCCTCTACTATGTCTTCCACGTCATCCTGGCCAGCATCATCCTCCCCTACCGATCAGCCTACATGCTGGCGACATTCGCTGTCGTTCTCTTCACCTCGCTGGTGGGCCTGGAGTACTTGCAGATCATCCCCCACGTGCACCTTGAGGGCCTGATGCCACCTGATCTGTACCTCCAGACACCATACGTACTGGCTGTCATCTTTGGCTTTGGGACCACGCTCTATATCAGCGCGTACCTCACCACCGCGATCGCGGGTGAGCTTCGTAAGAGACAGCGAGAGACCGTCGCCTTGCGGGACCGGCTTCTAATAGAGGCCGAGGAACTGCAAAACGCCAACGAGGAACTGATCAAGCTGGACAGACTGAAGACCTACTTCCTGGCCATGGCCTCCCACGACCTGAAGACCCCGTTGGCGGCGGTGCAAAGTTACCTCCAGGTGCTGCTAGGCGGGTTCGTGGGAGAGCTCAATGAAGAGCACGGACGAATGCTCCAGAGGTGCAGCGAGCGAATACAGGAACTCTTCGACCTCATCAACCGCTTCCTCGATCTCGCCCAGATCGAGAAGGGCAAGGTGGTCGAGGAGATGGAGATGATTTGCATCCGGGACATGCTCAACTCCTGTGTGGACGAAGTCAAGGTGCTAGCCGCGGAGAAGTCCCAGGCGCTGAGCGCCGAGATCACAGAGGACCTGTCCACGATCTACGGGTCTGAGCGTCACCTGAAGCAGGTCGTCACCAACCTGCTGAGTAATGGAGTCAAGTTCACCCCAGAGGGCGGAACTATCACCCTGTGCGCGCGAGAGATGGAGGACCAGATCGAGGTGTCGGTGTCCGACACAGGCGTCGGAGTATCAGCAGAGGATCTGCCTCGCATGTTCGAGCAGTTCTTCCGCGGCAAGGGCGCGGCGGCCGCCAAGGGAACCGGGCTCGGCCTCTCCATATCCAAGAGAATCGTAGAAGCCCATCACGGCACGATATGGGTGGAATCACCTTACTCCGAAGGGCAGCCAGGAGCTAGGTTTGTGTTCACTCTGCCCAAAGGACAACCTGCGGGCATCAAGGTCTTCAGCAACTAGTCCTCAGAGGGCACAGAGGTAGGTAAAGTAGATGAAGAGTGGCAGCAATCTGGAGCGGGTTCTGACCGAAGGTCACTTTGCAGTGACTTCGGAGATCGGGCCTCCCAAGGGAACCAGCGCGGACTTCGTGCGCAAAACAGCCGAGCACCTCAAGTACTGCTGCGATGCCATGAACGTCACAGACAACCAGACGGCCATCGTGCGCATGTCGAGCCTAGCAGCATGTGCTCTACTCAGGCAGATAGGCATCGATGCCGTGATGCAGATGGTGACCAGGGACAGAAACAGGCTGGCCATGCAGAGCGACATTCTGGGCGCCGTGGCGCTGGACATCCGCAACCTGCTGTGCCTATCCGGGGACCATCAGAAGTTCGGCAACCATCCAACGGCGAAGAACGTGCACGATATCGACTCCATTCAACTCACGCAGATGGTCAAGACCATGAGAGATGAAGGGCAGTTCATGAGCGGTGACAAAGTGTCAGGCGATGTACCAGTCTTCGTTGGATGCGCCGCTAACCCCTTCGCCGATCCCTTCGAGTTCCGTGTGCTGAGGCTCGCCAAGAAGATACGCGCTGGTGCAGATTTCATCCAAACACAGGGTGTCTTCGATGTACCGCGGTTCTCTGCGTGGATGGAGATGGTGCGCGATCAGGGCCTCCACGAGAAGACCCACATACTGGCAGGAATCATCCCCATGAAGTCGGTGGGCATGGCCCGCTACATGAAGAAGCACGTAGCCGGTCTGATGATCCCTGATGATCTCGTCGACAGAATGGCGCAAGCCCCCGACGCCAAGGCAGAGGGGGTGAATATCGCGTGTGAACTCATAGAGCAGGTTCGAGACATTCCCGGCGTTCGAGGGGTACACATCATGGCGGTAGCCTGGGAAGAGATCGTGCCAGAGATCGTCGAGAGGGCAGGACTCCTTCCCAGACCGAGACTGTGACAGCAGGCAGGAGGGAGAATTGACGGAACCACACCCCACAATCATGGTGGTTGACGATGATCCGGATATCTTGGATGCCCTGACCACGATACTGGGCACGCAACCCTACACCATGGAGACAGCCCGCGACGGGGTGGAGTGCGTGGACAAAGTCAGGGCGGAAATCCCGGACCTGATCGTCCTGGATCTACTCATGCCCAAGAAGGATGGCTTCGCGGTCGTCCGGGAACTCAGAGAGAACCCCAGGTATGCAAGCATACCGATTCTCATCCTGACTTCCGTGAGAGAGGACGCGAGCCGGAGACGCTACGAACTAGAGACGGGCCTGGCCATGGATGTCCAGGACTACGTGGAGAAGCCTGTCTCGCCCCAAGATCTTCTCGATCGGGTCAAGAATCTGCTCGAGCGCGGACACTGAGAAACCAGAAACTGACAATCGGACTGGGAGGACGCAAATGACTAGCCCGGCAAAGATCCTACTCGTTGACGATGACCATGACTTTGTGGAAGCGACAAAGATAGTGCTCGAGAGCGCGCCCTACGAGGTGGCCGTGGCTTATAATGGCGACGAGGCGCTCCGCACAGTCAGAGAGGTCGACCCAGACCTGATCATTCTGGACATCATCATGCCTGAGAAACACGGCTTCAAGGTCTGCGAAGCCCTCAAGAGCGATCCGCAGCTGGCCAATATCCCTGTGATCATGTTGACCAGCCTCTCACAGCAGATGGGCGAGACCGCTTTCTCGCTGACCGACGGTATGATGCTGGAGGCGGACGACTACATAGACAAACCGGTGACGCCAGAGGAACTGCTCAGGAGAGTGCAGAGGTTTCTGGAGGGCGGTCGGGAATAGCACTCCATACAGTCAGCCGTGGCTCGAGACCGCGCGGGTACGGTCTCTGTGGCTGGCGACGAGAAGAGAAGGAAGGGTTGGGAAATGCTTGTCTCCGAACAGAAACCGTTGGATGAAATCCTGCACTCCCTCGACGGAGAGAACGCCATCTTCCTGCTTGGCTGTCAGGGTTGTGCCGAGGCGTCGCACACCGGGGGCGAGGAAGAGGTTCTGGCCATGAAGGCCAGTCTGGAGGACGCCGGCAAGACAGTGTCAGGCTGGACAGTGCTGGATTTTCTCTGCCAGAAGGCACTGGTCAAGACAGGTCTGCAGGCATTCAAAGCGCAGGTCCTGGCCAGTGACTCGCTGCTGGTGATGTGCTGTGGTGTGGGCGTGCAGGCCACGGCAGCGGTGGTGGACAAGACGATTCACCCAGCATGTAACACCCTATCTATGGGTGGGGCGCAGGGTGAATGGCGTGGTAGCGAGCGTTGCGGTGAGTGCGGAGAGTGCCTGCTGGACTACACAGGCGGGATCTGTCCCATTACCGCCTGCACGAAGAGCCTGATCAATGGCCCCTGTGGCGGAGCCCGCGACGGAAGGTGCGAACACCAGCCCGAGGTGCGTCCCTGCGGCTGGCACCTAATCTATGAACGACTCCAAGAACGGGGGCGTCTCGACAAGCTGAGGGAGATACACATGCCGCGCGATCATGCCAAGGCGGAACCCCCCAAGGCGCTGCGATCGACGAAGTTCTGGGCACTGGAGCAAGCGGAGGAGTAGAGAGGAAAGCATGAAACTTACGGAGCTCTTCACTGACAGCGGGTTTGTGATCACTTCGGAGGCTGGTCCTCCAAAGGGCGTCGACACGACAAGGATGCTCGAAGAGGTGGATCTGCTCCTGG
>Ga0307379_10012352_pt1 | contig 11140 bp, 7 predicted proteins | sample UN2MG_FD_202237 | JGI IMG/M metagenome (GOLD analysis project Ga0307379, IMG submission 202237) | Soil microbial communities from Risofladan, Vaasa, Finland - UN-2 | ecosystem: Environmental > Terrestrial > Soil > Coastal area > Acid sulfate soil | place: Finland: Risofladan, Vaasa | collected... | reverse complement strand
TGACCGCCCGGCCGAGAATGGCATGATTGGCAGTCAGTAAAGCCACTATGATTAAATGAAGCGTCTCCCCAGCCGCCTGTGTTGTGACAATTTGAGCATTGCCCCGAGAAATGACCGCCAGGGGGAGAATGGCATGATTGGCAATCAGATAATCCGGCATGGTTGAAAGTCGCATTATTCCAGTTGCTCGTATCATGGCAGCTCGAGCATTGCCCGGCGAAATGTCCAGCGGGGCGGGAGTGACACGCTTGGCAATCGGTGAAACCAGCGTGGTTGAAATTGGCGTTGTTCCAGTTACTTGTGTCGTGACAGCTAGAACACTGTCCCGGGAAATGGCCGGCAGGGCGAGAGTGGCACGCCTGGCAATCGGTGAAGCCGGCATGGTTGAAGCTGGCATTGCTCCAGTTGTTCGTGTCGTGACAGCTAGAACACTGCCCGGGATAATGACCCGCTGGAGCCGAATGACAGGATGAGCAATCGGAAAATCCGCTATGGTTGAACGAAACCTGGTCCCAAGCGCTCGTCGAGTGGCACATCGAACATTGCCCTGGGAAGTGGATCACTGGTCTGACCTCGAGATGGCAGGCTGCGCAATCAGTGAAGCCTGCGTGATTAAAGGTTGCTTCCTCCCAAGAATTGGTCGTGTGGCATGCCGAGCATTGGCCAAGATAATGGTTTAGCGGTGATTCAAGGGAGTGACATGCGGCACAATCCTCAGAACCGATATGATCGAAGTCAACAATTACCCAATCGTTCACAACATGGCATAGCGAACACTGTCCAGGGAAGTGAGGATCGGGAATATTTTCCTGATGGCAATCCTGACAATCTGTAAATCCTGTATGGTCAAAGTTGACCTCGGTCCAGGCATCAGTTGTGTGACAGTTGGAACATTGACCCTCAAAGTGATCAAGAGGTGCAGCTTCACGATGGCAGGTTTGGCAATCCTCGCGGTTTGTATGGTCAAATTGAACATTCGTCCAAGCAGAGGGCGAATGACAGTCAGTACAGCTACCTGAGAAATGCTCGGGTGGGGGAAGGTGGCAGCCTATGCATTCAGCAGGCGTGCCTGCATACTGCCCACGGATATGGCACTCAGTGCAATCGATAGTCGAGTGCGTTTCGGCTAATAGGAAAAAGCTATGATCGAAATCATCGCCGATGAAGGGAACCGATTCTCCCTCTATATTTGACTCATCTTCCGATTCTGGGCGTGCGATTAGTCTCAACTGCTCAGGGCTGCGTGCCCGAATTAGTTCCTGGATCTTATCTAACAACCGCTGCAGTTCAGGGAATTCGTCAATCATTCCCTCCATGACAATTTCGCTTTCGGACAGGAGCCCGTTTAAGCGGCGCACCAGGTTCTCACGTTCGGAAAACTCGGATTGCGTAACTCCGAAGATGGCTGTATCCAATGCCTCTTCAAACTTTAAGGCGGCCCGAGCTATGTCATCCTGATCTTCGACTCTCTGAAGATCTTCCAATCGTCGATAGGCCAGGTCGATGGCCATATTCACCCTATCTGTGCTGTTGAAAACAAGCTGGTAGCGAATCTTCTCAGCCATCTCCTGAATGGGGAAGAGCAGATCGCTTGGCTCGAAGGGATGGAGCTCAGACAGGAACGCAATCGCTCCGGAAATGAGTACACTTGTGACGATGAAGATGGATAAACCGATTAGTACTTTTTTCATCGCTCTCTAGAAGTTAAACCAGCTGCCAATTGCGCAGACAAACGGTGGTTTATGCCTCATCCTCCAATCCCGATGGGTGGCATTCAGCACAATTCTCAATTGATGTAATACCCTCGTCCTCGTGTTTCTCAACGATCTCACTCTGTTCGTGCTCATGACAGCCGTAGCACGTGTACTCAGTGTAGCTCGTCAAATGGCAGGTAATGCATTCTATTTTATCCTGGTCGCCGTGATCAAGGGGGAACATGTGCTGTGTCAATTGAGCAGGTGTCCAGGCCACTGCAGTGTGACACCGGATACAATCGCTTCCAAATAGCCCGAAATGTACTTCTGGTTCCGAATGACAGTCAACACACATCCTGGTTTCCACGTTTCTTATCGGTTGATTGTGACACTCAGTGCAAGATACTGATTGGTGCGCGCCATCTAGCGGAAATACCAAGCTATGCTCAAAATCGGCCATCGAATCCAGTCCATCATGGCAGTCAAGACACTTGGATCCAAAAAGCGATATGTGTTCCCGAATAAATTGAGGCTCAGCTGAATCATGGCAAGCGATACAGTCAACCATAGATGCCAAGTACCGGTCGGGTAGGTGACAATCAGAACAGATAAGCGCTTCATTTTCGTAGTTAAGTTCGTGGCGAATCAAGCTGAAATCAGTAAGGGAGTCGTGCTGAAAATCATTCACATCAAAAACTGTTACATTGGCTTCTGCGCCACCGTGCTCTGTATGGCAGTCGGTACAGAGGCCGGAGTCGAGTAGACGACCGTGGAGGCCAATCTGTGTTTCCCTCTCCGACGCGATGGTCGTGTGGCAGCTCAAGCAGAGTTTCACCGAAACCCCTAGCCAAGCTGAGTGGCACTGCTGACACTCTTGTTCCATGTCGGCGTGCGACGAATAATCCTCGATAGAAACCTCCTCTGTAGTGGCTGCCGACAGATTTCCTGGGCTAAAAAGACCAGGTCCGACAAAATACAAGATAGCCACCAAAATAAGCAGCAGAATAACAGCAGAACCGCATCCGAGAGGAGAATATAAGGGATTAGCTCTTCGCTGCTTCATCCTGGATTATGCACTTCGTTATGCTCGCTCTTATTGACTATTGAAATAGATCCTTCTGCCCGATCGAATCACAAAGATTAATATTTATAGAGAAGGGGGCCTTCAACGACATCTTTTAGCGTTATCTACGCATAGTTAAACTAATGTATCTTAGCTCAAGTAACCGCTCTCTAGTGTTTCTCTTGGGTAATCTATCTCAGGAATTGAGGCGTTTCTGCTCTGATCAGGTAGAATAGTGGTTATGGTACCCTTCGCATCAACATTGTCAACTGAAGAGATAGAAGCCATCGTCGGCGGTTACCATGGCGATCCGTTCTCAGTGCTGGGTCCGCATAACTGCGACGGCAAACTCGTTGTTAGAGCCATTTTGCCACAAGCCGACTCCGTCTTCCTCATTTTGGAAGAAAAGGAAACGCACAAAATGGCGAAAATACATAGTGACGGTCTCTTTGAACTGCAGCTTGAGGAGTGCGAGTTACCCATTGATTATGCATACCAGATTCAATTACACGATGGTACATCACTACTAAGCGATGATCCGTATGCCTTTTCCGAGAGCTTTACGGATTTTGACGAGTACCTTCTCGCCGAGGGCACCCATCTGCGGATGTTCGAGAAACTGGGAGCTCATCAAGAGGACGTTAAAGGACATTCAGGAATTCGCTTCGCCGTTTGGGCGCCAAATGCACTGAGGGTCAGCGTAACCGGTGACTTTAACAGCTGGGACGGACGTCGACACCCTATGAGATTTCACGCTAACAGCGGAATATGGGACATTTTTATCCCTGGGCTTGCAGAGGGAGCGCTGTATAAGTATGAGATTAAAACACGATACCTTGACTATACGGTAAGCAAGAGTGATCCGGTTGGATTTTTCGCCGAGATGAGACCTAAGACAGCTTCAATCGTCTGGAATCTCGACAAATATGAGTGGAAAGACGGTGATTGGCTAGAGAATCGAAAGACGACAAACGACTTGAGTGGCCCGATCAACGTCTATGAGGTTCATCTTGGTTCCTGGCGTAGGAAAAACGACTATGAGTGGCTGACATATAAGGACTTGATCGACGAGCTCATTCCCTATGTAGTCGACATGGGATATACGCATATAGAACTGCTCCCGGTAGCCGAACATCCCTTCGATGGATCGTGGGGATACCAGGTTACTGGATATTTTGCCGTGACCAGCCGGTTCGGCACGCCTGACGACTTCATGGCCTTTGTGGATGCCTGTCACCAAGCAGGTATCGGCGTTATCCTAGATTGGGTACCAGCACATTTCCCGAGAGACCAGCACGGGTTGGCTTACTTTGATGGTACTTTCCTGTACGAACATGCCGATCCTCGCCAGGGCACTCATCCGGATTGGGGAACTTTGGTATTCAATTTCGGTCGAAATGAGGTCCGCCAGTTTCTGATAAGCAATGCCATCTTTTGGATTGATAAATATCATATCGACGGCCTTCGTGTGGATGCCGTAGCCTCAATGCTTTATTTGGATTTCTCCCGCGAGGAAGGCGAATGGGTCCCGAATCGATATGGGGGCCGTGAGAACCTGGAAGCGCTTGAATTCGTTCGAGAGTTCAACACCCGGGTCCATGCCAGCTTCCCAGATGTACTGACGATCGCTGAGGAATCGACATCTTGGTCTGGCGTAAGCCGTCCGGTCGAGGAAGAAGGCGGTCTTGGATTCGATCTGAAGTGGAACATGGGCTGGATGCACGACACATTGCAGTATTTCAGCAATGATCCCATCTATCGGGCTTACCATCACGGGACACTGACATTCTCTCTGCTCTACGCCTTTAGCGAACGCTTTCTATTGCCTTTCTCCCATGATGAAGTTGTTCATCTCAAGCGCAGCATGCTCGACAAGATGCCAGGAGATATCTGGCAAAGATTTGCCAATCTTCGAGCTATATATGCTTATCAAATTGCCCATCCGGGAAAGAAAATGCTCTTTATGGGTGGTGAGTTTGGTCAATGGCGGGAATGGACCGAAGAGAAAAGCCTGGATTGGCATCTCCTGGATCAAAGCGGACCTCACCAGCAGCTCCAAGGCTTTGTCCGCAAACTCAACCACTTCTACAAGGCCGAACCTTCACTATATGAAGATGATAATTCTTGGGAGGGGTTCACCTGGATTGATTTGCACGATAGTCAGAGGAGCATATTGGCCTTCTCCCGCAATGTTCCAGGTTCAAGCGAGCAGATATTTGTCGTCTGCAATTTCACACCTCAAGTTCGCTACGACTATCGCCTTGGCGTCCCTTCCGAAGGTAGCTACATCGAGGTGCTTAACAGCGACGACTTTGCTTACGGCGGCAGCGGAGTGACAAATCCCGGGAACATGGAAGCTGCCCCCACCCCCTGGCATAACAGACCGTTATCCATCTCATTCACTGTCCCCCCTCTCGGCGTTGTCTTCATCAAGAAACCGGCCTTGGGTTAGTTTGGAATTGCGAGTTGTCATTACTACACGAAAATATACCGTCAAAGATTGAACTATATCCGCTCTTATTCAGACCAATCCTCAAAGACTATGTTTGGGGAGGCCGAAGTTTTGAGAACCTATTCCGGCGTGATTTGCCACCAGGCATTGTTGCCGAAAGTTGGGAGATTGCAGGCCACCGCGATGGAACCACCATCGTAGAGAACGGCGATTTGGCTGGTAAAACCCTCATCGATCTCCACCAGGAGTATGGACTCTCCCTTATCGGTAGTAATTCGCAGTGGGCACAGGATCGCGCGAGGTTTCCCTTGCTCGTGAAACTGCTTGACGCTCAGAATCGCCTGTCGGTCCAGGTGCACCCGAATGATGCCTATGCCCTGGTTCATGAGAATGACGAGTTAGGAAAGAGCGAGATGTGGGTCGTGCTCTACGCCAATCCGGAGGCGGAGATCATATTGGGCGTCACCAAGGACTCCAGTCCTGAGAGCTTTAGAGAAGCGATTAGAACCAACAAGCTCGATGCTTTTCTACACAGATTGAAAGTTTCAGCCGGAGACTTCGTCTGCGTGCCAAGCGGCTCTCTTCATGCGATTCTAGGTGGTGTTGTTCTAGCCGAGGTCCAGCAGAACTCAAATGCAACCTATCGTGTCTATGACTGGGGGCGAGAGGATGACAATCGCTCTCTGCATGTCGACAAAGCGATGGACGTCATCAATTTTGATCAGGTGGAGCCTAGTATCCAATCGCCATCCGTAATATTGAGTGAAGAAGGTGTTGTCAGAGAAGCCTTGTGTCAGAACAAGTACTTCAGCGTCGAGAGGGTAAAAATGACACACGATTCAAATTTCGACGGCTACTTGGATGGGCGTTCATTTGAGATATGGGGTGTTATCGAAGGCTCTGCCCGAGTAGATTGCCAGACATCTGGCGTCGAGTTAAACGCCGTTCGGTTTACTCTTCTACCCGCTGCCCTTGGCCGGTACAGCGTGATGGCAACCGAACAATCAACTCTGTTAAGAATTTATGTCGATGACGCCGCCGATTCTGATTGAACGAAACCCTTGGAACGAGCTCTGCTGACGGCCATCTCCGCGATAGTCACCATTTAGGAACGACTGGAAAAAATACGAGGGAGTTTTGCCCTGCATATTATTAGCAGGACATATTTGCCAGGAAACTGGCCCTGAAAGCCGCTTTGTGCTAATATATTCGGCGCTCTCGTCGTCTTGAATGATACGCTGGGAGCATAAGATGAGAATTACTCGGAGGATAAGGAAAGTTGGCTAACACTGCATCAGCGAAAAAGCGAATACGAAGCTCAGCTCGGAAGAGAGAGCACAATCGGGTCTACCTTTCGGCAGCCCGCACATACATCAAGCAGACACGCACACTGATCGCTGCAGGCGAGGTAGAGGAAGCTGAAGCTATGGCAAGCATGGCTGTTGTGACTCTGGACAAGGCTGCGGCTAAGGGTATTTTGCACAAGCGAAATGTGGCCCGACGAAAGAGCCGGCTTATGCGGGCACTGGCGACCGCGAAAGAGACCGCTGCTTAACTAGATTTACAGATTTGCTCATTGTCTGGGCATTAATTTGGCACCTGACACCATCCACATGGATGGTGTTTTTGCGTCTATAAATGACGTGAAAACTATTAGTCCTTAGCCGGTATGCTAAAGATGTAGCCCATCCCCCTAACTGTCTTGAGAATTCGTGGTCGGGCTGGGTTTTCCTCGATGACTTCCCTCATCCAGCGAATATGGACGTCGAGCGTGCGTGTATCGCCAAAGTAGCTCGTTTTCCAGACCGTCTCCATGAGCCTATTGCGGTCAATAACCTCATTTGGGTGTCGAAGAAATTCTTCCAATAAGCAGGCCAGTTTTGGCGTCAGGCGCCGTTCACCCAATCCTGCAATCTCTACAGAACGCTTGGAAGGATAAAAGGTGAGCTGCCCAGCGCGAACGACCTCTTCCTTCATATCGTCGGCTGGCAGTAAAGCTCTTATTCGGTTAATTAGCTTGCGCGCTGTAAACGGTTGGGCGAGGTATACATCAGCGCCAATAGTCCGGTCTTCCAACTGGTTGGTATCCCGGCAGTAGATAATTGGCGTAAAAGGGAGGGCCTTACGCAGTCTCTTGCAGGTTCTAAAACCGCTGGAGCGCATAGATGAAGCGTCGATCACAATCAGTTCGGGCTGAGTATCTTCAGCCCAAACCAGTGTCGCGTTTCCAGTATGAAATAATGTTACCTGGAGACCTTCTCGTTGAAGCGCCGACACGAGGGCCCTAGTCCCTGAACGTCTGCCCGCTACGAGCAATAGTTTTGCCACCCTCATCATTAACCTTCGGACTCCCCATCTTGTTGTTGGATAGGCGATGCCATTATAGGCATAAAAGGTAGTTTAGCAACCATTTTCTCTATGCTTGACACTCATATGGCGTGACAATATAATCGCCTCGATATCTGTGCGAGTGTAGTTCAGTGGTAGAACGTCAGCTTCCCAAGCTGAATGTCACGGGTTCGAGTCCCGTCACTCGCTCTGCATTCTACAGGGGCAACGGCAGAGAACACCGTTGCCCTTCTTTATTAGAGTGCTTCACGGGAAGACCTCGATCATCACAAAATCAAGGAGACAGTTATATGGCAGCCAGTCACAACCTGCAGACGCTGGACAAGCCTGTTTTGACTAGGGCGCCCTATTGGGCGGATGTTTCTGATGAAAAGTGGCTTGATTGGCGATGGCAAATGAGTAATCGTCTTGATAATTTTGAAGAGCTGGATGCGGTTATCAACCTGACGAAGTCCGAGAAAACAGCGTTACAGAGCAAGGGATTGTTTCGGGTGGATGTCACCCCCTACTTCGCCAGCCTGATCGATCCCCAAGATCCCAATTGCCCGGTTAGAAAACAGGTTATTCCAACAGAGCGTGAGATGGTGCCCTTCCAGTCGATGATGGAAGATTCCCTGAGTGAGGATAAGCATTCTCCCGTACCCGGTTTGGTACACCGCTATCCTGACCGAGTTCTCATGCTGGTAACGACCCAATGTGCCAGTTATTGCCGTTACTGCACCAGAAGTCGGATTGTTGGTGATCCAACTCAAACCTTTAGCAGAAAAGAGTTCGATGCCCAGATCGAATATATTGAAAACACGCCCCAAATCAGAGACGTTCTATTGTCAGGGGGCGATCCGATGGTCCTAGCTCCCAAGCTTCTGCAAATGATTCTTGAACGTCTACGAGCTATTCCCCATGTGGAGATCCTTCGAATTGGCTCGCGCGTGCCAGTCTTTCTGCCGATGCGGGTTACGGATGAGTTCTGTGACATGATTAGCCAGTTCCATCCATTTTATTTGAATATTCATGTCAATCATCCCAAGGAGATTACTCCCGAGCTTGCCGCAGCATGCGACCGCCTTACTCGGGCTGGAGTTCCCCTTGGTAATCAGAGCGTTCTCTTGGCAGGTGTCAACGATTCGGTTCACATTCAGCGCAAGCTTGTGCACGAATTGGTCAAGATTCGAGTTCGACCTTATTACCTATACCAGTGCGACCTTGTAGAGGGCTCCGGACATATGAGGACGACGGTGGCTAAAGGAATCGAGATAATCGAGGGCCTTCGAGGGCATACCTCTGGATACGCCGTCCCCAATTATGTAATCGATGCCCCTGGTGGAGGAGGCAAGATTCCAGTAGCACCGAACTACGTTCTGTCCCAATCCCCGGGCAAAGTGATTCTACGCAATTTCGAAGGTTTTATTACAACTTATCAAGAACCTCTTGACTATGATCCTGGTGAAATCCGTAATCAGGAATATCTTATCGAGCGCCGGTCTGAGCCCGGACAGGATGGCATTTTGGGATTGCTCGAAGGAGATCGGATGACCATCGAACCCGATGGCTTTGCGGAGACTCACGCAAGAGGTGGTAGTGAACATCGACTACGAAGTGGCGAGGTATCAGATAAGTGGCGCCCGCTAGGCGTTGGCACGATCGAACCCGATGAGGATGAACCAAAGAAACTAACTGATTCAGCGCTTGAAAGCGACTAGATTCCGGAAAACTAGCCGGATCCATGGAGTAAAAAATGGCAGATAGGAACAAACCCCTAACCTTAATGGCCCTTGTCGAGATCCCCAAGGGGAGTCGCAACAAATACGAATACGACAAAGAGCGACAGATGGTGCGCTTTGACCGGATGCTCTTTTCGGCTGTCCACTACCCAAGCGACTACGGGTTTATTTTGGATACGCTTGGACAGGACGGGGATCCCCTTGATGCCCTAATTCTGGTTTCAGAGCCCACCTTCCCCGGGTGTTTGATCGAGGTAAAACCGATTGGACTGTTCAAGATGTGGGACGAAAAAGGAAGAGACGAAAAAATTCTCTGCGTACCCATCTCGGATCCTCATTGGAATACATTCAACAATCTTTCAGATGTCAATCCACACATGTTGATCGAAATTGAACATTTCTTTGCTGTTTACAAGGACCTAGAAAAGAAGAAGGTCGGTATCGAAGGTTGGGAGGATCGTGATATGGCGATCGAGATAATACGTGAAGCCCAGCAGGCCTTTTTGGAGCGGCATATCAGGTAGTTTGACCAGGGAGCGCCATGTCTGATAAGGCAGAAAGTTCGATACCTACTTTTCAAGACATTCTAGATGCACAGAAGGTTGTCGAAAAATACCTTCCAAAGACACCTCTCCATAATTACCCCGCGCTTGATCAATTGCTGGGAGCCAATCTCCGTGTCAAACATGAAAATTACCAACCCATCGGCGTTTTCAAGATCAGGGGTGGTATCAATTTCATGGCTAACCTCTCGTCCACGGAGAGGAGTGTGGGAGTTATCACGGCCTCTACTGGCAATCATGGGCAGTCGGTAGCCTACGCGGCGCGGTTGTTCAATGTACCAGCCACAATCGTAGTGCCCATGGAATCAAATCCGGTCAAAGTTGAAGCCATGAAAAGTCTGGGTGCGAAAATAGTCTTTCATGGGCGCGACTTTGACGATGCCATTTTGCATGCTGAGCATTTAGCTGAAGTTGACGGGGTGCGATTTGTATCTTCTGGCAACGAACCGCTGCTCATTTCAGGTGTCGGTACATACGCAGTCGAAATCCTCGAAGATTTTCCAGAGGCAGAAGTCATCATCGTTCCGGTTGGGGGTGGGAGCGGCGCTGCCGGTGTTTGCCTGGCCGTTAAATCGATTAATCCAAAGGTGATGATCATAGCCGTTCAAGCAGAGGCAGCACCATCCGCCTACCTCACTTGGAAGAACAGACGACCGACAAATGCGCAAATGGAGACTTCGGCCGAGGGGTTGGCAACACGGACGCCTTTCATGATGCCGCAGAGAATCCTCTGGCAGCACCTTGATGAATTTATCTTGGTTGACGATGAGGAAATGAGAAAAGCCGTTCGTTTGTACCTGGAGAAGGCAAAAACTTTGGCCGAGTTAGCCGGAGCAGCCCCCCTAGCCGCTGCAATAAGGCTAAAAGAGCGTTTACATGGAAAGAAAGTTGTCCTTGTTCTCAGTGGAGGGAATATCTCGCCAGAGAAACTGCGCGACTGCCTATCATAAATCGCTCGTCTGACCAATCCCTTGCATTTCTGTAGAGGACATCATGATTACATATGGGAAGACAAATGTCGCTCCTCTGGGAGTAATTTGGATAGCTGTATCAGCCAATGGCCTTCACTCGGTCAAGATTGGAGGTACAGAAGCGGATTTTGTCAGATCTCTCACACCCGGCGATCATGAAGCAGCATTTGATAACGACTCTATTTCAATAGTCGCTGACCAATTGCAGGAGTACCTCTCTGGCGATAGGAACCAATTTGAGCTCGAGATTGACTGGGGGCAGCTGACAGAATTTCAAGAATCAGCACTGCGGCGCACATACGAGATTCCGCTCGGCGAAGTTATGAC
>Ga0307379_10012351_pt1 | contig 11140 bp, 8 predicted proteins | sample UN2MG_FD_202237 | JGI IMG/M metagenome (GOLD analysis project Ga0307379, IMG submission 202237) | Soil microbial communities from Risofladan, Vaasa, Finland - UN-2 | ecosystem: Environmental > Terrestrial > Soil > Coastal area > Acid sulfate soil | place: Finland: Risofladan, Vaasa | collected... | reverse complement strand
CAGGTGGCGCAGCCTCAGCCCGCCGCCGACAAGGTACAGGGTGTACGGGTTCCACAGGCCGTTGTGGAACGCCTGCTGCCGCAGCCCCGCGAACGTGGACCGGTTGTAGTACGTCAGGCGAATCTCCGGCGAGATCACGATCCGCCCGCCGCCGGCGCGGATCCTGCTGTTCAGCTCGATGTCCTGGTTGCGGACGAGCCGCTCGTCGTACAGGCCGAACCGCTCGAACACGTCGCGGCGGAAGCAGCCGAAGGGGACCGTGTCCACCTCCATCTCCCCCCCGCCGGTCCGGAACGTCGATCCCCCCACGCCGAACCGGCTGGACGTGGCCGCCGCGATCGCCCGCCCCGTCGGCGTCTCCTCCGCCGGCCGGGTCTGCATGTACCCGCCGACGTTGTCCGCCCCCGTCCGCTCCAGCACCGCCAGGCAGTTGCGGATGTAGTCCGGGGCGTACTGGGCGTGGCAGTCCAGGCGGATAACCACCTCCCCCGCCGCCTCGCCGATCGCCTTGTTCATCCCGGCCGGGACGATCTTGGCGGGGTTGTCCACCAGCTTCACCCGCGGGTCCTTCTGCGCATAGCCCGCCACGATCCCGCGCGTCCGGTCCGTGCTGGCCCCGTCCACGCACAGCACCTCGAACTCCTCCGGCCCGTCCAACTGCGCCAGGACGGACTCCAGGCACCGGCCCACGAAGGCCTCCTCGTTCCGCATCGGGATAACGATCGAAACGTTCACTGTCCCGCGGGTCTCCCTGTCATCGTCCGTCCGCCGGGGCAGCGACGCACGACCGGCACGATCTCCGAAGCCGCTCCAGCTCGAATAGCGACCGGGCCCGGGGCGATACCTTCCCCAGCAATCCGCGCAGGGGATAGGCGCAGGTCACAGCCGCCTTCAGCCAGGGGGCATAGTGGACATCCAGCCGGCTGTATTGGCGCCGGAAATTGAACTTCTTCACCAGGAAGTCCTGGATGCCGGTCTGATGCACGACGGCCCGCCAGCCGTCGTTGACGTACTCGAAGCCCTGCTGGTCGAGGTAATACTCGTCCATGGCATACAGCAGGGCGTACACCGGGTACAGGTCCAGCGCGTCCGGGCGGATCTTGATCATAAAGTACATGGCCTCGATGCGATCGAAGATGTCATTGAGGCCGAAGGCCACGAACCGGTCGTTGTGAAAGACGCCCCAGAAGTGGACCACGTCGTCGTATTGGCCCGCGAGCCGGACGTACTTCTGAAACGCCGCCTCGTCCCACGACGGCCCGCCCCGCCCGGCGTACCGATCGTAGGCGGCCAGGAACACCTCGTATCCGTGCGCGATGAGATAATCGGCGTCGATCCGCCGGACCTGGCAGTTCCGCAATCCGCGGCGGATCTCGCTGCGGCGCTTGGAGCTGTACGCCTCCAGCGGCGTGAACTCCTGACAGATCACCGCGTACCACTCGCCCTGGGCCGGACCGCCGGAAAAGCCGTTGGTGGTCATCACGAACTGCCCGCCCAGCCTCGACATCACCTTCCGGGCGACCGACGGCGACACCGAGTAGTCCAGGTTGAACGGCCCGAGGGCCATGATCCCCTCGCGGTAGCGCCGCCAGATCTTCCCGTCCTCGATGACGCACGGCTCTCCGCGGGCCTCGTACAGGGCCAGGTGCCGTTCCATGCTGTCCCACATAACCGTCTCCAGAACACCCTCTCCGCCGGGCCGGCCGATCAGTCCCCGACCCGTTCACTTCGCACGCGGGCGTCGAACAGCCAACGCGTCCCCGCCCACGTCCCCAGCCGGGAGAACCCCGCCTTCTCGATCGCCCGCAGGCTGGCATGATTGCCGGGGGCGGCGTGGATGTAGAACGGGCCGACGCCCTGCCCGCTCAGCGTCGAGACGATATGCTGGAGCACGCGGGGGAAGATCGACCGTCCGCGGAATCGCTCGTCGGTCAGGCAGGGCCCGATCAACAGGGCCCGCCCGCCTTCCATCACGGGAAACACCTTACGGTATCGGCGGGCGGCTGTCACGAAGGAGTAGTGACAGTACTCCCCGTCCCATCGCCCCAGGAACACCCACCCCTCCCCCGCCCTGGGCCAGCGCATCAGCCGCCACAGGGTCAGGGCGCGGATGCGCCGGCGGAGGAAGGCCCGCTGCGGGTCCGACAGGTCGTCACCCGACCCGACCCGCTCGATGGCGATCTCCCCCAGCTCCGGCGCCGGGGAGGACTCCGCCCGCCAGAGGACGTACTGAAATGACCGCGGGCCAAGGAGTCTCACGAATCTCATCCGTCCACCCTTTCCCTGGACTGCCGGTCTCTCTTCTCCAACACGACCGTCCCGGGCCGTCTTCAGGCCGCGTTGCGATCCTGTCGGGGCGCCGGCGCCCTCAGTCATCCGCGGCGCTCTCTTGGGCCCTTTGCCCGGGGACACGGTTGATGATGCTGAGCACCTTCCCGTTGGCCTTGCGCTCCAGCTCTCGCACCTTCTGCACGCGGACCCCTATGTCCCCACCAATCCTCTCCCTAAAGCAGCGGACAAGGTGCTCATGGTCCTTGTCGCTGAATTCCGGGAAAGGCACGATGCGTACGGTGATCTCATCGCGTCGCTCCTGCACCACCTGGGTCCGGCGCACATTCCGCAACAAGTCCACGATCAGGGAGACGTGCGGATACTTGCGCCCGTCGGGGGTCAGGATGTAATCGCCCGTCCGCCCGCGGATCGCCTTGATGACCGGCCCCGGGGCGCCGCACGGGCATCGCTCGCCCTCCGCCAAAAGAACCCGGTCCCCGACGCGGTAGCGGATCAGCGGCGCCACGCGAGGAATGAATCCGGTGCAGATGATCTCGGCCAGCAGAGCGTCACCTTCCGGGCCGATCGGCTCGTATTCGATGATCCCGTAGTCCATCTGGGGGTGATGATTGCCGTGTTCGCACTGGCGGACCAACGCGCACCGCTCTCCCTGGCAGTACTCGTCCCAGACCTTCGTTTCCCACGTCCCCTCGAACAGCGCCCGGGCGGAGTCGGTCAGTTCCTCCGACGTGGTGAAGACCGCCTTCGGCGGGCGGGGAAGGCGGATGCCGGCGGCCTGCATGTACTCCGCCACGATGGTCATGATGCTCACGTAACCCTGGTAGTAGACGAAGTCGGACTCCACCAGACTTCGGGCATAGTGCTCCAGCTTTGCGGGCAACAGATGCCGCATCGAGTACAGCCGCTGGTTGCCGGCGCGATTCTCCCGCCAGTACGGGGGCTTGTTCTGGTGGGGCGGAACGATCTCCTTCCCCTGGAAGGTGGCGTAGCGGTCGCCGCGCCGCAGCCCCGGGCGCATGCGGTCCCAGAAGATTGCGTAGTGGCGCTGAAGCTCCGCCGGCGTGAAGTACCGCACCAGGGGTATCCCCGTGCTGCCGCCGGTCATGCCCCGGAAGAGTCGACGGGGATTGGAGCCGGTGGACAGCATCTCCAGGTGGTTGGCGAAGACGTCCTCCTTGGTCGTGAAAGGCAGCTTCGCCAGGTCATCGACGTCCCGGATGTCGCCCGGCGCCAGCTTCCTCGATTCCCAAAGGCGGCGGTAGTACGGGACCGCCTCGTAGCAATGACGGACGAGCTCGCACAGTTGCTGCCGCTGGTACTCCAGCAGCTCGGCTTCGGACCAGTGCGCGGACTCGGCATAGAAACGGGCCCATTCGTCGAAGGACCCGCCGAAGCGCATGCGGTCGTAGCGCCGGCCCGCCATCGTGCACATCGCGTTCTGGACCCACACGGGCGAGTGGTTGTAAACGGCCATCGTCACGCGGTTGATCATGGGATTACTCACCGCCGCCAAAACAGCAGCTTTCCGACCAGGATGCGCCCTATCAACTGAAGATGATAACCTCTAAGGTTCCGCACCTTCCGCCAGAGGACCTTCGGGCCGCCGAACCGCAGCTCCTCGATCCAACTGCGAACATACTGGGAGAAGAACCGCTTTCGGGCTGTCTCGAAATGCAGATCGTCGCTGGTACCAGCGGAGATGGCCGACGATAGCTCCCGGATGTGCGCGGCGATGTCCTCGCCCAGCTTCCCTTCGGCCAGGATCGTCTGGCAATCGTCCGTTATGAAACAGGGAATGACGTCGTAGTCCTCCACGGCCGCTCCGGCCAGGCGGATTCGGATGAAAAACGTGCGGCGCGTCTGTTCCGTGTGCACCGGCGCAACGAAGTCGCCTAGGCTGTAGACGGCCAGTCCCTTCCCAATGCGCTCCACCCCCTGAGGAACGTGGGGATGGTGCCCCAGGAATACCGAGGCCCCGGCCTCGATGGCCGCCCGGGCAAGGCGACGGGTCTCCGGGGCGGGATAAGGGTTGTACTGGGAGCCGCAGTGGCAGGAAACGGCCGCGAAGTCCACTTTCCCCGCCAGCTCGGCCACATCGGCGGCGACTTGCTCTTCGTCGGGGAAACAGGCGACGTAGTCGTGCCTGCGATCCAAGGCTGTGTTGGCGGTCGTGTAGCCCAGGAACCCCAACGTCGTGCCGTTTGCCGCGCGGACGATTGCCGGAGCCGAAGCCTCTTCGGTTGTCCTCCCAATGCCGACGTGCGGAAGACCCGCCTCGTCCAGCTCGGCGAGGGTGCACTCGACGCCTTCGGCACCGAAGTCGTAGATGTGGTTGTGCGCGAGGTTTACAACGTCGAACCCGTACTCGGCCAAAGCCGCACCCACGCCCGGCGGGGCGAAGTACGCCGCCGGCGCATCGGGCTCATTCTCCGCCCTGGCGGAGATGGGCGTCTCGAAGTTGCCGAACAGCAGGTCGCCCTCCAGCAGCGCCCGCCCCAGCGGCCTGAAGCCCCACAGCGGATCGGCGGCGGCCCGCATCCGCTCGGCCATGGGCCCGTAGAACATCAGGTCCCCGACGGCGGTAAGGACGGCCGTTTTGGTCGCGGGCACACTCATCCCGATTCTCCAGCGGCAGCTTCGCGGCGACCAGCCTGCCGGCCCGTTCCCGCAGGAAGGCCCGACACGGGCGTGAAGTCCGGAACATGAGTCGACGCCTTCGTCACCAGGTCAGTCCGGCACTACTCTGGGCTTGTCATTGTCTGTTCGCAGACGCCGTCGGCCATCGCGTCCATCACCTGATCGACGAACCGCTCCACCGTCTGCTTCCTTGCCGCCTGCACCCCGGCCTCGATCAGGCGGGCACGGAGAGCGCCGTCGGTCACGATTCGATCAATCGCCCTGGCGATCGCGACGGGGTCCTTCGGCTCGACCAGGAGCCCGTCCACGCCGTCTTTCACCGCTGTCGGAACCCCCCCGACACGCGTGGCCACGATGGGGAGGCTGCTGGCGCGGGCCTCGACCAGAACGTGCGGCGTGCCTTCCGACAGGCTGGGGAGAGCAAACACGTCGTGGGTGCGGAAGTACTCCCACAGCTTCGCGTAGGAGACATACCCCTCCCACTTCACCCGCTCCCCGATGCCTAGGGATGATACCAACTCATCCAGCTTCTTCTTGTACTCGCCGTACGCCTTCCAGGAACCGGCGACCGTCAGCTCCCACCGGCGGTCGAAGGTGGTCTTCCCGACACCCTCGATCAGGTATTCCAGGCCCTTCTCCGGGCGGACGAAACCAACGAACAGGATGCGGATCGTGCCCCCCCCGCACGTGTCCGGGCGGAGGAAGAACTCCTCCTCCGTCACCGTGGATGAGGTGACGGCCACGGTCCGCGGGGAAGAAAACGTTCGCGCAAGCTCCTCGCCGTTGCACAGGAGCGCCCCCCCCGTCAACCAGCGGCCCAGCCTGGTGAACAGGCGATCCTGAAGTGCGTATGCCAGGCCCAGCGTGTCCTTGATGACCCCGGCACGCCGGTGGGACCTGAGAAGCGCCACCGGGTTGCCCACGATCCAGTGGCACGGCCTGCGGCGGAAGAGGCCCGCCAGCAAGTAGAACATGCCGACGAAGGGAAGCATCCCGCGAACGAACACGTCGTCCGCCCGGCGCAACGCCCTGGCGTAGGCGCGGCAGATCCCTGCCGGATGCTTGAGTGCACCGAGAGAGCTGCCATAGGGAGGCTGAGGAACCAGCTCGATATTGGCGCCCCGCAACGTGTAGTCGCGGACGGCGTCCGCCTGTCCCTCGACCGTGGGCATGCAGAGCAGGACGTGGTCATAGCGCCGGGCCAGGGAATCGATGACCCGCCCGAAGGACAGGTGCACGTTCAACCCGCCAGCGTGCCTGCACAACGGCATCTCCGCGATGACGGCGAGCGTTCCGCGGCTTGGCAGGCGACGGGTGGTGTCGGTCGGTTCAGGCATTGTCTTTCCCTTGCATGCAGCAAGACGCCCGCGCCCGATCGGCGACGTGACGGGCCGGGACCGGGGCGTGATGTAGATACGTCCGGAATTCCTGATTGTTCGACGGCGCCGGCGCCTCCCGCCGGCGGCGGGTCAGGCCTCGCAGGTGCCGGGGGGGCCTCGTTTAGGGTATCGGCCAGTAGCCCGCTGCAAATAAACAGGATATGCGAGGTCGGTGCCTATTGCACTGGGATGTGCATTTGGTTTTGCCGATGAGAGATCTGGAGAATCCGTCGCGGTGCTGCCCGGCGCCCAACGGGCGGGCTGCGCCGGGGAAAAGGCGGGGCTCGCCCTTGCACGAGGCACCCCGTCGCGTTGTAGAATGAACGTCTACGTGCTCAGGACGGTAGCAGCTTGAAGGTGGAAGCCCCCTTACAACCTACATCCGGGCGTCAGGATATGACGGCCATGTTGACCTCCCGCGGGATGGTCATGGCCTTGACCCTGGTCAATCAGAGCATTCTGGCGAAGTTCCTCGGCCCGGCGGGGCGGGGCGAGTACGCGTTGTGCATGATCTTCGCGACGCTGGCGTGCGCGGGGCTGCTGCTGGGGATGGACTGGTCCATCACCTATTTCGTTTCCGCCAAGCGGATCTCCAGGAACCAGGCCCTGTCGGTCTCCCTGCTGGCGACGCTGCTGGTGCTGGTGGTAGGCGTGCCGGCCGGTTTGGCGGTCATCCGCATTCCGCTGGTGTTCTTCTCGAAGGCGCCCCGGCAGGCCTTCCTGATGGCGGTCTTCTGGATCCACTCCATGGCCTTGTTCGGGTGCCTGACCGGGGCGTTGCGGGGCACGGGGGAGTTCCGGTTCCTGTCCCTGCTGCTGCCGCTGAGGTGGCTGGCGGTCATCGGCGGAACCGTCGTGGCGGTCCAAGTGCTGCGCTGGGGCGTGCTGGGGCCGATCGCCGCGGAGATGTCCGGGACGGCCGCCATGACCGTCGCGATCCTGGTCCGGGGGCGAATGACCCAGGCCTTCCACCTGGAGCTGCCGTCCTGGAAGACCATCCGGGAAATGGCCCATTACGGGATGCGCATCCTCGTCGGGTCGGTCGGCATGCTCGTCAACGCCCACATCGGCACCCTGCTGCTGGGGTTCTTCGCCACCCGCGAGCAGATCGGGGAGTTCGCCGTCGCCATGGGCATCCTGGCGGTCATCACGTCGGTGTCGGACGTCACCGGGCAGGTGATCCAGCCCCGGGTGGCGCGGGACGAGCGAGGCCGGCCGGAGCTGGTGGCGCTGTGCAGCCGGGGAATGACGCTCGTGTCCGCCGCGGGGATGGTGGTGATCCTCCTGCTGGCCAAGCCGCTGTTCGCCGTGATGTTCACGAAGGATTTCTACCCGGCCATACCGCTGCTGTGGATCCTGGCGCCGGCCGTTGTCATTCGGTGTGCCAGCAAGTGCCTCCTCCCGTACTTCAACGGCACGAACCGCCCCGGTATCGGGTCGATCGCCACGGTGGTGAACCTCGCCGTCAACCTGGGGCTGCTGATCGTGCTGCTGCCGTGGCTGGGGCTGCCCGGGGCGGCCTGGGCGGCATCGGTGAGCTACTTCGCCTGCGCCGCGGTCCTCGTGTACTTCTTCGCCCGCAGCAGCGGCCTGAAGGCGTCGGAACTGTTCTTTCCCCGGCGGAGCGACTGGCGCGACGTGCGATCGTACCTCCGAGGCCGGTCCGCCCCGCGCGAGGGCGAGGCCGCCCTGGAAAGGCAAGGTAAAACGTGACGGTTCGTCTGGCCATCCACACCCAGACCGGCGAGTGGTCGGGCCACTGGATCCGCTACTGCCAGGACCACGGGATCGCGCACGAGATCGTGGACTGCCATCGCACCGACATCATCCCGCGCCTCAAGGAGTTCGACGGGCTGCTGTGGCACTTCTGGCAGACCGACCACAGGGACCTGTTGATGGCGCGAAGCGTTCTGCACGCCGCCGAGCAGATGGGCCTGTGCGTGTTCCCCAACATCCGCACCTGCTGGCACTTCGACGACAAACTCGCCCAGAAATACGCCCTGGAGGCCGTCGACGCCCCGCTGATTCCTTCGTGGGCGTTCTTCAACCTGGACGAGGCCTGCCAGTGGCTGCGGACGGCGGAGTTCCCGCTCGTGGCCAAGCTTCGGGGTGGCGCCGGGGCCAGGGGCGTCCGGCTGCTTACCGGCCGCAAAGAGGCCGCCCGGTACTGCAAGCGGATGTTCGGCCGGGGGATCGCCCCAAGCTCCGGCGTGCTCAAGATCGTCCCGGACAAGTTGAAGAAGGCCAGGTCCTTCGGGCACCTTCTCGGCAGCGCCAGGAAGCTGCCCGTCCTGCTGCGCCTCCTGCGGCAGGCGCGGCACATGCCCCGGGAGCGGGGATACGTGCTGTTCCAGACGTTCGTCCCGGACAACCCCGGCGACATCCGCGTGAAGGTCGTCGGCGATCGGATCTGGGGGTTTCTCCGAAGGAACCGCCGCCATGACTGGCGCGCGTCGGGCAGCGGCAACCTGGACCTGGACCACACGCACGTTCCCCCGGAGGCGGTGCGGGTCGCCCGTGACGTGGCCGACCGCCTGGGAACACAGTCCATCGCCTACGACATGCTGATCGATCCCGACGGGCGGCCATGTATTGCCGAGATCAGCTACGGGTTCGGGTATGATGAGGGCGAAAGTGACGGATACTGGGACCGGGATCTCCAGTGGCACGATGAAGGCTTTCATCCCTGGGACCTGATGGTCTCGAATTTGGTTCACTGCATCCGGAATCGCGCCGAAAATACCCTCTGTTCGGGCCGTTCGTCGGGGACCGCGGAGGAGTCGCCGTGAGAGGCGTTCTCTTGTCCACGCGGCCCGCCGGCGCGGGAATGTGGCCTGAAAAGCAAAGGTAAGCCGCTCATGCAGATCTACTTCCTGCACGCCCTGATCCTCAGCATCGTCGCCAGCCTGGCGGTCATGATCGGGTTCATCCAAAACAGGAAATCGTGGGTCCTGTGCGCGATCCTCATCACGACGTTCTTCGCCAGCCCCATCACGTCGTTCACCCGCGCCGCCGCCGGGGCGGTGCTGGCGTCGGACGTGGTCGGGCTGGTCCTGTTCGCCTGCATGGTGACGGGCCTGCGGCGGGAATGGTTCACGGGCGAACGGGCACGATGGTGGGCACCGTTCCGCCTGCTTCTGATCGTGTTCGTGCTGAGCACGGTCCTCGTCTCCCCGATCGCGTCTGTCGGCCTGGAGCAGACCCGGTATGCGTCCCGCGTCAGGCAGATGGGCCTGCCCCTGCCGGTGCTCATGGCGGGATTCCGCCTGCTCAAGCTCATCGGGCTGTGGGCGACCATCTCCTTCGCCTGCCGGCTGGACTACGACGAATCCAACTTCAAGGTGGTGCGGTGGACCTGCGTCCTCGGCGCCGCGTCGCTGGCGACGGCGGAGATCCTCACCAAGCTCAACGTCGTCGACCTCCACATGCTGATGCCCTGGGACGTCTGGCAGGGGGGGCGCATCCTGGGAATGCCCAAGGCGTCGGGGGCCCGGCTGATGGTGCTGGGCCTGGGAATGCTGGCCTTGCGCATCGACCGGTTCTGGAACCCCCTGAACGTGGGGTTCCTGGGGTTGATCGTCGCCGGGCTGTTCTTCTCCGGCAGCCGGGCGGGCCTGGCGGCCATGGGCATCTCCGTCATCGCGCTGGGCCTGTTGGGGCGGGGCAGGGGCGTGCTGATGTTCTTCCTCGGGTCGGCGGCGGCGGTCGTCGGATTGATCATCGTCCAACGGTACGCTCCGGACGTCTCAGGCAAGCTCTGGTCGGGCCAGACCGGGTACACCATGGCCGGACGTACCGACATCTGGAAGTGGAACCTCCAATGGCTGATCCATCACCCCCTCGCCTGGATCACCGGGGTCGGCGGGTTCAACTACGCCTACGCCCTGGAGGAATACGGCACCGTCTCGGAGCACGCTCACAACGACTACCTCAGCTGTGTGACGGAGCTGGGGATCTTCGGCTTGATCGCGATGGCGGCCTACATCCGCAGGCTCATGGGTGGCTTCTGGCAAGGGCTCAGAGTGCTTACGCGCCGCTACCGGTGGGAGTCGCTGTGTATGCTGGGGGTCCTGACGGGATATCTGTTCGCCAGCCTCTTCGAGCAGACGTTCTACGCGTCCATGTCCGACCTGCCGATGACCCGGGCCATGGGCATCGTTCTCGGGGCCTACGCGATCCGAACCGCAAGGGCCGTCGAGGAAGTCACGTGGGAGCCGTACCTCGAAACGGACGAGCTGCCCGACCCGTCCCTCGCGCCCGGGTACGCCCAGGAGGTCTGACCCGCAGGTCCCCCGGACTACTGCCAAGAGGCCCGGGACCACGGACGGTCCTGCCCGGGAGGACGAAACCGTGAGAATCGGCGTATTCGGCGACACGCATGACCGGCTGCCCTGCATCCGCGAGGCGATCGCGAGGTTCACCCAGGCGGACGTGGCCGTGATCTGCCACACCGGCGACATCATCTCGCCGTTCGCCGCCAAGCTGCTCGCCTCGCCGAACGTGCCGGATGGAATCGGCGTCCATTGCGTCTACGGCAACAATGACGGCGAACGGGCCGGGCTGGCCCAGGTCCTGCCCGGGATCGTCAAGGGCCCGCTGAGGCTGACCCTCGGCGGCCGGGTCGTCGTACTGCACCATGACCTCGCCGCCCTGGACGAGCCGGACCTCACCGGCGCGGAGGTGGTCATCACCGGCCACACCCACGAGGTGGTGAACGAGCGCCGCGCCGGGCGGCTGATCCTCAACCCCGGCGAATGCTGCGGCTGGCTGACCGGCCGGTGCACCGCCGCCATCCTCGACCTGGACGCCCTGTCGGCCCAGATCATCGAATG
>Ga0307379_10012350_pt1 | contig 11140 bp, 10 predicted proteins | sample UN2MG_FD_202237 | JGI IMG/M metagenome (GOLD analysis project Ga0307379, IMG submission 202237) | Soil microbial communities from Risofladan, Vaasa, Finland - UN-2 | ecosystem: Environmental > Terrestrial > Soil > Coastal area > Acid sulfate soil | place: Finland: Risofladan, Vaasa | collected... | reverse complement strand
CCTATATTAGGCTGATATTTATAAAAGCAAATTACAAAAATCTTTTAATACTCGGTACGCTGTGATATAAGAATGCATTGAATCGCGGCGGCTATTGATTTTTTCAACTTTAGTGCAGAATCTGGGTTTCATATAAAAAATAGAGTTTACAGTGAGAAAAGCGCCAAAAGCCCCGTTACTTACAGTTTGCTGTTGGTCATGAGAAACGGGGATTGAACCCCTCATGCCAAATATTTACAGAGTTTTGTGAGAAATGCGGGTTAGCACACACTTGCGCTTCGGGATCTATAAGGCGGTGAAGAGGTCATAAAAGCCCCCACAAAGGCTTCTGCTCGAGACCGGGCCATATCGAACAGTCGACTGCACGGATATCGATGCAGTTGCAGAAGACGTGAAGGAGCGTACGGACCTGACCCCCGATGGGCTCCTGAATGGGCACCTTTTCAATGTGTTTAAATGACTCACGCACAGAGTCGGTCCCCTTCTGTTTTATCTATGTTTTAGGGACGATTCATATCGATTGTACCACCAAAGTCTCAAACAGAACGGCTTCCTTATTTTTAACGCTGTTGAAAGAAGGGAGAAGTTTTCCCCTGGTTTATGCCGTAGAATTTACATTGCCCCGTCTAGTACACTCAGCTGGGCTGGACGTTAAACATAAGAAAAAACGTCCGGCGTTACTGATGACACATTGCAGTCTCTACCGCTCCAGCATAGCCGGTCTGATGAAATCGACGCCCTCAGCCTGTATCTTCAGCATAGGAAACAGAATAGGCTTTGTGATAAAAGAGAACCCTTCCTTATGAGCGATGAAGCCGTCCTCGGACTTGGTCCCGCTTATCGAAGGGTTCCAGCAGAAGCACTGGTCCTCCTGTACCGTCTCTGTGCTCTCGTCAGTGCAGATGGAGTCACGGATATCATATCCCATTGCACCGCCCTGATGGTGCAGCTTCCACTCGTCTTTATATCCCAGCTCATCATAGAGTGCTTTCGTCCGCCTGAAAATGTTGCCTGTCACTTCACCGGGCCGTGTCATCGCTATCATGGAACATTCTATAAACACGTTGTCCTTATACTGTTTCTTCAGTTTTTCGGAAGCTTCCCCGAAGCTCAAAAGCCTGGTTATTGTGGTAATGAGTCCCCATTTTCGGGACATCACGCAGAGCATCACGTATTTATCGATCTTTCGCTCCGTAGGTATGGGATGACGGTATTTGTAGACCCGGTCATCCGCAGCCGCCTGAAACCCCACCTGATCGATCCCGTCCTTCCACAAAAGCCTTGTCAGCTCACCCGTTATCTCGGCTTCAGAATCGCCCGGGTTCACCTGCTGAAGCACCGATTCAACGGCTCTTGATGTCTTTTCTCCCAGCCATAGATATCTCTCTATCTCAGGGGGAGTGAGCGAATATCGAAGACGGTTGACGTCATCCCCTATAAACCGCACGCCCTCCACCGGTATGTCGCATCCTATGTCGTCGATCTGTACGACCTTTTTCACACAATCCATCTCGCTGCCTTCATACCACTCATACTCGAGAAGCGTGAATCCCAGATCTCCGAGTTTTTCCTCCTCCATGTTTCTGGCTGACTCGATCCTGTTCGCCAGACAGAACTTCTCTTTCTCCGTGACGAGCAGAGAGCTGAAACCGATGTCCGTTGAAATGGGGACCATATTCTTGCCGCCGGCAGTGAGCCAGCTGTAATTCGGCTGTCTTTTCAAAAGCACCGCTTTTAAACCCAAAGAGTCCATTAAAGATCGGAGCCTTTGTTCTTTAACCGCAATTTCCTCTCTTCTATCCATTGTATACCTCCAGATAAGTATTCTTCCGGCTAAGAAGATTGAAAATAAACGTCCGTTCCGATAGGGTGTCGGGCAACTGCATATAGATCTTTCTTGACATACGCAGCTGCCCTCTTTTACGCTACACAAGACAACCAGTATTCAGATATAGATTCCACGGCACTCTAATAAGAGAAACACGATCGACTGCTTGCAGAGCACCAGCAGGTTTTTATAATTTTTCTTTCTTCTCTTCGTCCGTTCTTAAATCTACGTACCCGCTTTTTTCCAGGCTCGAGCACCCGCAATACACGCCGACGAATTCGCAAGGTTCGTCAAAAGGATTTTTGTGCCAGTGGGCCTGTCCCCTTTGGGCCCAAATAGCGGTTCCCGGACCGCAGACCTGTTCGACGTCTTTCCCGTCTATTGTCACGCCGGCGATACACTGCCCCTTCACCACATAGGCGACTTCATCCGCGTTCATGTGTTTATGTTTATGATGTTTCGCTCTAGGCATAAAAATACTGTGATTCCACAGCGTGGTTGAGTTGTTCGGGACCGTATCTTCCGTGATAACATACTCCAATTTGAATTGGGGCATCAGTTCCGCCACCTTCGGATCTGTCGGGATTTCCTTATAATGCCAAAAATTTTTTTTCTCTGGTTTGAATTTTGACATGACTACCTCCATTTGTTTTTTTGATGTTCTACATCATATCTATTATATTTTCAATGATGCTTTACTGTCTATATCGAACAGATGCATATCCTGCTCTTCAAATGAAAACTGTATTCTATCCCCGATTTTTGGAACAGTTTCAGCTTTTGTTTTTACTATTATCTTATTTGAATCCAGAGTTAAGTAAATATAATTTTCATCCCCCATGTTTTCAATCAACAACACAGTAGCGGTATTAGTTTCAGCCCGCGAATTATTCTGAAAAAATAGTTCAATCGATGACGGTCTTACACCTACGATCAGATCCTTTCCTGAAAGCCCGTACAGATATCTGTCATAGTATCTTTTGGAGACTTCATATTTAATTGTACTGTTTTCGAGATAATATTTGTTATCTTTGCTCGTTACCCGTAGCTCGAAAAAATTCATCGGAGGTTTCCCGATGAAACCCGCTATGAATTGGTCTTTCGGGCTGTTGAACACTTCTTCTGGAGTCCCTACCTGATGTATCCTCCCGTCGCGTAAGACCACCAGCATATCTCCAACAGCCATGGCCTCTTCTTGGTCATGGGTCACATAGACAGTAGTCACACCAAACCTTCTCTGAATTTTTTTAATTTCTGTTCTTAATTCACGTCGCAGTTTCGCGTCTATTGCGCTCAGGGGTTCGTCTAAAAGAAATATTTTAGGTTTTCTAACGAGAGCCCTCCCTATCGCAACGCGCTGGGATTCCCCTCCGGACAATTGACCCGGCTTTCTTTCCAGCAGGCTCGAAATCTTCAGAATGCCTGCAATTTCTTCAACTCTCTCCTGTATTTGCTCCCTTGTGAGTCGAGTCGTATGCTCCAGTCCCAGAGACAGATTCTGACGCACAGTCATATGCGGATAGAGCGCGTAATACTGAAAGACCATTGCCACGTCTCTTTCTTTCGGTTCCTTATCATTGATACATTCATCATCTATGAAAACAGAACCCTCACTCACCGTTTCCAGCCCTACTATACACCTCATCAGGGTGGTTTTCCCGCAGCCCGAGGGGCCGACAATCACCGCCAGCTTGCCGTCGGCTACTTCCAAATTCACGCTGTCAAGGCACTTTACAGTGCCGAAACTGTTACTGAGATTTTTGATAGTAAGATTTGCCATAGTTTATCCAAAACGATCATGTATGCTTTTTATAAAAATGCGAGCGCCTTTATTCGCATAGCCTGCCCCACCTTTTCCGAATCACCTGTCCCGTCCCTATCAGCTATGAGTATCGACGGTGTCGAGAGCTCCGTATCAATCCGGACTTTTTTAACAGAGACCGGTTCAGATTTATCATCACGCATTTTATGAAGAAATAAATCTCCCTACCTCTTGAGCGCTCCGAATGTAAAACCGTATGCCAGATGCTTATGTATAAATATTCCAAATATTATCGTTGGTATTGCCGCCATGATGCCGAGCGCCGACTGCGGACCGTAGTAAGTACCCGCCTCATTGGAAAACAGTTTGGCAAGCGTTAATGTTATCGTTTCAACTCCACGGGACGACAATGTCAGGGCAAACGTATACTCCGTCCAGTTCAGGATCAGTAAAAACAGAGTAGTCGTCATTAATCCGTTCTTTATTATGGGAAGCCATATCTTATACAGGATCTGCCACTCCGAGAGACCGTCCAGCATGGCGGCCTCTGTAAACTCTTTAGGCACACCATCCATGAATCCCTTTAACATTAAAACCGAATATGGAAGGGTAAACCCTACATAAACGATGATCAATCCCCAATAGGTATCAATAGCGTGTATCAATTGAAAAAATATCATCAAGGGAATGATCATGGCCATAGGAGGAAACATCCGGGGCATAATAATCGATATCAATGTCGACGGTCCCCCCGTACCGAACCGGGACAGGCTGTAAGAACCGAGAACCCCGATAACGATGGCTACGACCGTGCTGGATACTGCAACGAACACAGTATTGAGATACGGGATGACAGCGCTTGCATACGTTCTGGTAAACCGGCCTGCGCTGCCGAAAATGATAAAGAGATAGTTCTTTATTGTCGGCTCTGAGGGGATCCATGTTGGAGGATACGTTACCCATTCAGCCGGTGGCTTGAAAGAGGTCATAATCATCCAGAACAGCGGAAACAGCAGAGATGCCGTCACTGCGTACAGAAATAGATGGACCAGCCCCTTTCGGACCTTGTATTTCATCAAGCTGTCAGGCATTTTTATTTCTCCTCACCAGGACCGATCGCAGGGCTAAACTGAATCCCAATAGGGAAATGAACAATATTATCCACGCTCCGGCTGAGATATACGAGATCCTGCTGTACTTGAACCCATATTTGAACAGGTAAAAAGATATAGTTTCAGTGAGTGTGCCCGGACCTCCATGTGTAAGAAGATGGACTACATCGAAGACCTTGAGCGCTTCCATCATGCGAATTACCAGGGCTATCGTGATTATTCCTTTCAGTTTCGGGAATTTAATACGCCAGAATATCTGCCATTCGGTCGCCCCTAATATTTTTGCCGCCCTTACTTCGGAAGCGGGGACATTTACGAGACCAGAAAAGAGGATTAAAAAGGTCAACGGGTACCAGTGCCAGATCTCCGAAAGGATGATCGGTATTTTGGCATATTGGGGATGCGAGAACCAGGAGACTTTGAATTCCGTATTCAGGATGATGCTGATTATCTGGTTGATCGGGCCGTTGGCGCTGAAAATCAGCCAGAAATTATTCCCGACCACTATCGGAGGTATCATGATCGGGATGATGAGCAGGGGGTAAAGGATTTTTTTACCGATTATGTCTCCTGTAAGAATCGATGCAATCAACAAACCTATCGAGAACTCCACACCTAAGCAGATTAAAGAAATGTACACTGTTCTGATAACAGCTTTAACAAACTCCTTGTCCATTATTATTTTCAGATAATTATTTAAAAGGACGAATTTAGCCTCCCAGAAACTCATTCCGAACGTAGGCTGAAAGTTCACCAGGCTGAACCAGATGACGAGTATAGTGGGAATTATTATTAGAAAGAGCAGAATGATGTTGGTGGGCAAAAGCATTATTACGTTCACGCGTATTTTACCCTTTCTTTTGGTTTGTGTACTCAAGGGTGCAATCTACCTCCTTCATCTCTGTCGAAAAGGAAGATCTTATTATCTTTGAGTTTTATTTTTACCCTTTTTTCCAATCCGGGTCTTACCTTTGGTGCAGTAATAACACTGATGGTCTTTTCCTGTTCCAGTGTCAAATATATCTGGTTTTTATCACCCAGAAGTTCCAGCGAGCTTATGGTACCGGTTCCATCTTCCGCAGACGGCCCTCCTATTATTATATCCGCAGGCCTGACCCCGAGCGTTACTTCGGCCTCTTCCGGCGGGGAGTATCCTTTTATCTTAACATTGAGACCGGCGCCTTTAAAGCGAGACCCGCCCTCTTCTGGTAAAACTGTTCCATGTATCATATTCATGGGAGAAACACCGAAAAACTCCGCTACAAACGTACTCATTGGATTGTTGTAAATTTCTCTGGGGGGGCCTTCCTGAAGAACCTTGCCGTCCTTCATTATTATGACTCTGTTTGCGGCAGACAGGGCCTGTTCCTGGTCATGAGTTACATATATAAATGTCTTCCTGAGAATCAGATGCAATCTCTTTATCTCGGTCAGCATTTCCATCCTTAAATTGGCATCCAGGTTGCCCAACGGTTCATCGAAGAGGAAAAACGAAGGGTCGGTAATAAGAGTCCTGCTGATGGCCACTCTCTGGGCTTCTCCCCCGCTGAGCAGACCCGGCTTCTTATCCAGAAGCTTTCCGATCTTCAACCGATCGGCTATCGCTTCCACGCGTTTGTCTGTGTCGTTTTTATCACTCTTCTTGATCTCCAATCCAAAAGAGATGTTTTTTCTCACAGTCATATGTGAAAAAAGGCCGATATCCTGAAAGACCATTCCAATGTTTCTATCTTGGGGAGATAGATGGGTAAAGGGTTTCCCATCTACTGTCACTTCTCCGGCGTCCGGTTTAGTAAAACCGGCGATTATATTCAGCAGGGTCGTTTTTCCGCTGCCGGAAGGTCCGACTATTACGCAGAACTCTCCGTCTTCTATTTGCAGGTTTACATCGTCCACTGCTTGGACGTCTCCATATCTTTTGGAGATACTATTCAGAACCAGTCCGGGCATCGTATCGATCTTTCTCCATGACAAAGTTTTTCTGGTTGCGCTTCAGCTATGTTTTTAGCTTGCGTGAAAAGGTAATATACCTGCGGAAACGGCAAGATAAGTATCAGAGAACATAATGGATTGTCATTGCGAGATTCCCTAAACCTCGCTCCTGTCTTGATAGATGACCGGGCCCCTGAAGAGCCCGGTCATCGGATACGCGCTTCTTTATGCAATGACAATACGCAGTTTTCTTCCTTTACTCAGATCCCGAATATTTCGGTCACGTAATTACTAGAATCCGAGCCATTTCTGTACGGCTGGTGCATACATGGCTTTCAAGTTGTTCCAGGACTCTATCTGTCCTTCTCTGCCGTATCTCTCAGTTATTTCCTCCCACTTCTCAGCGACATCATCCAAAGCTGCTTTCGGTTCCTTTGCTCCTTTCAGCACACCTGAAACTGCTTCGAGGAGAACTCCGCTGTATTCCGCTCCCCCTCTCATGGCTATTGCCGGAAAACAGTGCGCGACCTGCCATTTCTGGTTCTCCATCCATGCGTCCATGTATATGCCGCCGTTCTTTCTTCGAATCTCAGGGAACTGATTCTCATCATAATTACTGGCCTTGGCCACATCGTACCATCCGCCCGGAGTGAGCGCAACCCTAGCGTTCATAGCCGCACCACTCATCCACTGGCAGTAAAGATAGGCCAGTTCCTTATTTTTAGAATGGGCCGACACCGAATAGCCCCATCCCCAGTATTGAGGTTGAGGGCTTATCACTTCACCGTCAATCATTCTGCCGGGATGCGGCGCATAAGCTACGTTCCCTACAACTTTTGAAATACTCGGGTCCTCAAAAGCGGCCTGAGCCCAGGTCATTATTAAAGTACAATATACTTTCCCGTTTGCGAACGCTTCCAGAGCTCTGGCAAAATCGAATTCGAGTGTCCCGGGCATAGCATATTTCAAGTTCGCTTTCATCTCTTTCAGAGCTTTCACAGCTTCAGGTGAGTTGATATTGGGATGCATATCGTCATCAAAAAATGCTACTTTCTGGGAAAGGAATCTCGGATAGAAATCGAATGCGGTTTCATCGAGGCCCCAGCTCATAGCCATGCCGTAGCGGTCTTTACTGGGATTATGGAAGAATTCCATCTGATCCCGCCATTCTTCTACTGTCTTTGGTTTATCGAGAGCATACCCGTATTTACTCTTGAATTTGCTCTTGTTGTCCGGGTCTTCCAGCCAGTCCTTTCGCAGATACAGGGTTGCGACGTCAGTATCAGAGAACAGGAAATAGTAATCGCCTCCATATTTCATATAGGAGTCTAATCCCGGCAATATTCTGTTTGGGGAATTAGTGTCAGCTATTTCAGCTTTATACTTGCTGACATATGAATTTATATTCTCGATCACCTTGGCCTCGGCAAGGTCCGGTATCCACTGCGGACACAGCATAAAGACATCATATTTATCAGTCTTCGTGATAGATACATCCATCAGCTCCTTGAACCAATCCGGCCATGGGACCGTATGGGTCTCGACCTTAATTCCAGTTTCCCTCTCCCATTCCGGATAGAACGGTTCGAAGTCAGGGACATTGTCAGGAGATATGAGCAGCTTAAGGGTAACCTGGCCCGACATCTCCCTGGCTATTTTCCTAGCAGCTAAAATGGCTTCTTTCTCCTGTTTAATCGGGTATTGAGGAAGCAAGTACGGTAAATCCGCAGTTACAATTTCATCACCTGCAGGCACTGCTGCTGTTTCAGGAGCTGCCGCCTTTTCTTTTGCGCCTGCAAACGTCATTTGCATGAAGCTGAAGACTAATAGACAGGCGAGCAATAGAATAAAAATTTTTTTGTATTTCATTACTTTTACTCCTTTCTTAAAAGATAACTGGTATCGTGCTACATCTACTAGCATACGTAAAACTACGGCAAAATCCTAATCGAAATGTAATATCTTGTCAAGAAAAATATTTTTTATATTTATTTTTGAAAAAATATTAACTTTCAGACCTCTAAGACACTCTTCGATGAATTAATTCTTGCTGTCTATGAAGCGAAGAGGAGTGTCCCTCTTCGAACTGTTCCATTTTGGAGATATCACTAGCAGATAGTGGAATTCAGGTTAAGGAAGGGAGGCCGGCAGATCTGTCTCTGCCGGCCCCAGCTTCGGTACGAAATAATTATGGAGTGTAATAGTCCATGACGTTGTCTTTCGTTATAACGATCATGGGGATCATCTGTGCTTTCTGAACCGACTCACCGTTTATCATTTTGATGATGGTATCTATGGCAGCTTTTGCCTCACCTGGCGAGTCTGTGAGAATCGTCGCTGCCATATTCCCGTCGACGATCTCCTTCATTGCCTGCTGCTGCGCATCGAGGCCGTACACCAGGATTTCACCGTTCTTCCCCGCAGCTTTGAGCGCGCTTACCACACCGAGGGCCATTCCGTCGTTGTTGCAGACGATCGCATCGATGTTCTTGCCCGAAGCCAGCCAGGTTTCGGTGAGCTTTGCAGCCGGCTCTGCAGTCCAGCGTCCAGTGTCCTCAAAAACGATGTTGATATCGGGATACTTCTCCAGTACCGGATCATAGCCTCCCCGGATGATGATCTGTGCCGAGGTACCCATTTCTCCGTCCAAAATGCAGATATCGCCCGCAAAACCGAGATCCTCCGCGGCCTGCTGCATTTTCGCTTCCCCGCCCTGTGCGAAGTCGACGCCGACGAATGCGTCGGACACGCCCGCTGTAACATCATCATGAAGTGTCATGAATGGGACACCAGCCTGCTGGGCAGCCTGGACCGCGACAACGAGAGCCTCTGCACTGTTCGCGTCGAGGATGATGCCGTCGAATCCCTGGGTAATGCACGTTTCGATCTGGTTGATCTGTTTGTTGGTGTCCTGCTCAGCCGAGTACACGGTGACTTCCACACCTCGCGCCGCACCCGCTTCCACTACATAGTTCGCAAGACCCTGCATGAACTCGTTGTTGACGTGCTGGATACAGAAGGCAACTTTGAGTGCTTCTTCTTCCCCTACTGCAGATTTCTCCTCGGTACCTCCGGCCAGGAGGAACAGCGGTGACGCAACCAGCAGAACAAATAAAAGAATGATAGATTTTCTCATCAATTTTTCTCCTTGATTTTCAGGTTCAAAAATTAAAAGATTTTCAGGTCCCTTCCTCAATAATTTTTATCTCATACGTGCCTCCTTAATAAATTAGATTTACAATCACCCCCACGCCTTCCTGCATTCACGCTTTGCTTTGCTATAGAGGGGGGTCCCTATTTGTTCGCTCTGCTTCTCATATCAAAGAACACAGCGATTATTATTATCAAACCTTGAATGATGGTTTGGATGAAGGGGGAGACTCCCAGGATCTGGAGCCCATTCTGCATGACTCCGATGATGAGTGCCCCCAGAAGCGTCTTCCAAATTGTACCGACGCCGCCTGCCAGGCTTACACCTCCGATGACCGACGCGGCTATGGCATCGAGGGCGAAATTTTCGGCCACCGTCGCGTCGCCTGAATTGATCCGTGAAGTCATCAGCACACCGCACAGCCCCGCCAGGCATCCGTTGAGAGTGTAAACCGCGATCTTGACCCAGTTTACATTGATGGCAGAAAACCGTGCCGCATCTTCGTTCCCGCCCACCGCATACAGCCACTTTCCGAAAACGGTGAGCTTGAGAAGAACGCTCATGATGATGATCACCCCGATGAGATAGAATATCAGGCTGGGTACGGCGACAGCCCCCAATTTGAAGACCGGCGCGTTAGAAATATTCATGAACTTATCGCTCAGCCCGAATATCGGTCTTCCTTTGGAAAGCAGCAGGGCAAACCCCCTGACGCTTATCATGAACCCGAGGGTCATGATAAAGGGAGTGATCTTCCCGAACGTGACCCCGATGCCGTTGATGAATCCTATGGCTGACCCTACCAGTATGGCAGCCATGATCGGTACGATGAGCGGCATGTCCAGCTCTTTTACGCCCAAGAGAGCCGCGCAGACCCCGGACAGAGAGACTATACTGCCGACGGACAGGTCTATACCGCCGGATATCAGCACGAACGTCGAACCGATTGCGAGGATCCCCAGCATCGATATCTGCTTGAATACGGTGACGACATTCAACAGCTTGATGAAGTTCGGCGACAGGACAGCGATAATAACACACAGGATAATGAACACCCATAGTATGGCCGCCGCTTTGACAAATTCAGTTATGCTCTTTTTCATTCCCGTTTCGGAGAGCATCTATTCATCCCCTTAGCGAAATTAATGAATATTAATACGGGCACAGCCTCTTCTCAGCCGGATGCAAGAAGCATTATGCTTTCCTGTGTGATTTCATCCCGTTCCAACTCGCCGGTTATCTTTCCTTCATGGAGAACGATGACCCTGTTGCACAGCCGCACGACTTCCGGCAGCTCGGAGGAAATCAGTATGATCGCTTTTCCCTCTCGGGCCAGGCTGTTCATCAGTTTATAT
>Ga0307379_10012349_pt1 | contig 11140 bp, 15 predicted proteins | sample UN2MG_FD_202237 | JGI IMG/M metagenome (GOLD analysis project Ga0307379, IMG submission 202237) | Soil microbial communities from Risofladan, Vaasa, Finland - UN-2 | ecosystem: Environmental > Terrestrial > Soil > Coastal area > Acid sulfate soil | place: Finland: Risofladan, Vaasa | collected... | reverse complement strand
ATTTTATTGGTACAACATTACCAAAAAACCAGAAAGGCCGGATTTTTTAATCCGGCCTAACTTATTGTTTTTATTTGGTCGGGACGAGAGGATTTGAACCTCCGACCCCAGCGTCCCGAAGGCGGAAGGCCATTTTTAATCAATTGAAATAAAAAGGAAAAAAATGGTAACAACTGGTAAGTCAAATGTATTACCAAAAGCCAAGTTTATTGGCAATAGAGCTTAATTTTTTTAATGATATCACAACAATTTTAAGCCCTCAAAAACCTGGCATTTATTGCAGTGAGATGAAATCGGGCTTTCTTACAGTCAGTTGGAGATATCTGAAACATTAAACGGCAAAGGATAGGCACCTCTATTTCTTGTCTGCCCAATCCTCTTGCTATTCAGATCCTTTTTCAGGTTGGGGCTTCTCCCATTTCATCAGTGAATACAATGTTTCACCTACTAAAGGATCTTGTAAGATTTCAGCAAGAATGTTTTCTAGGGCTTCCTTGTCTTCGCATCTATATAGCGTATTTTTCCATGATATTTTGCATGGGTAACCTGCTCTATCCATAGACCATCTCGCAAGTATCTTGACAGGGCTATTTTTAAAGGATGGGTTGAAAGCAACAATTGCCCAGTACTTGTTTTCCCGTCCAGGAATAGCTGGCAATTTCATACCTCCCATAACATTGGGTTCCACAAACTCTTTGCGATTTATGCCGATTTTATTGCCTGTTTCTGTTAAAAGCTGGTAATTCAAATCTTTGAAGACTTTATCAATTTCCTTTCTTGCACGATCAGCAGTCTGGGCTGCCTCTAAACCTTTCTTGAATGCTTCAGTAAAATTAGCCATTTGCTTCCTCTCTTTCTATAACACTTATTACTGGGAAATGATCAAATATTTCATTGGGTTTTATGACAAAAGTGTCAAATGGGTGCAATTGAAGGATTTGTGTATATTTCTCATTTAGATGCCATTCACTGCTGCCCAAAAATGTTGATGAGAAAATTATTTGATCAAAAGTTCGCCACTTCGTTTCTATTCCTGATTTATGGAAGCAGCTTCCACTGTAACTTCTACATGGGATGCCAGGCTCTTGCGGTATCGCTTCACCAAGGTGCCTCCAAAAAGGATTATATAGCAGCGTAGGATCTTTCTGAATCAAATTACGATCCCTTACCGCAAGTAGTTGTTCAGAAAGTGAAGAGTCGAAGGGTTCATCATTGAAGTCGCCAAGAAGGATTGTATGTGCTGGACCGTCGTATAATTTATTTAGTTCCAAAACAGCGTCTCTCAATCGAACGCCAAGTAGGTGTCGATCAGCACTGTTTTGCTTACACCATATTCGACTTGGCCAATGAGATACGAAAACATGAAAGAGTCTTTCAGTGTTAGGTACAAAAAAATCGATTATATTGGCCACTTTCATAGAACGAGAGCCTCTTGCGGAAACAAGCGACGTTAAATTCACGAGCTGCAACTTTTCTTTACGGTATAGAAGCCCGGTATCGAATTGCAGGCGGCCCGAGTTGAGAGTTCCGTCAACAAATTCGTATCCATTAAGTCCTGTCGATGTGATCATTTCTTCAACATCCTCCACAGTCACCTCACCAAGGGCTAAACAATCAACACCGACCTGCGTGACCAGGTACTTGATTACTTCGAAAGCAATCGCCTTCTGTTCTCCTGTAGCCCTTCGCCTGCCAAGAGGAGATAGGCTGGTATTCCACCATGAGAATGATATACGCATATATAAGCGATTAATCCTTTAAATGCTATTTTATTTGAGTTGGGCAGAACATTTAAATTATAGGGCCGTTGGTGAATAATCTCATGGTGATGTCTTTCTAAAGAGATTTTTTGCCTTTATTCTGTTCGGCGAGTTTTTCCCGGATTACCATATTGCGGGCGCGGTCAAAAAGATCGATGGCGTCCTTGATCGTTATAGTTCCCTGCTCGATTTTGATACACAATCCTACCCTTAAAGCATGAAGGGTCTGGATATCTTTGTCATTCGGGTATTTAGCCACAAGCGCGTTCCACTCAGCCCATGAATCCGGATCTTTACAATAGTTTTCCTGCTCTGCTTTGGGTATCGGTTCAACCGCAAATGCCAATGGAAAGGAAGAAACAAAACCAAAATAAAACCTATAAGTTTTTTACTCATATCCGTCTTATTTTCTATCAGAAAGTTATGATTTAATGAGCGCCCACAACTATACTCGGAGAATTAAAGGTTCTTCGTTGGGTACATTATTTCAATTTTATTCATCTTCATCTACTTCAATTTCAACTTCTTTACTTAAAAATTTATCAGATAAAGATTTTTCTAAATCTTTTTTTAATTTTTCTATTTCTTTCTCTTTTGTCTTTATCTTATTGTTAGCAATTAATTTATCTTTTATATAATTTTCAACTATTTCCTTTTGTTCTTTTATATTAAAAGAGGGGATTGGTATTCTTTCTATATCTCCCTGTGCTATATTCCTCTGTGTTTTCCCTGTTCCGAATACATCAAAATACTTCCTCATGATTGGCGAATTTAAAAATATTTCTGCAAAATATGTATTTATAATTCTATTATTTAATTCAATAACAGTTAAATATCCAGATGGAATATAATAGTTTTCTTCATTTTCTATATCAAAAACTTTGCTCATTCCAACTGTTCCAGACCTTGTTATAATTAATTCTTCATATTTAAAAGCAAATTTTTCAAGTTCTTTGCCCTTTTTCTTCATAAGGTTAATAATGTCATCAAGGATAAAACCATCAGGACGGATATTATTGATAGTTAAATATTTATATTTTGTGTCTATTGTATTTCCATTAGCATCTGTTGAATATAAATTTCTTTTTACATCTTTACCATTTCTAATCTTTATTATTGCTTCTCTCATAAAAAAATATGGCTTTTTAAAACTAGAAAGAATAACAGGTTCTTCAAAAAATAAATAACGATAAAATCTATGGTCTAATCTTAAATTTATGCTTCGTGCTATATCACTAAAATTGATATAAAGCATATTGGGTATATGTATATTTCTATTAGATTTTATGTAATCAATAATTTTTGTTGGATTTTCTGTGTCAATAAATACATCTCCGTTTTCATCGTAAGTAAATAAATCATTTTCTCTCTTAAATTCTCTGTTTTTTGTTCTATGGTAGCCATAATTTTTTGTATGGGCCAAAAATATTCTATAATTGAATTGTTCTAATTCAGAAACATTAGAAAAAATCCACCAGTCAGCATTTTTATTTATTTCTTCTATATCATATTTGTATTTATCAACAATTTCAGAAACTTTTAAATTATTATCATTTTTATCAAAATGGTTACGTAAATATCTCAATAAGACTTTATTATTTACTTCATTATCAGTTGGGTTTTTGCTAATTTTAGTAATCTTTCTTTTTACTCTGTTATATTCGTTAGTGTATTTACGCCAGTAAGTTTCGTATTTTTTTACTTCATTTTGGCTTTTTTTTTCAAATAGTAAAAGGTTTGTCTTTATAGGTGTATATGGTAAAAATGCACCGTTTTTACCACCTGCTAATGAAACAACTGTTTTGATTTTAAAATATTTATAAATAAAAAGTCTGAAACTTCTGCTATCACTTGTATCAAAAACACTTTCTGGTAAAACAACGCCTGCTCTTCCACCTTCTTTTAGTAGTTGGTAATACTTTTCTATAAATAAATTTTCAGACTTGTTCGCACTTGCAAATTGAAATAATTTTGGCAAATCTTTCTTTGTTTCTTCGTCTAATTTTATAGAAAATGGCGGATTTGAAATAATAAAGTCTATTTGCTCATTTACAGGCTTTTTATAACTATAATTTTGATAAGTTTTGCTGGAAGAAACTACACTTAATTTTTTCGTATTTGTAAATTCATTAAAAGGTTTTAACGCATCTTTCGCAAAAATATTGCCACTCCCATCACCGTGTAAAACCATATTTACTTTTGTGGAAAGTGCTAAATCTGGATTTATTTCAATTCCATATAAGTAGTCCCAAGCCCAAGTATTTTCCTTAATATCAGGCATTTTGTAAGTTACGAATAATTGAACATCGTTTGAAGTGGTTATTTCGTTCTTTCTCTTTCTTTTAATAGAGTTTGTTACTATTTTCATTACTTCAATAAGAAAAGTTCCAGAACCACAAGACGGATCACAGATATATGGTAGTGTTTTGTTTTTATTTACCAGCCGAATAGCATAATCATCAATTCCCAGTGCATATATTAAGAATTTAACAATATTCGTATGTGTAAAAAATTGCCCTTTGTCTTGTTTAAAGCCTTCTGTTACAATGCTCTCAAAAAAATCGCCCAAAATGTCATTGTTGTTAGTTTCATTTTTTGTTAGAGAAATGCCTTGTAATTGTTCAACGACATGTCTAACCTTATTAGATGAAATTGTTTTTTTGTTAAGATTTTCATTTTTTAAATCTTCATCTTTGTAACTTAAATAACTTTTGCAGGCTTTTAAATATAGATCGTTTATTTTATTAAAAACAACATCTGGACTTTCAGGTTTTTTGCCAATATACTCAATTTGAAATTTGTATGCTTCTTTGTTGTTTGTGTTATTTTCATCGTATATTTTTGCAAGAAATATTTTTACTAAATTTACAAAAATATCATTGTAGTTTGTTCCGCCACCACCCCACAAAACATCGTGCAAATCTTTTCTTATATAATCAAATTCAGATTTTGAAACTTTTGTATTAAGATCTTTTTCATCTTTAATATATTTAACTTTGCGTGGTTCTCCATAATCTTTGGGTAATATATCTAACGATAATTTACCGTCATCTTCCCACTCGTCAAAATCTGAATAGGTTTTATAATCAATTATTATGTTTTTTTCTTCTATTTCATTATTTTGATTTAGAAACGCTGTGCTATAAACAAGATAACTAATTGGCGATTTTTTATCTTCAAGTTTGGCTAATTCAAATAATTGTGTTCTAATAATCTCTCTATCGTGCTCATATTTTTCTGGTGCTTTTACTTCGATAAAAAGCAAAGTCGTTTCTGATTTATTTCTTCTATCTTTTAATAAAATATCAATTCTTGGTTTTATTTTCTTTGGTCTTCCTGCTTCATATTCTTTTTCAAGTTCAATATCTTCATGTTCATATCCCAGTTCTTTAATAAATTTTACTACAAAGTATGCTCTTACAAGCTCTTCATCACCAGCAAATTTTGATATATTTCTATGTTGAAATATTCTTTTAGAGTATTCAATTCTATTTTTTGTCAAATCAATGCTAACAATATCATTAGCAGGGTCTAAAGCTGTTATTTTTTTTAGAAACAATCCCTTATCCATTTTTTCTTCCTTTTTTACCTTATATTTATTAAATTATGCCCAAGACTAATAGTAAATAGACGTCTATTGAACACTCCCATATCGAAAAATTGCCTAATAATGAAATTGTGAGTACTTTATGGAGTCTTTTTTATTATCAATCCGGTAGAGTTAATTCCGGAAGTTTGTTTATTGTTTTGCGGTGGAGCTTGGTGTTTGTGTGCTGGTAGATCTGCATGGTGGTTTCGGTCCGGGAGTGGCCCATAATTTCCGAGGCTGATTTTAGATCGCCTTCTTCGCCTAAAACGGTTGTGGCGAAACTGTGCCTGAAATCGTAGATCCTGAGTCGGCGGGTAATGCCGGCTCTTTTTTTTGCGGCATAAAAGGCTTTTTTGATTCGCTTTACCGGCTGGCCGCGGTAGGTTATGATTTCAGGTATTTTTTTGTCCTTATCTTCCACCTTCCATTTTGTCATCATTTTTAGAAATGCCGGATGAATCGGTACAAGCCGCGATCGCGGCCCTCCCTTGCGTGATGATCTGATCAGGATGGTTTCAGCTTCAAGATCCACGGCGGTCCATTTCAAGGACAGCAATTCTTTTTCACCCGGTCGCAGCCCGGTGTAAAAACTGATAAGCAGACAGCGGCGCAGGTGATCGGCTGAATGTTTGATTAGATCCCGGATCTCATTTAACGTCGGCGGATCAATGATTTCATCGTCGCGTTTGGGTTTTTCGTAATTGGCCAGGGGATTGCTTTTGATATATTCGCGCTTGACCGCCCAATTCAGGATGGCCAGGATATCGCTGATCTCACGGTGTATTGTTGACCGGGTGATTTTCCGCGGATCTCCGTTTTCATTCAGGAGGATTTTGCGGATTCTGTTTTTTTGATGCCCGGTCCAGACCGTTACGTTTTGCTGGAGGCGTTTTGCAACGTATTTATCCATCCGCCCGGGTGACAGCTTAACAGCCTGGAGATGTCCTAATTCCGGCAGGATAACACCGTTTAATTTATAAAATAGTGCATCCATAGAGGTTTCTTCCATGGTGCCGAGTTTGGCAGCCATGTACTCATTGGCCAGATCTTCGAATTTTGGGGATGATGCTCGAGGTGTGCGGCGGGTATAGGATCCGAGATCCAGTTCGTCGGTTCGTGACCGGGCCTGTTTTTCGCCTTCCAGGCCGCGGCCAAAATATTCACGGGAATAGCCGCTTTTTTTGGATTTATCGCGATACTGAACAATCCAGCGGCCGTCTTTGAGTTGATGGGCCGACATATCAATTATTATTTCTTAAAAGCTTTTCGATCTGCTCGGCGCAAGAGCGTCTTTCCCCAACACCTTCCGGTGGCTTAACATTAATCATTATATTTTTAAATTGATCGATCAAATCCGCTAGACGATTTTTTTCCTTAATTTCATCCTGGATAAGTTTATGGATCACATCATTTAACAAATCGGCCAGAAATGAAGCCAAACTCTCTTTCAGGGTGTCGGATCCAATGAAATCCGATATTTTTTCGAATAACTCATCCCTATGTATGGATTTGTCAGAGGTCGTCGATTCGGGAGTATCTGGGGCTTCTATGGAAACAAATTTGTCACCTTTGCCAGTTTTAAGCCATTCTTCGTTTATAATTTTTCCCTTATCATTATCAATTCGAGGATCAAAATAAATCGCATATTTCGGTCCTTCGCCCATAGCAAGCCACTTTAAATTGACATAAAAAAAGGCAGCAAGGCTCATTACGTTAATTTTGATGGGTTTACAATTTGGCTTAAGATATCGACTAATTGTAGCCTGACTAATACCGGTTCCCTTGCAAACGTCGTTCTGCGTTAAATTTCTTTCATCCAATAACCGTTTTAGGTTTTTAGAAAATGTCTTCCCATCAATTAAATTATGCATATGAATAATTACCTTGACATATAATATACATATGTATATTATATCGTACCAAAAGGATTCAGCACATTTTTAAAAAACACGTAACATAAGGAACACGTAAAGGCAATGGAAAAAAGTCGTAATCATTTGGCAGTCATACAGCTTAAACTTTTGGGATATCCCATAAAAAACATCCGGAAAGCACTCCCCAAATTAACCGACATCGAGCATAAAGATGCGGCCAAAATTGCTAAAACATCCCGCGAAAGCATTACTCAGCACATTGGCGGAAAACGGAAAAATCCCGAGATTCAGGCTAATATTGCCAAAGTTTATAACGTGCCTGTTGAGGAATTATTTCATGGCCCTGAAAAAACTCACGCCAATTGAGAAGGCCGTACATGCCGTTGACGGCGCCATCAAAGACCTTCAGCTGCAGCGCCTGGAATTGCTGGCTCTTCTTCCCCCTAAAACTCCGTCCAGAATCAAGGGATATATCATCGATCCCCGGACCGGCGAAAAGCGCTGGTGGAATAAAAGATCGGAACTTGAATATAAAAAAAAGAAAAGCGGGCTTAAAGCCGTAAAGGGTTAAACTGCCATGTGCCAGATAAAATTAGACTTCACCAAGAGCACCATCCGGAATATTAATCAATACTTCCAAGCATCTGAAAATGAGTCCTTAGATCCAAACACAGGTTTTACCGTAAAATTTACTCCCACACAGAAGCAAGCCCTTAAAAATATAATGAGAGAGCACAATATTCAGGCTTCTACTTTTTTGAGAGAAGCTATGGATGTTTACATAGAAATTTTTCCTTATAGAGACAAAATTAAACGCCATAAGGGTCTTTTGAACGATTTATTCAAGATTATCTTAAAAAATTTGTCATGTCAGGTGCACTTTGGGGCTATTTGGTGCACCAAGGTGCACTTTGGTGTACTTCGGGGTTATTTGGTGCACCTTAGATAAAAACAGAGAGTTATGGAGATGGAAAATGAATTTTGATGAATGGTTTAAGAAAAAATATCCGGGAATAGAATTATATCTCTGGCAGGAAAAGGCAATCCGGGAATTTTTGTTTGCAGCGTACCCGGATCAGCAAAGGGCAATGGGTATGACGTTTTGCCTGAAGGTTTTGAGTGAATTCACTTGTGAGCACGGAACCGATTACGAGCTGTAAGAAATCACATTTTTTTCCTGCGGGTGATTCGGATGGTGGCTGAACGGATATTGCCTCAAAAAAAGCCAGGGTATCATCCGCGGGGTTAACCAGGGGGGACCAAATGCCGTCTGTAAAAATTGGACAGATTAAGAGTTGGATCCTGGGTTCTATGTATGCTGCTGGAATTCTCATCGCCGGATCTGACGGCGATTGGTTCCCCTGGTTTAATTATGCCGGCCTTTTTATCGTCGGCATTTTTATGTTGGTGGTCACAAGGATTTTTTCAAATCACAAAATTGGGAGAAAATGAAAAATGAGAAAAGCAATGTTGATTTTTGGAATTTTGCTGCTTTTGCTGCTTCCGGTGCCATCCGCCCAGGCGATCACCTGGCATATGGCCGACCAGGCAACCGTGGGTTGGACAGCACCGACGAAATTTGCGAGCGGATTAGACATCCCGGCCAGTGTGACACTGGAATATGAAGTGTTTACTGCAATGAAGCCGGACAAATCGGATATAGTATCCGCGGGAAGGGCGGCTGAACTCAGCAAGCTTATTACAATGGACGTTGAAGGCCGTCATTATTGCGGCGTACGGGCAATCCGGGTCGAAAACAGCGAAGATGTGTCGTGTTCCGCGATCGCGTGGAGCGATGATCCGGCTGTATGTAAAAATGGTGAAACCTTCGGGATCCAGTTTTATTTGGTTCCGGATGTGCCGTGCGATCTTTATAAAAAATAATGGTAAATGGCGATGACTGTTATCAATATTTATTGGGATGATTTTTCAAAATCATTTGTTGCGATATCGATCGATGGCCACGCGGCGATCAATGATCGTCAATCGTCGATGGATGATTTGGAAGAAAAAAATAGAGAACCCGTTTTCGCGCCCGGTCCCGAGGCGCTAATATCGGACCCTCCTTTCCGACCCGGCAACTCCGGACGGGTAAAGTAGCGGCTATTTTTGGCAGGGGATAGCTTGCGAACCGGAGCAACCTTTTTTTAGGAAAGGGTAGGGTGGTTGAATGAAAAAAATCTCAAGAAGATCTTTTTTTGGCCGTCTTGCCGCATTAGGAACTGTTGTCTGGCTTAATCCGTTGAAGTTTCTTGAGAAGCCAACTGTAAAAGGCGGCAAACCGAAGCGTCGTTTAAAATTTCGTCGATATCATCCCTTGCCACCAAGTACAAGCCCCCTTGTTGAAGGAATAACTCCCACGGGCCATCAACTAAAATGGAAAAAATATGGGTGTAGTGAAAAATAATACAAACTTACCGCCCTGGGTTTATCCGGTTAAGCGCCTGGTTATTAGTGACCGGGTCGGAAAGTGGTGCCAATTACCATACCCCAGGCACCCTAAAGGATGCCCGAAATATGGAGTTGATAATAAATGTCCTCCAAAAGCGCCCACTATTAAAGACTTTTTTGATTTATCAAGGCCGCTCTGGTTGGTTCATTCTGAATTTAATCTGGGCAATCATATTCTTAAAATGGAAAAGAAACACCCAAAGTGGACATTAAGGCAATGCAAATGCGTTCTCTATTGGCAGCAGACCAGTCGAAGTCAATTAAATCAGCGCATTTTAGAAGCACTTCTTCATACCGGCGCCATGGCCTCCGCAACGATCCCGGAGGCCATGGGCGTCAATGTTTATGCTACGGCCAGAATATCCGGACTTAAACTGGAAAGAATCCGCCACCTGGAAATATGCCGGCATGTGGCTTTGATAGGACGTAGCAATAAAGGTCAAGTGTCTTTGTGGTAAAGGGAGAAGAATGAGATGAATGGAGCAACGATGATTGCCGATGAGCGGCAACGACAAATCGAGGAAGAGGGATGGTCGCCCGAACACGACGCTGAACACACCGGCTTTTGTCTTGCAACGGCGGGCGCGGCCTATGCTTTGCATGTTGCCTCTGTCCATAGCGATTACCATCAATCACACAAGACGCGTTACGCAAAACGCGCGATGGAAAACTGGCCGTTCGATTTGGATTATTTCAAGCCAACGTCAAACGATCCGGTTAGGCAGCTTGTAAAAGCAGGTGCCCTGATCGCTGCCGAAATAGACCGCTTGATTGCTAATAATGCCAATTCACAGGAAGCATTAGATCTTTGTTCTTTCTGTAATCAACCGAAATCAAAGCACGAACCTCTGTGTATACATTATCGCTGATATGAAAACCCAATATAAATTCATTCATTTTGTTAAAATTGAAAAAGAAGCTAAAACTTCTATATGGAGTTGTCGCAATAATCGAAGCGGTTGTGAGCTTGGTATGGTCTTATGGTACTCGCCCTGGAGGCAGTATTGTTTTTTTCCGGGTGGGAATTCTGTTTTTAACGATTCCTGTTTAAGCGATATCGTTCATTTTATAGGGCAGCTATGAAAGTATGGTGCATCATAGATCTAAGTAATCTGCATGATGGGGACGGCAATAGTCCGGATCCCTATAGTAGTGATACGGCCAAGCTGGACTTAGAGCATGGTCCGACAATTTTTTATTACAGACAACCGCCGGCGGAAAAAGAAATATTTCGGCTGCAAGAAAAATTCCCGGCCAGTGAATTCCACCTGTTTGAATCAGTCGGCAAGGTTGTTAAAAGCCAGGTGAATCCAGCGGCGGCACATATTGAGGAACCGGGAGTAATCTAATGTGTTTAATGGCCGAATGTAGCAAGATCAAAGCGCAAGTTGCGAGAAAATATATGATCACCGTTGAAGAAATTGAAGGTCCGAGTCGCAAAGAAGAGATCGTAGCGGCCCGGTACG
>Ga0307379_10012348_pt1 | contig 11140 bp, 10 predicted proteins | sample UN2MG_FD_202237 | JGI IMG/M metagenome (GOLD analysis project Ga0307379, IMG submission 202237) | Soil microbial communities from Risofladan, Vaasa, Finland - UN-2 | ecosystem: Environmental > Terrestrial > Soil > Coastal area > Acid sulfate soil | place: Finland: Risofladan, Vaasa | collected... | reverse complement strand
CCCCAAGCACGGCTACGGTAGCGGGATGAACCCTTGCCTCGACTGCCGCATCCTGATGTTTTCCAAGGCCAGGGAGCGGATGGCGGAGACCGGCGCGGCCTTCGTCTTTACCGGCGAGGTGCTGGGGCAGCGCCCGATGTCGCAGCACCGCAGGGCCATGCAGGTCATCACCCGTGAGTCGGGCCTGGATGGCCGGCTGCTGCGCCCGCTTTCGGCGCGGCTGCTTGAGCCGACGATCCCCGAACTGGAAGGCCTGGTGGAGCGTGAGAGACTGCTGGCGCTCCACGGGCGCTCTCGCAGGCCGCAGATAGCCCTGGCAGGAGAGCAGGGCGTCACCGACTATCCCTGCCCGGCGGGCGGTTGCCTGCTCACCGACCCCGGCTTCGCCCGGCGGATGCGCGACCTGGTGCAATTCTGCCCGGATTTTGACCTCAACGACGTCAACCTGCTGAAAGTAGGCCGCCACTTCCGGCTCTCGCCCGCGGCCAGGGCGGTGGTAGGGCGTAACGAGGACGAAAATCGCCGCCTTCCGGCTCTGGCGCGCCGGAACGACCTGCTCTTCGAGGTCAAAGACTGCGGCAGCCCAATCACGCTCCTGCGGGGTGATGCAGGTGAGCGAGAAATCCACCTGGCTGCCGCGCTCACCGCAAGTTACAGCGACGCGCTCGGCCTCCAAGTCCAGGTACACTACGGGACAGACTGCTCTGCTATGGATAAAGCGGTCGTGGCTACGCCGATGGACGAGGCGCGGCTGGCCGGGCTGCGCATCTAATCGAGCAGGACGGTTCGTCGCCTTTTACCCCCCAATCTTCCTCCGCTGGATTCGACCTGAATAGCGTGGCGCTCTTCTCCTCGACCCCCGCCAAATGGCGGGGAGCCGGGTATGCTGTTTTGCGCTCCCGCCCACTCCTCCACAGTGGTAGAATACATGTGGAGAGGTGAACGAATGGTTAAAGAGGATGTAGCAGAGATCGGACGCGCGCCAAGACCTGCGGTCCGGTTGCGGCACCGCGTCCCGGCACTCAGTCGTCATTGGCTGGCCTGGGCCAATCTGTTTTTGGGCGCGCTGGGGGGCGTGCCCTGGCTGGCTCCCGTCCTGATGAAAATCGGTGCGGTGGGGCCAGCCCGGCTTGTCTACCTTGTCTACGGTTTCCTCTGCCACCAACTGGCCGACCGCTCCTTCTTCCTGTTCGGCCCCCGGTGGATGTACTCGGCCACGGAATTGCTCCGTTATGCGCCCGGCGCCGATACCTGGCTGGGGCTGCGGGCCTTCGTCGGCACACCGGAACTGGGCTACAAGGTGGCCTGGTCCGACCGGATGGTGGCCCTCTATGGCGGCCTTTTTCTTGGCGGGCTGCTCTTTGCGCTCGTGCGCCGTCCGCTGCATGCGCTGAACTGGCGCATCTTTGGGCTGCTGACCCTGCCGATGGTCGCGGATGGGGTGACCCACTGGATGAGCGACCTGGCCGGGCTGGAACAGGGATTCCGCTACACCAATGCCTGGCTGGCCCGGCTGACCGGGCGCCTGTTGCCCCAGGGCTTCTACGTGGGCAACGCGCTAGGCTCCTTCAACTCCTGGATGCGCTTGAGCACGGGCCTGCTCTTCGGGTTGGCGGTGGCCTGGGTCGTGTACCCGGCGCTTGAGGCCACCTTGATCAGCGTTCATCTGCATCCCAAAACGAAAGGAGTGTGCGATGATGGTAAAAGATACCATTGAGAAGCCGCTGGCCGGCTCTGTCACCACCGGCTTCAACCCGGCCTTGCCCCTGGCCCGTATCGAACTCCCCATCGTCGGCTTGAAGGACGATGGCCGGAAGGCCGTCGAGGCCGCGCTGCGGGCCGTGCCCGGCGTGCGCGCGGCAGAGGCGAACCCCACCGCGGGCGTAGCGCGGGTCGAGTACGACCCGCAAACGGCCACCACTGCCGCGCTGGTCAATGCCGTGAAATCGGCCGGCTACCACGCAGGTGGCGCGCAGACCCGCATTGGCATCCAGGACTTGCACTGCGCCTCCTGGTCTGAAAATACCCCGAACAAGTTCGGGACTCCGGAGTCCTCAACTTGTTGAGGTGTTTTCGTACTTCATGGTGCCCTGAAGGGGGCATGATAACTGCGTAGGTTTCATCGAGGATGAACTGCGGGCCACGCCGGGTGTGTTGAACGCCGCCGTCAACGTCGGCACGCAGGAGGCCACGGTGGAATACCTGCCGGAGAAAGCCACGCTGGCCCAGTTGCACGGGGCGATTGAGGCCTGGGGGTACAAGACCCGTCCGGCGATCAGCGAAGAGCCTGAAGAAAAACAGCGCGCCGAGCACGAACGTGAGTACCGCCGCCTGATGCGCCGGTTCTGGCTCGCCGCCCTCGTTTCCATTCCGGTGTTGATCACGGCCTACCCGCAGTTCCTGCCGCTCGTGCGCAACTGGACGGCGGAGACGCTACGCCTGGCGTGGATGGGCGCCGCCCTGCTCACCCTGCCGGTGCTGTTCTGGTCGGGCGGCCATTTCTTCACCGGCGCGTGGGCGGCGCTCAAGCATCGTTCGGCCAACATGAATACGCTCATTGCCACCGGCACCGCCGCCGCGTGGCTCTACTCGACGGTTGCCATCCTATTCCCCGGCATTTTTCCTGAAGGCACGTCTGAACCGTTCTACGACGTAGCCGCGGTGGTCATCGCCCTGGTGGTGTTGGGCCAGGCGCTGGAGTTGCGCGCCAAGGGCCGCGCCAGCGAAGCGATCAGGAAACTGCTGGGCTTGCAGGCCAAGACCGCCCGCGTCGTCCGCGACGGCCAGGAAATGGACATCCCGGTCGAAGAAGTGCTGGTGGGCGACGTGGTGCAGGTGCGCCCTGGCGAGAAAGTACCGGTGGACGGGGTGGTCGTGGACGGCAGTTCGGCGGTGGACGAATCTATGCTCACTGGCGAGTCGCTGTCGGTGTCCAAGCGGCCGGGCGACGAGGTCATCGGCGCGACGATGAACAAGACCGGCGCGTTCAAGTTTCGCGCCACCAAGGTCGGCAAAGACACCGCGCTGGCCCAGATCGTCAAGATGGTGCAGGACGCACAGAACAGCAAGGCGCCCATCGCACGGATGGCCGATACGATCTCCGGTTACTTTGTGCCGGTGGTGATGATTCTGGCCGTGCTTACGTTCGCGGTCTGGTTCGACTTTGGGCCGCAGCCGCAGTTGGTCTACGCCCTGGTCACTGGCGTGACCGTGTTGATCATCGCCTGCCCGTGCGCACTGGGATTGGCCACGCCGATGAGCCTGGTGGCCGGCATCGGCAAGGGCGCGGAGAACGGCATCCTCATCCGCTCGGGCGAGGCGCTGCAGACGGCGCAGGCCGTCAAGACCGTGGTGCTGGACAAGACGGGGACGATCACCAAGGGCAAGCCAGAACTCACGGACGTGGTGATAGTGAACAATGGGCCAATGAGCAATGAACAATTGCTGAGGCTGGTTGCATCGGTGGAGAGTGTCAGCGAACACCCGCTGGCGGAGGCGATCGTGGAGGGCGCGAAGGCGCGCGGGATTGTGTTGGCCGCGCCGCAGGGCTTTGAGGCCGTGCCCGGACACGGTGTGGTCGCGACGGTTGAGGCCCGCCGGGTGGCGATAGGCAACCTCAAGATGATGGCGCGTGAAGGTGTGGTTCTCGGCGCGCTGGAGGAGCAGTTCAGGACGCTGGCCGACGACGGCAAGACGCCGATGTACGCGGCCGTTGACGGCCGGGCTGCCGGCGTCATCGCCGTAGCCGACACCGTGAAAGAGGATTCGGCCGAGGCCATCGCTGCCCTTCACGAGATGGGCATCGAGGTAGTGATGATCACCGGCGATAATCGCCGCACCGCCGAGGCTATCGCGCGGCAGGTGAACGTTGACCGTGTGCTGGCCGAGGTGTTGCCGGAAGACAAGGCGCACAACGTGCATCTGCTGCAGGCTGAGGGCAAGAAGGTGGCCATGGTCGGCGACGGCATCAACGACGCGCCCGCGCTGGCACAGGCCGACGTGGGGCTGGCGATCGGCACCGGCACCGACGTGGCGATTGAAGCCTCGGATATCACCCTGATCAAGGGCAGCCTGAAGGGAGTGGTGACAGCCATCGAGGTCAGCCGCGCCACCATGCGCAACGTCAGGCAGAACCTGTTCGGCGCGTTCATCTACAACACCCTGGGCATCCCGGTGGCGATGGGCGTGCTCTATCCATTCCTGGGCGTGCTGCTCAATCCGCTGCTGGCCGGGGCCGCGATGGCCTTCTCGTCGGTCACCGTGGTCAGTAACGCCAACCGCCTGCGCGCGTTCAAGCCAAAATTCAGTGCCAAGTGACCAGCGGAATGCGCAACACACACGCTCCCGCAGGACGACAGTCCGGCGGCCCAGACGCGGACGTTCGTCTGCCTGGAGCCTCAAGAAGGAGAGATGAGCGATGAGTTCCATTCAAGTTATCGTCACGATCGTGGGGATTGTCTTCAGCCTCTTCATCGCCTGGTTCTTCTGGTTCGCGCCGAAGGGCCGGGCCAGGGCTGCGGCCGGCGTGGGCGGCGCGCAGGAGGTCGCCATCACCGTTAAGGGCGGCTATACGCCGGACGTCATCGTGGTCAAGGCCCGGCAGCCGGTGCGCCTGCGCTTCACGCGCCAGGAGAGTTCCACCTGCTCGGAGATGGTGCTGTTCCCCGATTTCAACAAGAGCGCCCGGCTGCCGGAGGGCGAAGAGGTCGCGATCGAATTCACGCCCGAACGGGCCGGCGAGTACGGCTTTCAATGCGGGATGGGGATGCTGCGGGGAAAATTGATTGTAGAATAGGAAACCGCCCTATGCGCCAAATGGCGGGGTCGGAGACAGGCCATTTGCCTCTGGCGAGCCGATGATATGGGTGGTATGATGAATGTGATAGAGAGGTGGTAAAGATGATGATGGGATATGGTTTCTTAGGGATGCTGCTGTTCTGGGGTGTGTTGCTCGCCCTGCTCGTCGGCGGCGTCATCCTGTTCCTGCGGCAGACGCCGGGTGCTCGCTCTACCGGTGAACAGCGCCCAACGGCTCGCCAGATCCTGGACGAGCGCTTTGCCCGAGGAGAGATCAGCCGGGAAGAGTACGATGCAATCCGCGCCCGGCTCGCAGATTAGTCGAGGAGGTGTGAGATGGGATGGTATTGCCGCGGCTTTGGCTGGGGCGGCCTGGGGATGGCCGGCGTGATCCTGAATGTGGCGTTCTCCGTTGGCCTGCTGGTAGTGCTGGGGCTGGGAATCTTTTGGCTGGTGCGGCAACTGAGCCGTCAATCCGCGGTTCCGCAGGGGACGGCAGATCCCTTGGAGATCGCGCGGCGGCGGCTGACTTCTGGTGAGATTACCATCGCCGAGTTCGACGAGATACGGACCCGGCTCCAATCAGGTTTCAATTGAAGCCAGAGTTGATGAGAGGAGATGAGCAGGATGGCGAAGGATCCAGTGTGTGGGATGGAGGTAGACCCCAAGACGGCTCCGGCCAAGGCCGAGTACAAGGGGCAGACCTACTACTTCTGCGCGCCGGGCTGCAAGGTGGCTTTTGAGAAAGACCCACAAAAGTATCTGAAAGGGACTACAGGTGAGCAAAAGCACCACCAGGCGTAACGGGCTGCTGTTCCGCCAGGAAGGATTCCCCGCCGGCTGTGGAACGGTGGGGAATCCTTCCTGTTCATACCCGCCAAATACTCAAACGAAGCGCTCTATCTGTGTCGCCAGGAACCGGGCCACCTCGCCAACCTCGAACGGCCAGGCATAGGTGAACGAGATGCCGCCGTGTCGTTCTCGCGCGCGTGCGACGGCGTCGGGGATGTCCGCCTCGGCGTGCTCCCCGCCGGTCGTCATCATCGGCGTGACGACGACGACCCGCTCCGCGCCTCGCGCCGTGGCCTGGTCGAGAGCCTCGTCCAGGTCGGGCGTGCAGAACTCGTTGAATCCCACGATCACCTCATATCCCGTCACCTGGCCGAGCTGCGCAGCCAACCTCTGTGAAGCCGCGTAGAAGGGATCGTTCTCCGCCGTGCGTGGCCAGGTGCGTATCCTGGTATCCAGTCTGGCGTGAAAACGTTCGAGCAGCGCGCGCAGTGGCCCGGCAGCGTGCTCTAGCACCATGTGCAGCCCGACCGATAGAGCTACCTGCATCCTGGGTAAATCCCCCGGCGGCGCGCCGTGCATGGCGAGGACGACAATGGTTTTCATTCGCGTTTTCTCCAGGCAGTAATACGGTCAAGTTTACCGCAGGCGCAGTTGCTGTCAATCCCTATCCCCGCCTGACGGCAGGAGCAGAGATGGGGATGCGCGTGCGCGCGTGTTGAGCGGGTTGGCGGCGCGTCAGACGCTGGCTGGCTTCAGCGTCACCTCCACGTAGCGCACCTTCTTCCCGGCGACCGGCGGCTCCAGGTCGGTCCGCTGTGGCTGGTCCACCTTACGCAGCTCTGGCTCGGGAGCGTGCGGGTAGCGGCGCTTGTTGGTCGCCATGCCGCCCAGCGCTTTCAGCAGTTTCGGGTAGGGCACCGGGTTGACGTCACCGTGTTCGCCAGTGACGGTTGACACCACCACGTGGGTCCGCTCCGCAGACAGGATCTCGTCCAGGACCTCTTCCTTTCCTCCCTTCAGAAAGGGGGTGCCGTTGTGGCTGCCGTGGTGTGCCACCTTCAACAGGTCCAGCCGTTGCAGCAACACCTGCTTGACCTCCGGGATGTGGAGCATCACGTCCCAGGTGCTGTTGCGCTGCCCTTCCTCGACGCCCGCCCCCTCCCACTCGGCGTCCCCGGTAAACAGCAGCCGCCGGCCGCGCCACTCCAGCAGCAGCACGACGCTCGTATTGTTCTTCAGCCGGTCGTCCTTCTGCGAAAAGGCCAGCCCAGAATAGAGGAGCCGGCTGCGGAGCTGCCTGAAATCCTGGGCGCTGATGTTGCCCGGTTGGACCGGTTCTGCGGCGGGTGCGCCCTCCGCCTGGCTGGCCGCCAGCCCTGCCTGGTCGAGGGTTTCCGAGCTGGCCTTGTAGGCGTCTGTCCGGAACAGAGATTGGTCGACGAGCGAGTTGCTGTCGAACGCCCCCTGGCCCAGGTAGTACTTGTCAATGTCCCATTCAGGCGCCAGCACCCGCAGGCAGGTGCCCGGCTCCTGGAACCCCCGGAAGCAGGTCGTGCCCTGCTGGAAGTCGAGCCTGTGCCTGGCCCGCTCCTTTGCGCTCAGCCGGTCGGCCAGATCCCGGGCCACGTACAGCGGATAGTGGGGATAGATGCCGCTGGCTTTGGCCAGGTCCTCGCGCAGCGCCTTCAGCGCCCCCGGGTTCCAGATGCTCCTCGCTAGCAGCGACCGCACCCCGGGGCCCAGTGCCAGCCCGCTGCGCTCCAGGAGCCCGTGCGCGGCGTCGTTGGCCATGTTCTGGAAGGCCAGCGTCTTTTTGGCCTGGGGATGGTCCGGCTTCATAAAGACAGTCAGCCAGATGCGCCCGATCGTGACATCCTCGAACCAGGTGGGATCGAAACCCTTGATGTGATCGGCGTGGGGATGCGTGGCGACCAGCAGGTCCAGTCGCCTCTTCCCTCCCTCTTTCGGCAGCTCCGCGCGCACGTCGTCCACCACCGCCTTCAGGATATCGGCCGAGGCAGACGTCCCACAGTCAATCAGCATGGTATAGTCGCCCCCGCCGTCGGGGATCCGGACGTAGATGCAGTCACCAAAGCCGACGTCGTAGACTCGAACCAGTAGCCTGTCGTTCATCGTGCCCTCCTCACTCCCCCGTCCAATGCCGGAGGTGGGGTGTTACTTCCAAGCGCACCGTCCCGTCCTCTCTCCTGCTGGCCACGACCGGCGGCCTGGCGTCTATCTCCTCTGACCTATCGCGCTCGACCAGCCCGACGTACCCTTCCGCGACGCGGCCCTTGATATACTCCACCATCTCTTTCCGCCGCTGCTCCCCTTTCGCCCGTTCCTCGTCGCAGTACCTCCGCCGCCGAACTCGGCTCGTTTCCTGCTGGCCGGTGCCCGGCTTGCGGATCCAGGATAGGACGTTGCCCCGGCCGTCAAAGACCAGGGTGCCACCGCACAACAGCGACGCCGTGGCCCCTGCCAGGGGGCCCAGGTCCGAGCCCTTGAGCTCGACGTCCTCGCGCCAGGCGTATTGGAGCACGACCTCCCGCGGCAACTTGCCCTCACCCATCACCGTCTTGTCGGTCTGGTACAGATCAACCACCGCAATGTCCTGCTCGGCCGGGATGCACAACTGGCGCCGGTTTTCGTTCAAAAAGTGGTAGGCGTCGGTGCGCGACCGGGACAGGCGGTCAATGTCGTAGGCATAAAAGTAGAGCCGCTCCTGTTCCTCTCCCTTGGCCGGACAGGCAATGCCCCGCTTGCAGAAACACTCGCGCATGAGGTCCCGGTAACCATCCTCGTCAACCGGGTCAACCACTTCGTCGGCTCGCAGCACAGCCTGGGCATAGTCACTGAACTGGACGTCAACGGGCGGCAAGTAGTCCAGGGGTTGTAGGGCTGCCCGGCGGAAGTGGTTGACGGCCCAATTCAGGGCCTCCTTGGCTGACGGCTTCTTGCCGCTAGCCTTCTCCTTCTGCAGACGTTTGGCGACCATCCCTTTGAAGATGTCGAACATCGTGCCGGTCAGTACCTCCGACCAGTCATACGGACTGCGGCTGTCCTTGACCGTTTCGGTGGTATTGGGACTCTCGGCGCTACGCAGGTAAGGGCGGCCGGTGGCGTACCGGCCAAACTCTTCGGCCAGCGATGACACGATCTCCAGCGCCGCGGCGATGGGGTCCGGCGACAGGTTATTCAGGAACTCTTCGGCCACTTGCCAGCGGAGCGTGTTGTTGAGCAGCGAGGTCATGATCGCCGTCAGGTCGGCCACAAACTCGTGAAAGGCGGTCGTCTGCAACGAGCTGTCTTCGATGTAGCGGGGGCGCAGGCCGTCCAGGATGGCATGGCCTGTCTCGTGGGCGATGATGTCGTGCGACAGGCAGGTATAGACCCGTTTCTCCTCCGTGCCAAAGTAGTAGAACTGGATTGACTTACTGCGCCGGTCATAGAAGGCGTTGGCCAGGTAGCCGGCGTGGGGCACGACGATCAGGCGGTTGCCCTCGAACGCCCACGGCGCAGACCGCCCCAGGACCCAGGTCGCCTCGTAGATGTCGAGGACGCTCTGGATGATGGCCCACACGTTGACCTGGTGAAATTGGGGCTCAGTGCGCCGCTCCCAGGTGATCGGCTTCTCGCCTTTGTCGTCAAAGGTAAAGCGTCTGTTCTTGGCATCCCAGTGGGCCGGTTTTTCCAGTTTGTGTGCGTCGGCATCATAGTCTACCACGGCGATCCGGGCGCTGGTGGGGCCGTCCATCAGCTCCGGCTCGTTGCCGACATAGATCGTGTTCAGAGCCTTTTCTTCTTTTTCTTTTCTTTGCTCGGTCACCAACGGATCTTGCACATACACCTCAACGGGTATGAGCAGGCCCAGCGTCTTTTTGTTCTCTGTTGACAAGAGATCGCTGGCCCGATATAGGTTATTATATTCTGTTGTGGTCCATTGCTTAACCATCGTTCTCACCTCCGTGCCTGGTTGCGCGCAGCCAGCCCAGGATCTGCCGCAGCGCGGTACAGTCTGCCTCCAGATAACGCTTGATGAGCCCCATCTCTTCCGATCTCGCCGGCTCCGCGGTCTGATATGCGCGCCAGGCCATCACCATGGCGTGCGCTCCTGCGTCCAGATCGGCCGGCCAGTGGGTGCTCCACGCCGAATCGAGCGCCCCCAGCGCCCCGGCCACCGTCTTGAGTCCAAAATCCCAGGCGCCTGGCAGCGCGACAGGGCCCTCGAGAAACACCTGCTGTAGATCGTACCACGGCAGCCGGCGCAGGGGATGGTCCGCTGCCAGTTGGTGGCGCTCCGCGACGCGCCGGGTCTGCCACACGTCCGCGCTCGTCCAATGGTAGAGGGTCGTCCTGGACCCATCCAGGATCGCCCCGTCCGTCATACTTCTCAGCAACCCGATCAGTTCCTCGCCGATCGCCAGTTCCTGGTCCTGGCTCTCCTGCTCGGCGACGAGCGCCTTGAAACGCCAATCCCTGCCCTCCTCCCACCCAACTCCGATCATGTACACCATCTCACAGCCGTCGAGCGCCGGCCATTGCCTTTCGAAATCCACGTTCACGTTGGTGAAATATTCGAAATCCACATAGAACTCGAACGGTTTCCGGGGTGGGATCCGGTTGCCAGGGGGGAGCACCGCCGCCCTCGACCGATTCGCCGCCAGGATGGCCCGGATCAGGCCGGCCCGTTTCGCGCCTATGCCCTTGATCACCTCGAAGGGGACCTCTTGGGGATCCGGCTTGAGCAGGGAGGCGAGGTTGGGATAGCCCATGGAGGCGAGTTGGCGCCTGGCCTCGGCGCCGATCTGATAGAGGAGACACGAATCACCGCCGGGCACCTTTTCCCAGGCGATGATCTCCTTGGCCGTGCACCAGCGGTCGTCCTGGTGGGAAGGGTTGGCAGCGACGATCTCGTCCTGCCAGGGCGTGTACTGGGCGCCCTTGACCTTGATCTCGACAAACTGGTCGCGGATGGCAGCCAGGTCGCCGTCGAGCGGTTGATCCAACTGCGACGACACGGCCACCGGCAGCGGCTCCGCGACGCGATCGCGGGTGACGAGGAAGGCCTGGCCGGGCATCAGCCCTTGGAGCTGGCTGAGCATGTAGCTGTACAGCCGTACCTGGGCGGCATAGCTGGTCAGGTCGGTGGCCTTGCTGCTGTCGTCCAGCCTGGTGGTGAATTTCAGGCCGAGGACGACGTAATGGCCATCGCGCCCCCCCTCGCCCAGGTGCGGAGCCGCAGCTCGCGCTCCAGCCTCGTCGATGACCCCTGGGAAATGGGCCCGCAGCCAGGCGGTGTGGACCAGCAGGTCGGGCGCGCCATAGATCCGTTCCGGCGCCCACCACAGGGCCGGCTGGGCGATCAGCGGCGTGCCCTGCTGCATCAGGGAAAACGTCTCCCGCACCCGCTCTGCGTCGCGGGCCTCTTCTGGGCTGCGGCAGACCTGCACCGCCCCGGGGGCTATCTCACGGATCCACTTTCGCTCGAACTGGCGGGCTTTGTCGGCGATAAAGTCGGCCAGGTCGTAGGGCGAGGTGTCGGGCTGGA